>BNJU01002570.1_pt1:172500-240318 | contig 240318 bp, 282 predicted proteins | sample 8539281 | NCBI WGS metagenome assembly BNJU01 (sample SAMD00202456, study PRJDB9452) | human saliva metagenome | isolation source: human saliva | place: Japan
GGGGATGAAAATGGACTAGAAGCAATGATGTCTCTTTTAATAGCATCTAAAACTGGTAGTAAATAATGTTTTTAAGATTTATTCTGAATATAAAATTTTTTGATAGCTATTTAATGTTACGGCACTGGTTTTGATGATATAAATTGTCGTTGAATGATATTCTCAGCTTACTTACCAGTCTCTATTTTGGTCTTGAATATACAATATAAGTGCACAATAAAAACTCGCTCTGTTGTAAAATGAAGTGCAACACAAAAGACATGTTCATCTGATATACTAGAGTTGCGAAAAACAGTATAAAGGAAGATGAACATGTCCACAAACTATTCTACCACAAATCAATCATACAAGCACTTATCTGAAGCTGAGCGAGGAGAAATTGAAGCTTATTTAAGCGTAGGACTCAAACCTGTTGAGATTGCTCGTAGACTGGGAAGAAATCGCTCTACCATTACTCGTGAAATGAATCGAGGTTCTATAACACAAGTGAAACAAGTAAATAGACAGAAGGTCTATTATTAACACTATTATGCAGATGCTGCCCATAACCGCTATCGTCAGGCCAGAGAAGGCAGCTATTATCTGAAACTGGATCGTGTATCGGACGACTTTCTGACAAAATTTACAGAAGCAATGAGAGAGAAACCAAGGGTGCATAGCGTGGATACCTTTGTTCATATCTATAAACTCCAACATGTAGATGTAGTTGTTCCTTCAACCAAGACGCTCTATAACTATATCCATCAAGGTTTGTTAGAGATTAAGGCTATTGATTTACCAAGAGCAGTGCGGATCCGTAAGAAATTTAACAAGCGTCCCTCTACCAAGAAACATCTAGGAAAGTCAATTGAAGAAAGGCCAGAAGAGATCAATAATCGCTCCCGTTTTGGAGATTGGGAAATCGATTCTGTTCTGGGGGGAAAGACAGTAGGAGAACCTTCTATTCTGACCTTAGTAGAACGACAAACACGCTATACTGTCACAGAGAAACTCGTCGAAAAGAAAGCAGAGTATGTCAATCAAGCAGTCTTAGAGTGTATGAAACCTTATCCCATTAAGTCCATAACTGCAGATAATGGAAATGAATTTTCATCATTGAGTAAGATAGAGGGATTAGATGTTTATTTTGCACATGCCTATTCATCTTATGAACGAGGTACAAATGAGAATTTCAATGGATTGTTAAGAGAGTTCATTCCAAAGGGAATCTCACTAAAAGAACTAAATCCGACACTTTTAGAGGACTATACAAAGGCTATCAATGAAAGACCCAGACGAATCCATGACTATCAGTCCGCAAAAAAGCTGTTTGAGCTAACTCAAACAGCTTGAAAGATATTCGCTTAATCAGAGGAACAACTTTGTTGCACTTGACTTGACAATTGGGGAAAGAAAAAATTTACGCTTGTGACGATTAAGTTCAGTACAAAGATGCTACCTTTTTAGTTTTTTTATCCATTTCGACGTTTGCGGGCTAGTAGGGCTCTGTAAAAGAAGATTTGATTGTTTTGGATATAGGGAAGGATTGTGAAACTAGCAATCCCAAAGGTAATCCAATTGAGGAAGTACCAAGGGAGTAGCTGGAAGTCGAGGAGAAAGCGCTGAAACTTATATCCTTTCATCAGGAAACGGCTGGTTTTTAGGATTTGCCTTGGTTTAGCTTGTCCTAAATCCAGAGTGTCGCAGAGGAGAAATTCTACCTGCGAGTAGGCGTAATGTTGCGGGATGTATAGGATATTGCCCACAATCATCAAGATGAGGCTCGCTAAAAAGTAGAGTCCAAAGGTCATAAGGAACTGATCGGTTTCAAGTGATGAGAGGTCAAGATTAGGAAATTCAGGATGTAGGGTAACAAAGTTCCGTGCTAGGAGGTTACTATAAAAGAGAAAGTAGACACCAATCAAACTAGGAATACTCCATAAAAAGAGATAGAGACGCTTGAGAAGCAAGGTTAGAAAAGTTTGAGAAAAATATTTTTCATCAAAGAGAGTCAGACATGATTTTAGAGAGAGTTCCGTTTCGGGATTTTTGATAAGTTTAAGTGTTGTAAAGGCAGATCCTGATAGAAGGATTGTAACAATAAAAGATACTAGTAGTGGGAAGAGATAGGCTTGAAGCACTTGCCCCAGCATACTGATAAATGATTGGTTTAGAATATCGTTACTTAGACGAGCCAAGGGATTCAGAAAGCTTGAGAAAATTAGTAACATACTAGGTAGAGCGAATATGAGAATGAGTCTTGGGTTGTCTGTCTGAAATTGTTTAGCATCTAGACGAATAGTTTTTAAATCAATTTTTGGGTATTTCATTCTCTCATTATACCATAGTTCGTGACAGTTCCAGTTTTTTTTGATAAAATCATACAGTATGCCTTTGGGCACAAAGTATGAACTGGGACTGTTTTTCCCAGCTTCGGAGGTAAAAAATGTCAGATTCACCAATCAAATACCGTTTGATTAAGAAAGAAAAACATACAGGAGCTCGTCTGGGAGAAATCATAACTCCCCACGGCACCTTCCCGACACCTATGTTTATGCCAGTTGGGACCCAAGCTACGGTCAAGACTCAGTCGCCAGAGGAGTTGAAGGAGATGGGTTCGGGGATTATCCTGTCAAACACCTATCATCTGTGGCTCCGTCCTGGAGATGAACTCATCGCACGCGCAGGTGGTCTCCACAAGTTCATGAACTGGGATCAGCCCATCTTGACGGATAGTGGTGGTTTTCAGGTTTATTCCCTAGCAGATAGTAGAAATATCACAGAAGAAGGAGTAACCTTTAAAAACCATCTCAATGGTTCCAAGATGTTCCTATCACCAGAAAGGCCATCTCTATTCAGAACAATCTAGGTTCAGACATCATGATGTCTTTCGATGAGTGTCCGCAGTTTTATCAACCTTATGACTATGTGAAGAAATCAATCGAACGTACTAGTCGTTGGGCAGAACGTGGCTTAAAGGCTCATCGTCGTCCGCACGACCAAGGTTTGTTTGGGATTGTGCAGGGGGCAGGATTTGAGGATCTTCGTCGTCAGTCAGCTCAAGACCTTGTCAGCATGGATTTTCCAGGCTACTCGATTGGTGGTTTAGCAGTAGGAGAAACTCACGAAGAGATGAATGCGGTCTTGGACTTCACAACTCAGTTGTTGCCAGAAAACAAACCTCGCTACTTGATGGGAGTGGGAGCGCCTGATAGTTTGATTGATGGAGTCATTCGTGGTGTGGATATGTTTGACTGTGTCTTGCCAACTCGTATCGCTCGTAACGGTACCTGTATGACCAGCCAAGGGCGTTTGGTTGTCAAGAATGCCCAGTTTGCTGAGGACTTTACGCCACTGGATCCTGAGTGCGATTGCTACACATGTAAGAACTACACACGCGCCTATCTTCGTCACCTACTCAAGGCTGATGAAACCTTCGGTATCCGTTTGACCAGCTACCACAATCTTTACTTCTTGCTCAACCTGATGAAGCAGGTTCGTCAAGCCATCATGGATGACAATCTCTTGGAATTCCGTGAGTATTTTGTAGAAAAATATGGCTACAACAAGTCAGGACGCAATTTCTAAAGTGTAAAAATAGAATGCTAAAATCCTACGTTTTCTCGTAGGATTTTTCCTTCTTTTTTTGATAGAATAAAGTGTATAACGAAAGGGAGAATAAACTCGTATGCGTATTAAATGGTTTTCCTTGATTAGGATTACAGGTTTACTACTGGTACTTTTGTACCACTTCTTTCAGACAATCTTTCCTGGAGGGTTCTTTGGGGTAGATGTCTTTTTCACTTTTTCAGGATTTTTAATCACTTCTCTCCTTTTAGAAGGATTTGGGAAGGCACGCCAGATTGATTTACTGGGCTTTTTTAAGAGACGGTTTTACCGCATCGTACCACCTGTGGTTCTGATGGTTTTGGTGACCATGCCCTTTACCCTCTTAGTTCGCCAAGACTATGTTGCTGGAATTGGCGGTCAGATTGCGGGAGTTTTTGGTTTTATGACCAACTTCTATGAGATGTTAACAGGGGGAAGTTACGAATCCCAGTTCATTCCGCATCTCTTTGTTCACAACTGGAGTCTAGCTGTTGAGGTTCACTACTACATCCTTTGGGGCTTGGCTGTTTGGTTCTTATCGAAACGTTCGAAATCTAGTAGCCAATTGAGAGGGATGGTCTTCCTCCTTTCTGCGGGAGCTTTCATCATTAGCTTTTTCTCCATGTTCATTGGTAGTCTCATGGCCAGTTCCTATTCATCTGTCTACTTTTCAAGTTTAACCCATGTCTATCCCTTCTTTTTAGGAAGCATTTTGGCGACAGTTGTGGGGGTTCGTCAGACGAGCGATTTAGTCAAGCAGTTTGACCGGATGTGGAATCTTCGTCAAAATCTCTTGGTATTTGCTGCGGGGCTTTTGGTGCTAGTGCTCTTGACTTTCTTTGTCAAGTTCACCTACCTGTTTGCGTACTTATTTGGCTTCTTGCTAGCAAGTTTAGCGGCCGTTGTCATGATTTTTGCCGCGCGTGTCTTGCATGAGAAAACGCCTGAGATACAAGAACCTCGGATAATTACATTTTTAGCAGATACCAGCTACGCGGTTTATCTCTTCCACTGGCCGTTCTATATTATCTTCTCTCAGTTGATGAGCAATCTGCCCGCTGTTATCCTGACAGTTATCTTTTCCTATTTCTTTGCTATCTTGTCCTTCTATATTATCGAGCCATTGATTGCTGGTAAGACCAATGCTTTAATACGGAAGCTTAGTCGATTACCTCATATTAAACCAATTAGTGCTAGTGGTGTTGGCATTCTTACTTTGCTTACCTTGATTATCATAGCTGTGGCTCCCCAAGTTGGAGCTTTTGAGACAGACTTGATGGTCAATGGTCTCAAACAAGCCCAGACCAATATAGGACAAACAAAGACCCTTGCTGAACAAGCCGAACTAAGTCGCCTAGGAATTTCTGAGGGAACAAGCCTGATAGGAGATTCGGTAGCCTTGCGTGCCAATACAGCCTTACAAGAGGCGCTTCCTGAAGCAAATATCAATGCCCAAGTTAGTCGAACGACTAAGCAAGCCAATGACATCATGCTCAATAATAGTCAGAACAAGGCACTGCTAAAAACAGTTGTCATTGCAACGGGTGTTAATAATCCTGAGGGTTACAAGAATGATTTAGACAGTATCGTTAACAATCTACCCAAAGGACACCATCTGATATTGGTGACACCTTATGAGGGAGACAAGAGCAAGGATACTTATACATCAGTAGAGCAGTATGCGGCTTATGCGCGAGAATTAGCTGAAAAGAATCCTTATGTGAGCATTGCTGACTGGAATAAGGTTGCTAAGGAGCACCCTGAAATCTGGGCTGGAACCGACCAAGTTCACTTTGGAAATGATAGTAACATGATTGAAGAAGGAGCTAAATTATATGCAGAGACGATTGCAGCTGCTGTTAAGGCTGCTCAAGAACTACCTGTGAAATCAAAATAAGATCAAAGAGTTGGAGAAATCCAGCTCTTTTAAAATATCTCCAGAAAATAGGTCTATACCATTTACAAATGAAAAAGAAAGGTTTATAATGTAATTGACATAATAAATTCTAGAATCAATCTATCAAGGAGGTTATCATTATGCCTAATTATATTAAAGCGGATCAGTTTTTCTACCCACACGGAGTTCGTCGTGGCGGTTACTTGGAACTTGTGGATGGTAAGTTTGGAAAGCATGTAGAAGAGATTCCTGAAGGTGCTGAGGTGATTGACTATACAGGCTACAGCATTGCTCCAGGACTTGTGGATACCCACATTCATGGATTTGGCGGTGTGGATGTCATGGACAATAACATCGAAGGAACCCTTCATACTATGAGTGAAGGATTGCTTAGCACGGGTGTCACCAGCTTCTTGCCAACCACTTTGACATCATCTTATGAGCAATTGCTCGCGGTAACAGAAAATATCGGTGCTCGTTATCAGGAAGCAAGTGGAGCCAAGATTCGTGGAATCTATTTTGAAGGGCCATATTTCACAGAGAAATACAAGGGAGCTCAAAACCCTGCCTACATGAAAGATCCTCGTATGGATGAGTTTCGTGCTTGGCAAAAAGCAGCCAATGGCCTGCTTAATAAAATTGCCCTTGCGCCAGAACGTGAAGGTGTAGAAGACTTTGTTCGCACGGTTACGGGTGAAGGTGTGACCGTTGCTCTTGGACATTCTAATGCGACCTTTGATGAGGCTAAAAAAGCAGTTGATGCTGGAGCAAGTGTTTGGGTACATGCCTACAATGGGATGCGTGGGTTGACTCACCGTGAACTAGGTATGGTGGGAGCTATGTATGAGTTGCCTCATACTTACGCTGAATTGATTTGTGACGGTCACCACGTAGATCCAAAGGCCTGTGACATTTTGCTCAAGCAAAAAGGAACTGAAAATATTGCCCTTATTACAGACTGTATGACAGCTGGTGGCTTGGAAGATGGAGACTACATGTTGGGAGAATTCCCGGTAGTGGTTGCCAATGGAACTGCTCGCCTCAAATCGACAGGCAATCTGGCAGGTTCTATCCTCAAACTCAAAGACGGTTTGAAAAATGTGGTCGAATGGGGCATTGCGAATCCGCATGAAGCAGTTATGATGGCAAGCTTTAACCCAGCAAAATCTGTTCACATCGATGATGTTTGTGGTCAAATCCGTGAAGGTTATGACGCTGACTTTATCGTGCTAGATAAAGATTTGGAATTGGTAGCAACCTACCTAGATGGTGTGAAACGTTATCAAGCCTAAGATGATAAAATGGGGGTCAGTAGAGGACTCCTATTTTTTTGATAGGCTGAAAAAGGTATTTAAAGAAGTCTTCCTAAAGTGAAAGGCAAGCAAAATTCTTTTCTTGAAATGAAAAATTAGTTATAATATACGATACAAAGGAAGTAGTAAGAATGTATCGTGTTATAGAAATGTATGGAGACTATGAACCGTGGTGGTTCATAGAAGGCTGGGAAGAAGATGTCATCATGAGTCAATCTTTTGACAAGTATTATGATGCTCTAAAATATTATAAGTTATGCTGGTTTGAGCTGGAAAAGAAGAATCCTCTTTACAAGAGTAGGAGTGATTTGATGACGATCTTTTGGGATCCTGCTGACCAGCGCTGGTGCGATGAGTGTGATGAGTATTTGCAGCAGTACCATTCTTTGGCACTTTTGCAGGATGGGCAAGTCATCCCCGATGAAAAGCTACGTCCAGGCTATGAAAAACAAACAGGTCAAGAAAAACACCGTTCTTGCCGCATGAAATTGAGATAAAAAGTAACTTTTAAAAGTTGCTTTTTATTTTTTTCAATTTTTTCGAATAGTATAGGTGAGGAGGTAAGTATGGTTCAAGAAATCGCACAGAAAATTATTGCTACTGCGAAAGAAAAGAAGGCTCAGGATATCTATTTTATCCCCAAGGAAAAGTCCTACGAGCTTCACATGCGGATTGGAGACGAACGGTGTCTAGTTGACTCCTATGAGTTTGATGTTTTAGCTGCTGTGATTAGTCATTTCAAGTTTGTAGCGGGTATGAATGTCGGAGAAAAACGCCGCAGTCAGCTGGGTTCTTGTGATTATCAGTATGACGAAAAGGTTTCTTCTCTGCGTTTGTCCACCGTGGGAGATTATCGGGGGCATGAGAGTTTGGTCATTCGTTTGTTACACGATGAGGAGCAGGATCTGCATTTCTGGTTTCAGGATATTGGAGAACTGGGCAAGCAGTACAGGCAAAGGGGCCTCTATCTATTTGCAGGTCCAGTCGGAAGTGGCAAGACGACGCTGATGCATGAATTAGCTAAGTCTCTGTTTAAGGGGCAGCAGGTTATGTCCATCGAAGATCCTGTTGAGATCAAGCAAGAAGACATGCTCCAGTTGCAGTTGAATGAGGCGATTGGCTTGACCTATGAAAATCTGATTAAACTGTCTCTCCGTCATCGTCCTGACCTTTTGATTATTGGTGAAATTCGGGACAGCGAGACGGCGCGTGCGGTTGTCAGAGCCAGTTTGACAGGTGCGACAGTTTTTTCAACCATTCATGCCAAGAGTATCCGAGGTGTTTATGAACGCCTTCTGGAGTTGGGTGTGACGGAGGAGGAACTAGCAGTTGTTCTGCAAGGCGTCTGTTACCAGAGATTAATCGGGGGAGGAGGAATTGTTGACTTTGCAAACAAAGACTATCAAGAACACCAGCCAACTAGCTGGAATGCGCAGATTGACCAGCTTCTTAAAGATGGACATATCACAAGTCTTCAGGCTGAAACGGAAAAAATTAGCTACAGCTAAGCAGAAGAAAATCATCACCCTGTTTAACAACCTTTTTTCCAGTGGCTTTCATTTGGTGGAAATTATTTCTTTTTTGGGCAGAAGTGCCTTGCTGGAAAAGGACTATGTAGCCCAGATGCACCAAGGCTTGTCTCAGGGGAAATCTTTCTCAGAAATGATGAACAGCTTGGGTTTTTCAAGTGCTATTGTGACCCAATTATCCCTAGCTGAGGTGCATGGGAATCTTCATCTGAGTTTGGGAAAGATAGAAGAATATCTGGATAATTTAGCCAAGGTCAAGAAAAAGTTAATCGAAGTGGCGACTTATCCTTTGATTTTGCTGGGATTTCTCCTGCTAATCATGCTGGGGTTGAGAAACTACTTGCTGCCTCAACTGGACAGTAGCAATATCGCCACCCAAATCATCGGCAATCTGCCACAAATTTTTCTGGGACTAGTGCTGGTTTGCTCTCTGTCCCTACTTTTAGCTCTCACTTTTTACAAAAGAAGTTCCAAGATGCGGGTTTTCTCGATGTTAGCACGGATTCCCTTTCTAGGAATCTTTGTCCAGACCTATCTGACAGCTTATTACGCGCGTGAATGGGGCAATATGATTTCGCAGGGAATGGAGCTGACGCAGATTTTTCAGATCATGCAGGAACAAGGTTCCCAGCTCTTTAAAGAAATCGGTCAAGATCTAGCTCAATCCCTGCAAAATGGTCAGGAATTTTCTCGGACTATAGCGACTTATCCATTTTTTAAGAGGGAGTTAAGTCTCATCATCGAGTATGGAGAAGTCAAGTCCAAGCTGGGGAGTGAGTTGGAAATCTATGCAGAAAAAACTTGGGAAGCCTTTTTTACCCGAGTCAACCGCACCATGAATTTGGTGCAGCCACTGGTCTTTATCTTTGTGGCCCTGATTATCGTTTTACTTTATGCGGCAATGCTTATGCCCATGTATCAAAATATGGAGGTAAATTTTTAAAATGAAAAAACTTATGACAAATTTGAAAAAAGCCAAGGCGAAAGCCTTTACTCTCGTGGAAATGTTGGTGGTCCTTTTAATCATTAGCGTACTTCTCTTGCTCTTTGTGCCTAATTTGACCAAACAAAAGGATGCAGTGAATGACAAAGGAAAAGCTGCTGTTGTTAAGGTGGTGGAAAGTCAGGCAGAACTCTATAGTCTGGACAAGAATGAAGATGCTAGTCTAAGTAAATTACAGGCGGACGGCCGTATCACAGCTGAGCAAGCTAAGGCTTATAAAGAATACCATGCAAAACAAAAAACAAGTCAAACTGTTGCAGATTAAGGCCTTTACTATGCTTGAAAGTCTCTTGGTTTTGGGAGTTGTGAGTATCATTGCTTTGGGCTTGTCTGGTTCAGTTCAGTCCAGTTTTGCAGCAGTGGAAGAGCAAATATTTCATGGAATTTGAAGAACTATACCGTGAAACTCAAAAGCATAGTGTAGCTAGTCAACAAAAGACTAGCCTGAACTTAGACGGACAGACCATTAGCAATGGAAGTCAAAAAATAGTTGTTCCCAAGGGGATTCAAGCACCATCAGGACAAACGATTCACTTTGACCGAGCTGGGGGCAATTCGTCCCTGGCTAAGGTTGAATTTCAAACTAGCAAGGGAGCGATTCGCTATCAATTATATCTAGGAAATGGAAAAATTAAACGCATTAAGGAAACAAAAAATTAAGGCAGTGATTTTACTAGAAGCAGTAGTAGCTCTGGCCGTATTTGCCAGTATTGCAACTCTCCTCTTGGGGCAAATCCAACAAAATCGACGGTTAGAGACAGAAATTTTGCGAAAAGAGGAAGTCTTACGTGTGGCTAAGATGGCCTTACAGACGGGGCAAAATCAAGTAAAGGTCAATGGCGTGGATATTCAGGTGTTTGCTAGTGAAAAAGGATTGGAGGTCTACCATGGTTCAGAGAAATTGCTGGATCTTAAAGAACAGTAAGGTAAGAGCTTTCACTCTTTTAGAATCTCTGCTTGCCCTCATCGTCATTAGCGGTGGCTTGCTCCTCTTTCAAGCTATGAGTCAGCTCCTCATTTCAGAAGTTCGCTACCAGCAACAAAGCGAGCAAAAGGAGTGGCTCTTGTTTGTAGACCAGCTAGAGGCTGAATTAGAGCGTTCGCAGTTTGAAAAGGTGGAGGACAATCGCCTCTATGTGAAGCAAGATGGCAAGGACATCGCTATGGGGAAGTCCAAATCAGATGATTTTCGGAAAACTGATAGCAGTGGACGAGGTTACCAGCCAATGGTTTATGGCCTCAAATCAGCACAAATCACAGAGGAAAATCAATTGGTTCGCTTTCGTTTCCAATTTCAAAAAGGCTTAGAAAGGGAATTCATCTATCGTGTGGAAAAAGCAAAAAGTTAAGGCAGGAGTACTCCTATATGCAGTCACCATGGCAGCCATTTTTAGCCTTTTGTTGCAGTTTTATTTGAATCGGCAAGTCGCCCATCACAAAGACTTTACCCTAAACAAAGAAAAGTTGGTCGCTTTTGCCATGGCTAAACGAAGCAAAGATAAGTCTGAGCAAGAAAGTGGGGAACGAGTCTTTAATCTAGGAAAAGTCACTTATCAAAATACCAAAACAGGTTTTGCAACAAGTGTTCGTATGAATAAGAACAACTATGAATTTCTCTTTCCTTCAATGAAACCCAAGGAAAAGAAAACGGACCCTAAGGAACAATCATCTACCAACTCAAGTCAACAAACCAATCAGAAAGAAACAGACAATAAGGCAGACAAGAAAGGCAATTCCTAGGCAAATCAGCTTCTTTTTGTTAAACTAAAAGCATGAAACATGATTTTAATCACAAAGCAGAAACCTTTGATTCGCCCAAAAATATCTTTCTTGCAAACTTGGTTTGTCAGGCAGTTGAAAAACAGATTGCTCTTCTATTAGACAAGGAAATACTGGATTTTGGTGGTGGAACGGGTCTGTTAGCCTTACCCCTAGCCAAGCAGGCCAAGTCGGTTACCCTAGTAGACATCTCGGAGAAGATGCTGGAGCAAGCACGTTTGAAAGCAGAAGACCAAGAAATCAGGAATCTTCAACTCTTGGATCAGGATTTACTGGCAAATCCCTTGGGGCAGCAATTTGACCTGATTATTGTCAGTCGGGTTCTTCATCATATGCCTGATCTAGATGCGACTCTTGCCATGTTCCACCGTCATCTTAGGGAGAGGGGACAAGTTCTCATTGCTGATTTTGTCAAGACAGATGCCAACCACCACGGATTTGAGTTGGCTGAACTGGAAAACAAGCTTGCTCAATTTGGTTTTTCGAGCATTGACAGTCAGATTCTTTACAGTGCAGAAGGTCTTTTCCTAGGAAATTACGCAGAGCTCTTTTTAACAGTAGCTCAAAAATCACTCGCTGACTAAAGCAGTGATTTTTTCTCTTCAGATGGAAAAAAAGAGGGAATTTTGATAAGATAGGAATATGGATTTTGAAAAAATTGAACAAGCTTATACGTATTTACTAGAGAATGTCCAAGTCATTCAAGGTGATTTGGCGACCAACTTTTATGATGCCTTGGTAGAGCAAAATAGTATCTACCTAGATGGTGAGACTGAGCTAGAGCGGGTCAAGGAAAACAATCAAACCCTTAAGCGCTTAGCCCTTCGCAAGGAAGAGTGGCTCAAGACCTACCAGTTTCTCTTGATGAAGGCAGGACAAACTGAGCCTTTGCAGGCCAATCACCAGTTTACGCCGGATGCCGTTGCCCTCCTCTTGGTATTTATTGCGGAAGAGTTGCTGGATCAAGAGGAAATAAGCATCCTCGAAATGGGTTCTGGCATGGGAATTCTTGGCGCTACCTTCTTGACTTCTCTCGCTAAAAAAAGTGGATTACTTGGGAGTCGAAGTGGATGATTTGCTGATTGATCTGGCGGCTAGTATGGCAGATGTAATCGGTTTGCAGGCAGGATTTGTTCAAGGCGATGCCGTTCGTCCGCAGATGCTTAAAGAAAGCGATGTGATCATTAGCGATTTGCCTGTTGGCTATTATCCAGACGATGCCGTTGCATCTCGTTATCAAGTGGCTTTCTAGCCAAGAACATACCTATGCCCACCATTTGCTCATGGAGCAAGGTCTCAAGTACCTTAAGTCAGATGGCTATGCTATTTTTTTCTAGCTCCGAGTGATTTATTGACCAGCCCTCAAAGTGATTTGTTAAAAGGGTGGCTCAAAAACGAAGTGAGTCTTGCTGCCATCATCACTCTGCCAGAGGATATTTTTTCTCAACGGTCAGTCAGGCTAAGAGTATTTTTCGTTTTACAGAAGAAAAGAGACAAGGGAACAGAACCATTTGTCTATCCTCTAACCAGTCTGCAAGATCCAACTTCACTAATGAAATTCAAAGAAAATTTTCAAAAATGGAGCAAAGGTACTGAAATATAAGGTAAATTTTGTTATAATAGTTGAAAACGCTTAAAAGAGGTATCATGTTATGACTAAAACAATTGCAATCAATGCAGGAAGCTCGAGTTTGAAATGGCAACTTTACCAAATGCCAGAAGAAACAGTATTGGCCAAAGGCTTGATTGAGCGTATTGGCTTGACGGATTCGATCTCAACTGTAAAATTCGACGGTCGTTCGGAACAACAAATTCTTGATATTGACGATCACACACAAGCTGTTAAAATTTTATTAGATGATCTGATTCGTTTTGACATCATCAAAGGTTATGATGAGATTACAGGTGTTGGACACCGTGTTGTGGCTGGTGGTGAATATTTCAAAGAGTCAACCTTGGTAGAAGGAGATGTTTTAGAAAAGGTTGAAGAGTTGGGACTTTTGGCTCCTCTTCACAACCCAGCCAACGCAGCAGGAATTCGCGCATTTAAGGAATTACTGCCAGATATTACTAGCGTCGTTGTTTTTGATACTTCATTTCACACAACCATGCCGGAAAAAGCCTATCGCTATCCTCTTCCAAATAAATACTATACTGAAAATAAAGTTCGTAAGTATGGAGCACATGGGACAAGTCATCAGTTTGTAGCAGGAGAAGCAGCTAAAATTTTAGGTCGACCATTAGAAGATTTGAAATTAATTACTTGCCATATCGGTAATGGCGCTTCTATTACAGCTGTCAGCGGTGGCAAGTCTGTGGACACTTCTATGGGCTTCACTCCGCTTGGTGGTATTATGATGGGAACACGTACAGGGGATATTGACCCAGCTATCATTCCCTATTTAATGCAATATACAGAGGATTTCAACACGCCAGAGGATATCAGTCGAATCCTAAATCGTGAGTCTGGACTTTTGGGTGTTTCTGAAAAGTCAAGTGACATGCGTGATGTTATGGCTGCAGTAAAAGCAGGAGACCATAATGCGACCTTGGCCTACGAGATGTATATTGACCGTATTCAAAAGCATATCGGTCAGTATTTGGCAGTCCTAAATGGTGCAGATGCGATCATTTTCACAGCAGGTGTTGGTGAGAATGCCTCAGATGTACGTGGAGATGTTATTTCAGGAATTTCTTGGTTTGGATGTGATGTGGATCCAGAAAAGAACGTCTTTGGCGTGACTGGAGATATCTCAACTGATGCAGCGAAAATCCGTGTCTTAGTAATCCCTACAGATGAGGAATTAGTGATTGCACGTGATGTTGAACGATTCAAAAAATAACTAAAATAAGAAATAATGTACATGTAAAAAGAGTTGGAGAGTTTGCTCTCCAGCTTTTTTGCTTGGAAAAATCTCTAAAACCTTGCTGTTATTGGCTTTTTCGAAAAATATGGTATAATAGTAGTAATTTAATAGATGGAGTTGAGTTTTGAAAAAAAACTTTCGTGTAAAAAGAGAGAAAGATTTTAAGGAGATTTTTCAATATGGGACAAGTTTTGCCAATCGAAAATTTGTTGTCTACCAATTGGAAAACCAGCAAAACCACTTTCGAGTAGGACTGTCCGTCAGCAAAAAGCTGGGGAATGCGGTTACCCGAAATCAGATTAAGAGGCGAATCCGACACATTTTGCTAAATGTAAGGGAGCATTTGGCTGATAACGTTGATTTTGTCGTGATTGCTCGAAAAGGGGTTGAAAGCTTGGATTATGTAGAGATGGAGAAAAATCTACTCCACGTATTAAAGTTATCAAAGATTTACCGGGAAGGAATTAGGAGTGAAAAAGAAACTACAGTTGACTAGTCTACTGAGCTTGTCCCTATTTGTCATGGCAGCTTGTGGGACAAGCGATGTTACAGCGGATACTACAGATATATGGAGTAAATTTGTCTATTTTTTTGCTGAAATCATCCGCTTTTTGTCCTTTGACATTAGTATCGGAGTGGGGATTATCCTCTTTACAATCCTGATTCGTACGATTCTATTGCCAGTCTTTCAGACTCAGATGGTGGCCTCTAGAAAAATGCAAGAGGCTCAACCACGCATCAAGGCACTGCAAGAACAATATCCAGGTCGTGATATGGAAAGTAGAACCAAGCTAGATCAGGAGATGCGGAAGGTCTATAAAGAATTGGGGGTCAAGCACTCGTCTTCTCTCTGGCCGATTTTGATTCAAATGCCGGTCCTCTTGGCGCTCTTTCAAGCCTTGACTCGAGTAGACTTTTTGAAAACAGGGCACTTTTTGTGGGTGAACCTTGGGGGAGTAGACACAAGCTTTATCCTTCCGATTTTGGCGGCAGCCTTTACTTTCTTGAGCAGTTGGTTATCAAATAAGGCTTTACCTGAAAGAAGTGGAGCAATGACAGGGATGATGTACGGGATGCCGGTACTGATCTTTATCTTTGCCATCTCTGCGCCTAGTGGAGTTGCCCTGTACTGGGCAGTATCCAATGCTTATCAAGTTTTGCAAACCTATTTCTTGAATAATCCTTTCAAGATGATTGCAGCGCGCGAGGCGGAATTACAAGCTAAAAAAGATTTAGAAAATAGAAAAAGAAAAGCCAAGAAAAAGGCTCAGAAAATGAAGTAATAAGGAGGAATCTGGTTATGGTGTTATATACGGGTTCAACAGTTGAAGAAGCAATTCAAAAGGGATTGAAAGAATTAGGTCTTCCTCGAATGAAGACTCATATAAAGGTTGTGTCCAAAGAGAAGAAAGGTTTTTTAGGCTTATTTGGGAAAAAACCAGCTCAAGTTGATATTGAGGCGATTAGTGAGACGACTGTGATTAAGGCCAATCAACAAGCCGTAAAAGGTGTTCCGAAAGAAATCAATGAACAAAACGAACCTGTTAAGACAGTAACAGAGGCGACAGTTGATCTCGGCCATGTTGTTGAGGCGATTAAAAAAATCGAAGAGGAAGGTCAGGGTGTTTCTGATGAAATCAAGGCTGAAATCTTGAAAAATGAGAAACATGCTAGCACTATTCTTGAAGAGACTGGGCATATTGAAATTTTAAATGAGTTGCAAATAGAAGAAGCTAGAACAGAAGCGTCAACAGAGGCCAAAGAACTTGTAGATGAGCAAGAGAAGAAAAAAAGTCAGTCCCTAGAAGATCTAGGTTTAAAAGTTGAACAGAGCTATGATATTGAACAAGTAGCGACAGAAGTAACTGATTATGTTCAAACAATTTTGGATGATATAGATGTTGAAGGTGTCATTTCAAGCGATTATAATCGCCGCATTATCAACCTGCAAATCGATACCAATGAACCAGGTCGTATTATCGGCTATCATGGAAAAGTTTTAAAGGCCCTTCAACTCTTGGCACAAAATTATCTTTATAATCGCTATTCAAGAACTTTCTACATTACGATTAACGTCAATGATTATGTTGAACACCGTGCAGAAGTCTTGCAAACCTACGCTCAAAAATTGGCGACTCGTGCATTGGAGGAAGGTCGTAGCCAACAAACCGATCCGATGTCAAATAGTGAACGCAAGATTATCCATCGCATTATTTCACGCATGGATGGCGTGACTAGCTATTCTGAGGGTGATGAGCCAAATCGCTATGTTGTTGTGGATACGGAATAAACAAAATCAGGCTTGACCTGATTTTTTGTTATAAAAAAGGAGAAGAGACAGATGATGGAAACCATCAGAAACTATCTATCTTACGCGGGAGTCCAGTATCGTAATCCAGATAAGGCTGGAGAAGAGCGAGAGAAGATGATGGAATTGCGCCACAAAGGCCAGGAGGCTCGTAAGACTTTTACAAATCTGGCCAAGACCTTCCAAGCAAGTCATTCTGAATGGCAACTGCAACAGACTAGTCAGTGGATGAATCAAGCGCAGCGCTTGCGACCACATTTCTGGGTCTATCTACAGAGAGAGGGGCAGGTAACAGAACCCATGTTGGCGCTCCGTTTGTATGGGGAACCTACTGACTTTGGAATTTCCTTAGAAGTCAGTTTCATCGAGCGTAAGAAGGATGAGCAGACGCTGAGTAAACAAGCCAAGATTTTAGATATTCCACCAGTAGAAGGTGTTTATTACTTAGTCTACTCAAATGGGGAAAGTCATAAGATGGAGGCTACTGAGGAGAATCGTTGTACTTTACGTAAGAGGGTGAGAAGTCAGGAAGTCCGAAAAGTTTTGGTTAAGGTAGATGTTTCCCTCATTGAAAATCAGTCAGTAGAAGCAATATTGGAGAAGCTAGAAGATGCTTATGAGCGCTTGCTTCCCTATTATCAGGCGACTAGAGATTAGAAAATAGGAGACTTATCGAGCATCGAATTGTTTGATTGCTATTCTATGCATTTTTTCATATAATAGTAAAATAGGATGTGTGATTTATTGATCACCTCAAAGAGAAAGGAAATTCTATGTCAAATCTATCTGTTAATGCAATTCGTTTCCTAGGAATTGATGCTATCAACAAAGCCAACTCAGGTCACCCAGGGGTGGTTATGGGAGCAGCTCCGATGGCTTATAGCCTCTTTACAAAACAACTTCGCATCAATCCAGCACAACCAAACTGGATTAACCGTGATCGTTTTATTCTTTCAGCAGGCCATGGTTCAATGCTTCTTTATGCCCTTCTTCACCTTTCTGGTTTTGAAGATGTCAGCATGGATGAGGTCAAGAACTTCCGTCAATGGGGTTCCAAAACACCAGGTCACCCAGAATTTGGGCATACAGCAGGGGTTGATGCTACAACAGGTCCTCTAGGACAAGGAATTTCTACTGCCACAGGTTTTGCCCAAGCAGAACGTTTCCTAGCAGCAAAATACAATCGTGAAGGCTACAATCTCTTTGATCACTACACTTATGTGATCTGTGGAGACGGAGACTTGATGGAAGGTGTCTCAAGTGAGGCGGCTTCATACGCAGGCTTGCAAACTAGACAAGTTGGTTGTTCTTTATGATTCAAATGATATCAACTTGGATGGTGAAACAAAGGATTCCTTTACTGAAAGTGTTCGTGACCGTTACAATGCCTACGGTTGGCATACAGCCTTGGTTGAAGATGGAACAGACTTGGAAGCAATCCATGCTGCTATCGAAACAGCTAAAGCTTCAGGAAAACCATCTTTGATTGAAGTGAAGACTGTTATTGGATACGGTTCTCCAAACAAACAAGGAACTAATGCTGTACACGGTGCTCCTCTTGGAGCAGATGAAACTGCTGCTACTCGCCAAGCTCTCGGTTGGGACTATGAACCATTTGAAATCCCAGCTGAAGTTTATGCTGATTTCAAAGAAAATGTTGCAGACCGTGGCGCATCAGCTTATCAAGCTTGGGCAAAACTAGTTGCTGATTATAAAGAAGCTTATCCCGAACTTGCAGCAGAAGTAGAAGCCATCATTGACGGACGTGATCCAGTCGAAGTGACTCCAGCAGACTTCCCAGCCTTAGAAAACGGCTTCTCTCAAGCAACTCGTAACTCGAGTCAGGATGCCTTGAATGTTGTAGCAGCTAAGCTACCAACCTTCCTAGGTGGGTCAGCTGACCTCGCTCACTCAAACATGACTTACATCAAAACAGATGGACTTCAAGACGATGCCAATCGCTTAAATCGCAACATTCAGTTTGGCGTTCGCGAATTTGCTATGGGGACCATCTTGAACGGGATGTCCCTTCATGGTGGACTTCGTGTATACGGTGGTACTTTCTTCGTCTTCTCTGACTATGTGAAAGCAGCTGTCCGCTTGTCAGCCTTGCAAGGACTTCCAGTGACTTATGTCTTTACTCATGACTCGATCGCTGTCGGAGAAGATGGTCCAACTCACGAACCAGTTGAACACTTAGCAGGTCTTCGTGCTATGCCAAATCTAAATGTTTCCGTCCAGCAGATGCGCGTGAAACGCAAGCAGCTTGGTACCTTGCAGTGACAAGTGAAAAAACACCAACTGCCCTTGTCTTGACACGTCAAAACTTGACTGTCGAAGAAGGAACAGACTTTGACAAAGTTGCAAAAGGTGCCTATGTTGTCTATGAAAATGCAGCTGACTTTGATACGATTTTGATTGCAACAGGTTCAGAGGTGAATTTGGCGGTCGCAGCTGCCAAAGAATTGGCTAGTCAAGGCGCAAAAGTCCGTGTAGTTAGCATGCCATCTACAGATGTCTTTGACGCACAAGATGCAGCTTACAAGGAAGAAATCCTTCCAAATGCAGTTCGCCGTCGTGTTGCAGTCGAAATGGGAGCAACTCAAAACTGGTACAAATATGTCGGTCTTGATGGTGCAGTTCTCGGTATTGATACCTTTGGAGCATCTGCCCCAGCACCAAAAGTGTTGGCAGAGTATGGATTTACTGTGGAAAATCTAGTCAAAATCGTTCAAAACTTGAAATAATCGTAGAAATCAGAGTAAAACTCTGATTTTTTTACTGGCATAAAAGCAAGGCGCAACCTTGTAAAAGTAGTTGAAATTTGATATAGTAGTTCTATGTAAAATACAAAGGAGAAAACAATGAATCCAAATATTACTTTCTTAATCATGCTTGTAGGGATGATGGCCTTAATGTTCTTTATGCAACGTTCTCAAAAGAAACAAGCCCAAAAGCGTATGGAAAGCTTGAACAAGCTTCAAAAAGGCTATGAAGTGATCACAATCGGCGGACTTTACGGAACAGTGGATGAAGTAGATACTGAGAAGCAAACAATCGTACTGGACGTAGATGGTGTTTATTTGACTTTTGAATTAGCTGCTATCAAGACAGTGTTGCCCCTTAAAGAAGCAGTGACACCAGAAGGAACAGTTGTTGACGAAGGCGGAGCAATCGAAGAATAAAACGGGATCCTATCACTCCCGTTTTTCTATGATATGAGAGGAAAAGGGATGAAAAAAATAGTATTTGTGTGCTTAGGAAATATTTGCCGCAGTCCTATGGCAGAGTTTGTGATGAAGTCCATGACGAGCGATTACCAAGTCGAGAGTCGTGCAACTTCATCTTGGGAGCACGGCAATCCAATTCATAGGGGAACGCAGGGATTTTCCAGCGGTATCAGATTCCTTATGACAAAGACAAAACATCGCTTCAGATTGGCAGAGAAGACTTTGAGTCGTTTGATTACATTATCGGTATGGATGCTTCAAACGTTTCAGATCTGCGTCAAATGTGTCCTCAGGAATTCCAGCATAAAATCTACTCTTTTGCGTCTGAAAGTGTTCCAGACCCTTGGTATACAGGAGATTTTGGGGAAACTTATGCTCGGATTATAAGTGGATGTCAAAACTGGCTAGATCGATTAGAAAATGAGAGTGACAATGGAAAAGCTTAAAGAAATCTTTGAAAAATATCGAGTTTATCTAACTCGCCCGCGTATAGAGATTGCAACAGTCCTTCTAATCGCTATCTGTGCTGTGTCAGTTTTTCTATTAAATACACCAAAAAAGGGTGTACTGACACTTGATAATGGAGCGCTTGTTTATGATGGCACCTTGGTACGAGGGAAAATGAATGGTCAAGGAACCCTGACCTTTGAAAATGGGGACCAATATACAGGTGATTTCAATAATGGAGCCTTTAATGGAAAAGGGACTTTCCAATCAAAATCTGGCTGGAAATACGAAGGCGATTTTGTAAACGGCCAGGCTGAAGGTCAAGGGAAGTTGACGACAGAACAAGAAGTTGTCTATGAAGGAACCTTTAAACAAGGCGTATTTCAACAAAAACAGTAGCCTCCTGATTAGGAGGTTTCGTTAGAACAATTAAGTAAGCGCTTACTTGCAAGTTTATCTATTTCCAAGAGCTTCTTACAAGGAATTTGTGAAATAAAAAATATTTGATGGAAAAATCACAATCTTCCGACAAGAAAGCCTGCACATAAAGAATATAAAAAAATTTCACAAGAAATCAAAAAAACTTTGTGAAATGTATATGAAACTGTTTACAAAACAGAAAGAATGCGTTATAATAAACTTGTGAAAAAATTAACAAAGGATTAAATCCTTGAAAGCTATGGAGGAAAATATGGCTGATAAAAAAACTGTAACACCTGAGGAAAAGAAACTCGCAGCTGAAAAGCACGTTGATGAGTTGGTACAAAAAGCCTTGGTCGCGCTCGAAGAAATGCGCAAGTTAGACCAAGAGCAAGTAGACTACATCGTAGCGAAAGCTTCTGTTGCAGCTCTAGATGCTCACGGAGAGTTGGCGCTTCATGCTCATGAAGAAACAGGCCGTGGAGTTTTTGAGGACAAGGCGACTAAAAACCTATTTGCCTGTGAGCACGTGGTAAACAACATGCGTCATACCAAGACTGTTGGTGTCATTGAAGAAGATGATGTAACAGGTTTGACGCTTATCGCTGAACCAGTTGGTGTTGTTTGTGGGATTACTCCGACAACAAACCCTACTTCAACTGCAATCTTTAAATCCTTGATTTCATTGAAGACTCGTAATCCTATCGTCTTTGCCTTCCACCCATCAGCTCAAGAATCATCAGCTCATGCAGCTCAAATCGTGCGCGATGCAGCAATTGCAGCAGGTGCTCCTGAGAACTGTGTCCAATGGATTACTCAACCATCTATGGAAGCAACTAGCGCTCTTATGAATCACGAGGGCATTGCGACAATCCTTGCAACTGGTGGTAATGCCATGGTTAAGGCGGCTTACTCATGTGGGAAGCCAGCACTTGGGGTAGGTGCCGGAAACGTACCAGCTTATGTTGAAAAATCAGCAAATATCCGCCAGGCTGCTCACGATATCGTAATGTCTAAATCATTTGATAACGGTATGGTCTGTGCATCTGAACAAGCTGTAATTATTGATAAAGAAATTTACGATGAATTTGTAGAAGAATTCAAGTCTTACCACACTTACTTTGTAAACAAAAAAGAAAAAGCCCTTCTTGAAGAGTTCTGCTTTGGAGTAAAAGCCAACAGCAAAAACTGTGCTGGTGCAAAATTGAATGCTGACATCGTTGGAAAACCAGCGGCTTGGATTGCAGAACAAGCAGGATTTACAGTTCCAGAAGGGACAAACATTCTTGCTGCGGAATGTAAAGAAGTTGGTGAAAAAGAACCATTGACTCGTGAGAAATTATCACCAGTTATTGCAGTTTTGAAATCTGAAAGCCGTGAAGACGGAATTAACAAAGCACGCCAAATGGTTGAATTCAACGGTCTTGGTCACTCAGCAGCTATCCATACAGCTGACGAAGAATTGACTAAAGAATTTGGTAAAGCTGTTAAAGCTATTCGTGTTATCTGTAACTCACCTTCTACTTTTGGAGGTATTGGGGACGTTTATAACGCCTTCCTACCATCGTTGACACTTGGATGTGGTTCTTACGGACGCAACTCAGTTGGGGATAACGTCAGCGCCATCAACCTCTTAAACATCAAAAAAGTCGGAAGACGGAGAAATAACATGCAATGGATGAAACTTCCTTCAAAAACATACTTTGAACGTGATTCAATTCAATACCTTCAAAAATGTCGTGACGTTGAACGTGTCATGATCGTTACAGACCACGCTATGGTGGAACTTGGTTTCCTAGATCGTATCATCGAACAACTCGATCTTCGTCGTAATAAGGTTGTTTACCAAATCTTTGCAGATGTAGAACCAGATCCAGATATCACAACCGTTGAGCGTGGTACTGAAATCATGCGTGCCTTTAAGCCAGATACAATCATCGCTCTTGGTGGTGGCTCACCAATGGATGCTGCGAAAGTAATGTGGCTCTTCTATGAGCAACCAGAAGTAGACTTCCGTGACCTTGTTCAAAAATTCATGGATATCCGTAAACGTGCCTTCAAGTTCCCATTGCTTGGTAAGAAGACTAAGTTTATCGCAATTCCTACGACATCTGGTACAGGTTCAGAAGTAACACCGTTTGCCGTTATCTCTGATAAAGCCAACAACCGTAAATACCCAATCGCTGACTACTCATTGACACCAACTGTGGCAATCGTAGACCCTGCTTTGGTATTGACAGTTCCAGGATTTGTTGCTGCTGATACTGGTATGGATGTATTGACTCACGCAACTGAAGCATATGTGTCACAAATGGCTAGCGACTACACCGACGGACTTGCTCTTCAAGCAATCAAACTTGTATTCGAAAATCTTGAAAGCTCAGTTAAGAATGCAGATTTCCATTCACGTGAAAAGATGCATAATGCTTCAACTATTGCTGGTATGGCCTTTGCCAATGCCTTCCTAGGTATTTCTCACTCAATGGCTCATAAGATTGGTGCGCAATTCCACACTATCCACGGTCGTACCAATGCTATCTTGCTTCCATACGTAATCCGCTACAATGGTACACGTCCAGCTAAGACAGCGACATGGCCTAAATACAACTACTACCGTGCTGATGAAAAATACCAAGATATTGCTCGTATGCTTGGCTTACCAGCTTCTACTCCAGAAGAAGGTGTAGAATCTTACGCAAAAGCTGTTTATGAACTTGGTGAGCGCGTAGGTATCCAAATGAACTTCAAAGCTCAAGGAATCGACGAAAAAGAATGGAAGAAACATTCACGTGAATTAGCCTTCCTTGCCTATGAAGACCAATGTTCACCTGCTAACCCACGCCTTCCAATGGTTGACCATATGCAAGAAATTATTGAAGATTCTTACTACGGTTACAAAGAACGTCCAGGACGTCGTAAATAATTGTTTATCAGCCTAGAGGCAGGAGTAATCCTGTCTCTTTTTTGTAAACTCTGAAAGAGTTGAAATTGTAGTTTCACCTTGATAATGAAGAGAATATGCAGATATTATAAAAGATTCTAGAGATATGCTTTGGAAATAAAAGAATGGATGAATAAAAAGGGGGAGAAAAAGTAGAAAAGCAGGAGAGAAAATCAACGCCCGTACTTGCAATTAAACTCAAATAGTTATATAATAGGTTTGTTGAAAGGTGATTTGTAGTGATTCAAGTTACTCTTTTCACAATAAAAATTTCATGATTTTCATAAGGAGGAAATCACTAATGGTAGTTAAAGTTGGTATTAACGGTTTCGGACGTATCGGTCGTCTTGCTTTCCGCCGTATCCAAAACGTAGAAGGTGTTGAAGTTACTCGCATCAACGACCTTACAGATCCAGTTATGCTTGCACACTTGTTGAAATACGACACAACTCAAGGTCGTTTCGACGGTACTGTAGAAGTTAAAGAAGGTGGATTCGAAGTTAACGGTAAATTCGTTAAAGTTTCTGCTGAACGTGATCCAGAACAAATCGACTGGGCTACTGACGGTGTAGAAATCGTTCTTGAAGCAACTGGTTTCTTTGCTAAGAAAGATGCAGCTGAAAAACACCTTAAAGGTGGAGCTAAGAAAGTTGTTATCACTGCTCCTGGTGGAAACGATGTTAAAACAATCGTATTTAACACTAACCACGACGTTCTTGACGGTACTGAAACAGTTATCTCAGGTGCTTCATGTACTACAAACTGCTTGGCTCCAATGGCTAAAGCTCTTCAAGACAACTTCGGTGTTGTAGAAGGATTGATGACTACTATCCACGCTTACACTGGTGACCAAATGATCCTTGACGGACCACACCGTGGTGGTGACCTTCGCCGTGCTCGCGCTGGTGCTGCAAACATCGTTCCTAACTCAACTGGTGCTGCTAAAGCTATCGGTCTTGTAATCCCAGAATTGAACGGTAAACTTGACGGATCTGCACAACGCGTTCCAACTCCAACTGGATCAGTTACTGAATTGGTAGCTGTTCTTGAAAAGAACGTTACTGTTGATGAAGTGAACGCAGCTATGAAAGCAGCTTCAAACGAATCATACGGTTATACAGAAGATCCAATCGTATCTTCAGATATCGTAGGTATGTCTTACGGTTCATTGTTTGATGCAACTCAAACTAAAGTTCTTGATGTTGACGGTAAACAATTGGTTAAAGTTGTATCATGGTACGACAATGAAATGTCATATACTGCACAACTTGTACGTACTCTTGAATACTTCGCGAAAATCGCTAAATAATTTTTGAGTCAATAAAAGCAAGGCCTTTGAACTGCACCCCAAAAGTTAGACAGAAAAAATCTAACTTTTGGGGTGTTTTATTATGAAATTGAGTTATGAGGATAAAGTTCAGATCTATGAACTTAGAAAACAAGGATATAGCTTAGAGCAACTTTCAAATAAGTTTGGGATAAACAATTCTAATCTTAGGTACATGATTAAATTGATGGATCGTTACGGAATAGAGTTCGTCAAAAAAGGCAAGAATCGTTACTATTCTCCAGAACTAAAACAAGAAATGATTGATAAAGTCCTACATGAAAACTGGTCTCAAGATAGAGTTTCTCTCGAATATGCTCTCCCAAATCGTGGTATGCTTCCAAATTGGCTGGCGCAATACAAGAAAAACGGGTATACTATTGTTGAGAAAACAAGAGGGAGACCAGCTAAAATGGGACGTAAACCAAAGAAGAAACCCGAAGAGATGACAGAGTTAGAACGTCTTCAAGCAGAAAATGAGTACCTGAGAGCGGAGAATGCTATTCTAAAAAAGTTGAGGGAACTCCGATTGAAGGAGGAAAAAGAGCTAGAAGAAAAAAACAGAAATTGTTCAAGGATTAGTAACAGAGTTTCCTTTAGATATCCTTCTAAACATTATAAAAGCTTGCTCGTTCAACCTATTATTACCACTTAAATCAGCTGAATCAAGTAGATAAAAGATCAAGCTATCAAATTGGAAATACAAGACATTTATAATGAGCATAAAGGAAATTATGGCTATCGGAGAGTTACTCTTGAACTAAGAAATCGTGGTTTTGTAGTGAATCATAAGAAGGTCCAACGTCTGATGAAAGTCCTTGGTCTAACAGCTCGGATTCGTCGGAAACGAAAGTATTCTTCCTACCAAGGAGAGATTGGCAAGAAAGCAGAGAATCTCATTCAACGCCAGTTTGAAGCATCAAGGCCAATGGAAAAGTGCTATACGGATGTGACAGAGTTTGCCATTCCAAATAGCACACAGAAACTCTATTTATCGCCTGTTTTAGACGGCTTTAACAGTGAAATTATTGCTTATCATCTTTCTACTTCGCCCAACTTAGAGCAAGTAAAAAAATGATGTTGGAACAGGCATTTACAGAGAAACACTATGAAAATACCATTTTTACACAGCGACCAAGGCTGGCAATACCAACACGATTCTTATCATCGGTTCCTAGAGAGTAAGGGAATTCAAGCATCTATGTCCCGTAAAGGTAACAGCCCAGACAATGGCATGATGGAGTCCTTCTTCGGTATTCTTAAGTCTGAGATGTTTTATGGTTATGAGAAGTCATTTCAGTCGCTTAACCAATTGGAACAAGCTATTGTGGACTACATTGATTACTACAACAATAAACGAATTAAGATAAAACTAAAAGGACTCAGTCCTGTGCAATACAGAACTAAATCCTTCGGATAAATTAATTGTCTAACTTTTTGGGGTGCAGTTCACTTCTGGTCTTGCTTTTTTTCTATAGAGAAAAATGGATGCTAGTGTCATCCATTCTTTTTTAATTCTCTTTCAAATGTATCAGAAAGGGCAGTGAAACTTAACTTTTCTAAAGTAAGTGGATGGGTAAGGGACAGTCGAAAAGCGTGAAGCATGAGCCGGTTTGCCTTTGATTTACTATTATAGAGAGGGTCGCCTAGGATAGGGAAGTTATGGTGAGAAAGGTGAACACGGATTTGATGGGTTCGGCCTGTCTTTAGTTTGCAACGAACCAGAGAAGTCTTATTTGGAAATTGTTTTAACCGACTCACCTGTGTTTCAGCATATTGCCCCTTTTTAGAATCCACCACTCGTTTTCTGCGATCGTGTCGATCGCGGCCAATTTTATCTCGGAAGATAAGTTCTTTACTCTCTACTCGTCCTTCTACGAGTGCCCAGTACTCACGAGCGATTTCCTTTTTCTCCAACAAACGATTAAGAATAGGAAGGATAAAAGGATTTTTGGCGAAAAGCACTAAACCGCTTGTTTCCATATCTAGGCGATGAACAACATAACAGGTTTGGCCGACGTAGGCAGAGACATGGTTGAGCAGGGCAATTTCATCTGGTTGATTACCGTGCGTTTTCATCCCTTCCGGTTTGTTAACAACAATGAGATGTTGGTCTTGATAAACTTCTTTAACGAGGTCTGGGTTGCCCCAAAGGATTTCCTTTGTGGGGTAATCTTCCTCGTCAAAAGTCAATTGACAAATATCCCCTGGCTTCACCATCTCATTCCAGTGAACTTGTTTTTGATTGATTTTGATGTTCTTCTTGATTCTCAAAAAATGGCGGATTTTTCTAGGGATGAGGAGTTGTTCCTCTAGAAATTGTTTGACCGTCATTTGAGGCAGGGATGATGGTAATGTAAATGTGAATTGCATACAGATATTGTAACAAAAAAAGCTCTATTTGGATAGGAAATAGCTAAATTCTTGAGTTCCTATGATGAAGATGATAAAATAAACGCATGAAATTAGATAAATTATTTGAGAAGTTTCTTTCTCTCTTTAAAAAAGAAACGAGTGAATCAGCAGAGTCTGATTCTACTAGTATGCGTCGTTCTCGGAGCGATAGAAAAAAATTAGGCTATGTGGGCCCAATACGGAAATTTTGGCGTCGATATCATCTGACAAAGATTGTCATCATTTTAGGACTGAGTGCTGGTTTGCTAGTGGGAACCTACCTATTTGCAATAGCCAAGTCCACCAATGTCAATGACTTGCAGAATGCTTTGAAAACAAGAACTCTGATTTTTGACCGCGAAGAAAAAGAGGCAGGTGCCCTGTCCGGTCAAAAGGGAACCTATGTTGAGCTGACAGATATCAGTAAAGACTTGCAGAACGCTGTCGTCGCGACAGAGGATCGTTCCTTCTATAAAAATGATGGGATTAACTATGGTCGTTTCTTTCTAGCTATTGTCACAGCAGGTCGTTCTGGAGGCGGTTCTACCATCACCCAACAGTTGGCGAAAAATGCCTATCTATCTCAAGACCAAACTGTTGAACGGAAGGCCAAGGAGTTTCCTAGCTTTAGAATTGACAAAAAAATACAGCAAGGAGCAAATCCTTACTATGTACCTCAATAACGCCTACTTTGGGAATGGCGTCTGGGGTGTAGAGGATGCGAGTAAGAAATATTTCGGTGTATCGGCTTCACAACTAACGCTTGATCAGGCGGCCACTCTAGCTGGGATGCTCAAGGGACCAGAGTTGTATAATCCTTTGAATTCCATTGAAGATTCAACTAACCGCAGGGATACGGTGCTACAAAATATGGTTGCAGCAGGCTATATTGATAAAAATCAAGAAACTGAAGCAGCTGGAGTAGATATGGCTTCTCAACTCCAAGATAAGTATGAAGGTAAGGTTTCTGATTATCGTTATCAATCCTATTTTGACGCAGTTGTCAACGAGGCAGTCTCAAAGTACAATCTAACAGAAGAAGAGATTGTCAACAACGGTTATCGAATCTATACAGAACTTGACCAAAACTATCAAGCAAACATGCAGGTTATTTACGAAAATACCTCGCTATTTCCAACGGCAGAAGACGGGACGCATGCTGAATCAGGTAGTGTTGCTCTAGAGCTAAAACGGGTGGGGTGCGTGGAGTCGTTGGACGCGTAGCTGGTGATGACAAACCGGGGTTCCGCAATTTCAACTATGCCACGCAGTCTAAGCGTAGCCCGGGCTCAACTATTAAACCTTTAGTTGTTTATACACCTGCAGTAGAAGCAGGATGGGCCTTGAACAAGCAACTGGATAATCATACCATGCAGTACAATAGTTATCAAGTAGACAACTATGCGGGTATTAAGACATCTCCTGAAGTACCTATGTACCAGGCTTTGGCAGAATCACTCAACCTACCAGCAGTTGCGACCGTAAATGAATTAGGTATTGACAAAGCTTTTGAAGCTGGGACGAGATTTGGTTTGAATATGGATAAAGTTGATCGTGTTCTTGGAGTTGCCCTAGGTGGGGGTGTAGAGACGAATCCTCTCCAAATGGCACAAGCCTATGCAGCCTTTGCTAATGAAGGACTGATGCCTGAAGCGCATTTCATCACTCGTATCGAAAATGCCAGTGGACAGGTCATCAAGAGCCATAAAAATTCCCAAAAACGAGTGATCGATAAGTCGGTAGCCGATAAAATGACCAGTATGATGCTAGGAACATTTACCAATGGGACAGGGATTAGTTCTTCACCTGCTGATTATGTTATGGCTGGGAAAACAGGTACTACTGAGGCTGCTTTTAATCCTGAATATACTAGTGACCAGTGGGTGATTGGCTATACTCCAGATGTGGTAATTAGCCACTGGCTCGGTTTTCCGACGACGGATGAGAACCATTATCTAGCAGGTTCGACCTCTAATGGCGCTGCCCATATCTTTAGAAGTATGGCTAATACCATTTTGCCATACACTCCAGGTAGCACTTTTACAGTTGAAAATGCTTATAAACAAAATGGTATTGAACCAGAAAATACCAAGCAGCAAGTGGTTGAAAATGGAACGAATCAGACGGAAGATCCGTTGGGAGATATTCGTAGTCGAGCTCAAAATCTTGTAGACGAAGCGGGACGTGCGATTTCGGATGCAAAGATAAAAGAAAAAGCCCAGACAATCTGGGACTCTATCGTTAATCTCTTTCGTTAAGAGGCTTGTCAAAGCCCAGGTTTCTTGTTATAATAGATAAGATGGAGGCGTTATGGCACTAAAAAAAGCAAGCCTAGCTTGTGCAGTTTGCGGTTCAAGAAATTACTCAATCAAAATTAGTGGGAACCCCAAGCCAACACGACTAGAAGTAAATAAATTTTGTAAACATTGTGGAAAATATACGACACATAGAGAGACGAGATAGGAGAGAACGATGGGTTTTATTAAGGATATCTTCAAACTTCTTAAGGAAACAACATGGCCGACTCGCAAAGAAAGCTGGAGAGATTTTCGCTCCATTATGGAATATACAGCCTTCTTTGTGGTCATCATTTATATTTTTGACCAGTTGATTGTTTCAGGTTTGATTCGATTTATTAACATTTTTTAGAAGAAAAGCGGAGAACTTCTGCTAGCTTTCTTCTATTATGAAAGGAAATATCATGGATAGTTTTGACAAGGGATGGTTTGTTCTGCAAACTTATTCTGGCTATGAAAATAAGGTAAAAGAAAATCTATTGCAACGCGCGCAAACTTATAACATGTTGGATAATATTCTACGAGTTGAGATTCCAACACAAACCGTGCAAGTTGAGAAAAATGGAAAGAAAAAGGAAGTTGAAGAGAATCGCTTTCCGGGTTATGTCCTTGTAGAAATGGTCATGACAGATGAAGCATGGTTCGTTGTTCGAAACACACCTAACGTAACAGGGTTCGTTGGGTCACACGGTAACAGATCAAAGCCAACTCCACTATTGGAACAAGAAATCCGTGATATTCTGGTTTCTATGGGACAAACTGTTCAAGAATTCGATATTGATGTTGAAGTTGGTCAGACTGTCCGAATCATTGATGGTGCTTTTGCAGACTACACAGGTAAAATTACTGAAATTGATAACAACAAAGTGAAGATGATTATCTCTATGTTTGGCAATGATACGATTGCAGAAGTGAATCTCAACCAAATTGCAGAATTATAACCCCAGAGAGGCTTTGCCTCTCTTTTTGTGTGCCGTTTAGAGTGGAAAGTATATAGAAGAGGAGAAGAGGATCAAAAGTTTTCTGCATTTTGTTAAACTAAATGCAGAAAGGAGAGCTCTATGAATCTGAAAGAGTTATATGAAGAAAGCAAGGGGATTGTCCATAAGTGTCGGAAAGATTATCATCTCCATCTGTGGGAGAAAGAGGACTGGGATCAGGAGGGTATGATGTGCCTCTATGAGCTAGTCAGTCACCATCCAGAGTTACTAGAGGGAGAACGTCACCGACTATATGTCTGCTTTAAAACCAAATTCCGCAATCGCATCCTAGATTACATCCGTAAACAGGAAAGTCACAAGCGCCGTTTCGACAAAGAGCCCTATGAGGAGGTAAGTGAGATTAGTCATCGCTTAGGAGAAAAAGGACTGAGACTAGATGATTATTATCTTTTTCACGAACTTCTAAGAAATTACAGAGCAAGTCAGAGTAAAGAAAAACAAGAACAACTTGATCGTCTCATGGGAGGGGAATGTTTCAAAGGACGCAAGGCACTCCTAGGAGAATTAAGAGTGGTATTGAGTGATTTTAGATAAAATGAAAATAGCCCAAAAAAGTTCTTGACAAAGGCAAAAAAGTAGGTATAATAGAAAGAGTTGAAAAGCTCAGGTCCGTTGGTCAAGGGGTTAAGACACCGCCTTTTCACGGCGGTAACACGGGTTCGAATCCCGTACGGACTATGGTGTATCGCAGGGTTGAAAAAAGTAAAAAAAGTTTCAAAAAAGTGTTGACAAAGATCAGCAGCTGTGATATACTAATATAGTTGTCGCTTGAGAGAGAAAGAGTGACAAAGACCTTTGAAAACTGAACAAGACGAACCAATGTGCAGGGCACTACAACTTTAGTTGTAGTACTGAACAATGAAAAAACAATAAATCTGTCAGTGACAGAAATGAGTGAGAACTCAAACTTTTAATGAGAGTTTGATCCTGGCTCAGGACGAACGCTGGCGGCGTGCCTAATACATGCAAGTAGAACGCTGAAGGAGGAGCTTGCTTCTCTGGATGAGTTGCGAACGGGTGAGTAACGCGTAGGTAACCTGCCTGGTAGCGGGGGATAACTATTGGAAACGATAGCTAATACCGCATAATATTGACTATTGCATGATAGTTGATTAAAAGGTGCAATTGCACCACTACCAGATGGACCTGCGTTGTATTAGCTAGTTGGTGGGGTAACGGCTCACCAAGGCGACGATACATAGCCGACCTGAGAGGGTGATCGGCCACACTGGGACTGAGACACGGCCCAGACTCCTACGGGAGGCAGCAGTAGGGAATCTTCGGCAATGGACGGAAGTCTGACCGAGCAACGCCGCGTGAGTGAAGAAGGTTTTTCGGATCGTAAAAGCTCTGTTGTAAGAGAAGAACGAGTGTGAGAGTGGAAAGTTCACACTGTGACGGTATCTTACCAGAAAGGGACGGCTAACTACGTGCCAGCAGCCGCGGTAATACGTAGGTCCCGAGCGTTGTCCGGATTTATTGGGCGTAAAAGCGAGCGCAGGCGGTTAGATAAGTCTGAAGTTAAAGGCTGTGGCTTAACCATAGTACGCTTTGGAAACTGTTTAACTTGAGTGCAAGAGGGAGAGTGGAATTCCATGTGTAGCGGTGAAATGCGTAGATATATGGAGGAACACCGGTGGCGAAAGCGGCTCTCTGGCTTTGTAACTGACGCTGAGGCTCGAAAGCGTGGGGAGCAAACAGGATTAGATACCCTGGTAGTCCACGCCGTAAACGATGAGTGCTAGGTGTTAGACCCTTTCCGGGGTTTAGTGCCGCAGCTAACGCATTAAGCACTCCGCCTGGGGAGTACGACCGCAAGGTTGAAACTCAAAAGGAATTGACGGGGGCCCGCACAAGCGGTGGAGCATGTGGTTTAATTCGAAGCAACGCGAAGAACCTTACCAGGTCTTGACATCCCTCTGACCGCTCTAGAGATAGAGTTTTTCCTTCGGGACAGAGGTGACAGGTGGTGCATGGTTGTCGTCAGCTCGTGTCGTGAGATGTTGGGTTAAGTCCCGCAACGAGCGCAACCCCTATTGTTAGTTGCCATCATTTAGTTGGGCACTCTAGCGAGACTGCCGGTAATAAACCGGAGGAAGGTGGGGATGACGTCAAATCATCATGCCCCTTATGACCTGGGCTACACACGTGCTACAATGGCTGGTACAACGAGTCGCAAGCCGGTGACGGCAAGCTAATCTCTTAAAGCCAGTCTCAGTTCGGATTGTAGGCTGCAACTCGCCTACATGAAGTCGGAATCGCTAGTAATCGCGGATCAGCACGCCGCGGTGAATACGTTCCCGGGCCTTGTACACACCGCCCGTCACACCACGAGAGTTTGTAACACCCGAAGTCGGTGAGGTAACCTTTTAGGAGCCAGCCGCCTAAGGTGGGATAGATGATTGGGGTGAAGTCGTAACAAGGTAGCCGTATCGGAAGGTGCGGCTGGATCACCTCCTTTCTAAGGAAAAGGAACTGCGCATTGGTCTTGTTTAGTCTTGAGAGGTCTTGTGGGGCCTTAGCTCAGCTGGGAGAGCGCCTGCTTTGCACGCAGGAGGTCAGCGGTTCGATCCCGCTAGGCTCCATTGGTGAGAGATCACCAAGTAATGCACATTGAAAATTGAATATCTATATCAAATAGTAACAAGAAAATAAACCGAAACGCTGTAAGTATTTAATGAGTTTTTCTAATTTTTTTGAAAAAAATTAGGTTAATAAGGTTAAGTTAATAAGGGCGCACGGTGGATGCCTTGGCACTAGGAGCCGAAGAAGGACGTGACAAACGACGATATGCCTTGGGTAGCTGTAAGTAAGCGATGATCCAGGGATTTCCGAATGGGGGAACCCAACAGGTACTACCTGTTACCCATATCTGTTAAGGATATGAGGAGGAAGACGCAGTGAACTGAAACATCTAAGTAGCTGCAGGAAGAGAAAGCAAAAGCGATTGCCTTAGTAGCGGCGAGCGAAACGGCAGGAGGGCAAACCGAAGAGTTTACTCTTCGGGGTTGTAGGACTGCAAAGTGGACTCAAAGATTATAGAAGAATGATTTGGGAAGATCAGCCAAAGAGAGTAAAAGCCTCGTATTTAAAATAGTCTTTGTACCTAGCAGAATCCTGAGTACGGCGGGACACGAGAAATCCCGTCGGAATCTGGGAGGACCATCTCCCAACCCTAAATACTCCCTAGTGACCGATAGTGAACCAGTACCGTGAGGGAAAGGTGAAAAGCACCCCGGGAGGGGAGTGAAATAGAACCTGAAACCGTGTGCCTACAACAAGTTCGAGCCCGTTAATGGGTGAGAGCGTGCCTTTTGTAGAATGAACCGGCGAGTTACGATATGATGCGAGGTTAAGTTGAAGAGACGGAGCCGCAGGGAAACCGAGTCTGAATAGGGCGCTTTAGTATTATGTCGTAGACCCGAAACCATGTGACCTACCCATGAGCAGGTTGAAGGTGCGGTAAGACGCACTGGAGGACCGAACCAGGGCACGTTGAAAAGTGCTTGGATGACTTGTGGGTAGCGGAGAAATTCCAAACGAACTTGGAGATAGCTGGTTCTCTCCGAAATAGCTTTAGGGCTAGCGTCGACATTAGAGATTCTTGGAGGTAGAGCACTGTTTGGGTGAGGGGTCCATCCCGGATTACCAATCTCAGATAAACTCCGAATGCCAAAGAATTATGGTCGGCAGTCAGACTGCGAGTGCTAAGATCCGTAGTCGAAAGGGAAACAGCCCAGACCACCAGCTAAGGTCCCAAAATAATTGTTAAGTGGAAAAGGATGTGGGGTTGCACAGACAACTAGGATGTTAGCTTAGAAGCAGCTATTCATTCAAAGAGTGCGTAATAGCTCACTAGTCGAGTGACCCTGCGCCGAAAATGTACCGGGGCTAAAACAATTTACCGAAGCTGTGGATACCTTTATAGGTATGGTAGGAGAGCGTTCTATGTGTGAAGAAGGTATACCGTGAGGAGTGCTGGAACGCATAGAAGTGAGAATGCCGGTATGAGTAGCGAAAGACAGGTGAGAATCCTGTCCACCGTAAGACTAAGGTTTCCAGGGGAAGGCTCGTCCGCCCTGGGTTAGTCAGGGACCCTAAGGAGAGACCGAAAGGTGTATCCGATGGACAACAGGTTGATATTCCTGTACTAGAGTATGTAGTGATGGAGGGACGCAGTAGGCTAACTAAAGCAGACGATTGGAAGTGTCTGTCTAAGCAGTGAGGTGTGAATTGAGTCAAATGCTTAGTTCTATAACATTGAGCTGTGATGGGGAGCGAAGTTTAGTAGCGAAGTTAGTGACGTCACACTGCCAAGAAAAGCTTCTAGCGTTAAACATACTCTACCCGTACCGCAAACCGACACAGGTAGTCGAGGGCGAGTAGCCTCAGGTGAGCGAGAGAACTCTCGTTAAGGAACTCGGCAAAAATGACCCCGTAACTTCGGGAGAAGGGGTGCTGACTTTAAGTCAGCCGCAGTGAATAGGCCCAAGCAACTGTTTATCAAAAAAACACAGCTCTCTGCTAAATCGTAAGATGATGTATAGGGGGTGACGCCTGCCCGGTGCTGGAAGGTTAAGAGGAGTGCTTAGCGTAAGCGAAGGTATGAATTGAAGCCCCAGTAAACGGCGGCCGTAACTATAACGGTCCTAAGGTAGCGAAATTCCTTGTCGGGTAAGTTCCGACCCGCACGAAAGGCGTAATGATTTGGGCACTGTCTCAACGAGAGACTCGGTGAAATTTTAGTACCTGTGAAGATGCAGGTTACCCGCGACAGGACGGAAAGACCCCATGGAGCTTTACTGCAGTTTGATATTGAGTGTCTGTACCACATGTACAGGATAGGTAGGAGTCTAAGAGATCGGGACGCCAGTTTCGAAGGAGACGTTGTTGGGATACTACCCTTGTGTTATGGCCACTCTAACCCGGATAGGTGATCCCTATCGGAGACAGTGTCTGACGGGCAGTTTGACTGGGGCGGTCGCCTCCTAAAAAGGTAACGGAGGCGCCCAAAGGTTCCCTCAGAATGGTTGGAAATCATTCGCAGAGTGTAAAGGTATAAGGGAGCTTGACTGCGAGAGCAACAACTCGAGCAGGGACGAAAGTCGGGCTTAGTGATCCGGTGGTTCCGTATGGAAGGGCCATCGCTCAACGGATAAAAGCTACCCTGGGGATAACAGGCTTATCTCCCCAAGAGTTCACATCGACGGGGAGGTTTGGCACCTCGATGTCGGCTCGTCGCATCCTGGGGCTGTAGTCGGTCCCAAGGGTTGGGCTGTTCGCCCATTAAAGCGGCACGCGAGCTGGGTTCAGAACGTCGTGAGACAGTTCGGTCCCTATCCGTCGCGGGCGTAGGAAATTTGAGAGGATCTGCTCCTAGTACGAGAGGACCAGAGTGGACTTACCGCTGGTGTACCAGTTGTCTTGCCAAAGGCATCGCTGGGTAGCTATGTAGGGAAGGGATAAACGCTGAAAGCATCTAAGTGTGAAACCCACCTCAAGATGAGATTTCCCATGATTATATATCAGTAAGAGCCCTGAGAGATGATCAGGTAGATAGGTTAGAAGTGGAAGTGTGGCGACACATGTAGCGGACTAATACTAATAGCTCGAGGACTTATCCAAAGTAACTGAGGATACGAAGCGCGAGGTTTACTTGACATTTGATAGATATTCAATTTTGAGTAGGTATTACTCAGAGTTAAGTGACGATAGCCTAGGAGATACACCTGTACCCATGCCGAACACAGCAGTTAAGCCCTAGAACGCCGGAAGTAGTTGGGGGTTGCCCCCTGTGAGATATGGAAGTCGCTTAGCTTTTGGGAGTTTAGCTCAGCTGGGAGAGCATCTGCCTTACAAGCAGAGGGTCAGCGGTTCGATCCCGTTAACTCCCATAGGTCCCGTAGTGTAGCGGTTATCACGTCGCCCTGTCACGGCGAAGATCGCGGGTTCGATTCCCGTCGGGACCGTTTAAGATAACGGAAGTTATTTTAGACTCGTTAGCTCAGTTGGTAGAGCAATTGACTTTTAATCAATGGGTCACTGGTTCGAGCCCAGTACGGGTCATATTTGCGGGTTTGGCGGAATTGGCAGACGCACCAGATTTAGGATCTGGCGCTTAACGGCGTGGGGGTTCAAGTCCCTTAACCCGCATAATAGAGATTAGCCGGCTTAGCTCAGTTGGTAGAGCATCTGATTTGTAATCAGAGGGTCGCGTGTTCAAGTCATGTAGCCGGCATTTTTTTATATAGAATAAGAGGTCGATGCGAACGTAGTTCAGTGGTAGAACACCACCTTGCCAAGGTGGGGGTCGCGGGTTCGAATCCCGTCGTTCGCTTAGAGAGGCCGGGGTGGCGGAACTGGCAGACGCACAGGACTTAAAATCCTGCGATTGGTAACGATCGTACCGGTTCGATTCCGGTCCTCGGCATATACTAATGGGCACCCTTAGCTCAACTGGATAGAGTACCTGACTACGAATCAGGCGGTTAGAGGTTCGACTCCTCTAGGGTGCATTTTTTTATAAAACGGGAAGTAGCTCAGCTTGGTAGAGTACTTGGTTTGGGACCAAGGTGTCGCAGGTTCGAATCCTGTCTTCCCGATCATATTCTTCTTCAGAAGATGTGTCATTGTATTTCTATGTGTCTTTAACAACTATTAGTTGTAAATTGAGACTATACTCAGGAGAGAACCTTGTTGGTTCTCTCCTTTTTGGGCTCTTTGTCAACTGTAGTGGGTTACCAAAAAGTCATATTCTGGAGAGGACTAAATCAGTTCTCTCCTTTTTGATATTCAAAGCGATGAGGATTCTAGTTTTAAAATTGTCAAAGTTCCGAAAGCCGAAAGCGTTGCGCTTGATGACTTTGATGAGGTTGTTAGTAGCTTCTAGTTTTGCGTTTGAGTAGTGCAGTTCCAGTGCGTTCATGATCTCGTCCTTAACTTTCAAAAAGGTCTTAAAAACAGTTTGAAAGATAGGCTTCACACACGAAATGGTATCTTCAATGAGTTCAAAGAAATGGTCAGCCTGTTTCTCTTGGAAATGAAAGAGTAAGAGTTGGTAGAGCTCGTAATGTTCTCGTAGTTCTTGAGAGTAAGAGAGAAGTTTTTCTAGAATCTCTTGATTTGTCAAGTGCATACGAAAGTAGGACGATAAAATCTCTTATCGCCCAGTTTACGGCTATCCTGTTGAATGAGCTTCCAATAACGCTTGATAGCCTTGTATTCATGAGATTTTCGCTCAAACTGATTCATGATTTGGACACGCAAACGACTCATAGCACGACTTAAGTGTTAGAGTAAAACAGTCCAGTGGACTGTTTTAGCCTGAGTTCAGAAATATAATAACGAAGGGTGAAAGCGATCCAGAACGATTTTAGCGTTTGGAAAAAGTTGTCTAGCTAAGTCATAATAAGGACTAAACATATCCATAGTAATGATTTTCACCTGACAACGAATAACTCTATCGTAGCGCAGAAAGTGATTTCGAATGATAGTTTGTGTTCTGCCTTCAAGAACAGTGATGATATTGAGCTTATCAAAATCTTGCGCAATGAAACTCATCTTCATCTCCCGATTGAAACAGTCACTCCCCTGACTGTTTCAACGTCCCAAGACATAATCTTTGGTAGACGAGAAAAATCATGCTCAAAGTGAAAGCCATTGAGCTTGCGAATGACAGTTGAAGTTGAGATGGAAAGTTGATGGGCAATGTCGGTCATAGAAGTCTTCTCAATCAACTTTTGAGCAATCTTTTGATTGATGATACGAGGGATTTGGTGATTCTTCTTGACGAGAGAAGTTTCAGCGACCATCATTTTTGAGCACTGATAGCATTTGAAACGACGCTTTTTCAGGAGAATTTTAGTAGGCATACCAGTCGTTTCAAGGTAAGGAACCTTAGAAGTTTTTTGAAAGTCATATTCTTCATTTGCTTTCGGGTCTGTTTAGAATATCTGTTGAGATCATATTAGTGGTCAATGTAGTCAACAATTTGCATGTTCTAATTGCTTAAATGAATGAAATGTCTTCTCATATCCTCAGACTTAAGAATGCTAAATAAGGATTTCATGATATTGTTGTCTGGGTTATTTCTTTTGCAAGGCATGGTGGCTTGAATAACCTTACTCTCTTAAAAATTGTTGGAAAGTAGTAGCTGTATTTCCTCTTTTTTGTGATTTTTATTCTATAATGTTCAATCAATCTGATCATGTAGTTTAGTACATAAACATTCACAGAAAATTTCTTTGAATGCTGTGCGAAATTTTGAACTGGTTTTCGGCGTTCATAGATTTTAACGTTATCCGAATAAGTTTCTTGCGTAGTAAAAGACCCCAAAAGTTAGATTTTCTTGTCTAACTTTTGGGGTGCAGTTCACTTTAAGTGCTGACTATTTATAATAGATAAATTGTAAAATATAGTGCAACAAAAAAACTCATAGCGTTTCATTGGTGTAAACTGTAAGTAACCACACAAACAGAATTCCGAGGAAAAACTATGAGCTACTTCCATCTTACCATAAGCGACCGAATAAAGATAGAAACCTACTTGGAATTAGGTTTGAAACCTTGCCAAATTGCAAGTAAACTTGGCGTCCATAAGTCTACCATTTCAAGAGAGTTAAGACGATGCCAAAATGGTTACTCCGCAGCCCTAGCACAGGAACAGTACGACCACAGGGCTAAGCAAAAAGGTAGGAAGTCTCGTTTGACACCAACGTTGAAAAAGGAAATTGAGGACGATTTAAAATCCTCTTGATCGCCTGAACAGATTTGTGGCCGCTATCAGCTTGAACAAAAGCCAATGGTAGCTTTTAAAACCATCTATAACTGGCTCTATGCGGGTTTGATTGATCTGGATTTGAGTGTCCTTCGTCGTAAAAGAAAAACTCGGCAACCTAAAGAAACACGTGGAAGATTTAGGATTGGCACGTCAATTACCAAACGTCCTAAAGAGGTCCGGAATCGTGAAACTTTTGGCCACTGGGAGCTTGATACTGTGGTGTCTTCCAGAGGTAAAAGCAAGGGGTGTTTAGCGACCTTTCTAGAGAGAAAAACTCGTTTTTACTTAGCTTTCAAGATACCAGACAGGACAGCCAAATCCATGTTTTCAGCCATCGAACAACTTTGTAGGCTATTTCCAAAAGAGGCTCTTAAAACCTTCACTTCAGACAGGGGAAAAGAGTTTGCCTGCTATCCTATGGTAGAAAACTTAGGAATTTCCTTTTTCTTTGCGGACGCCTATTCATCCTGGCAGAGAGGAAGCAATGAAAACGCCAATGGCTTACTAAGAGAATATTTCCCAAAGAAAACAGATTTAGCCACTATCTCTGATGAGGCTTTAAACAAGGCTTTATATGATATTAATCACCGGCCACGAAAATGTTTAGCTTACAGAACTGCTTGTGAAGCTCTAGTGGATGAGTTCAAGTAAATGTTGCACTTATTCTTGCAATTTATTAATATAAAAAAATCAACTGGAAATATGGAATTTTCTTGTTTAGAAAGATAGACCTAAATTTCTACTAATCAAAACCAGTAGGGCTAATAAGCTAAAAGCGATACCATTAACGATCATATGAAGTAAGATCGACATCTCTAGACGTTCTGTCTTATAGGCTGTCCAAGTCAGAACCGTAGACATCCCTCCATAAATAATCACAGAGGGTAGATTGGTTGGTGTATGGAGTAAGGCAAAGACAATTGCCCCAACAACAAAGCCAATTTTTTCCTTACCACGGAAGATTTTTTTAGGAATAATCCCCCGACACAAGATTTCCTCACAAATAGGAGCAATCAAGACTAGCAAGAAAAAAGTTGAAATCAAGGAACTGTTTTGAACAAAACCATTAATGGCTGATTGATTGCTGGTTGTCGTCTCATTCATCATGCGAAGCAAAGATGAACCAAACAAGTTGGTAGCAAAAATTACCAGGTAACTCAATACTAGGCGAGCCAAGTCTTGAGCCTTAAAAAAGGATAAATTAAAGCTGGCAAGCTTGGTTTTTCGAGCGCCAATGATGAATATAGCCAAAACAACAATGGCTAAGGTGCCGACTAAGAGTCCTGACTGTAAAAGTGGAAATTGTTTAACGGCCAACCAAGCAGCTAGTCCTATGGGAACTTGCGATAGAACAAAAGCCGCTAACAGGATGAGCACCCATTTCCCTCTGTTCAAAACCTCTTGCCAAATCGTCTTATCTTTCATGATGTACCTCCTTATAATTAAAAAGGGGAGACTCCCCTTTTTCTATTATACCATTTATAGCGCCATACTGATATAGTTAAGGATAAACAAGGCATCCAAAATCCAAATCATCACGTGCACATCCTTGGCTTGACCTTTGACAACTTTTGTCAAGGTATATGTCAAGAAACCAACAGCAATCCCTTGTGTGATAGAGTAGCTGAATCCCATAAAGATAGATGTGAAGAAGGCAGGAACCGCTTCAGCCATATCATCCCAAGGAATATTTCAAGTTAGAAAGCATCATGATTCCGACGATGATCAAAATTGGTGCTGTTGCAGCTGTCGGAACAATCGCTAGAAGTGGGCTAAAGAAGCTAGATAGAGCAAAACAGATCGCAACCACTAGGGCTGTCAAACCAGTACGTCCACCAGCGCCGATACCCGCCGCAGACTCAACATAAGTCGTAACATTTGAAGTACCTGCAATGGCACCTACTGAAGTTGCCACCAAATCAGAGTATAGAGCCTTGTCCAATTTAGCGGACTCATGGTTTTCCCCACTTGTCGCAACGATACCAACTTTTTCACCAGTACCGATAAGAGTACCAATTGTATCAAAAATATCCGTTAGTGAGAAGGCAAGTATAGCCATCAAGGTTTCTGGTAAACGTGAAGTGTTTGATATCAAAGATCCTAAACCTTCTGAACCAAGAGCAGCACCAAACAAAGTTCCTAGATCATTAACCGCTGATGAAAGGTTGTTGCTAGCAAAGTCAATCCCTGACAATTTCACAACACCAACAGCGATGGCAAGAACAGTCGTTGTAAGGATAGAAAGAATGATTCCACCTTTAATTCCTTTAACAACAAAGAAGATAGTAATAGCCAGACCTGCAAGAGCCACCAATACTGCTGGAGTATTGAAGTCTACCAAGCCTGGAACGGCTGCTGAGTTTGCAGTAAGCGCAGCTTGAGCCTTATCTGCTCCTTCACCTGCTACAGTATAAGTACCTGGATCAATCGAGAATTTCAAGAGACCAGCATTCTTAATCCCTACATAGGCAAGGAAAACACCAATACCAGCTGAAATGGCAGAACGGAGCGTTGTAGGAATGGATTCGATGATCATTTTACGAACATTTGTCAAGGTAATAATCAGTGAAATAATTCCACAAATGAAGACCATACCAAGCGCTTCTTTCCAAGTATAGCCCATCCCAAATACAACTGTAAATGTAAAGAAGGCGTTCAATCCCATACCTGGTGCTTGTGCATACGGCAAATTAGCATAGAAAGCCATCATCAAGGTACCGACTACAGAACCGATAATCGTTGCCAAGAACACACCTTGTACAGGCATTCCCGTTTGGGAAAGCATTTGAGGGTTTACAAAGAGAATATAACTCATTGCAAAGAAAGTTGTTAAACCAGCAAGCACCTCTGTACGGACATCTGTCCCGTGCTCTTTTAGTTTAAATAGTTTGTCCATTATAAATCTCCTTTTGTTTTTTTACGAACAATGTGAGTATTATAACATTTATTATTCACCTTTTCAATATGTTTGTTTGATTTATTTAACAAAATGAAATGTTTATTTTTTGTTTTGAGTCTGTTTTTCTTCTTTCTTTTTGATATAATAGTAGACATCTTATCTGGAATCTACTAGGAAGGTTTATATGACTAAAAAAATTATCGCAGTCGATTTGGACGGAACCTTGCTCAATGGTGAAAGCAAGCTCTCCGATTTTACCAAAAAGACAATCAAAAAAATTACTGAAAAGGGGCACCATGTTGTCATCACGACAGGTCGTCCTTATCGTATGGCAAAAGAATTTTATCAGGAACTAGAGTTGCACACACCTATGATCAACTTCAACGGTTCCCTTACCCATCTGCCAGGACAGGCTTGGGAGCATGAAAAGTGCCTGACCTTAGATAAAAAATACCTCTTGGATATGGTCAAACGCAAAGAGGATATCCAAGCTGACTTTATTGCAGGAGAATATCGCAAGAAATTTTATATCACCGCTCCTAATGAAGAAATTGCCAATCCCAAACTATTTGGTGTAGAAAATTTCCAACCAGAAAATCAATTCAAATCCGAATTGGTAACCAAGGACCCTAACTGCATCCTCTTGCAAACAAGAGCTGAGGACAAATACGCTCTCGCAGACGAGATGAATCGCTTTTACCAGCACCAACTAGCGATCAATACCTGGGGAGGTCCTCTCAACATTCTCGAATGTACACCAAAAGGAGTCAACAAAGCATTTGCTTTAGAGTATTTGCTCAATGTTATGAATCGTGATAAAAAAGACTTAATTGCCTTCGGCGATGAGCAAAATGATAGAGAAATGCTGGCTTTCGCAGGCAAGGGATATGCTATGAAAAACGCCAACCCTGCTCTTCTTCCATATGCAGATGAACAAATTTCATTGACAAATGACCAAGATGGAGTTGCAAAAACTCTCCGAGCTTTATTTTTGTAATACATGCTGGGAGTTGAGGAAGATTCAATTTGAAAAGACAATCCAGTAAATTTTTTTAAGACAAAACGCTTAATATCTAGCTCTTTAAATGCTTAACATTAGGCGCTTTTATAATTATGAAGATTTTCTACCAATAGTATTTGTGTTTTTTTCACAGTCTAGTCAACCAGTTAATCGATTGTTTGAGAATTCACATTCAAATCCTTGGAAAAGGCTTTCATTTGTGATATAATACACATAGAATAAACAAGAGAGCTCAGAAATTTGACTCTATTTGACGCAAAAATCAATCCAGTCTATTTATCTCTGTTCTCAGAAAATATCAAGGAGGATAGCTATGAAAGCTGTTGTTGTAAATCCAGAAAGCACTGGTGTTGTCATTGAAGAAAAAGTACTCCGCCCACTTAAAACTGGGGAAGCGCTTGTTGAAGTGGAATATTGTGGGGTTTGTCACACGGATCTTCACGTTGCTCATGGGGACTTCGGTCAAGTGCCTGGTCGTGTTCTAGGACATGAAGGTATTGGTATCGTTAAGGAAGTTGCTCCAGATGTCCAAAGCCTTAAAGTTGGTGACCGTGTCAGCATTGCTTGGTTCTTCGAAGGCTGCGGTACTTGCGAATACTGTACAACTGGTCGCGAAACTCTCTGCCGTACGGTGAAAAATGCTGGATATTCAGTAGACGGTGGTATGGCAGAACAATGTATCGTAACAGCGGATTATGCTGTTAAAGTTCCAGATGGACTTGATCCAGCCCAAGCTTCTTCAATCACATGTGCTGGTGTAACAACCTATAAAGCTATTAAAGAAGCAAAAGTTGAACCAGGACAATGGGTAGTCCTCTATGGTGCTGGTGGCCTTGGTAACTTAGCCGTTCAATACGCCAAGAAAGTATTCAACGCTCATGTTATCGCAGTTGATATCAACAACGACAAACTGGCTCTTGCAAAAGAAGTAGGTGCAGACATCATTATCAATGGACTAGAAGTTGAAGATGTTCCAGGACTTATCAAAGAAAAAACAAATGGAGGAGCTCACTCAGCTGTCGTAACTGCTGTGTCTAAAGTTGCCTTCAACCAAGCCGTTGATTCCGTTCGTGCTGGTGGTCGCGTAGTAGCTGTTGGTCTTCCTTCTGAAATGATGGATCTTAGCATCGTAAAAACTGTTCTAGATGGAATTCAAGTGATTGGTTCTCTTGTTGGAACTCGTAAAGACTTGGAAGAAGCCTTCCAATTCGGGGCAGAAGGTCTGATAGTACCCGTAGTTCAAAAACGTCCAGTAGAAGATGCTGTAGCTATTTTCGATGAAATGGAAAAAGGTCAAATCCAAGGACGTATGGTACTGGATTTTACACACTAAGTTAATGATAAAATTGGGAAACGAAAGATTGCTCACTTGCAGTCTTTCGTTTTGTTTTCAATTCATTTTCAAAAAGACAGCCCGTTTTTCATTGTTTTTATATTAAATTTTAGTTCTTTATTTGAATACATCTTTAAAAAAATTCTTTATATATTAACATTTTTGTAAATGGATTTTTCATTGAAAAATTAACACATATCTATAAGAAATGGTTGCTTTTTGTTTGAAAACGGTTTATACTTAAAGTTAGGCTTAAAGTTTTCTTAAACATACAGTCAAACATTTTAAAGGAGGAATGACAATAATGAGTATCGGAATCATTATTGCAAGCCACGGCGAATTTGCTGCGGGTATTCATCAGTCTGGATCTATGATCTTTGGTGAACAAGAAAAGGTTCAAGTTGTAACCTTTATGCCAAATGAAGGTCCAGATGATCTTTACGCTAAATTCAACAACGCTGTGGCTGCATTTGACGCAGAAGATGAGATTCTAGTATTGGCTGACCTTTGGAGTGGATCTCCATTCAACCAAGCTAGCCGCGTGATGGGAGAAAATCCAGAACGTAAATTTGCCATCATTACAGGACTGAACTTGCCGATGTTGATCCAAGCCTACACAGAGCGCCTTATGGACGCGAATGCAGGTGTGGATAAAGTCGCTGCGAATATCATTAAAGAAGCCAAAGATGGCATCAAAGCTCTTCCAGAAGAGCTTAACCCAGTTGAGGAAGTTGCAAGTGCTGCAGCTGCTCCAGTTGCCCAAGCTGCTATTCCAGAAGGAACTGTTATCGGTGACGGTAAACTGAAGATCAACCTTGCTCGTCTAGACACTCGTCTCCTTCACGGTCAGGTTGCAACTGCTTGGACTCCAGATTCAAAAGCGGATCGTATTATTGTTGCTTCAGACAATGTTGCAAACGACGAACTTCGTAAAGAATTGATCAAACAAGCAGCTCCTAACGGAGTAAAAGCCAACGTTGTACCAATCAAAAAATTGATTGAGGTTGCAAAAGATCCTCGTTTTGGTAACACACATGCTCTTATCTTGTTTGAAACACCTCAAGATGCCCTTCGTGCCATCGAAGGTGGCGTACCAATCAAGACTCTTAACGTTGGTTCTATGGCTCACTCAACAGGTAAAACAATGATTAACAACGTTTTGTCTATGGATAAAGATGATGTTGCAACATTTGAAAAAATGCGCGACCTCGGTGTTGAATTTGACGTACGTAAAGTACCAAACGACACGAAAAAAGACTTGTTTGACTTGATTAACAAAGCGAACGTTCAATAATTAGAATCTTCTTCTCTCGAACTCTTGGAAGAAAGATTTTAAACTTTATTATAATTAAATAGAAAAGGAATAAAACCATGTCAGATATTTCAATCATTTCTGCTATCTTGGTTGTAGTTGTTGCCTTCCTTGCAGGTCTTGAAGGTATCCTCGACCAATTCCAATTCCATCAACCAATCGTCGCATGTACCCTTATCGGGCTTGCAACTGGTAACCTCGAAGCAGGTGTTATGCTTGGTGGATCTCTTCAAATGATCGCCCTTGGTTGGGCAAACATCGGAGCTGCCGTAGCTCCTGACGCTGCTCTTGCATCTGTTGCTGCAGCAATCATCTTGATCAAAGGTGGTAACTTTACTACTGATGGTATCGCCGTTGCAACGGCAACAGCTATCCCTCTTGCTGTAGCTGGACTTTTCTTGACAATGATTGTTCGTACAATCTCAGTTGCCTTAGTTCACTCAGCTGATGCTGCTGCTAAAGACGGAAACATTGCAGCTGTTGAGCGTGCTCACTTTGTTGCACTTCTTCTTCAAGGTCTTCGTATTGCAATCCCTGCTGCCTTCCTTATCGCTATCCCAGCTTCTGCTGTTCAAGATGCTCTTGGTTTGATGCCAGAATGGTTGAATGGTGGTATGGCTGTCGGTGGTGCTATGGTCGTTGCCGTTGGTTACGCTATGGTTATCAACATGATGGCAACTCGTGAAGTATGGCCATTCTTCGCAATCGGTTTTGCTCTTGCAGCAATCTCTCAATTGACTTTGATTGCCCTTGGTGTCATCGGTGTTGCCCTTGCCTTCATCTACCTTAACCTTACAAAACAAGGTGGAAACGGTGGCGGCGGAGCTGCGACTTCTAACGACCCAATCGGTGATATCCTAGAAGACTACTAGAAAGGGGAACAATCATGGCTGAAAAAATTCAATTATCAAAATCAGATCGTCAAAAAGTTTGGTGGCGTTCACAATTCCTTCAAGGTTCTTGGAACTATGAACGTATGCAAAACTTGGGTTGGGCTTACTCTTTGATCCCAGCTATCAAAAAATTGTACACTAAAAAAGAAGACCAAGCGGCTGCTCTTGAGCGTCACCTTGAGTTCTTCAACACTCACCCATACGTCGCTGCTCCAATCATGGGGGTTACTCTTGCACTTGAAGAAGAACGCGCTAACGGTGTTGAAATCGACGACGCGGCTATCCAAGGGGTTAAGATCGGTATGATGGGACCTCTTGCTGGTATCGGTGACCCAGTATTCTGGTTTACAGTTCGTCCTATTCTTGGAGCCCTTGGTGCATCACTTGCTGCATCTGGTAACCTTGTTGGTCCCCTTCTCTTCTTCTTTGGATGGAATGCCATCCGTATGGCCTTCCTATGGTATACACAAGAGTTCGGTTACAAAGCTGGATCTGAAATCACTAAAGACATGTCTGGTGGTATCTTGAAAGACATCACTAAAGGAGCGTCTATCCTTGGTATGTTCATCCTTGCCGTTCTTGTACAACGTTGGGTGTCTATCAACTTTACTGTTAACCTTCCAGGTAAACAATTGGCTGAAGGTGCTTACATCAACTTCCCAGAAGGTGCAGTAACAGGTTCAGAATTGAAGGTATCCTTGGTCAAGCTCTTAGTGGTTTGAGCTTGGATAGCGTTCAACCACAAACTCTCCAAGGTCAGTTGAACTCATTAATTCCAGGATTGATGGGACTTCTCCTTACTTTCCTCTGCATGTGGTTGCTTAAGAAAAAAGTATCACCAATCACAATCATCCTTGCCCTTTTTGCAGTAGGTATCGCAGCTCGTTACTTCGGTATCATGTAATTTGGATTGATTTTCATTCAAAAGAGGAGTAACTGTTCTGTTTTTGGCGGACTGGCTTCCAGTAGCCAATAATAGAAGTAGAAAATTTCTGCATAGAGAGAACAATTATAGTTCTCTCTTTTTTGATGATAAACTATCAAGACTAGTAGTCCAAAAGCATGTTTAGTTATGGAATGTGGCATGGACCAGCTATTATTTTAGGATTCACTATATAAGTCTGATTTAGGATGATATTTATCCGTTCCTAAAAGAAAGATGAATACTAGCGTATCCATCTTTTTCTTTTTATGGTAAAATAGAGAAATAATGTGGTGAAAAACTTTGAGGAGTGACCCTATGTCTAATAAAGCTAGTCAGGCAAAAACAGCCATTTGCGGAATTATCAATGTAACCCCAGATTCCTTTTCGGATGGTGGTCAGTTTTTTGCTGTTGAGCAGGCGCTCCAGCAAGCCCGTAAATTGATAGCTGAAGGAGCTAGTATGCTAGATATCGGAGGAGAATCGACTCGTCCGGGCAGCAGCTATGTAGAGATAGAAGAGGAAATCCAGCGTGTCCTTCCAGTTATCAAAGCTATTCGCAAGGAAAGTGATGTCCTCATTTCCATCGATACTTGGAAGAGTCAGGTAGCAGAGGCTGCTTTGGCTGCTGGTGCCAATCTGGTAAATGACATCACTGGCCTCATGGGTGATGAAAAAATGGCTCATGTGGTTGCCAAAGCGGGAGCACAAGTGGTCATCATGTTTAATCCAGTTATGGCTCGACCTCAACACCCTAGCTCGCAGATATTTCCTCGTTTTGGATTTGGACAAGCATTTACAGAGAAAGAGTTAGCTGACCTTGAACAACTACCAGTAGAAGATTTGATGACGGCTTTCTTTGAACGAGCTCTAGCGAGAGCGAATCAAGCTGGGATAGCAAGAGATAAGATCATGTTGGATCCGGGAATTGGATTTGGTCTGACCAAGAAGGAAAATCTGGTCCTTTTACGTGACCTGGATAAACTACACCAGCAAGGCTATCCAATCTTTCTTGGAGTTTCGCGCAAGCGATTTGTTATCAATATCCTTGAGGAGAATGGCTTCGAAGTCAATCCTGAGACAGAAGTCGGTTTCCGCAATCGGGACACGGCTTCGGCTCATGTAACGAGTATCGCTGCGAGACAGGGTGTAGAAGTGGTGCGCGCGTGCACGATGTAGCTAGTCACAAGATGGCAATTGAAATTGCCTCCGCCATTCGTTTGGCTGATGAAGCGGAAAATCTAGATTTAAAACAATACAAGTAAGATGAACGAAATTCAAAACAATCAGTGGATTGCCCACTATCGGACAGACCAACCGCATTTTGGTTTGGAGAGAATGGTGGAACTCTTGACGCTAAGAGGCAATCCCCATCTCAAACTCAAGGTCATCCATATTGGAGGGACCAATGGCAAGGGCTCTACCATTACTTTTCTAAAAAACATGCTGGAAAAGATGGGGTTGAAAGTTGGAGTCTTTAGCTCGCCTTATCTCATTCATTACACAGACCAGATTAGCATCAATGGGAAATCCATCCCCGAGGCGAGGCTAGAAGCCATGATGGCAGATTATGAGTCGTTACTTGAGGGGGAGAAGGGCCTTGCTTTACAAGGAACGACCGAGTTTGAGATTATCACAGCCCTAGCCTATGATTATTTTGCCGCTGAAAAAGTTGATGTGGCCATCATGGAAGTCGGCATGGGTGGACTTCTGGATAGTACCAATGTCTGTCAGCCGATTCTGACAGGAATTACGACTATTGGATTGGACCATGTAGCCCTACTTGGTGATACTTTGGAAGCCATAGCAGAGCAGAAGGCTGGTATTATCAAACAAGGTATTCCCTTGGTGACAGGTCACATTGTTCCAGAAGCCTTGGCTGTTATTGACCGCATTGCGGAAGGGAAAGATGCGCCGAGAATTGTGTATGGGACAGATTATCAGGTTCGTTATCAAGAAAGTGTGGTAACGGGTGAGGCCTTTGACTATACAAGTGCTGTCAGACAAGCTTGCTTCCAGACAGGTTTGCTTGGTTTGCACCAAATAGAGAATGCTGGGATGGCCATAGCTTTACTTGATACTTTTTGTCAAGAAGATGGTCGAGCCTTACCAGCTAATACCTTGGTTGCTCAAGCTTTGGAAGAAACAAGATGGCCAGGGCGTTTGGAGGTCTTGTCTAGTGACCCCTTGCTGATTTTGGATGGGGCCCACAATCCCCATGCTATCAAGGCTTTATTGGGCACCCTGCAAGAACGCTTTGCGGATTATCACAAGGAAATCCTCTTTACTTGTATCAAAACCAAGGCCTTGGAGGATATGCTGGACTTGCTAGAGACGGTGCCGGATAGTCAACTGACTTTAACCCATTTTGACGATAGTCGGGCGACGGATGAAAGCGTGCTGAAAGAGACAGCTGAGTCTAGAAATCTCAATTACCAAAACTGGCAGGAATTTTTAGATCAGAAAATGACAGAAGATGAAGAGAAAAAAACAGTTAGGATTGTCACGGGTTCCTTGTATTTCTTGAGCCAAGTGAGAGCCTATCTGATGGAGAGGAAGAACGAGAATGGATAAACAAAAGATTGAAACGGCTGTAAAAATGATTATCGAGGCCGTTGGTGAGGATGCTAACCGCGAGGGATTACAGGAAACACCTGCTCGTGTAGCTCGTATGTACCAAGAGATTTTTTCAGGTCTTGGTCAAACTGCTGAGGAACATTTGTCAAAATCCTTTGAGATTATTGACGACAATATGGTAGTGGAGAAGGATATCTTTTTCCACACCATGTGTGAACACCACTTCTTGCCCTTCTATGGGAGAGCGCACATTGCCTACATTCCAGATGGTCGTGTGGCAGGCTTGTCCAAGCTAGCGCGTACAGTTGAAGTCTATTCTAAAAAAACCACAGATTCAAGAACGTTTGAATATTGAAGTGGCTGATGCCTTGATGGAGTATCTAGGGGCTAAGGGGGCCTTTGTTGTCATTGAAGCAGAGCATATGTGTATGAGCATGCGTGGTGTTAGAAAACCAGGCACAGCAACTTTGACGACAGTAGCTCGTGGCCTATTTGAGACAGATAAGGATCTCCGAGACCAGGCTTATCGTCTAATGGGACTGTAAAAAAGAATCCGCTTGAAGCGGATTTTTCTAGAAAGGACTAGTTATGGATCAGCTAAAGATTAAAGATTTGGAAATATTTGCTTATCACGGTCTCTTTCCAAGTGAGAAGGAATTGGGGCAAAAGTTTGTTCTTTCCGCAATTCTATCCTATGATATGACCAAGGCAGCGACAGAGTTAGATTTGGCTTCTTCTGTCCACTACGGAGAACTGTGTCAACAGTGGACGACCTGGTTTCAGGAAAGCACTGAGGATTTGATTGAAACGGTAGCCTACAAACTAGTAGAGCGTACCTTTGAGACCTATCCTCTCGTTCAGGAGATTGAACTGGAACTCAAAAAACCTTGGGCTCCAGTGCACTTACCACTTGATACCTGCTCAGTAACCATCCATCGTCGCAAGCAACGTGCCTTTATCGCTCTAGGAAGCAATATGGGCGATAAGCAGGCGAACTTGGAACAAGCTATCGATAAACTGCGAGCTCGCGGCATCCATATTCTCAAAGAATCCAGTGTCTTGACGACGGAGCCTTGGGGTGGTGTGGAGCAGGATAGTTTTGCCAATCAGGTGATTGAAGTGGAAACATGGCTACCAGCACCAGTCTTGTTAGAGACCTTGTTAGCCATTGAGTCAGAGATGGGACGGGTTCGAGAGGTACATTGGGGGCCTCGTTTGATTGATTTGGACTTGCTCTTTGTGGAGGACCAGGTCATTTATACAGACGACCTCATCTTGCCTCATCCTTATATAGCAGAACGCCTCTTTGTCCTTGAACCATTAGTGGAAATAGCTCCCCATTTTATCCATCCGATCTTAAAGCAACCAATTCGTTACTTGCTTAATCAGTTGGAGCAAGGCGATGCCTAAACTTTCTGAGACCTATAGCAAGTGGAAGAGCATCGGGGAGGGACTGCTTGCTATTATTTTAGGGATTCTTTTGATTCGTTTTGGACAAGTTGTTCCACGGATGGGGTACCAGTTGCTGATGGGCTACTTTTCCTTGTCAGCGGTTTGGCACTTGTTGACTCGCTGGTTTCAGGATAAAAAACGTAGGGAAAACATCCTTGTAATCTTGGCTAAGCTGATGGTTGCGGCTCTCGTATTTGACTCTATCATTTTGCAAGACCTTGCCCTCTACCTCCTGGTCTTTATCATTGCGAGTTACCAGCTGTTTACGGGCGCCATTAGTCTTGTGACCTGGTTCCTCTATCGAAAAAATGCCATTCATCCTCGGCTTCATCATCTCTTTGATGCTATATGGATGATAGGATTTGGTCTTTATAGCATTTCTCCTTTTCACGATGCGGCGAATTTTGAATTGCTCTTGCTTGGATTTTACTTGCTCATGCTAGGAGCCAGCAGTCTTCGGGACGGTTTCTTTTTTGAGAGGATAGAAAGCAATCCTAAGCTGAAACGGCGAATGCGAATGACCTTACCGATCTTTGTGACGGCTCTGATCCCTATCAGTACCTTACGCAAATTGAATGAGTGGCTGTCAAATCATGAAAGCCAAGAAGGAGAAGTTCATTCAGAAAGAAAAAACGACCAGACGGTTGATCTGGAAGTTTTTGTCCATACTTCAGAAACCTCTTTTTTCCTTGCCATGGGACATGTGGATATTTGTTATCAGGAGAGGGTTATTTCCTATGGTTCGTATGATCCCCACTCAGAGCGTTTATTCGGCATGGTTGGAGACGGTGTTTTATTTAAAGCCGATCGGGAAAAATACATTGAACTTTGTAAGAGGGAAAGTCAGAAGACCTTGTTTGCTTATGGTCTGAGTTTGACAGAACAACAGAAAGATGCTATCCAAGCTCGTTTGGCAGAGATAGAAGATTTGTTAATTCCTTGGGAGCCAAGCTCGCAGTTGATGAAAAGAAGAGAGGGCGAGATCAAGCATACCTACTCCTACCAGCTGAAACAGGAGGCAGATGCGACCCTCTATAAATTTAGCTCATCAGAGTTTAAGACCTACTTTGTTCTCAGTACCAATTGTGTCTTGCTGGCAGACTCAATCGTGGGAAAAGCTGGGACTGATATATTGAGTCCCCAAGGTTTCATCGTACCAGGTACTTACCAGGATTACCTTGACTTAGAGTATACAAAACCCAATGGTCTGGTTGTTAGTCGCTCCATTTATTAGAAAAATAAAACTCTAGTTCCTCAGTAGTTTGCGCCGAGAAGCTAGAGTTTTTAAAAAAGGTCATTTTCTTCAGGAAGGAGAATGGTTTCTTTCCCGTCCATGTCTAAAACAAGAACCCGAGGAGGGTAAAGAGGGTCGAAGGGGTGATTAAAATCAAAGTCGATACTAGTCGGCAGATGCTGACTAGAGAAATGGAAGGTGATGGTTCCCTCATTATTGAGCAGTTGAAATTCGAGTTCTTCTTCTAATTCAAAGACGTTTTTCAAAAAATGATCGATAATAAACCATAAAGAGTCAATGACATCATCAGGCAAGCTGGTCACAACGCCAAAACTGGCCGAACGTCTCTGGGTATTTGTAAAAGCCATAGCCTCTCCCTCCTTTTTTTTCTTATCATACAGCAAACTGATTTAAAAATCAAGAAAAGTTTCTTCCTTTTTTTAAAATGTGAGTATCAAATGAAATTTTTTCAAAGTTTCTCTAAAAAATACTTGAAAGTGTTTACAATAAGTGATAAAATGGAGTAAACAGGTGCGTGAAAGCGAAATTTTCAATACAGAAAGGAAACGGAATGAACACAGACGATACAGTAACGATTTATGACGTTGCTCGTGAAGCGGGTGTTTCCATGGCAACTGTTAGCCGTGTAGTGAACGGAAATAAGAATGTCAAAGAGAATACTCGTAAAAAAGTTCTAGAGGTGATTGATCGTCTTGACTACCGTCCAAATGCGGTAGCGCGTGGATTGGCCAGCAAGAAAACCACTACAGTTGGTGTTGTGATTCCAAATATCACCAATGGCTATTTTTCAACCCTAGCCAAGGGGATTGATGATATTGCAGAGATGTATAAGTACAATATCGTCCTTGCCAACAGTGATGAAGACGATGAAAAAGAAGTTTCAGTAGTTAATACTCTCTTTTCAAAACAGGTTGACGGAATTATTTTTATGGGCTATCACTTGACTGAAAAGATTCGTTCAGAATTTTCCCGTTCTCGGACACCAGTTGTCCTTGCAGGGACGGTGGATATCGAACACCAGTTGCCAAGCGTTAATATTGACTACAAACAAGCGACGATTGACGCAGTGAGCTACCTTCTCAAAGAAAATGAGAAAATTGCTTTTGTGAGTGGACCACTTGTTGATGATATCAATGGCAAGGTTCGTTTGATTGGTTATAAGGAAGCGTTGAAGAAAGCAGGAATCTCTTATAGCGAGGGCTTGGTATTTGAGTCTAAATATAGCTATAATGATGGTTACACCTTGGCAGAACGCTTGATTTCATCACAAGCCACAGCTGCAGTTGTGACTGGTGATGAATTGGCAGCGGGTGTGTTGAATGGTTTGGCTGACCATGGTGTATCTGTGCCAGAAGAGTTTGAAATCATTACGACGGATGACTCTCAAATTGCACGATACACTCGTCCAAACTTGACAACTATTGCCCAACCTCTTTATGACCTAGGCGCTATCAGCATGCGTATGTTGACTAAGATTATGCATAAGGAAGAGTTGGAAGAACGTGAAGTTCTCTTGCCTCATGGTTTGACAGAACGTCGCTCTACACGAAAACGTAAATAGAAAAAATCAGGAAATCTTCACGATTTCCTGATTTTGTGTTCTAGAGAAGAGTATTAGCCTTCCATATAGTCTTTTAAGGCCTGTCCTTTTAGTCCAGCATTAAGGGCGATTAATAATTTGAGTCGAGCTTTTTGAGCATTGAGTTCTTTGACAAAGAGAACGCCAGACTCTTGCAATTGAACCCCTCCCCCTTGGTAAGCGTAGACGGGCTCGGCAATACCATTAAAGCATCGTGAAACCAGGGCGACGGGGATCCCTTTTTGGAGGAGATTTTCCAACTTTTGAGCTGTTTCTTTGGGAACATTTCCAGCTCCAAAAGCTTGAATGACTAAGCCATCCAGTTGTTCTAAGTCTAACATATCGATTAGCTCGTCTGTCATACCTGCATAGGCTGAGATGATGGGAACCAGACCTTGTATGCAATCAAGATCAAAGCGGACTCGTGGTTCGGCTGTTTTGAAGTAGAGGATTTCTTGCTTCATGATGAGACCAAGTGGTCCGTGTGTTGGGGTTTGAAAGGTGCTGACGTTGGTTGTATGAGTTTTGGTAACATACTTGGCTGCATGGATCTCATCGTTCATGACGACCAAAACGCCCTTGTCGGCTGCTTTATCATCGCTGGCAACCCGTAAAGCACTCAGATAGTTATATACACCGTCACTACCAAGTTCGTTAGAACTACGCATAGCTCCTGTTAGAACGATAGGCATGTGCGGGATTTCCATAGTATCAAGGAAATAGGCAGTTTCCTCTAGCGTATCTGTCCCATGTGTGATGACAACCCCATCGTAGTTGTCTGCTTCCTCTTTAATCTTATGGTAGAGGGCTAGCATGTGTTTGGGTTTGATATGGGGGCTCGGAAGGTTTAAAAAATCGAGCGTATGGACTTCTATCCCTTTAAGAGGATTGGTGACGTGGTTCATGGGATTGTCCTGGCTGGTCACAACAGCGCCTGAAGCGTCTGCCTGCATAGAAATAGTCCCACCTGTATGTAAAACAAGGATTTTCTTAGTCATGATTTACTCACTCTTTCTGAAATGTGGTATAATCATTGTAACACAAAAGGGGGGAATGGGATAGGATGGAAGTCAAAGCTGTTTTTTTTGATATCGATGGAACGCTAGTCAACGATCGTAAGAGTGTTTTGAAATCCACTAAGGACGCGATTAAGATTGTCAAAGAACAAGGGGTGCTTGTTGGAGTGGCGACAGGACGAGGACCTTTCTTTGTCAAGGAATTTATGGAAGATTTAGACCTAGATTTTGCAATAACTTATAACGGACAATATATCTTTAATAAAGAAAAAGTCTTATTTGCTAGCCCGATTGCCAAGTCAAGCTTGCGTCAATTGATTGCCTATGCTAAAAAGGAGCGTAAAGAAATTGCTCTTGGAACCGAGCATGCAGTTGTTGGCTCCAAAATTATGTCCTTTGGTCTCGGATCCTTTTCACAGCTGGTTAGCCGTTTTATCCCGACTGTCTTAACAAGAACCGTTAGCCGTTCCTTTAATCGAATGGTTAGCAAGGCAGTCCCTCAAAAGGAAGACGACCTGCTTCGTTTGATCAATGAGCCAATCTATCAAGTGTTAATGCTGATGACTCCTGAAGAATCTGAGAAGGCTGCAAGTGATTTTGAAGATTTGAAATTGACTCGAAGCAATCCCTTCGCTGCAGATATTATCAACCAAGGGAATTCGAAATTAGAAGGTATTCGCCTAGTTGGGAAAGAGTATGGTTTTGACCTCAACCAAGTCATGGCTTTCGGAGATTCGGACAATGACTTGGAAATGTTGGCAGGTGTCGGCATGTCTGTGGCTATGGGAAATGGCAGTAGCAGCGTCAAAGAAGTTGCCAAGCACATTACTGCAAGTAACCAACAAGATGGTATCCACAAGGCGCTCGAGCATTTTGGTGTTTTAGCAGCAGAAAAGGTATTTGTCAGTCGGGACTACCACTTCAATAAGGTCAAAACCTTCCACCACACGATGGATGAACGAACCCAAGAAGAGCCTAAGGCCTGGGATGTTGAAGGGGGCAACCCACCGTGCAGACTTTAAAATTGAAGAATTAGTGGAGTTTGTTCGCGCAGCAAGTTCTTCAGAGGAAGAATTCCAGCAGTCGCTTACAAGTATGCATGAGGCGATTGATAAGGCTGCAGAGAAAGTGGTGAAAAAGACACCGGCCCAAAAAGATTTGATTGGGCAAGTCGATGCCTTGATTGATATACTTTACTTTACCTATGGTAGTTTTGTCTTGATGGGAGTGGATCCGGAACGTATTTTTGATATTGTTCATGAAGCGAATATGGGGAAAATCTTCCCTGATGGAAAAGCACATTTTGATCCAGTTACGCATAAAATCTTAAAACCAGATGACTGGGAGGAGAAGTATGCTCCAGAAGCTGCTATTAGAAAAGAAATTCAACGACAAGTCAAGGCTTATGAGCGCCACAAAGAAAAACAGAAATAAGTCATAAAAAAAGGAGCACGGAGCTCCTTTTTTTATAATTACAACGTTTTTTCTCTTTCTCTCACGACCAGCAAGTCGACTTTCGCATGGCGGAGAATGTATTCAGATGAAGAGCCAACCAAGAGGCGTTCAAAGGCATTGAGTCCTGTTGCGCCAACGAGAATCAGGTCAACCCCTTCAGCGTCGGGAATAGTGCGGGCAAGGAGGGTTTTTGGATTTCCCATTTCGATGACGATGTGAATATCAGTCACACCAGCATCTCTTGCGCGCTTTTCGTATTCCTTCATCAGACTTTCAGCGTCGACTTGGAGTTCTTCGTAAACTTCAGCATCAAAGGTAGACACGCTTTGAAGAGCGCGTGTGTCAATAACATGAGCAATGGTGAGCTTGGATTCGTTGCGTAGAGCAGTGTAAACACCCTTGACGAAAGCCAAGTCCGCTTCTTTAGAACCATCAATTGCGACCATAACATTTTGGTAACGTTGTGCCATAATGAAACCTCCTGAAATTTTCTTACTGTTATTGTAACCCTTTTCACTAAAAAAGTAAAGTAAAAAAATATAAACGCATTAAAAGGTTCGACTTTACTAAACTTGGATATTTATGGAGTAATTTTATGGAAATAGAGTCTATGAAATGTAAAAATGTATTTACATCTATCCCAGGATAATCTCTTTTAGGACAAATGAGACTTTGTTAAATCTTGTTGTATTTCATTGGTATGATTTTTAGTAAGGTTTTACTATTTTCTGCACCCCTCTCTTTCAGGAAACTTGTCGCAACCCCATTCTAGTGGTATAATGTTACTATCTCGATGAATTGAGGAAACAAGATGAAAGAATATAACAAATCTAGTAAGTTAGAGCATGTGGCCTATGATATTCGTGGTCCTGTTTTGGAAGAAGCCATGCGGATGCGAGCAAACGGAGAAAAGATTCTACGTCTGAATACAGGAAATCCTGCTGAATTTGGTTTTACAGCGCCAGATGAGGTTATCCATGACTTGATAATGAATGCGCGTGATAGCGAAGGTTACTCTGACTCTAAGGGTATTTTTTCGGCGCGTAAGGCTATCATGCAGTATTGCCAACTGAAGAAATTCCCCAATGTGGACATTGATGATATCTACCTTGGAAATGGTGTCAGTGAGCTGATTGTTATGTCCATGCAGGGGTTGTTGGACAATGGTGATGAGGTCTTGGTACCTATGCCAGACTATCCTTTATGGACAGCTGCTGTCAGCCTAGCTGGAGGAAATGCCGTTCACTATATCTGTGATGAAGCTGCAGAATGGTATCCAGATATTGATGATATCAAGTCAAAAATTACTTCCAATACTAAGGCAATCGTCCTTATCAATCCAAACAACCCAACTGGAGCCCTTTATCCTAAGGAACTCTTGTTGGAGATTATCGAGATTGCGCGTCAAAATGATTTGATTATCTTTGCAGATGAGATTTATGACCGCATGGTGATGGATGGTCATGTTCATACACCGGTAGCAAGTCTGGCTCCAGATGTCTTCTGTGTCAGCATGAATGGTCTTTCAAAATCTCACCGCATCGCTGGTTTTCGTGTGGGTTGGATGGTCTTATCTGGACCTAAGACCCATGTTAAAGGCTATATCGAAGGGCTCAATATGCTGTCCAATATGCGCCTCTGCTCTAACGTTCTGGCTCAGCAAGTCGTACAAACCTCGCTAGGAGGTCACCAGTCGGTGGACGAATTGCTCCTTCCTGGTGGTCGTATCTATGAACAAAGAAACTTTATCTATAATGCCATTCAAGATATTCCAGGTTTATCTGCAGTCAAGCCAAAGGCGGGTCTTTATATCTTCCCTAAAATTGACCGCAATATGTATCGCATCGATGATGATGAGCAGTTTGTTCTTAATTTCTTGAAACAAGAAAAGGTTCTTTTGGTTCATGGTCGAGGATTTAACTGGCAAGAACCAGACCATTTCCGTATCGTTTACCTCCCACGTGTGGACGAGCTAGCACAAATCCAAGAAAAGATGACTCGTTTCTTGAAACAGTATCGTAGATAAGGGTTTCATAGGAAAAGCGAGAAAACATTTGCTAGGAACTATTGACAAAAGTGGCAGAATCAGATAGAATAGTAAAGTATGTTTAGTAACTGATCACTTTATAGCCGGCTAAACGAATACAAAATCTATGAGGAGGTATTCATCGTGAAACGTACTTATCAACCAAGTAAACTTCGTCGTGCGCGCAAACACGGATTCCGTAACCGTATGTCAACTAAAAACGGTCGTCGCGTATTGGCAGCTCGTCGTCGTAAAGGACGCAAAGTTTTGGCTGCATAATCCAAACGAATTCAACAAAGAAGTCAGTAGGAACTCGAGTCTACTGGCTTTTCTTTTTATCTTATATAGTGAATTGTCCATGCAATCGTCCATTTCAACTGAAACTCATAGAAGGCTTATTTAAAAGATCACATATAGAAAAACTCAAAACCAGATATAAGTTACTGATTTTGAGTTTTTGTTTATTCTTTTAAGTGATAAGAGTAGCTAGCGACAACGACATCTTCATGCCATCTGAGAGCGTATTTTAGTTTGAGGCTCATTTGATTGTGCAGGATATTTTGCCAAGGCTTGTTAGGGATAAACTGTGGGACGAGGACTGTAACGGTATAGTTTTTTTGCTTGGCTTCTTGGGCGATTCGTTTGACATATTTGACGCTAGGGGTGATGATGTTTCGGTAGCTAGTGTTGATATTTTTCAGAGTGATATTTGGGAAGTAATCGGCAAATTCCTGAAGGATTTCTTGGTCTTTTTCAGCCGTTTCTTTAGTAGAAATATGCATGGCCAACACTTCGTCACCGATACTTTGAGCGTAGTTAATCGCTCCTACGCTTACCCGAGTGACATTTCCTACTAGGACAAGGACAAGGTTGCCGTCATAAGTGCGTTTTTGGATTCCTTCGTAGAGTCGTAGTTGTTTTGCTACTTTTTGATAATGACTGTGAATGGACAAAAACAGGAAGGTCAAGACCAGGATAATTGGGAAGAATGGCCAGATATCACCTAATCTGAAGAGGAGTAAAATGAGGACAATAGCATAACAAATGATGGCCCCAAGGATATTAGCAAAGGCAGGTTTTAAGAAGTTTGCTCCTTTTTCCTTTTTCCAATGACGAATCATTCCAGTCTGAGATAGGGCAAAGGGAACGAAGACCCCGATAGTATAAAGAGGGATCAAGCGTTCAGTATTCCCATTAAAAATGAGAAGAAGGATCATAGCTCCAAAAGCCAGAGTTAAGATACCGTTGGAGTAGCCAAGGCGATCCCCTTTTTCCATAAAGAGATGAGGCATGTACTTATTTTTTGCCATATTGTAGGCCAGCATAGGGAAGGCTGAAAAGCCAGTATTTGCAGCTACGGCTAGAATCAAGGCTGTCGAGAACTGGAAGAGATAGTAGCTAGCATGACCAAAGAATGAATCACCAAGAATGCCCTTGGCCATTTGCGAGAGGATGGTTTCTCCGTGTTGAGGCGTGATACCCATCCAGTAGTTTAGGAAGGTAATGCCTGCAAAAAGAAATCCTAAAATCAGCGACATGATGGTCAAAGTCTGAGCAGCATTCTTTTCTTTCGGAGTTTTAAAAAATGGTACCGCATTTGAAATAGCTTCAACCCCTGTCAGAGAGGCAGAGCCACTGGTAAAGGCTCTTAGTAGGAGAACGATGGAAAGGCTCGGAACAGTTTGTCCAATGGTTGAAGTCGCCTGATAGTTTAGGGAACCTGTAAATAGTTGAAAGAACCCATAAAGCAAGAGAAAGACGGTACTGAAGATAAAGAGGTAGACGGGAATCATCAGAGAGCTGGCAGATTCTTTCAATCCTCTTAAATTCAAGAGCATGAGCAGGCAGACTAGGAAAATAGAGATATGAAGATTATAAGGATGGAGGGCAGGGATGGCTGCAGTAATCGCATCAGCTCCAGACGCAACGGATACGGCTACTGTCAGCATATAGTCAACAAGGAGGCTGCCTCCTGCAATCAAGCCTAGTTCAGGGGAGAGATTTTCCCGAGTGACCATATAAGCTCCTCCGCCTTGAGGATAGGCGTGTATGATTTGGCGATAGGAAATGGTCAAACTAGCGAGGAGTAAGAGGACAAAAATACCGATAGGGAGGCTCCACCAAATAGCGAGAGGAGAGAGACTGACTAAAACGAGAATGACTTGTTCAGGTCCATAGGCAATAGAAGACAGGGCATCACTGGATAACATTGCAAGTGCCTGCATTTTTCCTAATAATCCCCCTTCGCCGTCTGTGAGAGACTTGAGTGGCCGACCGATAAAGGTATATTTTAATTTTCTAAACATTTTCTTTTCCTTTGCTGAAAATTTCAATAAGTGTTATTATACTGCTTTGAAAAAAGGCAGTCAAGGGGGAACGATTGGTAGTAGAATATTTTTACAAGCCGAGGGATGCTATTTTTGGTATAATAGAGGGAAGAAAACGAGGTTAGAAGAGATGATTTTTGATACACATACTTAGAGTATTTGGAGTGCAGTTTAAGGACTCATGACATTATTGAGGTACAAATTAACCATAAAACTAACCAAAGGAAAGTTAAAGTAGCATACAAAAAGAGGAATTCATTCAGAGTTCCTCTTTTAATCTATATTTTTTACAATTTCATTGAACAAAGAAATGATTTTTAATTTTTTTGTGTGTGGTAAATCTGAGATGTTATCAGTTAATGTAGTGACAGGGACGGAATTATCTGAAAGCGGGAAATTAAAGAAGTCTTCGACGGTCATGCCTAAAGCTGTAAGAACCTTTTCAAGTGTGTGTATTTTAAAATCGTATTTCATATTCTCGATGTTTTGTATTGCTTTAACACCTAGTCCGGCTTTATTGGATAATTGTTCTTGGCTGAGATTCTGTTCTTTTCTACATTCTCTTATACGCTCTGCTATGTATTTTTGTAATTGATTAGCTTCCATCCGTAATTTCCTCTTTTGTACTATTCTACTATCCTTTATATGATTTTTTAAGTACAATTAACTGTCCAAAATATCAATATAGTATAGCGTATCGTACTATTTTGTGTTAAAATAGATAAAAAACAATACAAAAGGAGCAATAACATGGCAGAAGAAATAGCTGTGTATAAATTTCAAGAGTGGAATATGGGAGATGGTGAGAAAAAATATTCTCAGTTGGGTAACTTAGAAGCTCACTATCATTTTGCAAAAAATAATGGTGGAAAAGTTTTATTTACGACAAAATCGAAGTTGTACCAGAGAAATGTTGGTTATGTATTACTAACATTACCGAATGGAGAATACGGATTTCTTTCTAAAATTATTGAAAAAGGAACTTATCCTCAAATTCCAGAAGATTCGTCATATACCATTCCTACAGAGTGGAGCAATCTAAATGAAACAATAGAAAAACAGTCCAATTTTAATTGGATTGCCTTAGAAGTTGTTTCAAATATTATTGAAAATATTGAGAATATACCTGAGATGCCTAGTCCACAGTACATGAAAAAAAGAGGAATTTCAAAAAAATATCTAAATAGCATAGATTATTAAGAAATAAACTCAGGTTTTGCTAATAGAATGGATACTAAAATCAAGGAGAATAAGATATATGAGAAAGAAGAAAAACGAAGAAGGTAAAAAGGATAATAAGAATGGCAAGAAAAACTAAAAAAATTTAGTTTAGTGAAAGTCATATTACTTACGATTGTTATATTGGGAATCTTTGCTGCTGCAGGTATAAGTATATCTAATTATTTTTTTCCGAAAATTCATCAAGTGATAATTTATTTGATAAGAAGTGGGGTTCAGTAGGGCTTAAAACTAGTGTTTGGGAATTTTTCAGGTTCAGAAAAAAATTAAAAATTGATTATATGCTAAAAAAATAATGAAGTATTTAATTATGATGTAACTATTCATGATTCATATTCTGATTTTAAAAAAATATCACAAAAACTAAACTTTCGGAAGAAGATATCGTCAAATCATTTAAGAAAAAAATTTCGAGATATTAAAAAAAATAGTGATATCAAAAAAAGAAGATTTGAAGTTTATTTCATTACTTGATAATAAAGACCAAGAACGTTACGGAAGAATCCTGTATAAGATAGATCAACATAAGATGGTATATCTTGATATAATTGGTGAGAATACATCTGTACCATATGAGTTAGTACCATTAGTAAACACAAAAAAATTAGCGGAACTTATCGTGTTACGAAGGTTTATGGAACTAAAGGCTCTGTGGAAGAAGATCAAAAAAATATAGATAGATTACCTAATATTAAATTTTCAAGTGATAGAATTATTGTAGGAGATAAGGTGATTTATTTAACTTCATATGAGTCATTTACTAATACTGTTAAGGATTTGAAAACAAAAAGAACAAATTATCGCAATCATGGAAAGTAGAGGATATAAGGTAAAGGATACAGAAAAAAATATATGTTGATTTAGATAGAGTGCAATTCTATATCCCGGTTGAAAATGGTAAGAAAGTATTCATAGGATTTTTGAAGAATGATGCCTCAAATAAAGAAAATAACGCAGTAATGGAACTAGAAAAAGTAGAACTAAAAAGAATAATTGAATAAAAAAAGACAAATAGCATATAGATTTGGCTCTAAAAATGCATAGCAGTTATACGATTTTGTATAACTGCTATTTTTTATGCATCTTACTATGTTCTTTTTAAAATCACATAAGGCGAGTTTCCACTGACGAGAGTCTATGGAGTCCCTTTGGGTAGTGTTGGTAAACCCGAGTAGGAGGTACCAACATATGGTAGATTTAACAAAAGTAGAACAACGTAGAGAAGAAGCGATTCAAAGAGCTATACTTACTGACGATTGGAAAAAGGTAGATAACTTATTAAACCAGCCCTATGAAATTCATGTAGAAAAGATCGATCTTATGGTCTTTGTAGTTTAGATAGTAGATCAGGTGACACAGGTTCTTTATTAGATACGATAGCAGATTATAATGACCCATTGTCTCTCTTAATTAAAAAAGAAGAAATTGCTATTATAAACGATGCTATTGAGAAGATATTGAGTGAAAGAGATAGAAAAATTCTAAATGGAGTGGTTGAAGGTAGATCGTACTTAAGTCTTGCAAAGGAGGTTAGACTTAGTGACAAAACTGTAAAAAGACACTATGAGCGTATTGTAGAGATTCTACGAAAAGAATTAAAAAATTTATAATCTCCTCCGATTTCTGTTGAAATTTCTCCTAATAGATAAGGAGGTGTAATTTTAAACGTTGTTATCTGTAATCGTCACAGTGTTTATTTGATTAAAAGTAGACGATTTGCTTTTAAGTCTAGCTAGAAAGAAGGTTTTAATTATGGCACTTAAAAATTTATCACATTTTACTGAGTTTAATGCTCAGTTGTTTCTTTCTCGCAAAGAACTACGTTTTTTGTCCGCAACAAGGTGGATAGAAAAAAGTGAAACTGGTTCAGAAATGGAGAAAGGAGTAAAAGTAGGCGTGCTTGTCTTTGCTGATGAAAGTGACTATCCAAACGAAAAAAATAATATTGGGGAGCAACTCACTGTAAAAGTTCCATTTGCATCTATGAAGGATTATGATACGTTTCAACCAATGCTGACATCTGTAGAAATTGTAGACATTGAGAAAGCAATTGTATACGGAGAATATCGTAATCAGCTTAGTTTGACTGCAAAAGTCATTGAAGTTGTCGCACTTTAAAGGAGGCAAATATGCCATCGATTATCGAAGAATTACCTATGAAGATTTTTGAAGGTGCTAAGGAAGTTTATCATCTTTTTAGTAGAAAACTTGAGGAGTACCAGATGAAAGTCCAGATAGAAGAAAATCAAAAAAACTGGAATAGATTTCTAGCTTCTACGCAAAATGTATTGGTAGAATTAGTGAAAGAAAATATTCAGGAAAATCAGTTTGCATATACGCTATCTCCGATTTATGAGGAGCAGGAAGTTGATCAAGCTGATGGGAGTAAGTCAGTCCAGAGAGTGCACGTAGCAGATGAAAGAGTTCCTTTATGTATAATGGATAACCATGGGATTCGAGAATTTGAAGCTAGGTGTGTGGTTTTCCGGTTTCAAGTTTTTGGAGAGGTGACCCCAGAAGTTCTATTAAGAATACAGGATACTTGGATCTTTTATTTGCACAAATATGCTCTTCATGGTCTCGCTGATCTATATGTAAAGCATGGGTTACGCTATCTAGTATTCATCATATGTAATGAATCAGATAAACGAACGATTAAAGGGGCGTTGTTCAAATTGAAACATCCGTGGTCTTAGATGGTTAAATTCTTTATGCCGTGAAAGTTTATTGACTATAGGTTAAGATAGATTAGACTGGTTGGGGCGGTGCGGTCGAACTTTGTTTGTCCGCACCGACACAATCAGTTTTATAATCTTAGGGTCCCTATTGTCAATAAATCATGGAATAAATTTGAATTTAATCATCGATAGTGCGACGCCTTAACTTGATAAGCGTCAAACAAAAGCACAAAAGCATGTTTATATAGGTAAAAAATATGAAGCGAATAGAACATGGTAAGATAGTAAAAAGTTACGTGTATGGTCATACGATCGAAATGACAACCGCTAACGGTCAACAAGAACAAACTATCAAAGTGATAGAAGGTAAGCGCTATGTAAATCTTGAGACTGGAGAAATTCATGATATGGATACTTCAAACAATAGTAGGTTTGATAATCTTAAGTCAACAAAGCAAACCATGAAGAAGTTACGGCGAATTATAGCCCATAATTTTACTGGCGGAAAAAATCAGCTCTGGATTACGTTGACTTATCGTGATCATGTTACCGAGCCAGCAATTGTTTACATGGATTTCAAAGCGTTCATTCGACGAATTCGTAATCAGTTTGGAAATGTTGATTATATTACGGTCATTGAACCGCAGGCTAGTGGAAGGTGGCATTTGCATGTGTTATTAAAGAATAATTCCGAACTAACAATTCCTAACAATGATCTTGCTAAGATGTGGGGGAAAGGTTTTACAAAGACCAAGAGGTTAAAGAGAGCTGATAAGGTTGGGAATTATTTGATCGCTTATTTATCTAATTTGCAGATAGGTGATGAGGGTTCACAAAACAAAGCAATTGTAAAAGGTGCGCGCCTATACATGTATCCTAAGGGTATCAGAATTTATCGAACTAGCAGAGGAATTGAAAAACCTTTGGAAATTACAACAACAAAGGGTGAGCTTATGGAAACTTATAAAATTAACAGTCCTCCGACATTTTCACGTACCACAAAACATGAAACTCCTTATGGTGTGAAAGAATATACTACGGAGTTTTATGATAACATAAAAAGCCTGTCAGATACTTTTAGCGGAGAAACTGACAAGCTAAGTAGGAAATAAAAGAAAATGTCTTTTATCATCCCTATTATATCAAAAATAGGAGAATTTTATGGAAAATATATAAAAAGCAAGAGAGGAATTACGGAATTATTTGATGTTCCGTTAAAAACCTTAAACAATGATCTAACAGAAATGCGGAGAAATGAAAAATTCCAAGGATACATTTTGAAGCCTTCTCATAAGAGAGTATATATAAACGTTGAAGGTTATAAGGAATTTTTGCTGTATAAACAAAATAAATATGAGGAAGCTATGTAGTTATGTTATAATTAAGCTATGCTACATAGCTTTCCTTTGCTTCAAAAGTACAAGGAGAAGAAATGTTTTTTAAAGAATTGAATAATGGGAAATACCGTTATTATGAGAAATTCTATCATGAACGAGAGGAAAAGTGGAAACAAGTTTCTGTGACTCTAAAATCAAAATCTAGAGTTTCTCAAGCAGAAGCAAAAACGTCGCTTAGCGCTAAAAATTGAAAAACTTCTAACAGCCCCTACAAAAGAGGAAGTTGAAAAGAAACAGCTGGGAGAAATGGTTTTTAGTCAGCTATTAGAAGAATGGAAAACGATTCGTTCCAGTGAGATAAAATCCTCTAGTTATAGAAGTGAGATGAAAAGTTTAGAACTTTTCATGGAAACAGTAGGAAATTTGAGAATATCAGATTATACTACACAGTTAGTTCAAACATATTTAATGAATTTGAATGTTCAAAATTCAACAAGAAAAAATCGGAAGATATATTTGAATGGCCTCTTTAATTATGCTGTAAAGGTCGGATATATTTCTGATTCTCCAGTTAAAGGGGTGGTAATTCCAAAGCAGAAAGCGGACTATGAGAAGTTGCAAAAAGCTAAGGATAATTTCATTAGTAGAGAGGAACTAGGACAGGTTTTATCGTATTGTGAAAGTCACAATAAAGATAAGCGTTATGCTTTGGCAATGGAATTTATCTTTTTAACTGGTCTTCGTTTCGCAGAGTTTATAGGGGTTCGCTATCAAGATGTAAACTTCAAAGCAAATCTTTTAACAATTGATCATACAATAGATTATGTTGCTCATAGATATGATGAGAGAATCTTACAGACAACGAAAACAGTAGGTTCTGTTAGAACGATAGTACTAAGTGAACGTTGCTTAGAAATTATTGAGTACTTTCGTAGGAACTGTTTTGATGAGGAGTTCATTTTTGTGACTGAGCAAGGTAACATTATGAGACAGCCTTTGTTATATAGATTTATCAAAAATATTTGTGAAGTAGTGTTGGGTGGGCACAGATCCTATAATATTCACATGCTTAGACATTCGCATATTAGTTTATTGGCTGAACTAGGGATACCCATAAAGGCTATTATGGAGCGAGTTGGACATAGAGATGAATCTATCACTTTAAGGATCTATAGTCATGTAACAAAAAATATACAAGATGAATTGAGAGAGAAACTTAATCAAATTCATCTGTAGATGCTAACCATAGAACTAACCAAGTACTAACCAAAGTGAATAGAAACTAGGGGAAATATAGGGAATTATAGAAGAGAAAGTCTTTTTCTTTTTGGTAGTTAAGGAACATTGAGGAAAGAGAAGGAAATATAGTTTGGATATT
>BNJU01000162.1_pt1 | contig 240061 bp, 245 predicted proteins | sample 8539281 | NCBI WGS metagenome assembly BNJU01 (sample SAMD00202456, study PRJDB9452) | human saliva metagenome | isolation source: human saliva | place: Japan
GCCGTTTCGTGTGGGCGGACGAGGTCTGCGTCGCCTTCGCCACCATTGAGCCGCACACCGACGGGCACGTCCTCGTGGTCCCGCGGCTCGAGGTCGACTCCTACGTGGACGCGCCCGATGACGTGGTGGCGCACCTGGCCCTGGTCGCCAAGCGCATCGGTGCTGCACAGGTGCGCGTCTTCGAGGCGCCCCGCGCCGGGCTCGTCGTGGCCGGCTACGGCGTCGACCACCTGCACCTGCACGTGCTGCCGATCCGCTGCGAGGAGGACCTGTCCTTCTCCTCGGCCCGTCACCCGAGGCCCCCGAGCTCGACGCCGCCATGGAGCGCCTGCGGGCCGGCCTCGTCGAGGACGGCTGGGGCGAGTTCGTACCCGCCCAGATGGACAGCGCGGCGCTCGCGTAGCCCCGACGCTACTCGCTTCATCCTCGTCAGAAGGGTGGGGCTTGGTCGATGAGGGGCGCTAGTCCCAGGGGTGGGCGGCCCTCGGAAGAGGGGTGGTCTCGTAGTCTCCCGCCTTTTCGCCGGGTAGGGGGCCTCGGGTCACGAGGCGGGCACTGCCGCTGCTGGGCTGGGTACGGTCGAGGGCGGTGTTGAGTCGGTCGATGAGCTCGGGGCCGATCTGCTGGCTCAGGTCGGCCGGGACGACGGTGCTGGGAACAAGGTGCTGGTGGGGGCCGACCTTGTGGGGCAGGCGGTCGATGGTGCCGTCTGGGTGGCGCCGATAGACGGTCTTGTCCGGGGTGTGCCAAGACAAGACCCCGCTGTCACGGTCTCTGGTGAGTGCCCATCCGGGAGTGTGCTTGAGTCGGTGATGGGCCTGACAGAGCACCACGAGGTTGTCCAGGCTGGTGGTCCCGCCCTGGCTCCAGGCGGTGAGGTGGTCGATATCGCAGCGGGAGGCCGGAGTCTGGCAAGTGGGGAAGACACATATTTTGTCGCGGGCTCGTACGAGGTCCGCAAGTCCCACCGGAGGCCGGTACCTGGTGCGGCCGACGTCCAGGACGGTGCCGCTGGCGGGGTCGGTCACCAGGCGCCTCCAGGTCCCGCCGGCGGCCAGGGCCCAGGCAGTCATGGCCGGTACCGCTGCGCTGCGCGCCCCGATCCTCACCTCAGCGACCTCTACTGGTGTGGCGGAAAATGGGGAGATGACCTGGGCGGTGGGCTGGATGGTGGGAGCAACCGGGGCGAGTTCAGGCAGACTCCTCCCTCTAGGCCCGGGCAGACTTCTCCCACCGGGGGTGGGCAGATTTCTCCCGCCGCTCGGGGAGTCTGCGCTGTTGAGAGGCTCGGGCGCGGCGGTTGAGCATTCGCCAGGGCCGGCTCCACCTGGATCAAGACAGCGGGGGTCGTCGGGGCTCTCGCTGTCCCCGGGACCACAGCCCCCAGAAATGCCGTTCCGGAGCCGGTTGTCTTCGGATGAGGTGCCGGGGCTGCCGCCTCGGGGATCGACGCCGCCGGTGGGGCCCTCTTCCGGCAGAGCCAGACCAACCAGGCTGCTCAGAGGAACGGTGACGTTGACGTTGATGTGGATGCCTTCTGGCAGAGGAAGGTGACCGGTGGCCGAAGGGGTCCACCACGGGCTGTTCGATCCCACCAGGCCGCTCAAAGCGCCCAGGAGCCCTTCCAGAGGTACCCCGTCAGGCAGCAGCCGCCCCGGGGAAGGGGGGCTCAAGAGGAACCGAGGACGAGAGCACTGAACCCGGCTCACTCAAACCACCACCACAGATACCGTCATCACCGCTGGCACTGATGCCGCTGCCGCAGACGCCGCCGCCGAGGCTGTACCCTCCGTGATTGTCGTTGTCGGTGCCGTCGTCGCCACCGCTGCTGCCGTCGTGATTTGTGCTTGCGGGGGTGGTGGGGGCTTGTGCGGGCATATGGTAGGCGGCCTGCTGGCTGGTACGCAGTGTTGAGAGGGTCATCGCGGTGATGGCATCGGCTCGCAGCTGACCCAGGGTGCGCTTCTCGCCGCAGGCCCGCGCCGAAGCGGCGATCGCGTCCAGGGTGGCGTCCAGCAGCAGGGCGTCCATGGTCGGCAGCAGAAGCCGGACCTGGCAGACGCCCTCGCCGGCGGGCCGGGGACGCGACACGCACCGCCGCTCGGTATTGTTCTGGCTCCGCTCAGCGTGGCCGTCAGGGTCGATCTCCATCAGGGCACGATCCAGATCCCTCCCCACCTGCGACACGCTCCGCCTGGGCGCCTGAGGCAGAACCTTGTCCTGGACTGCGAGCGCCACCGGAGTGGGTACGTCTTCCAGACGGCGGGTCACCAGGAACGCCTTCGCCGAGTCCAGGACCCCGCAGCGTTCCATGGCCTCGACCGGGGCGAAGCCCATGCTCATGAGGGCCTGGCCGTGATCCACCATCTGACCGGCCCGAGTCCGAGAGACGCCCAGGCGGGTGGAGAGCAGACAGGTGGCATTGAACCGCCGCTCCTCATAACCCACCACCGGAGAGACCTCACCATGCGGGCCCCACTGGCCCGGGTGACTCGACAACTCAGGGCACCCCGGTCAGGCAGGCCGCCGCCAGAGCCTCGCCCCAGGTGGCCCAGGCCGCCAGACGGCGGCAGGCCGCGGCCAGTTCCCCCAAACCCGAGGCCCCCAGGCCGATCAGTCCCGAGGTGCCGACCTCCTCCACGCCCATCGTCCGGCGCTGTTCGGAGGCGGCCACCAGCGCCACGTCAGTACCCGACTCATTGGTGAAGAGGGCGGCACTGCATCCCCGTCAGCGGTGGAGCACTCGTCGTCGGCGTCCTGGGCAGTCACCAGCAGGCGGGCCAGCAGCCCCTCCACCACACCGGCCAGCGCCTGGCCCGCACCCAGGGAGGCCAACAGGCCTGCCGTATCCTCCGCCGAGACCTGCGGTACCGACGTGGGGGCCCCGCCAGGCGCACCCAGCGTCCCGACCGCGCCACCGGCCGGGACGCGAGGAAGCACACCACCTTCGAACATATGTACAGTATAGCAAGTGGTGCCCGTGCCCCGCACGCTGAAGCAGGCTCCAGAATCACTGGAACAGCAACGATTAGCCGCATATCTGGCGCCTTTATCGACGGCGCCTTCTCCTCTCGGAGCCGGCGTGACGGCCCGCCGAGACCGCTCGAACCTCGCTGGGCTCCACCGACGTGACCGGTCTCGCCCGCCCGTGGGACGGACGCCGCCGGGCCCCACTGCTGGCGGGCGATAGGCTGTGCCCCAGCACCAGGAAGCACGAGTAGGAAAAGAGCGCTGCCGCGATGTCAGAGAGAACCGCACCGGTCGAGTCCGACACCCCCTTCCGCTACACGGCGGAGCTGGCGGACTCCATCGAGACCGCCTGGCAGGACCGCTGGGAGGCCGAGGGCACCTTCAACGCCGACAACCCCGTCGGCGCTCTGGCCGGCCCCGGGGCGGACAAGGAGAAGTTCTTCCTGCTGGACATGTTTCCCTACCCCTCCGGCAAGGGACTGCACGTGGGCCACCCGCTGGGCTACATCGCCACCGACGTCGTCGCCCGTTTCACCCGGATGACCGGCAGGAACGTCCTGTACACGATGGGCTACGACGCCTTCGGCCTGCCCGCCGAGCAGTACGCCGTCACCACTGGCCAGCACCCGCGCATCTCCACCGAGGCCAACATCGCCAACATGCGCCGCCAGCTGCGCCGCCTGGGCCTGTCCCACGACCCGCGCCGCTCCCTGGCCACGATCGACGTCGACTACGTGCGCTGGACCCAGTGGATCTTCCTGCAGGTCTTCAACTCCTGGTTCGACCCCGAGGCCCCGCGCCGCGACGGCCGCGGCAAGGTGCGGCCCGGCCGGTGACCGAGCTGCGCGACAAGCTCGCCTCCGGCCAGGTCCCCGTCCCCGACGGCCGCGACTGGGACGCTCTGAGCGCCGCCGAGCAGGCCGAGGTCATCGACTCCTTCCGCCTGGCCTACGTCTCCAGCGCCCCCTGTCAACTGGTGCCCCGGCCTGGGCACGGTGCTGGCCAACGAGGAGGTCACCTCGAGGGCCGCTCCGAGCAGGGGCAACTACCCGGTCTTCAAGCGCAACCTGCGCCAGTGGATGATGCGCATCACCGCCTACGGCGACCGCCTCGCCGAAGACCTGGACACCGTGGACTGGCCCGAGAAGGTCAAGCTCATGCAGCGCAACTGGATCGGACGCTCCGAGGGCGCCGAGGTGACCTTCACCGTGCCCGGGGCCGGTCAGGGCGACCAGCAGGACGCGTCGCTGAGCGTCTACACCACCCGCCCCGACACCCTCTTCGGCGCCACCTTCATGGTGGTGGCCCCCGAGCACCCCATGCTGGGTGGCCTGCAGGCCTCCGGCTCGGTGCGCACCGAGGCCCAGATCGCCGACGACGCCGCGGCTCTGACCGTCCCGGCCTCCTGGCCCGAGGGCACCAAGGAGGCCTGGACCGGCGGCTACGCGACCCCCGCCGAGGCCGTGGCCGCCTACCGCGCCCAGGCCGCGGCGACGTCGGACGCCGACCGCACCGACGAGGGCCGGGTCAAGACCGGCGTCTTCACCGGCTTCTTCGGCATCAACCCCGTCAACGGGGCGAAGGTGCCGGTCTTCGTGGCCGACTACGTCCTCATGGGCTACGGGACCGGCGCCATCATGGCCGTGCCCGCCCACGACGAGCGCGACTACGCCTTCGCCACCAAGTACGACATCGACATCGTCCAGACCATCGGCCCGGCTGACGACCCCCACGGCGTCGACCTGAGCGCCCAGGCCTACACCGGTGACGGTGTGGTCGTGAACTCCGCCCAGGGCGACCTGGACATCAACGGCATGGGCAAGGACGAGGCCAAGGCCACCATGATCGGCTGGCTGGAGGCCAAAGGGCGCCGGCCGCGGCGCGGTCACCTACCGCCTGCGCGACTGGCTCTTCTCCCGCCAGCGCTACTGGGGTGAGCCCTTCCCGATCGTGTGGGACGAGGACGGCGGCGTCCACGCCCTGCCTGAGTCGATGCTGCCGGTCGAGCTGCCCGAGGTCACCGACTACTCTCCGCGCTCCTACGACCCCGACGACGCAGACTCCTCCCCGGAGCCGCCGCTGGGCAAGGCCACCGAGTGGGTCGAGGTCGAGCTCGACCTGGGCGACGGCCCCCGGAGGTACTACCGCGAGACCAACACGATGCCGCAGTGGGCCGGCTCGTGCTGGTACGAGATGCGCTACATCGACCCCACCGACGACAAGGCGCTCGTCGACCCGGCCAACGAGGCCTACTGGATGGGGCCGCGCCCCCAGGCCGGCAACATCTCCGGCGGCACCGACCTGTACGTCGGCGGCGTCGAGCATGCCGTCCTGCACTTGCTTTACGCGCGCTTCTGGCACAAGGTCCTGTTCGACCTGGGCCACGTCTCCTCCTCCGAGCCCTACCACCGCCTCTTCAACCAGGGCTACGTCCAGGCCTACGCCTACACCGATGCTCGCGGCCAGTACGTGCCCGCCGACGAGGTCGAGGAGGTCACCGCCGAGGACGGCACCACCAGCTACCTGTGGCAGGGGCAGCCGGTGCGCCGCGAGTACGGCAAGATGGGCAAGTCCCTGAAGAACATCGTCACCCCCGACGACATGTACGAGGCCTACGGCGCCGACACCTTCCGCGTCTACGAGATGAGCATGGGGCCGCTGGACGCCGACCGCCCGTGGGACACCCGCGCCGTCGCCGGCAGCCAGCGCTTCCTGCAGCGCCTGTGGCGCAACGTCATCGACGAGACCACCGGCGAGCTGACGGTGACCGAGCAGAGCGCCGACGAGGAGACCCGCCGGCTCGTGGCCAAGACGATCGTGGGCGTGCGCGAGGACTACGAGGGGATGCGCCTGAACACGGCCATCGCCAAGCTCATCGTCCTCAACAACCACCTCACCGGGCTCGGGGAGGTCCCGCGCGAGGCCGTCGAGGCCCTCGTCCTCATGACGGCGCCTGTGGCTCCGCACATCGCCGAGGAGATCTGGAAGCGCCTGGGCCACGAGCACTCCCTGGCCCACGAGGACTTCCCGGTCGTGACCGACGAGGCGCTGCTGGCCGCCGAGAAGGTCACCTGCGTCATCCAGGTCAAGGGCAAGGTCCGCGACCGCCTCGAGGTCGACCCCGACATCTCCGAGGCCGAGCTCGAGAAAGCTGGCCCTGGAGGCCCCCGGCGTCATCCGCACCCTGGACGGGCGCGGCGTGCGCAAGGTGATCGTGCGCGCCCCTAGCTGGTGAGCATCGTCCCCGAGTGACCGCGGCGGGCTCCCCGACGGCGCCGCTGACGGCCGCGCCGCGGTAGCCCAGGAGCAGCACGAGGGGCTGCACCAATCCGAGATGGTTGGTGCAGCCCCTTCGCTCAGCTTGAGCCGGTTCTCAGCGGCGCCTGAGGGTGCCGAAGATGGAGCGCGTGATCTCGCGGGTGATCTGGCGGCCCACCGAGCCGATGGTCTTCTCGACCTCCCGCTTGCGGCGCTCGGCGGCCTTCTCCTCCTCGCGCTGGCGACGCTGGGCCTCCTTGACGGCCTCGCGCTCCAGGCGCTCGGCCTCCTTCTGACGCTGAGCCGCCTGGCGGGCGGCCTCCTTCTCCAGGGCCTTCTGCGCGGCGGCGTCGGCCTTGGCCTGCTCCTTGGCGGCCTGCTCGGCGGCGCGAGCGGCCTCGGCGGCCTCGGCGTCGGCCTGGACCCGCTGGGCCAGCAGCTCGTAGGCGGACTCGTTGTCCACACTCGTGGCGTACTTGGGTTTCAGCGGTGAGGAGGCCAGCACCTGGCTGACGGTGCCGTCCTGGGCCGGCCCCATGACGGCGGCGGGCACGTTGATGACCACCGGGGCCACCGGCGCCGGGCGCCCCTTCTCGTCCAGCACGCTGACGACGGCCTGGCCGGTGCCCAGCGACGTGAGCACCCGGCTGAGGTCCACCGGGCTGACCGGGAAGGTGGAGACCGCCTTCTTGAGGTTGGCGGCGTCGGCCGGGGTGTGGGCGCGCAGCGCGTGCTGCACCCGGCTGCCGAGCTGGGCCAGGACCTCGTCGGGGACGTCCGTGGGCGACTGGGTGATGAAGACGATGCCCACGCCCTTGGAGCGGATGAGCCGCACCGTGCGCACCACGGCCTCCAGGAAGGCCTTCGAGGCGCCGGAGAACAGCAGGTGCGCCTCGTCGAAGAAGAACACCATGGTGGGCTTGTCCGGGTCGCCGACCTCCGGCAGGGTCTCGAAGAGCTCGGCGAGCAGCCACATGAGGAAGGTGGAGAACAGCGTGCCCTGGGACTGGATGTCGGCCAGCTCCAGGGCGGAGATGATGCCGCGCCCATCGGGGGAGACCCGCATGAGGTCACGCACGTCGAGCGCCGGCTCACCGAAGAAGGCCTCGCCGCCGGCCGCCTCCAGGGCGGCGATCTCCCGCAGGATGACCCCGGCCGTGGCCGCGGAGACCCCACCGATGGTCTTGAGCTCCTCCTTACCGGCCTCCGTGTTCGTCAGGTAGTCGACGACGGCGCGCAGGTCCTTCAGGTCCAGCAGGGCCAGCCCCTGGCTGTCCGCCCAGTGGAAGACCAGCTGGAGGGCGGAGGCCTGCGTGTCGTTCAGGCCCAGGACCCGCGAGAGCAGGATCGGCCCGAACTCGGTGACCGTCGTGCGGATCGGGGTGCCGCTGATGCCCGGCGCCGGAGTCCGACCCGCCGAGGTTGAACAGCTCGATGGGGAAGGACTGGCCCTTCCAGTCCTGGCCGGTGGAGGCGATGCGGGAGGCGATCTTGTCATTGGAGGCTCCGGCCTCGGCCAGTCCGGTCAGGTCCCCCTTGACGTCGGCCAGGAACACCGGGACGCCGGCGGCGGACAGCCCCTCGGCCAGGAGCTGGAGCGTGCGGGTCTTACCGGTTCCGGTCGCCCCGGCCACCAGCGCGTGCCGGTTGAGCAGTCCCAGCGGGATGCCCACCGACAGGTCCTTGACCGCCGCGGGCTCGCCGCCCGAGAGCGTGTCGAGGTAGGTGCCCACCGGCAGGGTGGGGGAGGAGAAGCTGTAGCCGGAACGCACCTGGGCGGTGTAGCCGGCCTCCTCGGCCTCCTGACTGCCCGAGGCATGCTCGGCCGCAGCGGCGGTCTCGGCCTGCGCGGGTGCCGGCTCCTGAACTGGCTCCTGCACCGGTTGCTGGGGCTGTTCGGCGGCCGCAGCCGGCTCGGCGGAGGGGGCGGCGTCGGCTGCCTGAGCGGGGGGCTCGCCCGGTGCGTCAGTAGTGCGGGGCTCGCCGGCCTGCTCCACGGCCGAGGCCGGGGTGGAGGCGATGGCGGCGTCAAGGGCCGCTTGGGCGGCGGCTGCCTTGGCTGCGGCGGCTTCGGCGGCGGCCTGGGCGGCCTCGGCCTTGAGGCGTGCGATCTCAGCGGAATCGGTCATGGAGCCATCGTAAACGCCGAACCTGCCAGTGCGCTGACCCGGGCGTGCCAGTGGAGCCGGCGCCGTTTCTGACCGCGAGAGAGGCAGGAGCCCGGTGAACAAGGTACCCTCGGGCCTCAATGGCGTTGAGATAGTACGTCTGATCCCGCACCTGCCCGCCCCAGTGCCGCGAGGTTTACACGCCCCATGCTGCCCCCTGCGTCGTCGTTTCCGAAAGAACCGCCCCTGACGGGCCGGCTGTCGGTGCACCCGAAACACAGGAACAGGTGAACGCTGTGCGGATCGCCTTCTTCATTGACGACTACCTGCCCTCCGTCCACGGCGTGGCCACCTCCACAGCCACCTTCCGTGCCGCCCTGGAGCGCATGGGACACGAGGTCTACGTGGTGGCCCCCAAGGCCGAGGGCTATGAGGAGACCGACGACCACGTCATCCGCCTGTCCTCCTCGCGCTACTACGTCTTCGACAGCCGCGAGGTCGCCACCATCTATCCGGGCCTGGCCCGGCGCTTCGACGCTTACGACTTCGACATCGTCCACAGCCAGACCCAGTTCAGCCTGGGGGTCCTGGCGCACTGGGTGGCCAAGCGCCAGAACATCCCCCACGTCACCACCATCCACACCCTCTACACCGAGCTCATCGACGACTACCCGCTGGCCGTGCTCTCGGGCTTGCTGGCTCTGTCCGTCGCCTTCCCCGTGGCGCTCAAGTCGCAGCCTGTCCTGCCGCGCGTTCACCGGGAGACCATCAAGCACCTCAACAAGCGCGACATGAAGACGGCCCTGTCCCGTCAGGGGTGGCGCCTGACGGCGGCCTTCGCCAACAAGTGCGACGCCTGCCTGTCGCCCTCCCAGCACCTGGCCCGGATCCTCATCGACGACGGCGGACTGACCACCCCCTGCATGGTGCTGCCCAACGGGCTGGACTCCACCCGCTACCGCAGTGCCCGCGCCGCCGACTCACCGATCCCCAAGGCCCCCGGCGAGAAGATCATCATCTGCGTGGCCCGCCTCAGCCCGGAGAAGCGGCAGATGACGCTCGTTGAGGCCATGCCCCACCTGTCCGACCTGCCGGTCAAGCTGGTGCTCGTGGGCCCGGGCCCCTCCCAGGAGGAGCTGGGGCGGCGCGCCGAGGAGCTCGGGGTGGCGGACCGGGTGATCCTGACCGGCACGTGCTCGCCGGAGGAGGTCGCCGTCCTGCTCAAGCAGGCCGACGTCTTCTCCCTGGCCTCCTACCACTTCGACAACCAGCCCATGGTGTTCCTGGAGGCCGCCGCCTGCGGGCTGCCGATCGTCTACTGCGACGAGCGGATGACCGAGTGCCTCACCGAGCGCAACGCGATCCTCACCGACGGCATCGAGGGGGAGGACTTCGCCCGGGTCTTCGCCTCCCTGCTGTCCGACGACGCCCGGCTCGCCGCGCTGTCCGAGGGGGCCCTGGAGGTGGCTCAGCAGTTCGACTCCGAGACGATGACCAGGCGGCTCATCAACCTCTACGAGGACCTCCTGGTCTCCTATCGCTGACGGCCGGCCCTGGAGAGCAGCCGTGGCGCCTTGCCGGTCAGTGCGCGGCTTGCCGATAAGGTATGCGGCATGTCGCTCGCCGTCGTCACCGACTCCGCCGCCTGCCTGACGGAGCCCCTGCTGCGTGAGCGCGCGATCGAGGTGGTGCCGCTGCACGCCATCCCCGCTGACAACGGTGAGCCCGCCACCACCTCACGGCCCAGTGTCCAGGAGCTGGTGGACGCCTACCGGCGCGCGGCCAGCAGGGCCGAAGAGGTCCTGGCCATCCACATCTCCTCGGCCCTGTCCGGCACCATGGACAACGCCCGCATCGCCGCCGCCCAGCTCGAGGCCGAGTACCGGACCCAGCCCAACGGCCCGGGCCCGAGCGCGGGGCGCCGACGCCCGCAGTGGCTGCGCGTCGTCGACTCCGGCACCAGCTCCGGCGCCCTGGGGCTCGCGGTGCTGGCAGCCTCCGGCGCCCACGACGCCCGTCGCGGTGCCGCCCTGGCTCAGGCCAGCACCGCCCGGTCCTGCCAGCTCTTCGTCGTCGACGACCTGGGGCGCCTGGCCCGCTCGGGAAGGATCGACCGCACCACGGCCCGCCTGGACGGTGTCCTGGGAATCCGCCCGGTCCTGGCCCTGACCCGCGACGGAATCCGGACGCTGGAGACCGTGCGCGGGGCGGCCCGCGCCAGGCGCCACCTCATCGCGCAGGCCGTCCGCGTCGCCGGCGGGACCGCCCTGTCCGGCCCCAGGCACCCCGCAGACCCGGTGCGCCTGGTCATTCAAGGCGACGACGCCGACAAGCTGGCACTGCTCGAGACCGATCTGCGCCAGGCCATGGAGGAGGCAGGAGCCAAGGTCTCCGAGGTCCTCACCCTCCCGGTCGACGAGGCGACGAGCACCCACGTGGGCCCCGGCGCCCTCGGCATCGCCGTCGCCCCGGACCTGAAGACCCACTGAGCCCAGGCCCTGACGACGCGGCCCGGTTGCCACAGGCCGCCAGGCGCCACTGCTCTCCACAGGGCAGACAGCCTCACCATGCGCCCCATGGGTCCGGTCCCTACCGTCGAGGACATGGGAGCCAGACGGAGCGACGCGCACAGGTCCCTGGACGACCTTGTGCGTCTGGCCTGCTCAACCGACCCCGAGGAGCCGGTGCGCCGGCCACGTCGCCTCGCGATCGCGCCCCGGGCGGCGATCATCGCCGGCTCCGCCCTCCTCATCCTGGCTCTCGCCCTGGCCCTGAGAGCCGTGCTGGTCTCCACCGGCGCCGGCAGCCACGCGGCTCCGGCCGCAGCGGCAGGGGCATCGGCTCCAATGCGGCCCCCACCCACAGGGGCGGCCGCGAGTCCAGCCATGAAACCGGCCACGGTGCCGACCACGGGACCGGCAGCAGGACCAGGCGGCTTGAGCACGACATCGGGCAGCGTCGTCGTCCACGTCACCGGGGCGGTGAGCAGGCCGGGGGTGGTGACCCTGCCCCCGGGAAGCCGCGTCACCGACGCCATCAACGCCGTCGGAGGAGCCAGCGCGGAGGCAGACACCCAGCAGCTCAACCTCGCCCGGGTCCTGACCGACGGCGAGCAGATCCGGGTCCCGCGCATCGGCGAGGTCCTGCCCGACCCCGCACCCGCAACCCGGTGGGGACGCCACCCCCGGTGCGCGAACCGCCCCGGGAAAGTCCGGCGACGGCGGCGCATCCGGGACGATCAATATCAACACGGCCTCGGCCTCTGAGTTGGAGAAGCTGCCCGGCATCGGCCCGGCCCTGGCCCAACGGATCGTCGAGTACCGCGACTCCCACGGGCCCTTCGCCAGCGTGGACTCCCTCACCGACGTCCCCGGCATCGGCAAGGCCAAGCTCGAGGGCCTGCGAGAACAGGCCACCGTATGAACGAGGACCACGGGTGGCAATGGTGGGGGCAGTCCCAGGGCCCCCGTGGGACGACCCCGCGCTGTATGCGCGCCTGCGCCAGGAGCAGGAGCGCAACCGGTACCGAGACGGAGGTCGGCACGCCACCTCCTCCAAGGCCCCCGAGGCCCTCGACCTGCGCCTGCTCGCCCCGGCGCTGGCCTGCTGGGCCGGCGCCGGGTGGGCCGTTGGACGTGAGGCGGCAGACGCCTGGAGGCACGTCCCTACTCCTGGCCTCCGGGTGCACCGCCCTGGCTGCGCTGCTCGTGGTGACTGTCCTGCGCTTCCGGCCACCGCGACACCGGGCCGACCCGCGTCCCGGCGCCCCCGAGCACGACCCCGGGGCCATGGGGACCCTCAGCGCCAGCCTGCTCGTGTGCGCCCTGTGCGCCGCGACGGTCCTGACCATCAGCGCCGCCCACCTGTGGGCCCGCCAGCGCGACCCGCTGACCGCGGCAGTGGCCTCCGGGCAGCCGGTCACCCTCATCGGCACCGTCTCCCAGCAGCCGCGAGTCTCAGCCACCAGCCGCTCCACCCTGGTCATCACCGCCCTCGACGTCGAGCAGGTGGACACGCGGGCCTCCACCCTGAGCGCCACCGTCCTGGGCGACACGCAGTGGCTGAGCCTGCCCATGGGGACCCGCGTCCGCGTGCGCACGCGCCTGCGCCCCACCGAAGCGGGACGCGCTGAGGCGGCCATCATCCCCAAGCGCGCCGGTCTGACCGTCCTTGGCCCACCGAGCGGGATACTCGGGGCCGTCACCTCCGTCCGCGCCGGTCTCGCCCAGGCCGTCGGCGCACCGGGCATCGGGGCCCCGGGCGCCGCAGGAGCGGGGGAGGAGACAGGTCTGTGGCCGCCGGGGGCCCGCAGCCTCGTACCCGGTGTCGCCCTGGGCGACGACCACGCCCTGCCGGCCCCGTTGCGCGAGGACATGCGCACCGTCTCCATGACGCACCTGACCGCCGTCTCCGGGCAGCACGTCGCCATCATCCTGGGACTGGGCCTGGAAGCCCTCGGGGCGCTGCCCCGGCGGTGGCGGGCACTGCTCGGCGCAGTCATGCTCACCCTCCTCGTCATCCTGGTGCGTCCCTCAGGCTCCGTGCTGCGCGCCGCCACCATGGGGGCCGTCATGCTGCTGGGCGTCGTCGCCGGCAGACGCGCCGCCTCCGTGCCCGCCCTGTGCGCCGGAGCCATCGTCCTGCTGCTCATCGACCCCTGGCAGTCCCGCGACTACGGCTTCGCACTGTCCGTGGTGGCCACCGCCGGGATCGTCATCGGCTCCAAGCCGGTCGCCGCCCACCTCTCACGCCGCCTGCCCAGGTGGCTGGCCGCCGCCGTGGCCCTGCCGCTGGTGGCCCAGGCCGCCTGCGGGCCGATCCTCATCCTCCTTCAGCCCTCGGTGGGGGCCTGGTCGGTGCCCGCCAACCTGCTCAGCGAGCCGGCCGCCGTCATCGCCACCATCAGCGGGCTCCTGGCGGCGCTGATCGCACCGGCCTGGCCCGCGGCCGCCGCCGTCATCGCCTGGCCGGCGCTCGCGGCCTGCTCCTGGATGGTGTGGGTAGCCGGCTTCTTCGCCCACCTACCCGGCGCCGCCCTGCCCTGGCCTGGCGGCCTCACGGGTGCCCTGGCACTGGGGGCCTGCGAGATCGGGGTCCTGCTCGCGGCGGCCCTCGCGCCCGCCGCGCTCTGCTGGAGGGAGCCGGGCGGTTGACGCGGCCCGCTCGTGGCAGGCTTGCCCCATGGCAGCGACCCGCACCTCCCGCTCCCGGGGCCCGCGCAAGGCACCGGCTGGACTGCGCTGGGACCAGGCCCAGCTGGCGCCGATCGTCCTCATCCGCGCCGGCGAGGAGGTCCTCGCCGACCGAGCGGTGAGGAGCCTCCTGGCGCAGGCCAAGGCCAAGGACCCCACCACCGAGATCACGCGCCTGGAGGCCGCCACCTACGAGCCCCCACCAGCTCGACACCCTCGTGTCGCCCTCCCTGTTCGGTGAGCCCCGGCTCGTCTACGTCCCCGCCCTGGAGCAGATGACTGACGCCCCTGCTGAGCGACCTCATCGCCTACGTGGGCGCCGCCGACCCCGAGGTCAGCGTCATCCTGCGCCACAACGGGGGCCAGCGGGGCAAGCGCCTGCTGGACGCCATCAAGGCCTCGCCCTACCCGACCATCCAGTGCGAGGCCGTCAAGAGCGCCAAGGACAAGTCCTCCCTGGTCGTGGCCGACGTGCGCCGCGCCGGACGAAGCATCGCCCCCGAGGCCGTCGGCGCCCTCGTCGACGCCCTGGGCAGCGACCTGCGCGAGCTGTGCTCCGCCGTCGACCAGCTCCTCGCCGACACCCAGGGCACCATCAGCGTCGACCACGTGCGCACCTACTACGCCGGGCGCATCGAGGCCACCGGCTTCACCGTGGCCGACGCCGCCGCGGCCGGCAACACCCCGGCCGCCATCACCGCCCTGCGCCATGCCGTGGCCACCGGCACCGACCCGGTGGCCATCGTCGCGGCCCTGGCCATGAAGGTGCGCCAGCTCGCCCGGGTCGCGGCCGCCGGGGGCAGACGCATGAGCCCCGCCGAGCTGGGCATGGCCCCCTGGCAGGTGGACCGGGCCCGCCGCGAGCTCCAGGGCTGGTCCGACGACGCCCTGGCCACCTCGATCCTGGCCGTGGCCCGGGCCGACGCCGAGGCCAAGGGGGCCAGCCGCGACCCCGTCTACGCCGTCGAGCGGGCGGTCCTGACGATCTGCAACGCCCGCCGCTCAGGCAGTCGCCGGCGCTGAGCAGCTCTCAGCCCCGCATGGCGGCCAGCGTGAGCGCCGTGGACATCGCCGCGCACGCCGCCTCGTAGCCCTTGTCCTCCTCCGCGCCCGGCCCGCCGCAGCGGGCCAGCGCCTGGGCCTCGTCGTCGCAGGTGAGCACGCCGAAGCCCACCGGCACCCCGGTGTCCAGCGCCACCCGGCTCAGCCCGTCGGTCGCGGCCCGGCACACGTAGTCGAAGTGCGGGGTGCCGCCGCGGATGACGACGCCCAGCGCGACGACCGCCTCGGCACCGCCCCGCGCGGCGGCCGCGGCGAGGACCGGCAGCTCGAAGGAACCCACCGCCCGGACGACGCTCGCCTGGGCTCCGGCCTCCTCGACGGCGCGCAGCGCCCCGGCGACCAGGCCTCCCCATGATGCGCTCGTGCCACTGGGCGGCCACGACTGTCACCCCTCATGCCCCCGTGCGTGAGGTGCGCTCTGCTCAGGTGCCCCGGATCCGCTCATCGTTCCTCTCCTTCGTTCTGGTCGCACGTGTACCAGGTGTTGTCGTCGGCCCTCGTCTCACCGGGCGGTGAGTCCGTGTCGGCCCCGGTGGGGTCGAGCCCGGTGAGCAGATGGCCCATGCGGTCGCGCTTGGTGCGCAGGTAGTCGAGGTTCTCCCCGTTGGCGAAGGTCGGTGTCGGCGTCATGGAGCGGACGCTGACGCCGTAGCGCTCCAGGCCCGCCACCTTGTCCGGGTTGTTCGTCATGAGCTCGACCGAGCGCACGCCCAGGTGGCGCAGCACCTGGGCGGCGGTGGCGTAGCTGCGGGCGTCGGCCGGCAGCCCCAGCGCGACGTTGGCGTCGAGGGTGTCCATACCCTCCTCCTGCAGCGCGTAGGCGCGGAGCTTGTCGATGAGTCCGATGCCGCGCCCCTCATGGTCGGAGGCGTAGACGAGGACCCCGCGGCCACGGGCACTGATCGCCTCCATGGCGGCGCGCAGCTGCGGCCCGCAGTCACAGCGCAGGGAGGACAGGACGTCGCCGGTCAGACAGGCGGAGTGGACTCGGGCCAGGACGTCCTCACCGTCCGAGATGCGGCCGCACACCAGTGCGAGGTACTCGGTGCCGTCGACCCTGCTGCGCAAGGCGTGGGCGGTGAACTCCCCGTGCGCGGTGGGCAGATGCGCTGAGACGACCTCCTCGACGAGCTCCTCGTGCAGCCACCGGTAGCGCTCCAGGTCACTGATCGAGATCATGGGCATGGCGTGGGCGTCGGCGAGCTCACGCAGCTGGTGCCGACGCGCCATCGTGCCGTCGTCGTTGATGACCTCCACCAGGACCCCCACGGGCCGGTTGCCCGACAGGCGCATGAGGTCGACGGCGGCCTCCGTGTGACCGCGGCGCGTAAGGATCCCGCCCTCGCGCGCCCGCAGGGGAAGACGTGGCCGGGGCGGACGAGGTCGCTGGGAGCTGAGTCCCGGGTCCGCCAGGACGCGGACGGTGCGTGCCCGGTCGGCGGCGCTCACACCCGTGGTGATGCCGGTGCGGGCGTCGGCGCTCAGCGTGAAGGCCGTCCTCTTGGGATCGGTGTTGTGCTCGGTCATCATGGGGATGCCCAGGCGGTCGAGCTCCTGGCCCGCCATGGGGGCGCAGATGATGCCGGTCGAGTGCCGGATCGCGAAGGCCAGCTGCTCGGTCGTGGCGCTCTGCGCGGGCAGGATGAGGTCCCCCTCGTTCTCCCGGCTCTCATCGTCGACGACGATGACCGTCCGCCCTCGCGCAGGGCGGCGAGAGCGTCCTCGACGCGGTCCATGCGCGTGCCCGGGGATGCGCTCCTGGTGCTCAGCATGCCTGCTGCCCCTCCTGGCTCGGGCGGGCGCCCAGAAGACGCTCGGCGTACTTGGCCAGGACGTCGACTTCGAGGTTGACCCGTTCTCCGGGCCGCCTCGAGCCCAAAGTCGTGCGTCGCAGCGTCTCGGGAATGAGCCCGACGCTGAGCGACGCCCCCGCACCCGGCACAGGGGCGACGTCGAGGGTGCTGGAGGCGTCGACGACGTCGACGACCGTGAGCGACACCCCGTCGAGGGCGACCGATCCCTTGACGGCGACGTAACGGGCGATCTCCTGCGGCAGCCCGATGCGTAGGAGGTCCCAGTGCTCACCGCGGTGGTGGTCGAGGACCTCGGCGGTGGCATCGACGTGCCCCTGGACGATGTGCCCGCCGAGCCGGTCGCTGGCGCGCAGGGCGCGCTCGAGGTTGACCGGGTCTCCCGGCGCCTGGGAGCCCAGGGTGGTGCGCGTGAGAGTCTCGGCCATGAGGTCGGCGGTGAAGGTGCTCCCGTGCACGGCGGTGACCGTCAGGCAGCACCCGTTGACGCTGACGGAGTCGCCCAGGCTCACGTCCTGGGTGACGGTGGGCGCCTCGACCGTCAGCCGGGCGCTGTCCTCGACGGTCTCGAGCCGGACGACGCGTCCGAGCTCCTCGACGATTCCGGTGAACATCAGTGACTCTCCTCGGTGTGGAAGTGGGCAGTGGGAACGTCGTCGGCCTCCAGATCACCGCAGAGGCGGACGGCGAGCTCGTCACCCGCTCCGAGGACCTCGACGCGGGGGTGACGCAGCCTCAGGGCATCGCTGATCGTTGCCGCCCCGAAGTCGGCGAGGGCGGCCGCTCCCGCGCCCAGAAGCGCGGGGGCCGTGTAGGCGACGACCTGATCGACGAGACCGGCGCGCAGGAATGCGGTCGCGAGGGTCGGGCCTCCTTCGAGCAGGACATGGCGGATCTTGCGCTCGGCGAGGACGGCCAGGACGGCGCGCGGGTCGTGGTCGGGCAGGAGGAGGTAGTGGTCGTCGGCGAGCACCCTGGAGGTGGCAGGCAGGCTCCTGGAGCCGACGACGACGCGCAGCGGCTGGAGGTGGGCCGGTGCGGGCTGACCCGCCTCGTCGCGGACGGTGAGGGCAGGGTCGTCGGCGAGGGCGGTGCCGGTGCCCACCATGATGGCGTCGCACTGGCGGCGCAGGCGGTGGGCGTCGTGGCGGGCCGCCACCGGGGTGATCCACTGGCTGGTGCCGTCAGCAGCGGCGATACGGCCGTCGAGGGTGGCGGCGAGCTTCCACGTCACCATGGGGCGCCCGCGGGTCACGGCCAGGAGCCACGGGCGGTTGAGGCGCGCGGCCTCCTGGGCGCACAGCCCGCGCCGTACCCGCACGCCGGCGGCCTCCAGCGCCGCCGCGCCGCCTCCGGCCTGTTCGGTCGGGTCGTCCTGGGCGTAGATGACCTCGGCCACGCCGGCGTCGAGGAGCGCCTGGACGCACGGGCCGGTGCGGCCCTGGTGGTTGCACGGCTCGAGGGTGACCAGGACGGTCGTTCCTCGGGCGGAGGCACCCGCCGCGGCGAGGTTCGCCAGTGCGTCGACCTCGGCGTGGGCGGTGCCGGCGCCACGGTGATGGCCCTCGGCGAGGACGTCGCCGTCGGGGAGAGGATGACGCAGCCGACCCGGGGGTTGGGGCCGGGCGGGGCGTCGGGGAGGCCGCGGCCCGTAGGGCGCGCTGCATCGCGGCCGTCTGCACGGTGGTGAACGAGGTCATCCGGTCCTCTCCCTCGGGTGCGCTGGGGAGAGACACCGCCATGACAGAGTGCCGGGTGCACGGCACCGGGCGAGGCATGGTGTGTCCCGTGTGCGCTTCCCATCCGGACTCTCACCGTCGGTCCAGGAGTTCCACCTGGTCAGCCGGTCGCTGGATGCGACCGGGTCGCGGACTGTCACCGCCGGTTCGGACTTTCACCGACCCCAGAGCACACGAGCTCATCTCGTTGGGGAGAATGTACCGCGCGCGAGTGCCTTCAGTCACCTCTGCGCACCTATGTGACCATCCACACCTCGGCAGGGTGTCCGGGTGCGGGCGCACCGCAGGAGGGTGGCCCGCACCGGGCCTCACTTCTTGCGGTACAGGGACTTCGTGGCGTAGACGGGCTCGTTGGTGACCTGACTCCCAGGGCGCGGAAGATGCCCTCGTCCACCGAGCCCAGGATCGTGGAGGTGTGGACCTCGCAGCCCCGCAGCGTCTCGAGCTGGTCGAGGGCCTTGCGGGCGTTGTCGTCCCCGTTGGCGGACACGGCCAGGGCGATGAGCACCTCGTCGGTGTGCAGGCGCGGGTTGCGGCTGCCCAGCCTCTGGGTCTTGAGCTTCTGGATGGGTTCGATGGAGGCCGGGGCCAGCAGGTTGACGTGGTCATCGATCCCGGCCAGGAGCTTGAGGGCGTTGAGCAGCATCGCCGAGGAGCACCCCAGTAGGGCGGAGGTCTTGCCCGTCACGATGCGCCCGTCGGGCAGTCGATCGCCGAGGCCGGCTCGCCGGTGGCCTCAGCCACCTCCAGCGCGGGCGGCACGACGGGGCGGTCCTCCTTGCTCACCCCCACCTTGGCCATGAGCAGCGCGATCCGCTGGGACTGGACGGGGGCGATGACCTCGCGCTTCTCGGTCACCAGGGCCCGGTAGTAGCGGCGGATGATCTCCTGACAGGCGGCCTGCCGGCAGACCTCGTCGTCGCTGATGCAGTTGCCGGCCATGTTGACGCCCATGTCCGTAGGGGAGGCGTAGGGCGAGGAGCCCAGGATCTCCTCGAACAGGCGGCTCAGGACCGGGAAGACCTCGACGTCGCGGTTGTAGTTGACGGTCTGGACGCCGTGGGCAGCCAGGTGGAAGGGGTCGATCATGTTGACGTCGTCGAGGTCGGCGGTGGCGGCCTCGTAGGCGATGTTGACCGGGTGGTCCAGAGGCAGGTTCCAGATCGGGAAGGTCTCGAACTTCGCGTAGCCCGAGGAGATGCCCCGCTGGTGGTCGTGGTAGATCTGGGACAGGCAGGTGGCCATCTTGCCGCTGCCCGGGCCGGGGGCGGTGACGACCACCAGGTCCCGCCTGGTCTCAATGTACTCGTTGCGCCCGTAGCCCTCCGCCGAGACGATGCGGGCGACGTCACCGGGGTAGCCGGGGATGGGGAAGTGACGGTAGACCGTGATGCCCAGCGCCTCGAGCTTGCGCTTGAAGTCCTGGGCCTGGCGGTTGTCATCAGTCCACTGGGTCACGACGACGCTGCCCACGTAGAGCCCGTAGCTGCGGAAGGCGTCGATGTGGCGCAGCAGGTCGTCCTCGTAGGGGATGCCCAGGTCCGCGCGGACCTTGTTGCGGGCGAGGTGCTTGGCGTTGACCGCCATGACGATCTCGACCTCGTCGGCCAGCTCGGCGAGCATGACGATCTTGTTGTCCGGGTGAAGCCCGGCAGCACGCGCGAGGCGTGCATGTCGTCAATGAGCTTGCCGCCGAACTCCAGATAGAGCTTGCCGCTGAACTGGGCGCGGCGCTCCGCGATGTGGCTGGACTGCATCCGCAGGTACTTGTCGCGGTCGAATCCGATGCGCAATGGGCTCTCCTTGAAGCGGTCTGATGAACGGGTGAAGGTGATGGGAAAAAAGGGGAGGGCGCCTCCCCGGTGGGAGGCGCCCTTCAGATGCTCACTGCTGCAATGGCCTCAGAGTGAGGCGACGCGCTTGGCGAGCTTGGACTTGCGGTTGGCGGCCTGGTTCTTGTGGATGACGCCCTTGGAGACGGCCTTGTCCAGCTTGCGGGAGGCGGCCTTGAGGTGCTCGAGCGCGGCGTCCTTGTCACCGGCCTCGACGGCCTCGCGCACGCGGCGCACGTAGGTCTTGAGCTCGGACTTGACGGACTTGTTGCGCAGGCGGGCCTTCTCGTTGGTCTTGATGCGCTTGATCTGGGACTTGATGTTCGCCACGGTGAAACTTTCTCGCGTCTGATTGGTCAATGGCCGGAGAGAGGGTTCGCGCCACGGGTTGACATGAGGTGGTGGGGCACCTGGCTGACCCGGTCGCCGGACCCCGCAGCCGGCCAGGCCAGAGGTCCAGTAGGCGACTGTATCATTCAGGATCCCCATGCCCCCAGGCGCGAAGCAGGGTCCAGGCGTGAGGTGCATCGCCCCATGAGCCTGAGCACTCAGGCGGTGCTGTGGAGGTGATCAGGAGTGGTGGTGGCGCAGGGCGGCCACGACGCCGTCGAAGACCTCGCGCTTCATCGTGGCCCCCTCGCGGCGCACCGAGGCCGGCTCCACCAGGAGCAGACGGTCCAGGCGCACCTCACTGGGGCGACCCTGACGGTCCCAGTCACCGGTGCCGACGTCGTGCCAGAAGCGGCCCCAGCGCGCCTCCTGGGCGGCGTCGCGGTCATGGTCCTTGCTCGTCATCTGGGCCACGACCAGACGGGTCTCATGGCGAGCCAGGACCAGGACGGGCCGGTCCTTGCCCTGGGTGGGATCCTCCTCGAAGGGAACCCAGGCCCACACCACCTCGCCGGGGTCGGCCTCGCCATCGGGGTCGGGGGAGTAGGCGAAGTCGGGCAGCCCCAGGGCGGAGACGTCGTAGACGCTGACGCCTCGCTCCGAGGGGGCCGTCGCGCCCGCCGCGGCGCCGCTGTCGTGGGAGCGGGGCCGGGTGGGTGACGGCTTCGCCGCCGACGACTTGGGGGCGCGGGCCTGCGTGGTCTGAGCTGAACCGGATGGCCTGCTCTCCGACGTGCCCGACGGCGTCGAGGACTTCTGGGAAAGGGCGTCGCTGACGGCGTCGGAGGCGGCGCGTCCGAGCAGGGTGAGGATCCGGTTGAGAAGGCTGGACATGGGCGCCACCCTACCGCCGGGCGGGATAGGGGGCTGCTGCAGGCTCACGACGGCGACCAGCGCCACCGGTGGTCCTGCCTCGAAGCAGGGGGACCACCGGTGGCGCTGGCGAATGGGGTGACGGTGCGGCGCGCCCGCAGACTCGCGCCGGTGGGGTACTAGTTCCCGGTGCGCGTCACAGGGGTGCAGATCGTCTGGGTCCCGGCCTCGGTGCCGCCTTCACTGCCGGCGACGTCGATCTGCATGGTCAGCCCCCTGGAGGGGTCCTGGGGGTCGCAGGTGCCCAGGGACTTCCAGGTCTCCTGGGTGACCGCCTCGGCGTTGACCTGGTAGGTGCTGGTGAAGGTCATCGTGGTTGACGAGTGGGCGTCCAGGGAGTCACCGGTGCGCAAGTACAAGGAGCCGTCGTCCTGAAGGGCATAGCTGTCCGGGCCGACCCACCACGGGGTGCCGGTACCTGTCACGCTCTTGAGGGTGAAGCCGGCCGGAACCCCGGGCCGCAGGACGATATCGGAGCTGGAGCCGTTGGCGTCGGTGGTGTTGGTGAAGGTGACGGTGTAGCCGACCTCGACCTCGTAGGTGCCGGTGGGCTCGGCCTCGACCAGGAGATCCGTGGGATGAGTCTCCACCTCAATCACCGGCCGGTGGTTGACGTAGTCGCTGGAGAAGGACTGGTTGCCGGTGGTCAGTGCGGCCTTGACCCGGTTGCGTCCCCACGACGCCGGTCAGGTCCACCTGGCAGGTGATCTCCTTGCCCTGGGGGACCTTCGCCGTTCCGCTGGAGACGGTGAGGTTCTCGGCCGGTCCCGTGGCGGAGACGACCTTGCCTCCGAAGGCGGTCAGGTCGCAGGTCAGGGCGCCCACCTGGGCCTGCCCCTTGGACCCGGCCGGCGGAGATGGTGAAGCCGGACAGCGGGGTGGTGGAGTCGTTCCGCGCCGTCATGGTGAAGCGGGAGGCGTCCTTGGCGGCGCCGTCGACCCTGACGTCCTGGGTGGACACGGTGGCGTGAGCCTCGCTGGCAGCGGGCTTGTTCGCCGTGACGGTGGGCTGAAGAATCGCGTTGCGCGTGGAGACCTCGACGGTGGGGGTGAAACGGTAGCTGCGCGCGTCCGCGCCGGGAGCCGCCACCGTGGTCCCCAGATCCAGGTCGAGGTAGCTGGTCTTGTCCCATTGGGTGTAGAAGTTGATCTCATAGGTCAGCTTCAGGTGCTCAGGAGTGCAGGACACGGCTTTGACCGAGCCGATGGGCTCACCCAGCAGGGGGTTGTACAGCTCAGAGATGGAGCTCAGCTCGGAGTCCACGATCAAGGCCGGGGGCTCGCCGCCGCCGTTGTCGATGTAGAAGGAGCTCGTCCCGGCCACCTCGTCACCGTTCTGGGAGGGGCAGGTCCAGGTCCACTGGCCCGGCACGGAGTCGGCCTCAATGGTGACGTCCGTGGCGCTCTTCGGGGCAATGGCTGATGGGATGCGGACCTTCCAGCTCAGGCAGCCCTGGGCACTGTCGGAGCCATGGCAGCCGGCACCGGCCGTGTGATATAGCCCCTCCACGGTGATGTCGGTATCAGCGGAGGCCGGGGCTGCGACGGCTGCGGCGGCGAGCAGGGGAAGAGCCAGGGCGATGCGCAGGAGGCGCCGCCAGGGAAGAGCGGGTGGGGAGGATGGGAAGTGCATGAGCACGCCTTTCGGTGAGGTGAATGGAGTAAGGAACGAATTGCGTCTTCAACGGACTGCTTCTTACTGAAATGGGATTCCCGTTGTGGGAGACAGCCATATGAAGGTCGGATAGGTGAAGTACTCACCTATCCGACCTTCAACCAGCCGGATTGATCGACCTGAGCTCGTGCTCAGTTCTTCGTGCGCGTCACGACGGTGCAGGCCGAGTAGGTGCCGGGCTCAACCCCGTCGCTGCCGACGACGTCGATCTGGGTGGTCAGTCCCTTGGAGGGGTCCTTGGGGTCGCAGGTGCCCAGGGACTTCCACGTGTCCTCGGTGACCGCCGCGGCATTGACCTCGTAGAAGGCGGTGAAGGTCATCATGGTCGAGGAGTGTGCGTACAGGGTGTCGCTCGTGGACAGGGGCATGGAGCCATCGTCCTGGAGCGCGTAGTCGTCCATGCTGATCCACCACGGCGTGCCACTGCCCCACACGTACTTGAGGGTGAAGCCGGCCGGGACCGGGGGATGCAGGACGATATTGGAGGTCTGTCCCACGGCGTCGGTGTTGTTGGTGAAGGTGACGGAGTAGCCCACCTTGACCTCGTAGGTGCCGGTGGGGGCGGCCTCAACTCCGCGATCAGTGGGCTCGACCTTCACCTCGCTGATGGGGCGGTCCTTGGTGAAGTCGCTGGAGAAGGTCTGCTTGCCGGTGGTGAGTGCGGCCTTGACCGTGTTGCGTCCCGTGACGCCGGTCAGGTCGACCTGGCAGGTGATGTCCTTGCCCTGGGGGACCTTGGCCGTTCCGCTGGAGACGGTGAGGTTCTCGGCCGGTCCGGTGGCGGAGACGACCTTGCCTCCGAAGGAGGTCAGGTCGCAGGTCAGGGAGCCCACCTGGGCCTGTCCTCTGGTCCGGCCGGCGGAGATGGTGAAGTTGGACAGGGGCGTGGTGGAGTCGTTCCGCGCCGTCATGGTGAAGCGGGAAGTGTCCCTGGCGGCGCCGTCGACCGCGACCTCCTGGGTGGACACGGTGGCGTGAGCCTCGCTGGCAGCGGGCTTGTGGGCCGTCGCGGTGGGCGTGAGAACCAGGCTGCCCGTGGAGGTCGTGATCTTCGGGTTGAAGGTGTAGTTGCGTGCGTCCGCGCCGGGAGCCGCCACCGTGGTCCCCAGGTCCAGGTCGACATAGGAGCTCTGGTCCCAGGCGGCGTCGAAGTTGACCTCATAGGTCAGGCTCAGGTGCTCAGGAGTGCAGGAAGCGGCTGTGACCGAGCCGGCGCTGTCCCCGTGCTGGTTGTAGTACAGGTGGTCGAAGAAACCCAGGCCGGAGTCGGCCAGCTTCGATACGGGCTCGTCCTTGCCCCTGTCGATGTAGAAGGCACTGGTTCCCGCCACCCTGTCGCCGTCCGGGGAGGGGCAGGACCAGGTCCACTGACCCGGCACGGAGTCAGCCTCAATGGTGACGGTGGTCGATGAGTTCGGGGCGACGGTCGAGGGGACTCGGACACCCCAGCTCAGGCAGCCCTCGGCACTGTCGGAGCCGTGGCAGCCGGCGCCGGCGGGATGATAGCGCCCCTCCACGGTGATTCCTGTGCCCGGGGTGGCGGTTGGGGCGGCTGCGCTCACCGGAGCGGCGACGGCACCGACGGTGAGCAGGGGAAGAGCCATGGCGACACCCAGGAGGCGCCGCCACGGACGAGCGGATGGGAGAGATGGGACGTGCATGAGCATGCCTTTCACTGAAATGATCGGAAGGGACGCCGACCGGTCCTTTAATATATCTCTGAACACAGTGCTATGGAAATGGCGAAGTGCTTCTTCTGCCGCGCTTTCCCTGCCTTCATGAAAGGAATAGACAAAGGTCGATTGCACCCAGCTTTCGGTGCAACCGACCTTTGTCGTGGTTCTTCGCGGCTCGTCTGCCAGACCTCGCCCATCAGTGCGGGCGCGTGGCCTCCTTCATCGTGGCGGTGAAGGTGACCAGGTCACTGCGCAGCGCTCCGAGCGCGTAGTGACGACGCTCCTCGTTACCGCCTGCGCCGTTGTTGCCGCTGGCGGCCGCCATGATCTCGGGGGCGTAGCGCTCCACGATCTTGACCGTGGCCGATCCACTGATGGCGCCGTCGGCACCGGCTGCGATGGCCTCGGCGACCTGCTCGGGCGTGGAGATGCCGAAGCCCAGCATCACCGGTGCGGCGGCGTCGGCGCGCAGGCGCTCCACCGACTCGGCGAGCCCCACGGTGGAGGAGGCCCGCTCGGTGCCGGTCACCCCCACCCGGGAGACGGCGTAGACGTAGCCGCGTGAGGCCGCCGCCACCGCGTCCAGAGTCTCGGCCGCGGCCGACGGCGGGGCGATGTAGACGGCGTCGACACCGGCCTCCTCGGCGGCCCGGCTGAAGGGGGCCGACTCGCGGATCGGGACGTCGGGCAGCAGCACCGAGTCGATGCCGGCCTGCGCGCACTCGGAGTAGAAGCGCTCCAGGCCCATGGCGAAGGGCACGTTGCCGTAGATGAGCATGCCGATGGGCAGCCACGGGTGGCGCCGGCGCACCCGCCGAACCACCTCCAGGCAGTCCTGGAAACCCACACCCGCGGCCAGGGCCCGCACATGCGCCTTCTGGATCGTGGGGCCGTCGGCGACCGGGTCGGTGAAGGGCACGCCCGAGCTCGAGGGCGTCGGCCCCACCGGCGATGAGCGCCTCGATGACGGCCTCGCTGGTGTCCGGGTCGGGGTCACCGACCATGACGAAGGGGACGAAGGCGCCCTCACCGCGCTCCCTTGAGGGCGGCGAACATCGCGGGATAACGACTCATCTCAGAACTCCTCATCCGGGCCGGCGTCCGGGCTGGTGCCCCTGGCGGCGTTCAGACCCGCGTACTCGGTGCGCTTGCCCATCTGCTCCACCATGCGCGAGGCCCTGGCCACGGCGCCGTCAGTGGAGAAGGAGCCGCCCAGCCTCGCCTGCACCTGGTCGAGATCCTTGTCCCCACGGCCCGACAGGCACACCAGCAGGATCGGGGCTCTCGCCGTCGGGCACCTGGCGGGCCATGGCCAGGGCCTGAGCCAGGGCGTGGGCCGACTCCACCGCGGGGATGATCCCTCGTGGCGCGACAGCAGGCGGAAATGCCTCGATCGCCTCGTCGTCACCGATGCCCACGTAGCGGGCCCGGCCGGTGTCCGACAGCCAGGCGTGCTCGGGCCCCACGCCCGGGTAGTCCAGGCCCGCCGAGACCGAGAAGGACTCCTCGACCTGTCCCCTCCGAGGTGCGCATGAGGGTAGCTGCGCGCCCCGTGGAGGATCCCCACCAGCCCCTTGTTGATGGGGGCGCCGTGGCGGGAGGTGTCCAGGCCCTCACCGGCCGGCTCAACCCCGATGAGCTCGACCCCGGGGTCATCGATGAACTCGGCGAACATGCCGATCGCGTTGGAGCCGCCGCCCACGCAGGCGATGACCGAGTCCGGCAGCCGCCCCGTCAGGCCCAGGACCTGGGCGCGGGCCTCCCGGGAGATGACCCGGTGGTACTCGCGCACGATCGTGGGGAAGGGGTGAGGCCCGGCCGCCGTGCCCAGCAGGTAGTGGGTGTCGGCGAAGGAGGCCGTCCAGTCGCGCAGCGCCTCGTTGACGGCGTCCTTGAGCGTGCCCGCACCACTGTCCACCGGGACCACCGTGGCGCCCATGAGCTCCATGCGCTCGACATTGGGCGCCTGACGCACGACGTCGGTGGCCCCCATGTAGATGGTGCAGTCCAGGCCCAGCAGGGCGCAGACCATGGCGGTGGCCGTCCCGTGCTGGCCGGCGCCGGTCTCAGCGATGATGCGCCGCTTACCCATCCGCTTGGCCAGGAGGGCCTGCCCCAGAACCTGGTTGCCCTTGTGGGCGCCACCATGGACCAGGTCCTCGCGCTTGAGCAGGATGCGGGCATTGCCCTCCAGCGGCAGGTTGCGCAGCTCGGTGACCGCCGTGGGACGCCCCAGGTAGCGGGTCATGAGCGTCTCCAGCTCGGCGGCGAAGGCCGGATCGGCCTGGGCGTCGATGAAGGCGTCCTCGAGCTGGTCCAGCGCCGGGATGAGCAGCTCGGGCACGAACTGGCCCCCGTAAGGACCGAAGAAGGCCGGCAGGCGCGGATGGTGACCCGTCTCCTGGCCGCCCCGGTCCAGGGCCGACGACGACGTACCCTCACCCTGAGGCAGCGGTACCGCGGTGGCCAGCTGACGAGCGGCCTCGGCCGGATCCGGGGCCCCGGACAGGGACGAACCCACCAGGAGGGCGTCCACCAGGCCCGACAGGCGCCGCACATCCTCGGCAGCACCGACCCCCGACTCACCCACAAGCACCACCCCGGCCGGGGCCAGGGGAGCCATCTCCTCGGTGCGCGCCAGATCCGTCTCCAAGGTGCGCAGATCACGGTTGTTGATACCGATGACCTCCGCCCCCAGGGCCGAGGCACGATACATCTCCTGAGGCGTGGAGACCTCCGTGAGCACCTCCATGCCCAGGCTGTGGGCCAACTCGGCCAGCTCGCGGTAGACGTCGTCGGGCACCACCGAGAGCATGAGCAGGACCGCGTCCGCCCCCAGGCTGCGGGCCGCCAGCACCTGGACCTCATCGACGATGAAGTCCTTGCACAGGACGGGCACGTCCACCACCTCGCGCACAGCCGCCAGGTCGTCGAAGGAGCCGTTGAAACGATCGGGCTCGGTGAGCACCGAGACCGCGGCCGCGTAGGGCGCGTACTGGGCGGCCAGCGAGGCCGGGTCGTAGTCGGAGCGGATGGTGCCGCGTGAGGGCGAGGCCGCCTTGCACTCCATGATGAGAGCAGGCTGCGGGCTGCGGCCCTGGCCGCTACGGGTGCGCAGGGCGGCCGCGAAGGAGCGCTGCGAGCGCTCCAGATCCTCGGCTCTCAGGTGCCCGAAACGGGCGCGCAGCTCATCAATGCGCTCGCGGCGCGCCTGGACGATCGAGTCCAGGACGGTGCCCGTGGCGATGAGACGCGCCTCGACCGGCTCACGGTGGGCGCGCTCGCCAGGGCCTGCGCCATCGGGTGACGCGGCGGGAACGGGGGCGGTGTCGGAGGTGGTCACGGCTTCTCCTCAGGCCGTCTCAGTGGCGAGGTCACTGGCTTTGGTCATGGACTCCAGGTGGCGGGCCACACCACCGGAAAGGATCTGCTCCAGGGCCGCCGCCGTGCCGTCGGCGAGGCTGTCGGCCCGGCCAGTGAGGTACAGCAGGGCACCGGCATTGACGGCGATCGCGTCGCGGTGGGCGGGCCGTCCCTCACCCGAGACGGCCTCGCGCAGCAGGCGGGCGTTGTCGGCCGGCTCCCCGCCCAGCAGGTCGGCCAGCTCGTAGACGGGCACCCCCAGATCCGCAGGCGTGACCTCATAGGCCCGCACCCCGCCGGGCGTCGCCTCACGCACGAGAGTGGGGCCGTGGACGGCGATCTCGTCCAGGCCCGAGCCGTGGACCACGAGCGCGCGCTCACGCCCCAGCTGGACCATGGCCTCAGCGATCATGTCCAGCATGCCCGGGTCCCACACGCCCATGAGCTGGAAGGTCAGGTGAGCCGGGTTCACCAGCGGCCCCAGGACATTGAAGATCGTGGGTGTGGCCAGCGCCTTGCGCACCGGCGCCACGTGCCGCATCGCCGGGTGGTAGGCCTGGGCGAACAGGAAGGTGAAGTGGTCACGGGCCAACAGCTCGACCGCCGTGGCCGGCTCCACGTCCAGCGGCAGCCCCAGCTCGGCGATGACATCGGCCGCCCCCGTCTTGGAGGACACCGCCCGGTTGCCGTGCTTGGCCACCGCGACCCCCATCGAGGCGGCCACCAGGCCCGCCCCCGTGGAGATGTTGATCGTGCCCACGCCGTCGCCCCCGGTGCCCACGACGTCCACCAGCGGGAAGGACACCGACGGGAAGTCCCGGGCCACCTGACGGAAGGCGCTCGCGGCCCCGGCGACCTCCTGGGGCTCCTCACCGCGGGCGTGCAGCGCCGCCAGCAGCGCCGCCGTCTCCACCTCGGACAGCTCGCCGGCGCCCAGGGCCGCGAAGACCGCGGAGGCCTGCTCGCGGCTCAGGCGCCGTCCCTGCACCACCTCTCGCAGCAGCTCGTGCGCCTCCTGCGCCGTGGCAGCAGGCGCGGCCTGCGCAGCGGCCGGGGCCGCGCTGTTGGTCTGACTCATCGGTCTGTAGCTCCTTCGCAGGTGGTTGAGGCTGGTCGAGCGCCCGGGGGTGATTCTGCCCGAACGGCGGCTCCGACGTCGGTATGTGCGGGCCGACGGGGCGCAGGTGTGGCTCAGGGGGTCCGGGCCAGGCCGGCGGTGACGGCCTTGAGCAGGGCCGGGCCCTGCGGGGTGAGGATCGACTCGGGGTGGAACTGCAGCCCGACCGCGGGCAGCGACCGGTGCCGGGCCGCCATGACGATGCCTCCGCTTGGGTCCTCATCTGTCGGGGTAGTCCGGGCAAGGCTGACAAGTGCCTCAGGGAAGTGTGCGCGTGCCCAGGGAGTGGTAGCGGGCCACGTCCAGCGGACCGCCGTCGAGCACCGCGAAGGCCTCGTCCGCGCGTCCCGCCTCAGTGACCTCGAGGCGGTCGGAGCGGCCGTGGACCGGGCCGACCGGGGCGACCCGCCCGCCGCAGGCCTCGACCAGGGCCTGGAACCCCAGGCAGATGCCCAGCGTGGGAATCGCCTCATCCAGGGCGGTGGCGACGAGCTCCATGAGGCAGCCCGACGTCGCCGGGATAGCCCGGCCCGGGGACAGGCACAGGACCGGGCGTCGCCCCTGCCTGCCGCTCGACCTCGGTGGGCTCCAGGGCGGCGAGCACCCGGGAGGCCGGCACGTTGTTGCGGTAGACCTCGATCTGGGAGCCGAGGGTCGCGAACTGGTCGACGAGGTTGTAGACGAAGGAGTCGCGGTTGTCGAGCAGAACCACTCGAGCCGGTGCCGATGCCTCGGCACGACTCCCGGTGGCCTGCGCGGTGCTCTGGCTGCTGGTGAGGGGCATGGCTCAGGCCTCCTTGCTGGTCTGGCTGTCGGTCTGGCTGTCCGGCTGCCGGTCTGATCGATGACGAGGGCGGCGCCCTGCGCGGCGGCGACCGCCTCCAGGACGGCGCGGGCCTTGTGGACGGTCTCGGCGGCCTCGGCGGCCGGGGAGGAGGCCGCCACGACACCGGCCCCGGCCTGGACCAGGGCGGTGCCGGCGGACACGAAGCCCGAGCGGATGACGATGCAGGTGTCCAGCTCGCCGTCACCTCGGATGTACCCCACCGAGCCGCCGTAGGAGCCGCGACGCACGCCCTCGGCCTGGCGGATGAGCTCGGCGGCGCGCAGCTTGGGGGCCCCGGTGAGGGTGCCCATCGTCATGGAGGCGCGGAAGGCGTCCAGGGCGTCGAGGTCCTCGGCCAGCTCGCCGGAGACCTCGGAGACCAGGTGCATCACCCGGCTGTAGCGGTCCACGCGCAGCAGGTCCTGCACACTGCGGGTGCCCCGGACGGCTGACCCGGGCGACGTCGTTACGGGCCAGGTCCACGAGCATGACGTGCTCGGCGACCTCCTTGGCGTCGGTGCGCAGCTCCAGCTCCAGGCGGGTGTCGCGCTCGTGGTCCACCGAGCCGTCGGGGTGCAGCCCGCGCGGCCGGGTCCCGGCGATGGGGCGGATGGCGACCCGGCCGCTGCGCACCGAGTACAGCAGCGCCGACTCCGGGGAGGCGCCGAAGAGCTCGAAGTCCGGGGCGGCCAGGTAGAACATGTAGGGGCTGGGGTTGGCGTGGCGCAGCACGTGGTAGGCGGCCAGCGCATCGGGGCAGTCGATGGTGAAGCCGCGCGAGGGCACCACCTGGTAGACGTCGCCGTCGGCGATGTAGCCGCGCATCTCCTCCACGACCGCCTCGAAGTCGGCGTCGGAGACGGTGGGCACCGCGTGCAGGACGGGGGAGTCAGGGGCCACCGGCCGGTGCCGGTGCCTCAACGGCTGTGTCGGCGGCTGTGTCGGCGCTGTCGGCTGGGTCCTCGATCCCGTCGATGGCGGTGGCCAACGTCTCCATGCGCCGCTCCAGGTCGGCGGCATCGACCGAGGCCCCCACCAGGGTCGCCTCCTGCGTGGGGTGGTCGACGACCAGGATGATGCGGGCGTCGTAGAAGAGGTAGTCGGGGCAGGTGTTGGCGCCCTGGGCCACCTCGGGCAGGGACTCGAAGGTGGACAGGTAGTCGAAGGCGAAGGCCCCCGCCTCCAGCGGCAGGTGGGGGTGGTCGACCTCGGCCCGGGCCAGGAGGCGCAGCGGCTCGATCGTGGACAGGGCGGTGAGCCGCTCGCGCTCCTCAATGGACGGGTCGTCGTCGCAGATCGTGGGCAGGGCTCAGAGTCAGCCGGCCGGGGGCGGCGGTCGGTGACGTGCTCGGCCAGCCCCTGCCTCAAGACGCGCCAGAGCCGCGAGCCCATCGGCCCCGGGGCCCGACCCGTCGACGGCGTCCAGCGCCTCAGCCATCACGGTCCCGCCCCAGCACGTCAGCCTGGCCGAGGCCTCCAGGACGGCGACCGTGGTACGCGAGGCCTTGGTGGTGATGTCGGCGCTCTCCAGCAGGACGCAGTCCACCGGCCGCACGGAGCCGCCCTGCGCGGCCGGGCCCGCAGTGGTGCGCAGCAGACCGGAGCGCGTCAGCTGCTCCAGCAGGGCGCCGCCGTCGGCGTGGTAGCGCACTGAGCGCGTCAGCACAGTGGGTGAAACAGTGGGCGAGGCAGCCGACGGTGCGGCCTCGGGGGCGGTGTCTGGCACGGAGTCTGGCACGGTGGGTGACATGGGGCCTCTTTCCTGAGATCGGGGTTCAGGCGGGCCTCTCACTCATGCGTCGGGCGGGCCCGCGGTGAGCGAGCCGGAAGGTCCTAACGCGTCAGGATGATGGCGGCTCGCCTCGAGGGGAGCCACCACCACTGGCGGTCGCGGAACGCTGTCATGGCACTGAGGGTAGAACGAGGTCGTGACGTGACCAAATCGTCGGCCGGGGATGAGACGCCTGCCCGCACCGGTCGTGTGCGTGCACAGGCAGCGGTGCGGCTCACGTGCTTGTCCGCGTCAGTTGCCCAGGCGGAGGGTTCTTCCACCGGCGGTGGCGCTGGGCTTGTTGCCGGGCTTGGCACTCTTGCTGCTCGCCTCGGCGACGGCGGAGGCCGCGTTGACGATGCCGGCGCCGCAGGACTTCTGGTCGCACTTGGACAAGGGGGTAGCCGTGTTCTGCAGGATGGTGACGATCTCCGCAGTCTTCAGATCAGGGTTGGCGGCCAGCATCAGCGCGATGGTGCCGGAGACGTGGGGAGCCGCCTGACTGGTGCCCACCATATCGGAGTAGCCGATGCTCCGAGGCGCCGTCTGCGACTCGTCGGTCGTGGACAGGATCTTGGGGCTGTTCTTGCCGCTGTCTCCACCGGGGCGGAGATCTCGACGGCGTCACCGTAGTTCGAGAAGGACGAGCGGGTCCCGGTGCTCGTGGTGGCACCGACGGTGATGACGTTCTCGCAGCTGGCAGGGGCTGGCGTTTCTGGCGTCCTCATTATTGTTGCCGGCGGCAGCGACGACGATGGAGCCGCGTTCGACGGCAGCATTGATGGCCTTCTGGTAGAAGCGGGGACAGACGCGGGCGCCGCCCACGCTCAAGTTGAGGATCTGGGCGGGGTTCTTATTGGCCGGTGCGCCGTTGACCTTGCCGCCCGACGCCCAGGTGATGGCGTCGACGATGTTGGCGCCTCGCCAGCCGCAACGGCCCAGGGCGCGGACGGGCACGATCTGGCGTCCGGGGCGACACCCGCCACACCATCGCCGTTGTTCGTGTGCGCGGCAATGGTCCCGGCAACATGGGAGCCGTGCCATGACGACGGCCGGCCCCTATCGGCTCCGTTCGGGGCGGGGCACTCACCCGGTTCGTTCCAGTCGCCCTCGTCGTAGGGATCGGCGTCGTAGCCGTCGTTGTCACGGGCTCTCTTGGCGTCGGAGATGAAGTCGTAGCCGGGCAGGAGCTGACCCTCGAGGTCCGGGTGGTCGGTCAGGACGCCGTTAGTCGATGACGGCGACCGTGACGCCCTTGCCGGTGGACTGCGACCAGGCGTTGGTGGCGTTGATCCCGTAGGAGCCTGAGGTCATGTCCCACTGCTCGGAGAAGTAGGGGTCGTTGGGGACATTGCTGTCCTGGGTGGAGGTGTCGCCCAGGGCGGTGACGTGCAGATCGGGCTCGACGGCCTCGATACCGTCGGCGGCCTCGAGCGTGGAGATGAATTCCCTTGACCTGATCCACGGTGAGCTTGTCACTCAGTTTCACGGCGGCCGTGCTCATGGCGTGAGCGGTCACGCTCTCCAGCTTGACCGAGAACTTGCCCGCGGCGGCGGTCAGCGCCTCCTTGTCCTTGGCGGGCAGGGAGTTGAGGACGTTCTTCCGTAGGCCTTCGCGGAGGCGATGACCTTGCCCGCCGCCGAGTTCTCGGCGTAAGAGATGATGAAGCGGTCACTGGGCTCGGTGACCTTCGCCGCGTTGCCGTGGGCCGAGGCCGATGCCGCAGCGGTGGCTTTGTGCCCTCCGAGGACTCCGGCGCGAACCAGGCCGACGGCGATGAGACAGACCGCCGCGACGGAGGCGACGACGATGAGCAGGAGGCGTTTTCTGCTGAGGGTCATGGTGGGGAGGCTTTCGGTAGGGACGTCTCGGGACAGGGAGTGCACAGGAGCCCGGAATGCGGCGATTCTGGCATGAGACGGCGGAAAACTCCCACCGGTGAGTGTGGGGAGGCCTCCCCAGCGGCGCTGGGGCCGGAGCTGCCCGGGTCAGACGCGCTCGCGGCGCCCGCCGCCCTGGCTACCGCGCATGACCCGACTGCGGCGAAGGACCACGACGAGCGCCAGGGCCGTGAGCATCAGGAGGCAGATGAGACGCCCTGTCGGCCCGGTGAGCCAGGCCGACAGGATCGCCATGCCGATGGTCGTGTAGACGGCGGCCCAGGCGATCGCCCCGGCGGCTGTGGCCGCCACGTAGCGGCGCAGCGGCATGCGGGCCACTCCCGCGGAGAGCTGGATGACGCTCTGTATGCCGACGGTCAGGAAGGACACCGGCACTGCCAGCACGCCCCAGCGCGCCGACCACGCCTGGGCGCGGGCGTACACGGGGGACTCGAGCAGCGAGACCCACCGGGTGCGTGCGGTCCCCGCCGTGATGCCCCGGCCAATCCAGTACATGGTGTGCGAACGCATCATGGCCAGGCACCAGAAGAACAGGAAGACCCAGGGATAGGGCAGGGAGTGGATCCGTTCCAGCATGCGAGGAAGGCTAGCCTATGAGACAGAACTGTCACATCTCTTTTGTGTGACAGTACTAACACAATTTCTGATGCAACGATATTGTCTCAATGTGGTTATTTTGAGGATAACTGTAAGTAAATGGAGATGTGGTGGTGGAAGCTCGGGTGCCATCCGGGGATGCGCAGGAGGAGTTGGCTCGCCGCAGCGAAGTTATCGGGAGGTGGATAGGCGCAGTGGAATCCGGTAATCGCATCGGTGCGAAGTGTGAGAATATGTATGCTTCGCTTTGGGTGCTGGGGTGGGGCAAGCTACACTCCCTACAAGGGTGCTCAGAGCCGAGGAGTAGTTGTGGATTCTGAGGACGCTAAAAATCGACTGACGGCCATAATATTAGTGCTGGTTATGAGTCTTCGGGTAGGTGAGGGGGCGCTGTCTCAAGGTAGTTTCACTGTTCTGAGTTTAATGTGTGTCTTCAGATTGTAGGTGACTCATCACTGTTCTGTATCGGGCGCTCGAGGGGATGCGTTTCAGTGCTCCATCTCCGGTTGGGGGTAACTATGGAGTTAGGTCGCAGCCGATGTTGGTTTTCCGACCAATATGCAGTGATCTGAGGTCTGGAGGCTAGTTTTGCTTAGCTTAGTTATTTGAGATTGCTTAGAGTGTTTAGTGAAGGAGTATTCTGTATGTTGTGGGTGGGTCAGGTTATTGAGCTAATTCGACGTATAATCCGGGCGACGTGGGGTAAGGTTAGGAAATTTGTAACTGTTATTTTCAAGCCTCGGCAATGGGGATTGTTTGGGGCCATCGTGTTTTGGGTGATTTTGGCTATTGCCGCTTTCACTGTGTTGGGCTGGATATGGGGGAATGGGTCATATTTTTCCTTGCATCGAATTCTTGTCAATTGGGTTGGCGATGAACTGCGAACTGAGCCTTTCGAGCGTGTCAAGGTTTCCTTGACCATGATTGGCGGTATCGGTGCCGTGGGGTACTTAGTGATAAAATATCGAGAACGCGCCGGCGTGGAACATAATGAGGCTGATGTCAAGCTTTTGTCTGCGGTTCAGCAACTCGGTAGTGACTCGCCTCAGGTTCGGATTGCGGGCGTCTATTCTCTGGCGGATTTGGCTGACACCTATGGCAGTTCTTACCATCAGCGTGTTGTCAACATTCTATGCGGCTACTTACGTGTCGAGCGAGGATGCTGGAATTCTCCTGATGGTGTCGAGGTGCGTAGTCATGAGGTCAAAAACACTTCCGGACTATACTATACAACGAATGATGGTCCAGTGGAGTCTACTATTTTAAATGTGCTAGCGCGCCATCTCCGTAAAGGAAGGGTCGATTCACATCCTCGCTTTCAGGTCAAGCAAGATGTCGCCGACGATCAGTTGTGGTGCGACTGTGAAATTGATCTGCATGGTGTCCATTTCACCGAAAGAGTTCACCTTTGAGAATCACGTGTCGCTGGTTGAATGCTAGCGGGGCGCATTTTCATAATTATCTAGATTTGGGGATGTCGACATTCACTGAAAGTGCCTCATTTTATGGCGCAATATTTTCTGGTGACGCTCGGTTTTCATGCGCAAGATTTCGTGCGTTCGCGAACTTTAACATGGCAACATTTAGAGGTCGTGCGAATTTTTCGAAGGCATTCTTCCAGGGAGATACGCGTTTCCGTGATATCAAATATGAAGAGTGTGGGTGTGGTGATTTTTGGAGGGCGCGATTTAATGTCGCGTACTGGCATACCGATCCTCCAATTTTCCGAGTGGAGTCGCCGGGAAAATTTATCTCAGAACTGCCTTGTGGGGCTGTGTGGGCAGATTTTTCTGGTGAGTCCGCTTTGGAGGTTGATGAACCGGAAGTGTGGTGTCGCGAGAATAGGAGTCAGGATAAGCTGTGGGGTTGATGTGTGTTGGCAAAGTTTGGGTGCGTATGTATGAGAGCGATGTTTAGAAATTGTTTGACGTTATGGGTGTGTGAGCAAGGAAAGAAGATTCCTGTTTCCTGTTGTGCAGATAGAGTTTACGTGTGCAGTTCAATGTCGTTCCTCGATGCTGTCTTCGGTTGCTATCGGCAGGTCTCCGTGCAGTTCAGAGTGGCCGCACCTCACACTGTGGGTTGGCCCGGCGGGCTGGGGCGGCGGGCCGCCGTCGTGGGAGACTTGGGCCAGACCCATGCCGGATATGAGGAAGAGCCAGGAACCGATCTCCGTGTCACCGATCCCCACACCAGAGCAGATGACCAGCGTCCAGCCCGCCGCCACCGAGCAGGCCCGGCTGCGCAACTTCTGCATCATCGCGCACATTGACCACGGCAAGTCCACCCTGGCCGACCGCATGCTCCAGGCCACCGGCGTCGTCCAGCCCCGTGACATGCGCGCCCAGTACCTGGACCGCATGGACATCGAGCGCGAGCGCGGCATCACCATCAAGTCCCAGGCCGTGCGCATGCCCTGGGCCATCGAGGGCGACGACGGCGTTACACGCGCCTACGCGCTCAACATGATCGACACCCCCGGGCACGTCGACTTCTCCTACGAGGTCAACCGCTCCCTGGCCGCCTGCGAGGGCGCGGTCCTCCTGGTCGACGCCGCCCAGGGCATCCAGGCCCAGACCCTGGCCAACCTCTACATGGCCATCGAAGGGGACCTGACCATCATCCCGGTCCTCAACAAGATCGACCTGCCCGCCGCCGAGCCGGAGAAGCACGCCGAGGAGATCGCCTCCCTCATCGGCTGCGACGTGGACGACGTCCTCAAGGTCTCGGGCAAGACCGGCCAGGGCGTGCCCGAGCTGCTCGACCGGATCGTCGAGACCGTCCCGCCCCCGCACGGCGACCCCGAGGCCCCGGCCCGCGCCATGATCTTCGACTCCGTCTACGACACCTACCGCGGCGTGGTCACCTACGTGCGCGTCGTCGACGGAGCCCTCAAGCCCCGCGAGCGCATCGAGATGCTCTCCACCAAGGCCGTCCACGACCTGCTGGAGATCGGCGTCATCAGCCCCGAGCCCACGCCGTCGGCAGGCCTGGGGGCAGGCGAGGTCGGCTACCTCATCACCGGGGTCAGGACGTGCGCCAGTCCAAGGTCGGTGACACGGTCACTTCCGCAGCGGCCCCGGCCGACGAGCCCCTGTCGGGATACCAGGACCCCAAGCCCATGGTCTTCTCCGGCCTGTTCCCCGTGGACGGCTCGGACTTCCCGGCCCTGCGCGACGCCCTGGACAAGCTCAAGCTCAACGACGCCGCCCTGACCTACGAGCCGGAGACCTCCGTGGCCCTGGGCTTCGGCTTCCGCTGCGGCTACCTGGGTCTGCTGCATCTGGAGATCATCCGCGAGCGCCTGGAGCGCGAGTTCAACCTGGACATCATCTCCACCGCACCCTCCGTGGTCTACGAGGTGACGATGGAGGACCGCAGCACGCACACGGTGACCAACCCCAGTGAGTTCCCCGAGGGCAAGGTCTCCTCCGTCTCCGAGCCGGTGGTGCGGGCAACGATCCTGACCCCCAGCGAGTTCGTGGGCACGGTCATGGAGCTGTGCCAGTCGCGTCGCGGCACCATGCAGGGCATGGACTACCTTTCTGAGTCGCGCGTGGAGATGCACTACGTGCTGCCGCTGGCCGAGATCGTCTTCGACTTCTTCGACGCCCTGAAGTCGCGCACCCGCGGCTACGCCTCCCTGGACTACGAGGCGGACGGCTCCCAGGACGCAAACCTGGTCAAGGTCGACATCCTGCTCAACGGGGACAAGGTGGACGCCTTCAGCGCCATCGTCCACCGCGACTCGGCCTACTCCTACGGCGTCATGATGACCAAGCGCCTCAAGGACCTCATCCCGCGTCAGCAGTTCGAGGTCCCCGTGCAGGCGGCCATCGGCACCCGTGTCATCGCCCGCGAGACCATTCGGGCGCTGCGCAAGGACATGCTCGCCAAGTGCTACGGCGGTGACATCACCCGTAAGCGCAAGCTGCTGGAGAAGCAGAAGGAGGGCAAGAAGCGCATGAAGGCCATCGGACGGGTCGAGGTGCCCCAGGAGGCCTTCATCGCGGCCCTCGGTGCGGACACGCCCACCGGCGCCAAGCCGGGCAAGTAGCGCAGCCGGCGGGCACGAGCAGGATCGAGCAGGACTAGGACGGCACCGGCGGATGACGGAAGGACGGCTGCGGACATGAGTGACACGAGCAGGCAGACCACGATTGACGCTGCCCTGAGCGACGACGGCTCCGGGCTGGTCCTGACCCGGGAGCTGGCCCGGGTCCTGGGCGAGCCCCACGCCGGCGCGGACGGGCGCCACCAGGACGAGCCCTCACCGTTCCACGACGGCGACCTGGTGGGGACCGTCGGCGCGGTGTGCACCGTCAAGGAGATGCGGCCCGACGCCGGTCCGGCAGGCGTCTCGGCGATCCACAAGGGCGCCGTCGACGGGCCGGTTGAGGTGAGCCGGACCGGGATCGTCACCGACAGGCACGGGGACCGCGCCCACCACGGGGGCAGTGACAAGGCCCTCTACGTCATGAGCGCCGCCGAGCAGCGGCACTGGTCCGAGGTCCTGGGAGGTATTGAGCCGGGGCGGCTGGGGGAGAACCTCCTCATCGAGGGCGATATCGACGATGTGGAGATCGGCGCGATCCTGTCCATCGGGGACCCTGGCAACGGGGGACTGCGGGTCAGGGTGACCGGCGTGCGCAACCCGTGCGCCACCTTCGCCCGCGGCGTAGGTCGTGCGGACTGGGTGGAGGTCTTCTCGGCGCGCAACCGGGTGGGCGTCTACCTGTCGGTGCTCACCGAGGGGCGGTGCAGACCGGCGACGAGGTGCGCGTGGTCTCCTCCCCGGGGCACCGGGTCACCTGCCGGCGCTGGTTCGCCCACCACGACCCGCGCGACGCCCAGGGGCTGCTCAACTCCGAGATCTTCGGCAACTGCGTCATCGCCGACTTCACCAAGAAGTACGTGCGGGCCGCCGCCCACGAGCGGGTCGGCTGACGGCGCCGCTCAGTGCCCGACGGCCCCGGGCAGACGGTTTCGAGACCTCACAAACGTAAAGGACGCAAGGCTCCGCATGGCTCAGCACCACCCGCCCCGCTCCCACGCCATCCACTCCAGGGTGCGTTCCTTCTCGCGTGCCGGCGGCAGGCTGCGTCCCGTCCAGGCCGAGGCCCTGGCCCAGCTCGGCCCCCGCTACGTGGTCGACGTGCCGCGGGCCGACGCCGTGCGTACCGTGTCCCCGAGCTTCCGCCTGGATCCGGAGAAGGTCTTCGGGCACGTGGGTCAGGTGCGGCCACTGATCGTCGAGGTCGGCTCGGGCAGCGGTGAGGCGCTCCTGGCTCATGCCGCCGCCCACCCGGGGGTGGACTACCTGGCGGTGGAGGTCTGGGAGACCGCGATCGCCCGCCTGGTGACCTCGATCCACCGTCAGGGCCTGCACAACGTGCGCGTCGTCCCCGCCGACGCCTCCCAGCTGCTGGCCACTGCCCTGCCGGTGTCCTGCGCCAGTGAGGTGTGGGTGTTCTTCCCCGACCCCTGGCGCAAGCCCCGGCACCGCAAGCGCCGCCTGGTGACCACGGCCTTCGCCGACTCGGTGGCGCGGGTACTGCGTCCCGGCGGGGTGTGGCGCCTGGCCACCGACTGGGCGGACTACGCCTGGCAGATGCGCGACGTCATCGAGGCCGTGGCGGCGCTGCCCACCGGCCTGCGCCCGGACATCACCCTGCCCTACTTCCGGCACGACGACGCCGGCGCCCGCCCCGACCTGGGGGCCGAGACCGCCGAGGAGGACAACCTGGGCAACGGCCTGGATCCGGGATCCCCCGCGGGCGTGCGCGGCGGGTGGTCGCCCCGCTACGAGGGGCGGGTCATGACCCGCTTCGAGCAGCGGGGCCTGGATGCCGGGCGCACGATCCGCGACCTGACCGCAGTGCGCACCGAGGCGGCCTGGATCCCCGAGCGGGGCGCCTCCATGCTGGATCACCTCGAGGCCGAGGGGCAGGCCTGGAACCACGTGGAGTCCCAGCCCTGGCGCCTGCGTGAGGGGCGCGGCGACGGCCTGCTGCACCCGGCGGACCGGTCGTGAGCGCAGCTGCCAGGCTGCCCCGCCGGGCCTGGCTCATGGTCATCGTCGCCGGCTTTCTCGGGTTCTGCGCGGTCCTGCGGGCACCGGTCGGCGTTATCCCGCCCCTGCTGACGCGCCTGGGGCAGGACCTGGGGATGGGGGAGGTGGCGCGCGGCGCACTGACCTCCGTGCCGATCCTGTGCTTCGGGCTGCTCACACCGCTGGCCTCGATGGTGGTGCGCCGTGTCGGCATCAACACCGCGGGTCTGCTCACCCTGGGGATGGCTCTGGCCGGGCGCCGCTGCGCTCGGCCGGCACCACCTGGGCGGCCTTCGCCGGAACCGTCATCATCGGGGCGGGGCTGACGGTGGGCAACCTGGTGGCGCCCATGGTCATCGGCCGCGACTTCTGGCACCGCACCTCACTCATGACGGGTCTGTACTCCTCGACCTGCAACGTCATCGTCACCGCGGCCACCGCCCTGGCCGTACCGCTGGCCCTTGTCATCGGCTGGCAGGGCTCGGCCGCCGCCTGGACCGCGATCCCGGTGCTGCTGGCCGGCGCCATGTGGCTGTGGGTCTTCCCGCCCGGCAGCCAAGCGCCCCGGCGGAGCCTACGGGAACGGTCGGGGATGACCTCCTGGGTGACGGAGCGCTCCCTGGCCCGTCCGACGTCGTCGACCGGTGCCGCCGTCTGGAGACGCCCCCTGACCTGGGTGATGGCGGTGGCCTTCGCGGCCCAGACCTTCTCCTACTACGCGATCTCGGGGTGGCTGCCCACGGCCCTGGTCGACGAGCTCTCCATGAGCGAGTCCGGTGCGGGAGTGGCCGCCTCCGTGTTCTCCCTGCTGGGAATCGTGGGACCCCTGCTGGTCCCGGTCATGTTCGAGGCGCTGGGGTGGCCGGGCCAGCAGGGTCCTGGGCGTCATCTGCACCTGCTGGCTCATGCTGCCGGTCTGCCTGACGGTGGCCCCCGCCTACTGGCTGGTGCCCCTGCATGTTCTCCGGCATCGCGCACGGCGCCTTCTTCGCCGCCCTGTTCACCCTGGTCATCCGCCGCTCGGAGTCGGTTGACCAGAACCGCCGGACCACCGCCGTCATCCAGACGACCGGATACTGCCTGGCCGCCACGGGGCCGGTGGTGATGGGGTGGGTCCATGAGCACAGCGGAGGCTGGGTGGCCCCTTTCGCCATGGTCGTGGGGGTACTGGTGCTCATGACCGTGTGCGCCCAGATCGTGGCCCGCGCCGGCGACTCCGGCAGGCCTAAGCCGACCATTCCCGCCGGCGTCCTGTCCGGCGACGACGAGCAGGCCGAGCAAGGCGGCGACCAGTGAGCCCGGCCCAGCCAGTGGGGGAGCCCCTGCCGGGGATGGGGGAGCTGCCGGCGCAGGCGGCCGCCTCGCACCGGACGGCAGTGAGCGCCCGTTCTCGGTGTACCTGCACGTGCCCTACTGCCGAGTGCGTTGCGGCTACTGCGACTTCAACACCTACACGAACCTGACCATGGGGCAGGGCGCCTCGGCCGAGGACTTCGTGGGAACCCTTGCCGGCGAGATGCGCGCCGCCCGCCGCGCCATGGACTCTGCGGGCCTGCCGGTGCGCGCCGCGCAGACCGTCTTCGTGGGCGGAGGAACCCCCACCATGCTGCCCGCCACCGACCTGGTGAGCATGCTGGAGCTGGTGCGCGAGTGCTTCGGGCTCGCAGCCGACGCGGAGGTGACCACGGAGGCCAACCCGGACTCCGTGGACGAGGCCGGCCTGGCAGCCCTGGCCGAAGGCGGCTTCACCCGCGTCTCCTTCGGCATGCAGTCGGCCGTGCCCCACGTGCTGAAAGTCCTGGAGCGCACCCATGAACCCGCCCGGGTGCCCCGCGTGGTGGACTGGGCGCGACGGGCGGGCCTGAGCACCTCTCTGGACCTCATCTATGGGGCGCCGGGGGAGTCCGCCGAGGACTGGCAGCGCTCACTGGACGAGGTGACCCGCATCGGCCCGGACCACGTGAGCGCCTACGCCCTGGTCATCGAGGAGGGCACTCGCATGTGGGGGCAGGTCCGCCGCGGGGAGCTGCCGATGCCCGAGGACGACGACGAGGCCACCAAGTACGAGATGGCTGACGCCGCCCTGGGGCAGGCCGGCTACGAGTGGTACGAGATCTCCAACTGGGCGCGGCCCGGCTCCGAGTGCCGCCACAACCAGGCCTACTGGCTGGACTGGGACTGGTGGGGCGCCGGGCCCGGAGCCCACTCCCACCTGGGGGACGTGCGCCTGTGGAACACCAAGCACCCGGTCGCCTGGGCCGGGCAGATCGCCACCGGACACCTGCCCGTGGCCGGACACGAGGTCATCGACGCCGACTCCCGCGAGCTGGAGCGGATCATGCTGGGTATCCGTTTGCGCGAGGGCATCGAGCTGGCGAGTCTCGGGAACCGGCCGGGCGGCCCTTCAGCGGAGCGCCCTGATGCGGGCCGAGCCACCCCACCGCACCTGGTGCCCGTCGTGGCCGGTCTCGTCGCCGATGGACTCCTCGACGGCGGAGCGGTTCTGAGGGGCCGGGCGGTCCTGACCCTGCGCGGCCGTCTCATGGCCGACACCGTCACCCGCGCCCTGACCCAGTGAGTCTGTAAAGCGGCGACTTCTGGCTGCACGTCATTGACGGCATCCTGCGCTACTCGCCGTCCGACAGCATGTAGGCCTGAATCGCCCGGAACAGCTCAGGCGACAGCTCCACGTGGCCGAAGCGCAGCTTTGGCGCTACCTCGCTCCAGCCCGGCAAGGTGCGCAGGACATCAAGCGGGACCTCTCGTACCTGTGTCTGCCACTCGATGTCACGTCGGTACGGAACGAAACCGGGAAACATCTCGTACTGGTAGACCTCGTCCCCGATGACCACTCCACAGGCAGTGATCGCCTGACAAGGACGGCGTGACCTGAACTCCTGCTTCGGTGAGTAGTAGAGGATGTAGTCACCTCTCTCCATACGTCGAAGCGGTGCCTTCTTGCCATGGCACAACTGGCAGAACCCGCCAGCCACACCCAGAGCCACATGGTCCTTGGAAGCAATGCCAAGCCAGTATCTCAATGTGCTGTCCTTCGTTCTCGTCGTGTCGGGCTCAGCCTGCATGCCGATGAGTGGCCGGCTGGCGGCTGGGGCTCAACCGGCCACTCACCGGCGTGATCGGTTCTGGTCACGACGCCTTCTCGTGAACGGTAATGGCGTAGCCGTCCGGATCGGCGAAGGTGAATGTCAGGCCGAAGGGGCTGGGAACAGGATCGGCCAGGATTGCTGTTCCTGAGGCCTCGAGCGAGTCGTGCAGTTCCTGAACCGTGTCGCAGTGCAGCCAGAGTGCCACCCCGAGACCGGGACGGGGTGCCTCAGAGAGATCAACTCCGGGCAGGGGCTCGCGAACCGCGAAGGGGATCGGCGTTGTGGTGAAGAGAACGGCGCCAGGAGGTGAGGCCGGGGCGCGGCGCAGTCCCAGGGCGTTCTCGTAGAACTCCGCGGAACGTTCGAGGTCGCTCACCTGCAGGGCGATGAAGTCGGGGCCGGTGACGGTCATGAAGATCTCCTCTCAGACGATGTATGTCAGGTTTCTGACATGTCGAGAGTATGTCAGAATACTGTCATGAGTCAAGGCGACCCCCGGAACCTCCTCGGCTATCAGCTCAAGCATGTCCAGGCTGCGCTTCGAGCGCGTATGGACGAGGCCCTCCGACCTCTGGGGCTGAGTGCTCCCCAGTACCTCTGTCTCGAGCTGCTCAGTCGTGCCCCGGGGGCCTCGACCTCCGACCTTGCCAGGGAGGCCTTCGTGACCCGTCAGACCATGAGCACGCTTCTGCGGAGCCTGGTTGACCGCGGGCTGGCTCAGCGTGCCGCCCAAGCATCTTCCGGTCGCGCGCTGCCTGTGCGGCTCACCCCTGAAGGGTGGGACCTCCTCAGGGAGGCGTCGAGGGTGACGGTGGAGGTTGAGCGGGTCATGATTTCACCGCTTAGTGAGTCCCAGTTGCGCGCGGTGCAAAAGAGGCGCTCTCGGTCTGCATCGCTGCCCTTGAGGAGTGAATCCGTGAGTTGCAGGGAGCTTCTCTCCGTCGCGCTGAGCCGGTGAGGCGGAGTGGTCTGACGGCAGGTCAATACCCGGGCGGAATCGAAAGGGGCAGCTATGTCGATGACACCTGGGGTGCTGGTCCTGCTCAGGGTGTCTGTGTGTCATCTCGACCGGCCGGCTTCTGCTTTTGAGTAGTTCATTTCGCTGCCCACCATTCTCGCTGGCGCGCGGAGGGCATATCCTGGTCGCCACTACAGAGGTCGTCTTCGAGCCCTACTCAAGTAGGAAGAAGGTCCTTGTCGCGAGCAGGCAGGCACGGGCCGCTCACGATCTGCCGCTGCTGATGCAGTGATATTTCCAGTGTAGTGCCAGGGAACTGTGCCAGTCTGACTGGATGACTACTCCACAGTATCCAGGTTACCCAGACGACGGTTCCCAGGCTGGTGGCGTCCCTCAGGGAGCAGGTACCCCCGGCTACGGGCCGCAACCAGGCTACGACCCCCAGGCCGGGAGCGTTCCGGGCTACGGGGCACAGCCCGGCTACGGGGCCGGCCCCGACCCTCAACAGCAACCCGGCTATGGCCCTCAGCCCGGGGCGACGCAGGGATACGGTCCTCAACCCGCTGCCGGTCCGGGCTACGCCTCCCAGCCGGGGGCGGTCCCGGGCTACGGTCCCCAGCCCGGTATGGGTACCGGTGGAGGGATGCCTCCTTATCCTCCAGGTGCGATGGGAGGGGCGCCGCTGAGCGTCGGTGACGGCATGTCCTGGGCGTGGTCCAAGTTCAAGGAGAATGCGCTCATTCTCGTTGTGGGGATGGGCCTGTGGACTGTTCTTTCCAACTTCACTGTAGAGGCCCACTACACTGTCAACGGAGAGGAGCACGGCTTCAGTCTGGGAGTTCCCTACGGAACCTACATCGCCTTCGCTATTGGCCTCTTCGCTAGTATCGTGACCACTCACATGGCGATCAAGGTGGCCACCGGGAGCCCCTTGGCCTGGGGTGACCTGTTCACTTTCCCGAACTTCGGTGCGAGCCTTCTCGCGGCTTTTCTCACCTGGCTCGCCACGTCCGTGGGCGTCCTTCTGTGCGTTGTTCCGGGCATTATCGCGGCCTTCCTCCTCCACTATTCGGTGTACTTCACCGTGGACAAGGGGATGGACGGCATTGCCGGAATGAAGGCGTCCTGGGCCACCCTGTCCAGCCACGTCGGAGAGCTCTTCCCCTTCGCTCTGGCCGGCGTCGGCCTCTACATCCTCGGCGCGGTCACACTGATCGGCTGGCTGGTGACGGTCCCGCTGGTGATGTTGCTCTCCGCCTACTCCTACGTGCGCATCCAGGGCTACGACGTCGTTCGTTGACCTCATCTCTTCAGGTCCCCTCCGCGCCCCGCCGGCTCCAGCCGGCGGGGCGCGAGGCCATGGAGAGCCGGAGGGCGCACCGGCTCGGCTAGAGTGAGGCCGACGTCGCTCAACGCCGTCGTCGAGAACGATCCTGCCCCTCCCAAGGACCTTTGTGCCCCTGAGTCCCACCGCCTCCGATCCGCGTGGCGCGGACGAGCGCCCCGCCCTCATCCTGGCCAACCTCGGCACGCCAGCGGCCCCCACGGCCAGGGCCGTCCGGCCCCTTCCTGCGGGAGTTCCTCTCCGACCGCCGGATCGTTGAGACGCACCCCCTCCTGTGGCGACCCGTCCTGGAGGCCATCATCCTGCGAGTGCGCCCTCGTGCATCGGCGGCGAAGTACGCCACCATCTGGCGCCCCGGGGAGGAGACCAGTCGCTCCGGCTCTCCGCTCATGCACTACAGCGAGCGCCAGGGCGAGCTGCTCCAAGACGAGCTCGGCGAATCGGTCCAGGTCCGTGTCGCCATGCGCTACGGGCAGCCGGCCCTGCGCCGCGTCATGGGTGAGCTCATGGGGGCCGGCTGCCGCAGGATCGCACTCATCCCGCTCTACCCGCAGTACGCCGCCTCCTCGGCCGGCACCGTCGTCGATGAGGCCGCCCGCTTCATCCTGGCCTCCCGCAACCAGCCCGAGCTGCGCACCATCCGCTCCTTCGAGACAGCGCCCGCCTACATCGAGGCCCTCGCCACCGCACTGGAGCAGCACTGGCAGGTCCACGGCCGCCCCGACCCGGCCGCCGGCGAGCGCCTCCTGCTGTCCTTCCACTCCATCCCCCAGGCCATGCACGACGCCGGAGACCCCTACCGCTCCGAGTGCGAGCGCACCGCCCAGCTCCTCTCCCGGCGACTCGACCTGCCCGATGGCCTCGCCCAGCTCACCTTCCAGTCCGTCTTCGGGCCCGCCGCCTGGATCGGGCCGGCCACCATTGACACCGTCGGCGAGCTCGGCCGTGCCGGCTGCCCCCGCCTCGACGTCATCTGCCCCGGCTTCATCTCCGACTGCCTGGAGACTCTCGAAGAGATCAACCAGCTCAACCGCGAGACCTTCACCACTGCCGGGGGCGGCAGCTTCCACTACATCTCCTGGGGCAATGACTCCGACGGGGCCATCGCCACCCTGGCTCAGCAGGCCAGAAAGGTACTGGCCGGCTGGATCTGAGCCCGACATGCCCCCGCGGCCGCAGCAGGCCGGAAAGTCGGTCTCAGCACGAGAGACCACAGGCCCTCACCGGGGAAACTGATGCCCGGGACGGTATGGTGACGCGAACAGTACCGATTCTGTGAGGAAGTTGCCGTGCATCTTGAGTGGTGGTCCGTCCTGCCCTTCGCGGGCATGCTCGCCTGCATCGCCGTCCTGCCGCTGATCCCGGCCACGGCCCACTGGTGGGAGAAGCACTCCAGCCAGCTGATCGTCGCCGTGGGCCTGGGGGTGCCGGTGGCCGCCTGGATGTGGGTCGCCCTGGGCTGGACGTCGGTCTTCGCCGCCGTGGTGGAGTACGTCCAGTTCATCTGCTTGCTGCTGGCCCTGTTCGTCGTCTCCGGAGGCATCTTCCTCAAGGGCGATATCCGGGCCACGCCCCGCAACAACACGATCTTCCTGGCCATCGGAGGAGTCATCGCCTCCTTCGTGGGCACCACCGGCGCCGCCATGCTCCTCATCCGGCCCCTGCTGTCACCAACAAGGACGCCACTACCGGGTGCACACGGTGCTGTACACGATCTTCATCGTGGCCAACTGCGGAGGACTCCTCACGCCCCTGGGCGACCCGCCCCTGTTCCTGGGCTTCCTGCGCGGAGTGCCCTTCACCTGGACCTTCAACCTCCTGCGCGAGTACCTCTTCGTCAACGCCATGCTGCTGGTGAGCTACTACGCCCTGGACTCCTACTACTACTCCCAGGAGCCCGCCAAGGCCGTGCACGACGACGACACCGAGATCGAGCCCCTGGGCCTCAAGGGCTCGCTCAACTTCATCTTCTTCGCCGCCATCATCGCCGCCGTCGCCTTCGCCCCCTCCGTTGACGTCCACGCCATCGAGGAGGGTCACGCCGCCCTGGGTGACTGGCTCCCCGTGCGCGAGGTCATCATGCTCGCCTCCGCGGCCGGCTCCTACTTCCTGGGCAGCCGCGAGATTCGCTTCAAGGACAACCAGTTCACCTGGGGTCCCATCGCCGAGGTCGCCATCCTGTTCATCGGCATCTTCCTCACCATGATCCCGGCCCTGCACTACCTCGACGAGGTGGCCGGCTCGTTGCCGCTCAACGAGGTCACCTTCTTCGTCTTCACCGGCGGCCTCTCCTCCGTCCTGGACAACGCCCCCACCTACGCGACCTTCTTCGAGATGGCGGGCAAGGTCCCCCACCCCGGCGGCGCCGACGTGGCCGGGGTCCCCGAGCTCTACCTCGTGTCCATCTCGCTGGGGGCCGTCCTGTGCGGTGCCATCACCTACATCGGCAACGGCCCGAACTTCATGGTCAAGTCCGTCGCTGAGTCCGACGGCGTCGAGATGCCGAGCTTCGGCGGCTACGTGGGGCGCTCCATGAAGCACCTGGTGCCGATCATCGCCGCCATGGTCCTGCTCTTCATCGCCCCGGGCGTCCTGTGGAAGGTGCTGGGCGGGGTGCTCACCGTGGGGCTCCTGGGCCGCGACGCCCTTCTGCTGGCCCAGTCCCGCCGCCTGGCACTGGCCGACCAGGCCGAGGGCGCGGACAACTGAGCCGGCTGTCGGACTCTGCCGGTCCACCAGCTGCATCCGCCCTCGCAAGGGCGGGTTCCCTCCCGGAATGCGTATGCGTATCCTGAGCGCGTGCAGCTGGGACACGTCATCTACAAGGTCAAGGACCTCCCTCGGGCAGTGGCCGACTTCGAGGCCAGGGGCTTCGCCGTCGAGTACGGCACAGTGAAGCGTCCCTACAACGCGCTCATCTACTTCTCTTCCGGCCCCTACCTGGAACTTCTGGCCCGCACAGGCATGCCGCCGCTCCTGGGGCGCCTGCTCGCGCTCGGCCCGCACGGAGGCGCGGCTCGCCGCTTCCTGTCCTGGGATCGAGGCCCCGAGGGGCTGTGCGGCCTGTGCCTCGAGGGCGATGCCTCCGAGCTGGAGGAGAGGGCAACCCTGCTGAGCGGCAAGGGCCTGCGCCTCAAGCCCAAGCGCGTGGACCCCCACGGGCGGGAGCTGCGCTACGAGGTCTTCTTCCCCGACGACGTCGACCTGCCGTTCCTCATGAGCCACTTCAGCACTGAACCCAGACCCCAGGACTTCACCCACCCCAACGGGATCGGCTCCATCGCCCACGTCACCTACCCGATGCCCGAGCGCAAGCGGGGGTACCGCCCTCAGGCTGAGCGATGACGATCGGCTCGAGCTCGTGGAACCCGGGCAGGCCATGACGGTGACCTTCGACGACGGCGGTGTCCTGTGAGACTCCCCGTGAGGGCACTGCGTTGAGGACCGTGGCTCCTCAGTGATTCTTCGGTGACTCCTCAGCGCGTGCCCGGGGCGGTGACGAAGTCGATGAGCTCCTCCATCCGCCCCAACAGGCTCGGCTCGAGGTCCTTGTAGGAGCGCACCGTCGCCAGGATGCGCTGCCAGCCCCGGGCGACGTCAGCCTGGGTTGCGTGCGGCCAGCCCAGGGCCTCCAGGGTGCCGTGCTTGATGTCGGTGCCCCGCGGGATGTCCGGCCAGCGCTCCAGGCCCACTCGGGTCGGCTTGACCGCCTGCCACACGTCCACATACGGGTGCCCCAGGACCAGCACGTTCTCCCCACCGGGCATCTCGGCCACCCGCTGGGCGATCCGTGACTCCTGGAGCCGGCCACCAGGTGGTCCACGAGGACGCCGGCCCCGCCGCTCGGGGGCCGGGCCGAAGTCGGCCATGACCTCCTCGAGGTTGTCGACGCCGTCGAGCATGAGGACGACGACGCCCTCGTGGCGCAGGTCGTCACCCCAGACCTTCTCCACCAGCTCGGCGTCGTGCTTGCCCTCCACCCAGATGCGCGAGGCGCGCGCTACCTTGGCCCGCTCTCCCTCGACCGCGTAGGAGCCCGAGGCCGTCAGCCTTCTGCCGGCGGCGCTCACCGCTCCGGTGGGCTTGCGTGTGCGTGCCACGGGCGGGTCCAGGATCACTGGGCGGCCCTCGATCCAGAACCCCGGCCCCAGGGCGAAGCCGCGGCGCACGCCGTGGCGGTCCTCCAGGACCACGACGTGCTGGCCGCCCGACTTCTCCACCGCCACCGCGGCGCCGACGAAGCCGGTCTGGCGGTCCTCGACCACCAGTCCCGGTGTCACCGGCACGTGCACCGACTCCGGGCGTATGGCGCCGGGCCCGGTGCGGTGCGGGTTGACCGACAGGACGTCCCCGCCGTAGCGGTCGCTCGACGAGGGCCTGCGGGCAGCGGGTGTGCTCGCAGCCGCCCCACCGTGCGAGCGCGAACCGGCCGGGGCGTTCTGCGCCTGCTGCTTCTGCTCCGCCTCGGCGCGAGCCCTCAGGGCAGCGCGGCGGGCGGCAGTCGATCCGGGAACGGGGGAGCGGTACGGGGCGGGCGTGTTCACCCTCGGCACGGTGGGGAAACTCACGGTCCACCGGCGGTGGACCCGCCGGAGCACAGCGTGGGATGGCACTCGCATGGGGTGAGTGCTAATCGCTGGCCGCACCCCACCGGTGTGCGGGCGGCCTGCCGCCTGACGCCAGCACTGATCGCGTCTCGGCACTGATGAGGGGAGGAGGACCCGTGGCCAACGACCGACGCCTCAAGGTCCTGTCCGCCATCGTCACCGACTACGTGCGCACGCGCGAACCCGTGGGGTCAAGGCCCTCGTGGAGCGCTACCGACTGGGCGTGTCCCCGGCGACCATCCGCAATGACATGGCGGCCCTGGAGGACGAGGGCTACATCCACCAGCCGCACACCTCCGCCGGACGCGTGCCCACCCAGAAGGGCTACCGGCTCTTCGTCGACGAGGTCGCGCGCATCAAGCCCCTCTCGGCGCCCGAGCGCGCCGCCATCACTGCGCTCCTGTCCGGAGCGGTCGACCTGGAGCAGGTCGTGGCCCGCACCGTGCGGGCCCTGGCCCAGCTGACCGGCCAGCTCGCCGTCGTCGAGTACCCGAGCCTGCGGTACGCGGCCCTCCAGCACCTCGAGCTCGTGGCCCTGGGACCCGAGCGCGTCCTGCTGGTCATCATCACCGACACCGGGCGCGTCGACCAGCGCACCGTGACCCTCAGGTCCAGAGGCTCCCTGAGCTCCCGCCATGACAGGGGGCTTCGACATCGCCGACGTCGTCGACCCCTCGTCCTGGAGCGCCTGCGCACCCGGCTCAACGGTGCCCTCGCGGGCCGCCGCGCAGCCGACGTCGCCCCGATCCTGGCGACCTTGGCCGAGCAGGCGCCCGCCGACGAACGCTTCCTGCTCGAGGCCGTCTCCGACGAGCTCATCGCCGCCCTGCGCCCCGACGCGGAGGAGCGGCTCGTCGTCGCCGGAACCGCGAACCTGGCCCGCGCCACCCCCGACTTCTCCTCCCTGGGTCCCCTCCTGGACGCCGTCGAGGAGCAGGTGGTGCTGCTTCGCCTGTTCACCGCCGATAACGGCGCCGCGACCGGCGAGAACCGAATGCGCGTGAGCATCGGATCGGAGAACAACGACGACGCCCTGGCCGAGGCCTCCGTCGTCACCACCACCTGGGCCGGGAACCGGTGAGGGCCGTCGCCCACCTCGGGGTCATCGGCCCCCACCCGCATGGACTACCCGGCCACCATGACCGCCGTCCGGGCCGTGGCCCGCTACCTGTCCCGGTTCCTGTCCCCACCGGAGACCTGAGAACCGGCCTGCCCGACCCGCCCCCAAGCGGCCGGCCGGGCACGCCATCAGACCACCACCGCAGAAGTCGTAGCCGTAAAGGAAGAACGCAGTGAGCAACTACTACGAGGTCCTCGGCGTCAGCCGCGACGCCAGCCCCGAGGAGATCAAGAAGGCCTACCGCAAGAAGGCCCGCCAGCTGCACCCCGACGTCGCCGGCCCCGGCCACGAGGACGAGTTCAAGGAGGTCTCCTCCGCCTACGAGGTCCTCTCCGACCCCGACAAGCGCCAGATGTACGACCTGGGCGGGGAGGACGCCGTGCGAGGCGGAGGCGGATTCGGCGGCGGCTTCGCCGGAGCCGACTTCGGAGACCTGGGCGGCATCTTCCAGTCCTTCTTCGGCGGGGGAGCGGCCAGCCGTGGACCGGCGTCCCGGGCCCGCCGCGGCCAGGACGCCCTCGTGGCCGTGGACGTGGAGCTCTCCGACGTCGCCTTCGGGGCGACCCGGTCGGTCCCCATCGACACCTACGTCACCTGCACCGCCTGCGACGGCTCGTGCTGCGCGCCGGGCACCGAGCCGGTCACCTGCTCCCCAGTGCAGCGGGGTCGGCAACGTCAGCGCATGACCCGCACCCTGCTGGGACGGGTGATGACCTCCTCGCCCTGCCCAGGCTGCCAGGGATACGGCACCGTCATCGTCACCCCCTGCAGGACTGCTCCGGCGAGGGCCGCACCCAGGTGCGCCAGGACCTGGAGGTCTCCATCCCCGCCGGGGTGTCCACCGGGACCCGGATCCGCATGTCGGGGCGCGGCGAGGCCGGCCCGGCCGGCGGCTCCCAACGGCGACCTCTGCCTGGAGATCCACGAAGCCGCACGAGTTCCTCGAGGCGCGACGGCGACGACCTCTACACCGAGCTGCGCGTGCCCATGACCGCGGCCGCCCTGGGTGCCGTCTTCCCGCTGCAGACCCTCGACGGCGAGCAGAACGTCACCGTCAAGGCCGGCAGCCAGCCCGGCGACGAGGTCGTCCTCGACGGCCTGGGCGTGAGGGCGCCTGCGCCGCAAGGAGCCGCGGGACCTGCACGTGTCCATCGTCGTGGAGACTCCCACGCGCCTGGACGACCGTCAGCGCGAGCTGCTGGCCGAGCTGGCCCGTCTGCGCGGGGAGGACGACGTCGAGCCCTGTGCGCGACTCCGGCGTCATGGGCAAGCTCAGGAGCGCTTCTCCGGGCGCTGAGCATCGCTGGGTGCCAGGGACCGCGGTCCGTCGCGGCGTTCAGCTGTTGGTCGGCGGCTGGTCGGTCTGAGACTGGTTGGCTTCAGATGACTCGGGCCAGTAGTAGGAGTCGGGGGTGGCCCGGGCCCCGAAGATCGCCTGGCCCACCCGCACGCAGGTGGAGCCGCCTTCGATGGCGGCCTCGAAGTCCCCGCTCATCCCCATTGACAGCAGCCCGTCGCCGACGGTGCCCGCTTCGAGGGCGGCGTCGCGCAGCCGGCGCATGATGCTGAAGCACTCGCGCACCCGTACCTCGTCACTGGTGTTGGCGGCCAGGGTCATGAGCCCGCGCACCCGCAGCGAGGGAGTAGGCCGGCAGCGCCGCGAGGAAGTCGGCGACGTCGTCGGGCTCCAGCCCGAACTTGCTGGGCTCGCCCGAGGAGTTGACCTGCACGTAGACGTCCAGGCCCCGCCCGGCTGCCTGGAGGCGCCGGTCGAGGGCCCCGGCCAGGCGCAGGGAGTCCAGGGCCTGGAACTCGTCGGCGAAAGGCGGCCACGTTCTTCGCCTTGTTCGTCTGCAGGTGGCCGATGACTGACCAGGAGATGCCCAGCTCCGCCAGGTTCTCGCTCTTGCGCTGGGCCTCCTGGACCTTGTTCTCACCCATCTGGGTGATGCCCGCGGCGAAGGCGGTGCGCAGGCGCTCCTCGGGGACGGTCTTGGACACCGGCAGCAGACGGATCTCGGCGGCGTCGCGGCCGGCGCGCTTCGCGGCGGCGTCGATGCGGGCGCGGACGGCATCAGGTTGCGGCGGGAAGTCCTCCACCGTGACGGCGGTGGTGTACGAGGGGGACGGAGACGACTGAGGGGACTGGGCGGCTGCTGAAGACTCGGTCATGGTCACTGACGCTAGCACCGCCGGCGGACACCTGTTGGATACGGCCCGTAGGCTGGAGCCGTGACCGCACCCGTCTTCCTCTTCACGCCCGAGACCATCGAGCCCGCCGACGCCGTTGCAGCGGCGGGGACCGGAACCGTCCTCATGCTCACTGGACCTGAGGCCCGCCACGCCGTGACCGTCAAGCGCCTGCGTGCCCAGGAGCGGGTGGACCTCGTTGATGGCGCGGGTCTACGCCTGGTGTGCGAGGTGACCGGGGCCGGCGTCGGCGGCGCCAAGGACCGTCTGGCCGTGCGGGTCCTGGAGCGCGTTGAGGAGCCCGAGCCGCCGCTGCGGCTGGCCCTCGTTCAGGCCCTGGCCAAGGGCGGGCGCGACGAGCAGGCCGTGGAGACCGCCACCGAGGTCGGGGTGGGGCTGGTGCTGCCCTGGCAGTCCGAGCGCTGCGTGTCCGTGTGGCAGGGGGCCAAGCAGGCCAAGGGACGCCAGCGCTGGCAGGCCACCGCCCTCCAGGCCGCCAAGCAGGCCCGGCGGGCCCGCGTCCCCGAGGTCGAAGAGATGCGGGACACCCGCAGGCTGGTCGACTGGGTGGCGCAGACGGTTCGCGGCGGGGGAGTGGTGCTGGTCCTGCACGAGGAGGCCAGCACCCCAATCAGTACCGCCATGGGTCGGTGCGCCTGCCCGCGCCGGAGAGAGCCGCGGGGGCTGGCCGTCGTCGTGGGGCCCGAGGGCGGTATCAGCCCCGAGGAGACGGCGGCCCTGGAGACCGCCGGGGCGACGACGGTGCGGCTGGGCACCCACGTCATGCGCACCGCCTCGGCCGGCCCCCGTCGCCCTGGCCGTCCTCGCCCACGCCAGCGGCCTGTGGGAGTGAAACCGTGGTGATGGTGAGTATCCAGGTGGATGCCGAAGTCAAGAATGAACTGAGCAGACTGGCCGACGAACGTGGAATCAGTGTGGATGCCGTTGTCCGTGAGCTGCTCGTCCGGGGTCGTCGCGATGAACGGTTCGCCGAGATGAGCAACGCGGTGGAGATGAACCCTCCCGACAGTTCCTACTTTGCAGAGCTACGTGACTGGGAATCCGAGGCATGGGACTGAGGGCGCTCAGGAATATCTTGCTTGAGTATTGCCTGAATACTATAGTCGAATCAGATGATTAAAATGTGATTTGGGTTGAGTTGCGGGGATGGGAATAGCCGCATACTTGCGATGCCTGTTTCCAACGAGAACTGTTGCATTTCTGTGTCGATCTAGTTCTTTTGGGGTGAGTGTTCTTGGGGTGCGTTATGCTCGTATCTTGTACGACCCCAACGAGGGGGTCCAGTGCGTCGTTCGGGGAGTGTTGAACGGTGGGTATATTTAAGCTTCTTAAGCGCCTCTATTTGAAACCTCAGGGTCGACCTCAAGGTCAATCAGTTGTTTCCGTTCAAGAGTGGGTTAATCTTCAGTGTAGAGTAAACCAAGCGGGCGGCTTGGATCAGGAGTGGAATATGCCTCGTTATCGAGATCGCAACATTTGTGATTGGGTGCCGGAAATATCGCGCTCGAAGCAAGAGGGTGACTGGGGGCGGGCCCTGTCGCTTGCTGTTGGTTGCATGAATGCAATGGTTGATGTTGCGGCACGGAATCCTAGTAATGTAATGGAGTACTATGTTATCCAAGTGGCGATAATTCAACATAGGATGAAGGCCTATGAAGACGAAATACTGACTGTTCAAAACTGGCTTTCTCTCGGCCTTCCGGCTCCACGTGCAGACTATCGCATAAATCTACAGAAACGATTGGCGAAGGCTCAAGAGTTGGTGGCCAAGTCTGAAGGTAGGGACTCGTCGGAGTATCATGAGGAGTGGAAGAGATTGAGTGAGGGGTGGCTAAAGCGAGTAAGGCCGCGAGAACATCCGATTCTAATATTTCAACGGGGCGTTCGAGAGTTTATTCAGAGAAAGCTGACTGCCTTGACTCTCCGGGTTGCCAGCCTGTGGGTGGTCGAACTGGGGCGTCTCTGCTGGTCCCCAAAACTAAGGACCTTAAAGCGAGTTCGTTTGTTGCGGTCGATTTTGAGACGGCTAATCGAAGTGCTGTGTCGGCCTGTCAAATCGCCATGGTGTTGGTAAGAGAAGGTGAGGTGGTCGATAGTTACAGTACTTACCTTAAACCTCCTAGTGGTTGTGATCATTTTGAATTCACCCATCTTCATGGAATTGGTGCAAAAGAAGTTCTGTGTGCTCCGACTTGGCCGGATGTATCTGCTATCGTTTCTCGGTTTGTTGGAGATGTTCCAGTGTGGGCACACAACTCTTCGTTTGATTCTAGAGTCTGGCGTGCGCTTGATGAGTATTATGGGACTCACACTCTGCCAGGTCGCTTCTATTGCTCGTATCAAACCTCAAAGAAAATCGTTCCAGGTCTTGAGAACTATAAGTTGCCTACCGTTTTGAGGAAGTGTGATCCAACGTATCGTTTGATCCACCATCGAGCTGACTCCGATGCCGAGGCGTGTGCGCGTATTGTGTGCGCTCTGCAACGACTGGCGTGATGGTGATGAGGTCACCAGGAATGTCGGGATACTCTCCTCGTTCTGCTTCCTGGCTGAGGTGTTCGATGTCGTCGGTGAGGGGGCGCTCGTCGTCCTGTAGGTGCCCATGCGCGCTGTACCCTAGCTGTGCGATGCAGATTCTTCAGCGTCGTAGAAGCGTAGCGCGGCTGCTTCCCAATGGGGTGGATCGCGGGCATGCTCGGACTATGAGCGAGACGAGTGAGCGATGAGCCCGCGAGGGCGGCGGCCGGCGGGTAGCCCGGACACGCGCGAGGCCATCCTGGCGGCGGCCCGCACCGCCTTCGCCCGCGACGGCTACCAGACCTCCCTGCGCGGCATCGCGCGCGACGCCGGCGTCGACCCGGCCCTGGTCCACCACTGCTTCCCGGACCGGGCCACGCTCTTCGCCAAGGCCGTCATCGAGTCGACCGCCGGGATCGATGCCAACCTCATGCACCGGGCCGCAGGTATTACCGAGCTCGAGCCCGAACAGCTGGGGGAAGGGATCGTGCGCTCCGTCATCAGCCTGTGGGACGAGGCTGGGGCGGACCGCTTCACGGCGGTCATCCATGCCGCACTTGGCCAGGGCAGTGACGTCGAACCCTTCCGCGACTTCATCGCCACCGGAATCCTCGCGCCGATCGTCACCCACTTCTGCCCCGACCGCCCCCAGCTGCGCGCACAGCTCATCGCCAGCCAGATCATCGGACTCGGCCTGGCCCGCTGGGTCGCCCGCATGGACCACATCGCCGGCCTCGACGTCGAAGCTCTGGTTGCGCTTGTCGGCCCCACTATCCAGCGTTACGCCTTCGACGACCTGCCCGGCCCCGCCGATCCTGCCTGAGACATCCGAACCCATCCCTGGACAGGGGGTCATCGTCGACCTATATTCATCACATGATGAAAAGCGATGCAGGAGGCGCGCCCCGGGAGTTGGGGGCCAGTAACCAATCGCACGACTCCAGTCGAGACATCACGTCCTCAGCCGCCTCGGCGCGGCGGCCCGTCACCGCGACGGACCTGCGCGTGACCCGTGGGCGCAAGAGATCCTCCACGGCCTGGACCTGAACCTGGCGCCCGGCACCATCACCGGCCTGCTCGGCCCCTCGGGCTGCAGCAAGACCACCCTCATGCGCACCGTCGTCGGCGTCCAGCGCTACCGCGGACAGATCGAGGTCCTGGGCACGCTCCGGCGCTGCCGCCGTGCGCAGTCGGGTCGGCTACGTCACCCAGGGTCCAGGCTGTCTACGCCGACCTGACTGCCCGCCAGAACCTGCGCTACTTCGCTTCCCTGGCCGGCAGCCGGGCCCGTGACCTGGACGAGGTTCTCAACGTCGTCGGGCTCACTGCCCTGGCTGACCGGCCTGTGTCCACTTACTCCGGCGGCGAGGCCGGACGTGTGAGCCTGGCCTGCGCGCTCGTGGCCGACCCCGACCTGCTCGTCATGGACGAGCCGACCGTCGGCCTGGACCCGGTCACCCGTGAGGAGCTGTGGGCCACCTTCCACGCCCTGGCCGAGCGCGGCACCACCCTCCTGGTCTCCAGTCACGTCATGGACGAAGCCTTCCGCTGCGACCAGGTCCTCCTCATGCGCCAGGGCCGCATCCTGGCCACCACCACGGCCAAGGACCTTCTGGCCAGCACCGGGGCGGAGACCGTGGATGCCGCCTTCCTGGCCGTCATCGCCGACTCTGAGAGCCGACCCGAGCAGAAAGGAGGGCAGCACTGATGCGCCTGCGCACCTACCTGGCCACCACCCGCCGCATCCTCACCCAGCTGCGCGCAGATAGGCGCACGGTCGGTCTCATCGCGATTGTGCCGGCGGCGCTGCTGACCCTGCTGTATTTCGTCTACCGCGACTATCCTGGCGCGGACCTGCTGTTCAACCACATCGCCGTCTCCATGATGGCGATCCTGCCGACCACGGTCATGTTCCTGGTCACCAGCGTCGCCATGCTGCGCGAGCGCGTGAGCGGCACCCTGGAGCGGCTGTGGACCACCCCGATCCACCGGGCCGACCTCCTGTTCGGCTACGCCACCGCCTTCGCGCTGACCGCTATTATCCAGTCCCTCATCCTGTGCTCCGTGGCCGCCTGGGGCCTGGACGTGGACATCTCCGCCTCCTGGGGCTGGGTGGTCCTCACCGCCCTGGTGAACGCCTTCGTCGGGGCGTCTTTGGGGCTGTTGGTCTCAGCCTTTGCTCGCACTGAGTTCCAGGCCGTGCAGTTCATGCCGGTGGTCATCGCGCCCCAGCTGTTCCTGTGTGGGCTCCTGGTCAGTCGCGACCAACTGCCGCGCGCCTTGGAGGTGGTCGGTGACGCTCTGCCCATGAGCTGGGCGGTCGACGCCGTCACTGAGCTCACGATGGCCAGCGAGCCTTCCGACGATTTCTTCCGATACCTGGCCTACCTGGTCTGCTTCGGCCTGGTGGTGCTGGGTGTGGCGGCCTCCACCGTGCCGCGCAAGACCCGCTGAACCGGGAGGGGCCAGCAACGGCGGGCGCGAGGGCGAGGACCTTCACGCCCGCCGTGCGGTAGCGCCTGGCCGGGTTAGGGTTACCTTATGTGGATTGTCTTTGCCTGCGGCTCAGCGCTTTTTGCCGGCATCACTGCCGTCCTGGCCAAGGAAGGGATCCGCACCACGGACTCGACCGTGGCGACGGCGCTGCGCACTATCGTGGTGCTGGCGGGCGCCTGGGGCATGGTGCTCATCGTCGGTTCGCAGACCGAGCTGGCCCACCTTGATGCCCGCAGCACCGGCCTGCTGGTGCTCTCGGGGCTGGCAACCGGGGCCTCCTGGCTGTGCTACTTCAAGGCGCTCCAGCTCGGCAGCGTCAGCAAGGTCGTGCCGATCGACAAGCTGAGCACAGTGCTGACAGTGCTGCTGGCCCTCATCGTCCTGGGGGAGAGGGTGAGCCTCATCGGTGCGCTCGGAGTGGCTCTGATCGCGGTCGGGACATTGTTGATGCTCGACGCCGATGACCTGCGCGGACTGCCCCGGGCCGTGCGTGACGGAGGGGGCTGGCTGCTCTATGCGCTCGGCTCAGCCTTCTTCGCCGCGCTCACCGCGATCCTCGGTAAGGCCGGCATCACCGGGGTGGAGTCCAACCTCGGTACCGCGATCCGCACCGGGGTGGTCCTGGTGATGGCCTGGGTGATGGTCGCTGTCACCGGAAAGCTCCAAGAGATCTGCACTGTGCCGAAAGGTGAGCTCGGTTTCGTCCTGGCCTCCGGGGCCGCGACGTGCGCCTCCTGGCTCTGCTACTACCGGGCCCTCCAGGACGGCCCCGCCAGCGTGGTGGTCCCCATCGACAAGCTCAGCGTCCTGGTCACCGTCCTCTTCTCCGCCCTCGTCCTGCGCGAGGCTGTCGGTAGGTGCTACCTTGTGGGACTGGCGCTCCTCGTCGGTGGGACTCTGGCCATGCTGGTCTCCTGAGCGCTGCTCACCAGACGGCATGGTGTCCGACGCACCTGGACTACTCAGTAGGATGTTCATACTTGGTGCCTCCACGTGGTGTCTTAGTGCTTCATCTTGGTGCCCTGACTTAGTGACTTAGTGCTCCGGCTTGGCGTCCTAGTGCCTCGCTTGGTGCCTCGACAAGCCGACTTAGTGACTCAACTTAGTGATCCGATCTGGTGACTTAGTGACTTGGTGACTCGATAAGCATATGAACTCGGAAGAGTCATGTCTGAGCGTGTAGGTTGTTGCTCCAACGCGGTCAGACGAAATCCTTGCTGGTGTGGATATCGATAGGTTGAGCAGTAGACTACGGTGTTGCTGACTGCTCTATATTCTCTCGGTTCGGTCTTCTTCGTCGCGCTCATCGTGACCCTAGGCAAGGTCAGCATCATCGACGTCGATTCCAATCTCAATACTGCGTTCCGTGCCAGGGTAGTTCTTGACATGGCGTGGGTGATGGCAACCGTCATTTGGAAGCTCAACGAGGTTCGCTCTATCCAGCGTGGTGAACTCGCCTCTGTTCCTACCTCTGGGGCTGCTACTTTTGTCTCCTGACTCCGCTACTACTTGGCTCTCTGGGACAGTGCTCCCAGCATGGCCGCCTCCATTTAGAAGCAGACTGTGCTTGTGACTTTCCTCTTCTCCACCGCTTGTCCAGCGGGAGGTTGCGAGCAATCTCTGTTGCGGTAGAACTAAGACCACATAGGAGAAATGGTGGTTGTAATTATGTGTTCACTGGACAGGCTCTCCATACTTGTTGAATCTCACCCATTTTGCACCTTTAGGAAGCCCTTCTGCAGTCAACGTAAGGTCTTCAGGGAAAGAAACATTCCCATTGTTTATAGACGGCATCAAACATAGTTCCCTCAAAGTTAACTCCACCCTTAAACTCCACTTCAGAGAAATCTACTGGCCCAGTAAAGGATGCCATCCTGTAACTGACGTGCTGTTCGAATATGGATCCTGTGAATGCTGTGCGGGAATAAAACTTGACTCCACTAAAATCGACTTCATTATAAAAATGAATGAAGCGGAATGAACTCTCCTGCAGTAGTCCTCCAAGTTCTGATGACGCAAAGATGGCCGCTCCTTTGAAATGGGCATTATCGAAGTTCGCTTCGTAGAGGTGGGTGTGAGTGAACTTGGCTGCCATGGAGAACTTCGTTTCTTGAAAATTAGCTTTGTCGATGACGGAAACTTCCGTAAAGTCGCAGGCTGAAATTAGGGTCGTTTCCTGAAGATTAATTGAGTATATCCGCCCCCTACTTAGGTAGATCCTCTCCGTTAGGGTGGTTTTGTGAAGATCTAAATTAAAACACATCCAGTTGCGGGGGTGTAGTTCCACAAGAGTCGAAGTCACGTCCCAGATTGCTGATTCTACAGCGTGTTCTGAGGCCATGTATTTTGATCGGTCGGTTCGCAGGTAACCGCAGAGGATGTCGGTGATGCGCTTATAGAGGCGGTCTCTATTATAGGCCAAGGCCACGTCTTTCATTGCGTAGACACCAGCAATTCGCACCTGAGGTGCTTCAGAGCCTAGCTGTTGGACGGCGGCCGCAAGTTTTTCATCTGCTTCTCTTTCGTCTTGACGATCTTCCTCTCGTTCGGCGCTCGCTTGTTCGCGATACTTGATGACGAGATACCCGACTGCACCTATTCCGCCTACTGCGGTAAGCGTAGTGGAGACTAGCTCCTTGAAGGTTAATGTTTTGTTGCTTGCCCATCCTGCAAAAAGACTCCCGCCCCACAGGGCGCTTATTATTGTGTAGCAAGCAACTCCAAGAAGGGTCCAGAGTATGATGGATAAAAGTAGAGACCTTTTGTGGTTGTAGAACAATAGTGCTAACACAATGCTAAGCAGGGTGATGTAGGAAAATACTATCCGGAGGTCCCAGATGTTGATGTCCCAAGCCTCGGTTGTTGGGTTATTTAGGATGTAGTCACTAGATGTGATGTAATAAATTATGTAAAGTGGAATAGATATAGTTCCTGCAACGCGCATGTCATTGATGATCCGGCGCCACCGTAATGTCGTTGGTGTTTGATCTTCTATATCTTCTCTCATTGCTACCTTTCGTGCAGGTCGGGGTCGCTTGTTGTGTCTAGATGACATGAATTCTCGTAAATTGTATCCTTAGTCGAGGGTGTTGATGATTGAATGGTGAGCGAATGGGGTTGGTCTTCCGGTAGATGAATTCTACGTCGATGTGGTACTTTGTGCCGCAGGTGAGTCGGCTACCTGCAAGCGAGTATGATTAGGGCACGATGACAGACGCTTCCATCACGCCCCCCGAGCCTCCTGCTGGCCGCGACCCTGCCGTCTCTGGCACGTCCGCGGCTCCCCCTGCGCCGGTGACGTCCCGGCCGCTCGGTGCTTCGGCCCAGGCCACCTCCGCCGAACCGGCGGACGTCACGCGCACCTTCACCCTGCCTGAGGACGTCGCCCCGGTGACCCTCCTGGGCGCCCAGGGACGAGTCCTGCGCGCCATCGAGAAGGGCTTCACCGACGTCGACATCCACGTGCGCGGCACCGCCGTCACCGTCTCCGGCCCCGCCGCCCGCGTCGACACCGTCGTCGTCCTGCTCTCCGAGCTCATTGACGTCGCCCGCACCGGCACGCCCCTGACCGCGGACGCCGTCGAACGCGCCGTCGGCCTGCTGGAGACCTCCACCCGCCCCACCGAGGTCCTCACCGACGACATCCTCACCTCCCACGGCCGCACCATCCGCCCCAAGTCCCTCGGCCAGAAGGCCTATACCGACGCCATCGAGGAATCCACCATCACCTTCGGCATCGGCCCCGCCGGCACCGGCAAGACCTACCTGGCCATGGCCAGGGCCGTCGACGCCCTGGCCCGCAAGCGCGTCTCGCGCATCATCCTCACCCGCCCCGCCGTCGAGGGCCGGCGAGAACCTCAGCTTCCTGCCTGGCAGCCTCACCGACAAGATTGACCCCTACGCGTCCCCTCTACGACGCCCTCCGACATGCTCGAGCCCGAGGCCCTGCCCCGCCTCGCGGCCGCCGGCACCATCGAGTCGCGCCCCTGGCCTACATGCGCGGGCGCACCCTCAACGACGCCTTCGTCATCCTCGACGAGGCCCAGAACACCAACCCCGAGCAGATGAGATGTTCCTCACCCGCCTCGGCTTCGGCTCACGCATGGTCGTCACCGGAGACATCTCCCAGGTCGACCTGCCCGGCGGACGCAGAGTCCGGCCTCATCGTCGTGCGCAAGATCCTCGCCGGCGTCGAGGGCATCAGCTCTGCGAGCTCGGATCGGCCGACGTCGTGCGCCACCGCCTCGTGGGCCGCATCATCGAGGCCTACGCCCGCCACGACGCCGAGGTCGCCGCCCAGGACGCCGCCTCCCCGACCCGCCGGACCGCCTGGCCGCAGCGGCCGCAACAGCCAGTACCGTCGGGGGCAGCAACCGCCCGCCCGGCCTTACTCGGAGAGGAACCCGCATGACCACTGAGGGTCATCAACGAGACCACCACCGTCATCGACGCCGCCGAGTTCGCGGACCCTCGCCGACCACGTCCTGACCGCCATGCACGTCAGCCCCGCCGCCGAGCTCAACATCATGTTCATCGACCCCGAGCCCATGGAAGAGCTCCACGTGCGCTGGCTCGACCTGCCCGGCCCCACCGACGTCATGAGCTTCCCCATGGACGAGCTGCGCCCCGGCTCAGCCGACTCGCCCACCCCCGCCGGGACCCTGGGCGACATCGTCCTGTGCCCGCAGGTCGCCGCCAAGCAGGCCCTGGCCGCCGGCCACTCCGCGGTCGAGGAGATGCTCCTGCTCACCGTCCACGGCATCCTCCACCTCCTGGGCTACGACCACGCCGAGCCCGAGGAGAAGAAGGAGATGTTCGACCTCCAGCGCCGCCTCCTGCTGACCTTCCTGGCCGAGCGCGGCAAGTGAGACCCGCGTGACCGGCATCCCCACCGCCGCGCTCATCGCCTGCGCGGTGATCGTCCTGGCCCTGGGAGCCCTCCTGTCAGCCGGCGAGTCCGCCCTGCTGCGCTTCACCCGGGCCGCCGCCGACGACCTCATCGAGGAGGGCCGCCGCGGAGCCGCCCGGGTCCGCCGCCTGGCCGAGCACCGCACCCGGGTCCTGGGCGCCCTCAGCGTCGCCCGCGTCGCCGTCGACATGCTCGCCGCCGTCCTCATCACCCTGGCCGCCTCCGGTCTCGTGCGCACCTGGTGGCAGGTCCTGGCCCTGGCCCTGCTGGCCAACATCATCCTGCTGGGCGTCGTCGTCGGCTTCTCCCCACGCACCTACGGCCGACGCAACCCCGCCGCCACCCTGCTCGCCCTGGGCGGCCTGCTCACCTGGGTCGACGTCCTGGCCGCCCCGCAGCGCCGCCTCGTCTCCCGCACCCGCCGCCCCGAGTCCGCCCCCCACCGACGCCGAGACCCGCGAGGGCCGTCAGCGAGGACCTGCGCGAGATGATCGACGAAATCGGCGAGACCGACACCATCGAGGACGAGGACCGCGAGATGATGCGCTCGGTCGTCGAGCTCGGCCAGACCCTCGTGCGCGAGGTCATGGTCCCACGCACCGACATGGTCACCATCGACGCCCACAAGCCCGCCTCCGCCGCCATGCGCCTGTTCATCCGCTCCGGCTACTCACGCGTCCCCGTCATCGGGGAGGACGCCGACGACGTGCGCGGCATCCTCTACCTCAAGGACGTCCTGCGCCGCCTGGCCGCCCACCCCGAGCACGAGGCCCTCGCCGTGGCCGGATTCGCCCGGGACGCCGAGTACGTCCCCGAGACGAAACCCGCCGACGACCTCCTGCGCGAGATGCAGACCGGCCGCTTCCACATGGCCCTGGCCGTCGACGAGTACGGCGGCACCGCCGGCCTGGTCACCATGGAGGACCTCCTGGAGGAGGTCGTCGGCGAGCTCACCGACGAGCACGACCCCGAGCTGCCCGAGGTCGTCGAAGTCGCCCCTGGCACCTACCGCGTCCCCGCCCGACTCGCTCTGGACGAGCTCGGCGAGCTCTTCGACCTCGAGATCGATGACGACGACGTCGACACCGTCGGTGGCCTGCTCACCAAGGCCATCGGCCGCGTCCCCCTGCCCGGCGCCGCCGGAGACACCCAGGGCGTCCACCTCCAGGCCGAGGGGCCACCGGCCGCCGCCGCCAGGTCTCCACTATTCTCGCCTCGCGCACCCCCTGCACCCGAAGAGGACACCGATGACTGACACCGCCGACCAGACCGCCCCCGAAGCCCGCGACGACCAGCCCCAGGCCCCCGAGGGCTGCTGGCCGAACCCCTCGAGATGCCCGCGCCCGGCCCCGCCCCGGCCGGCTTCCGCTTCCCCACCGACGCCGAGCTCATGGACGGCTAACCCGCTCACCGACCCCGACGACGACTCCGACGGCGAGGATGACGACTCCGACGGCGCTGACGGTTCCGACGACCCCGACGCCGCCACCCGGCTGGACGCGGACGGCTTCCCGATCCTGGACGGGGACGACGCGGACGAGCGCCGACTCTGTGGACTCGGCCCGCGTTGAGATCGTCGTCCCCGACTTCCCCGAGGACTTCCGCGCCGGCTTCGCCTGCATCGTGGGCCGCCCCAATGCCAGCAAGTCCACCCTCACCAACGCCATGGTCGGCGCCAAGATCGCCATCACCTCCGGGCGCCCCCAGACCACCCGCCACAACGTGCGCGGCGTCATCCACAAGGAGAACGCGCAGATCGTCCTGGTGGACACCCCCGGCCTCCACCGCCCCCGCACCCTGCTGGGCAAGCGTCTCAACGACCTGGTGCGCGAGACCCTCGCCGACGTCGACGTCGTCGTCTTCTGCATTCCCGCCAACGAGAAGATCGGCCCCGGCGACCGCTTCATCACCCGTGACCTCGCCGAGCTGCGCACCCCCGTGGTCGCCGTCGTCACCAAGGCTGACACCGTCACCCGAGAGGCCCTGGCCGCCCAGCTCCTGGCCGTCAGCGAGTTGGGGAGTGGGCCGACATCGTCCCGGTATCAGCCCAGCGCAACGAGCAGATCGACGTCCTGGAGGAGGTCCTTCTCAAGTACATGCCCCTATCCCCGCCGCTGTACCCCACCGGTGAGATCACCGACGAGCCCCAGCAGGTCATGATCGCCGAGCTCGTGCGCGAGGCCGCCCTGGAGGGCGTGCGCGACAAGCTGCCCCACTCCCTGGCCGTCGTCGTCGACGAGATCGCCGACCCCGACGACGAGCGCGGGTCAGCCATATCAAAGGGCGCCGGAGGCCGCCTCCAGGTGCGCGTGAGCCTCGTCGTCGAACGCGACTCCCAGAAGGCCATCATCATCGGCAAGGGCGGACGGCGCCTCAAGGAAGTGGGCGTCACCGCCCGCAAGGGCATTGAGCAGCTGCTGGGGCGCAAGGTCTACCTCGACCTGCACGTGCGCACCGCCAAGGACTGGCAGTCCGACCCCAAGGCCCTGGCCCGCCTCGGCTTCTGAGCCGCCCCACGCAGTCAGCGCGGCGGTGCGGGCGGCATCTAGGACCAAGGGAACTTGCGACACCTTCAGACTCAGGGCGCGAATCAGTCGCGCACAAGGGTGCCGTAGCGCACACTTGGATGGTCCGATGTCATATCGACCTGGAGGCCAAACGCATGACGAACAACGCCGTTCCCAGTCCGCCCCGCACCGACGCAGGCAACGCAGGACGTCGCTGCCCCGACGACCTGTGGGCGCTGGGCGAGAAAGCTGTCGCCCGAGCACGCCGGTGGGCTGACGAGTCGGCATCTGAGCCGGTACCGCGCTCAGCCAAGCTCCTCTCCCGCATCCTCTCCGACCCTGAGGGCCTGACCTTCACCACCCGCTTCGTCGACGACGTCGTGCGTCCCACCGACCTCGACGTCGCCAGCACCGCCCTCAAGCGCCTGTCGGCAGGGCGCACCGACTTTCTGCCTCCCTCCCTGGCCGGAGCCATGGGGCTGGGCTCGGCCGCCTCCCGCCTCGCCCCGCGCACCGTCACCGCGGTCGCCCGGCGAGTCTTCCGGGAGATCGTCGGCGACCTCGTCGTCGACGCCACCGACAAGGGACTCGGGCCCGCCCTCGCTCGCCTGCGCAAGGGCGGCAACCGCCTCAACGTCAACCTCCTGGGCGAGGCCGTCCTGGGGGAAGGAGGCCTCCCGCCGTCTGGCCGAGGGTCTCCCGCCTGGTCACCCGCGAGGGACGTCGACTACGTCTCGGTCAAGGTCTCCGCCGTCACCGGCCCGCACAACCCCTGGGGCTTCGATGAGGTCGTCGCCCACGGCGTCCAGGCCCTCCTGCCCCTCTACCGCCTGGCCCGGGACAACGGCACCTTCCTCAACCTGGACATGGAGGACTACAAGGACCTGGACCTGACCATCGCGGTCTTCACCGCGATCCTCGACCAGGAGGACATGCGCGGCTACGAGGCCGGAATCGTCCTGCAGGCCTACCTGCCCGACTCCCTGGGCGCCATGCAGCGCCTCCAGGGAGTGGGCCGCCCAGCGTGTCGCCTCCGGCGCTCGCGCGTCAAGGTCCCGCATCGTCAGGGCGCCAACCTGTCCATGGAAGGTCGACGCCGGGATCACGGCTGGGAGCTGACCACCTGGCCCTCCAAGCAGGCCACTGACACCAACTACAAGCGCATGCTCTCCTGGGCGATGACGCCCGAGCGCACCCGCAACATCCGCCTGGGCGTGGCGGGCCAGAACCTCTTCGACATCGCCTTCGCCTTCGAGCTGCGTGCCGCACGCGGCGTTGAGGACAACGTCGAGTTCGAGATGCTCTCCGGCATGGCCACCGGCATCCAGGAGGTCGTGCGCCGCGACACCAGCCACCTCCTGCTGTACGTGCCCGTCGTCGGCCCCACGAGTTCGACGTCGCCATCTCCTACCTGGTGCGCCGCCTGGAGGAGAACGCGGCGCCGGAGAACTTCATGTCCGGGGTCTTCGACCTGGCCAGCAACGAGCAGGTCTTCGACCGCGAGCGCGACCGCTTCCTGGCGGCCCTGTCCGACCTCGACCCGGACGCCCCGGTGCCGGTGCCCAACCGCACCCAGAACCGGCTCGCCGAGCGGGAGGCGGGCATCCCCGAGGAGACCGGCACGGTGGCCGAGCGCGCCAGGAGGTCCTTCGTCTCCGAGGCCGACTCCGACCCGGCCCTGGCCGCCAACCGCCAGTGGGCCCGGGACATCGCTGCCGCCATCCCGGGATCCACGCGGGGCGTGGCCGAGGTGGAGGCCGGCGCCGCCCGCCTGGCCACGAACGCCGATGTGGACTCCCTGGTGGCCTCGACGGCGGAGGCGGCCGGCGTCTGGCAGTCTCTGGACCCGGCCGAGCGGGCCGCCGCCCTGCACCGTGTCGGTGACGTCCTGGCCGCTCGGCGCGCCGAGCTCATCGAGGTCGCCGGCTCCGAGGCCGGCAAGACCATCGACCAGTCCGACCCCGAGGTCAGTGAGGCCATCGACTTCTGCCACCACTACGCGGAGTCCTCGCTGCTCCTGCACGACCCGGAGTACATGGTCGGGGCCCGCTTCGCCCCGGTGGACGTCACCGTGGTCGCCTCGCCCTGGAACTTCCCGGTGGCGATCCCCACCGGGGGAGTGGCCGCGGCCCTGGCGGCCGGCAGCGCCGTCATCCTCAAGCCCGCCCCGCCGGCCCGACGCTGCGCGGCCGAGCTCGTGCGCGCCTTCCACGACGCCGGGATCCCCGAGGATCTCGTGGTGCTGGCCCCGCTGGAGGACGGGGAGGTCTCACGCCACCTGGTGACCCACAAGGACGTCGACCGCGTGGTCCTCACCGGCTCCTACGACACGGCCCGCCTCTTCCGCTCCTGGAAGCCGGACATGCACCTGCTGGGGAGACCAGCGGCAAGAACGCCATCATCGTCACCCCTCGGCCGACCCCCGACATCGCCGTGCGCGACGCCGTCTACTCGGCCTTCGCCCATGCCGGCCGAAGTGCTCGGCCTCCTCCCTGCTGGTCCTGGTCTCCTCGGCCGGCAAGTCCGAGCGCATCGCCCGCCAGCTCGTGGACGCCACCGCCTCCCTGCGGGTGCGTCTGCCGCTGTCGCTGGACTCCCAGATGGGGCCCGTCGTCGTGCCCGACGACGAGAAGGCCGTGCGCGGCCTGACCACCTTGGGGGTCGGTGAGCACTGGGTCCTCAAGCCCCGCTACCTCGGTGACGGCCTGTGGACCCCGGGTATCCGTGCCGGGGTCGTGCCCGGCAGCGAGTTCCACCTCACCGAGTACTTCGCGCCCGTCATCGGCATCATGCGGGTCGACACGCTCGAGGAGGCCATCGAGGCGGTCAACGCCGTCGACTACGGGCTCACCTCCGGGCTCCAGACCCTCGACGCGGCCGAGCTGGCCGTCTGGCTCGACTCGATCCAGGCCGGCAACATCTACGTCAACCGTGGTATCACCGGGGCCATCGTGCGCCGCCAGCCCTTCGGCGGCTGGAAGCGCTCGGCCATCGGCTCGACGACGAAGGCCGGCGGCCCCTCGTACCTGCTGGGACTGGGGGACGTGGAGCCCGCAGACGGCCAGGACGTGAAGGGACTGGCGGACCAGGGCACTGCGGCGCTGGACCCGCGCGTGGCGAGCCTGTGCGATGCCGTCAGCGGCCAGCTGGACGAGGCCGACCTGGCCGGGTTGCGTCACGCCCTGGTGGCCGACGCCTCCGCCTGGAGGAGTGCCTACGGCGTCAACCGCGATGTCACGGCACTGGCCTGCGAGCGCAACGTCCTGCGCTACCGGCCCACTGACGTGCTCGTGCGCGCCGGGGTGGGAACCGAGTGGCCGACGTCGTGCGCGTCATGGCTGCCGGTGTGCGGGCCGGTGGCTTCGTCAGCCTGTCCGTGGCCGACCGTCTGCCCCAGCCACTTCAGAACGCGCTGCAGGCCGCCGGCGTCCAGGTGGCGGTCGAGGACCAGGGGGCCTGGGACGCCCGCCTGGCCGAGCTCGCCGCCTCCGGCGGGCTGGGAACGCGCGTGCGCATCCTCGGTCCGCGTGAGGAGACCTCCGCGGCCCGCTGGAGCCACGCCAGCCGGGTGACCGGCGGAAGCCCCGACATCGCCCTGTACACGGGGGCCGTGACGGCCTGCCCGCACTCCGAGCTGCTGCCCTTCCTGCGCGAGCAGGCGGTGGCCATCACCAACCACCGCTTCGGCACCCCGCTGGACCTGGCCGAGGGCCTCCTGTAGGGCGGTCTGCGCCCAGGCGAAGACACGTAGCTGAACCGAGTAATCGGGTGGTGCCCTCCCTGTCCGGGGAGGGCACCACCCGATTGCCATGAGCTGCATCCTCTTACGTCAGGCGGGGGAACTCCTCCAGGGAGAAGACCGACTCCACGGGCACGTCGAAGTAGCGGGCGATGCGCAGGGCCAGGTGCAGTGAGGGGGCGTACTCCCCGCGCTCGAGGTAGCCCACCGTCTGGTAGTGGACGCCGAGGGCCTCGGCCAGCTCTCGGCGACTCACTCGGCGGTCGGCGCGCAGGACCGCGATCCGGTTGTGGACGACGTCGTCGGACATGGTCATAGACCGGTCTGGGAGCGAATGGTGGACTGCACGCGCGCCAGACTACCGATCGTCTCCTTGCGGAAGCTGCGCCGCACGATGAACGAGGCTCCCGCGAAGCCGAGAATCGTCCAGGTCGCCAGGATCCCGATGGCGAGCACCGGAGAGAAGGCTCGGCCCACCTCCCACGAGGGGTCCCTCACCAGTGCCCAGCGGGTCAAGTGCCCCGACCAGTACGTCGGCAGCGCCAGCTGAACCGCTTGCAGCCAGGAGGGGAAACGGTCCATGGGCATGAAGAAACCGCTCGTTCCGATGAGGGCGAACATGGGTAGGTAGGAGGCCATGAAGCTGTAGACGCCGCGGACGAAGGCACCCACGAGGAAGCCCAGCGGGGCCGTCGCGATGGCTGACAGCACCATGAGCGGCAGACAGGCCAGCACCTGGGATGTACTCAGGGGCAGCGCCTCAACGAACAGGGCTCCCCCGAGAAGAATGGCGCCCTGGAACACGAGGGTCTGAGTGACTGAGGACATCGTCTTACCGATGGCCCACGTCAGCGGGCCGTGAGGCAGGACACGCACCCGCAGCAGGGCACCACCGATGCGGTCGACGTAGGTCTCGCTGGCGATCTGGAAGGTGATGAAGCAGCTGATCGTGCCAATGCTGCCGGCGAGGAACATCGGGCCGATACTCGCTTGGGTGTTCCTGCTGACGATCACGAGGGCGCTCACGGAGGACAGCAATGCGATGCCCGACCCGACAACGCCTGCTCGCAGGTCCAGGGCCGCCTGGCGACGGGCCGCACGTAGAACTGCCAGGAAGGTGCGAATGCTCATGACTGGGGCTCCTTGCTGCTGACGAGGGAGAGGTAGGTCTCCTCCAGGGTGGGGCGGGTGATGGTGAGCCCGGAGATGGCGTCGAGGTCGAGCTCCTTGACGAAGCGCTCGGGGCAGTGGGTGGAGTGGACGTGGTGCGTCCCGTCCTGGACCCAGGTGATCTCGGCGCCACGATCGAGGCGCTCGCGCAGCGTCGTGACTGTGCCGTTGGCGAGGATCCGTCCCTCGTTCATGATGAGCACACGGGAGGCAAGGTGCTCGGCCTCGGCCAGGTCGTGAGTGGTCATGACGATGGTGGCGTCGTCGTCGACCCTGGCCAGAATGAGATCGTGCAGTCGCGCCTTGGAGACCGGGTCCAGTCCGGTCGTCGGCTCGTCCAGGACGAGGAGCTCGGGTGCGGCCATGAGGGCGGCCGCGAAGTCAATGGTGCGTCGCTGCCCGCCGGAGAGCCTCGACAGCCGGGAGTCGGCCTTCTCGCTGAGGCCGACGGCGTCGAGCACCTCGTCGACGCTGCTCACCCGCCTCGCCGCCGTCAGCTGGACCGAGCGGATCCACTCCAGCTGGTCCCTCACTCTCCACTTGGCGTGGTCGGTCCAGCTCTGCTGCACCAGCCCGACCCTCGCCCAGAAGTCGGCGCCCGCCCGACGCGGATCGGTGTCGAGCACGCGCACCCTGCCGCTGGTCGGGGTCAGAGAGCCCAGCAGGTTCTCCACGAGGGTCGTCTTGCCCACGCCGTTGGGGCCGAGCAGACAGACAACCTCGCCGGCCTCGACCGACAGGTCGATGCCACGCAGCACCGGGGTGTCCCCGTAGGAGAACTCGAGGTTCTCCGTGGTGATGACTGGAGCCATCGCACAAACCCTCCTGAGTAGAAGCGCAACTGAATGTAGTAGAGATGCTATAGCATGGTGTTGGTGTGCGTCAGGACGTGAGGTATGGATCGAGGTTGTAGGTCCTTCATCCTCTGTCTCACACTGCGGTCCCGTACGCCCCTTACCTGACGATGGGTCCTCATCGGGGTAGGGGTCTACGTCGTGCGAGCGACCCCAGGCCACCAGGTGAGCCTCCTGCTTAGTCGCCGCGGCGGGGCCTGACAGGCCGGCACCCCGACCGCGGCTGACTCGTTCTGCTCGGCCACGTTCGCGGCCGCGTTCCTCAGGAGTCAGACGAGTCTCCCGGGAACCGCCGTCGAATCACGAAGCACCTCACCCAGGAGAGTCTTGATGCGTAACGCCCGCCCGCCCCCAGCAGCCCTCCGGTATGCCGTTCGCCAAGTACCGGCCCTTCCTTGACGTCGCCACCATCGACCTGCCCGACCGCACCTGGCCGGACAAGCGCATCACCGCCGCCCCCCGCTGGCTGAGCACCGACCTGCGCGACGGCAACCAGTCCCTCATCGAGCCCATGGGGCCCCAGGCCAAGCGCGCCGTCTTCGACCTGCTCGTGAACATGGGCTTCAAGGAGATCGAGATCGGCTTCCCGGCCGCCTCCCAGACCGACTTCGACTTCGTGCGCTCTCTGGTGGATGACGGCGCCATCCCCGAGGACGTCACCATCTCGGTGCTCACCCAGTCGCGTGGCGAGCTCATCGACCGCACCCTGGACGCCTGTGTCGGCATCCCGCGGGCCACTGTCCACCTCTACAACGCCCTGTCGCCCATCTTCCGTGACGTCGTCTTCCGCATGGACCGCGACCAGGTTCGCGAGCTCGCCGTCGACGGCACCCGCCAGATCATGGCCCGCGCCGAGAAGGTCCTCGATGAGGACACGATCTTCGGCTACGAGTACTCCCCGGAGTTCTTCATCGACACCGAGCTCGACTACAGCCTCGAGGTCTGCGAGGCCGTCATGAACGTGTGGCAGCCCGAGGAGGACCGCGAGATCATCCTCAACCTGCCCTCCACCGTCGAGCGGGCCACCCCCAACGTCTACGCCGACCAGATCGAGTGGATGAGCCGCCACCTGTCTCATCGCGACTCGGTGTGCCTGTCCCTGCACAACCACAACGACCGCGGCTCGGGCGTGGCCACCGCCGAGCTCGGCCTCATGGCCGGCGCCGACCGTGTCGAGGGCTGCCTGTTCGGCCACGGCGAGCGCACCGGCAACGTGGATCTGGTGACCCTGGCCCTCAACCTCTTCAGCCAGGGCGTGGACCCCATGCTCGACCTGTCCGACATCGACGAGGTCCGCCGCACCGTCGAGCGGGCCACCGGCATGGACGTGCCCCCGCGCACCCCCTACGCCGGCGAGCTCGTCTACACCTCCTTCTCCGGCTCCCACCAGGACGCCATCAAGAAGGGCTTCGCCGCGCGCGCCGCGCAGGTCAACGCCAAGAAGGCCGAGGGACTGGCCGACGCCGAGGCGCAGATCGCCGTCCCATGGGCCATGCCCTACCTGCCCATCGACCCCCACGACGTGGGCCGCTCCTGAGGCCGTCGTGCGCGTCAACTCCCAGTCCGGCAAGGGCGGGGTCGCCTACCTGCTGGGCACCACCCGCAAGCTCGAGCTGCCGCGCCGCCTCCAGATCGAGTTCTCCCGCATCGTCCAGCGCCACACCGACACCTACGGCGGCGAGGTCGACGGTGACCGCCTGTGGTCGATCTTCGCCGACGAGTACCTGCCCGCCGCGGCCGTCCCTGAGGCCGAGCTCAGCCGCTGGGGCCGCTTCGAGCTGCGTGGGGCGACCTTGACCTCCACCGGTGATGACGAGGACTCCACCCTCACCGTCACCCTGGTCGACGGCGGGGCGGAGAAGCACCTGACCGCCTCCGGCAACGGGCCCCTCGACGCCTTCGTCACCGCCCTGGAGAGCACAGGCCTGAGCGTGCGGATCCTCGACTACGTCGAGCACGCCCTGAGCGAGGGACGCGACGCGAGGCCGCCAGCTACGTCGAGTGCGAGGTCGACGGCCCAGGGTCCTGTGGGGCGTGGGCATCGACCCCTCCATCACCACCTCCTCCTTCAAGGCCGTCATCTCCGCCATCAATCGCGCCCTGCGCTGAGAGGGCGTGAGAGACTGCGCCCGTGACGAGCAGGCTGTACCGGGATGAGGCGATCATCCTGCGCACCTACAAAGCTGGGCGAGGCCGACCGCATCATCGTGATGCTCACCCGCCACCACGGACAGGTGCGCGCCGTGGCCAAGGGGGTGCGCCGCACCACCTCCCGCTTCGGTGCCCGCCTGGAGCCCTTCTCCATGACCGACGTCCAGCTCCACGCCGGACGCACCCTCGACGTCGTCACCCAGGCCGAGATCATCGACCCCTTCGGCCGGGCCGTCAGCGCCGACTACGCCATGTTCACCTGCGCCTCGACCATGGTGGAGACCGCTGAGCGCCTCAGCGCCGACGACGGAGACCTGGGCACCGAGGCCAGCCCCCAGCAGTACCTGCTGCTGGCCGGGGCCCTGGCCGCCATGTCCCACCGGCGCCACGCCCCCGGACTCATCCTGGACTCCTACCTGCTGCGGGCCCTGGCCCTGGGGGGCTGGGCGCCCTCGTGCTACGACTGCGCCCTGTGCGGCGCCCCCGGACCCCACCGGGCCTTCCACGTGCAGGCCGGTGGGGCGGTGTGCGAGTCCTGCCGCTCGGCAGGCGCCGTCGAGGTCGAGCCGGCCACGATGGCGCTCCTGGGCGCCCTGCTCTCCGGCGACTGGGCCGTGGCCGACGCCTCCGGCCAGCGCGAGCGCTCGCGAGGCCTCCGGACTCGTCTCGGCCTCACGACCTGGTACCTGGAGCGGCGCCTGCGCTCCCTCGCACTGGTGGAAAGGGCATAACCATGACAGACGTCGCCAGAGACATGACGGTCGAGGCCGCCCCGCCCCTGCACCGGCCCGGCCTGACCCCGCCCGTGCTGCCCGGCCGCCTCCCTGCCCCAGCACGTCGCCGTCGTCATGGACGGCAACGGGCGCTGGGCCAACGCCCGCGGCCTGCCCCGCACCGAGGGCCACCGGGTGGGGGAGGCCAATATGCTCGACGTCGCCGCCGGCGCCATCGAGATCGGCGTCAAAGAGCTGAGCGTCTACGCCTTCTCCACCGAGAACTGGCGGCGCTCACCCGGCGAGGTCCGCTTCATCATGGGCTTCGCCCGCAGGTCCTGCGCGTCCAGCGCGATGTCCTCAACTCCTGGAACGTCAGGCTGCGCTGGATCGGACGCACTCCGCGCCTGTGGAAGTCCGTCCTGCACGAGCTGCGTGAGGCCGAGCGCGTCACCGCGCACAACACGGGCCTGATCCTCAACCTGTGCATCAACTACGGCGGGCGGGCCGAGATCGCCGACGCCACCCGAGCCATCGCCGAGGACGTCGCCGCCGGCCGCCTCAAGGCCTCCTCCATCAACGAGAAGACCATCCAGCGTTACCTCTACTCACCCACCATGCGGGACGTGGACCTGTTCATCCGCACCGGCGACGAGCAGCGCACCTCCAACTTCCTCATGTGGTCCTCCTCCTACGCCGAGCTCTACTTCTCACCCCTGGCCTGGCCCGACTTCAACCGCACCGAGCTGTGGAAGGCCTGCGAGGCCTACGCCGGACGCGAGCGCCGCTACGGCGGGGCCGTGGACAAGGTGCTGCACGAGGAGCCCACCGGCGCCGAGGACCCGGAGGACGACGAGGCTGACGAGTCACCGCACCACGACGGGAAATAGGGAACTGTCTTGTCTCTTCACATCTAAGACATGTGAGTGTCATGGCTGCTGAGACTCTCGCTCCTGCGGGATTTCGGGGTGGGATAACTTGGCCTGGAGTCGATGGCGGGCACGAAGGAAGAGGTGCGACGGGGCGCCGGTGTCCATGACGCTGACATCAACCTTGCTCAGGCGTCGTACTTCGAGAAGAAACCCCAGAATTCCAACGATTCCCGCTGGTGGCTTCCGCGGCGAAGTCGCTGATGTCAGCGCTGTGGACACTTGGTTGCTGGTGGGTTCGACTCCGCGGGGTCGGCGCGGCACCGGCTCCAGCCCGAGTTTGCCTACTCCACGAGGGTGGGGATCTACTGGCCAAGGGTTGTGCATACTGCACGAATCCCCGGCCTACGTGGAGTACCCCCGGCCCTCTTTCAGTAGCTCCCGACCCTCGTGCAGTACACGCCAGGTACCACCCAAGCAACTGCGAAACCCGGCTCGGGTACTGGGGCGATCAGACCTGTGCTCAGTCCTGTGAGGCGTTCTGGGCCGAGCAGGTGGCGCACAGGCCGAAGAACTCGGCCGTGTGCTCCATCTGGGTGAAGCCCTGCCGGGCTGAGACCCGCTGAATCCACTCCTCCAGCTCGCCGCCGGACACCTCCACGGTGTAGCCGCAGCGGCGGCACACGATGTGGTGATGGTGCTCCTGCTCCTCACAGGCCCGGTAGAGGACCTCGCCCTCAGCGCTGCGCACCTGGTCCACCGCACCGGACTCCGCCAGCGTCTGCAGGTTGCGGTAGACGGTGGCCAGTCCCACCTTGGTGCCCTCCGCCTCCAGGGCGGAATGGATCTGCTGGGCCGAGCGGAACTCGTCGGTGCGGGCGAGGATGTCGGCGACGGCGGCACGCTGGCGCGTGGCGCGGGGACGCTGCGCCGTGCTGCTTGCGCTCATGATCTGCCTCCTGAGGTGATGTGGTGCCGTCGCGAGCGGCTGATGAGCTGCAGCAGTCCGGACAGGAGGGCGACGACGGCGTAGCCCCCCACTAGGAGTACCACGATCATGGCGCCGGGAGGCCGCCACCAGGTAGGTGATCGTCAGACCCGACACGCAGGCCACCACGCCCAGCCCCATCGCCAGGTACATGGTGCGGGCGAAGGGTGCGAGACGAGCTGGGCGATGGCCACCGGCACGATCATGACCGCCGAGACCAGCAGGGGCCCCCACCACCCGCATGGACACCGAGACCGTCGGTGCCGCCACCACCGCCACCAGCACGTTGAGGGCGCCGGTGGGCAGGCCGCAGGCGTGGGCGAACTCCTCGTCGTGGCACAGCGCGAACAGCGGGCCGCGCAGCCCCAGCCCCACCAGGAGCACCAGGGTGGCCAGGGCGATGGTGAACCAGGCGTCGGAGACCGAGACCGTGGAGATCGAGGCCGAACAGGTAGGAGTTGAGGTTCGTCGTCGTCCCGCCGGCGACGCGAATGAGGATGACGCCCCCGGCGATGCCCCCGTAGAACAGGATCGCCAGGGCCACGTCTCCCCGAGTTCGGCCGTTGGCGCGGATGACCTCGATCATCACGGCTCCCAGCACGCTGATGAGGATCGCCCCGGGCACGGCCCAGGCGTCGTGAGGAGTGACGTTGGCGGCGGCCCCGGCCAGCCAGCCCAGGGCGATGCCCGGTCAGGGGCGATGTGCCCGATCCGTCGCCCAGCAGCGCCAGGCCCCGCTGAACCAGGTAGGTGCCCACCACCGGGGCGGCCAGCCCCACCAGGACCGCCACGATGAAGGCCCGCTGGATGAGGGGACTGGCAAGCATGTCGGAGACGAACTCGATCATGGGCGGGTGCTCCCTACCGGAATGAGGGGCGCGTGTCAGGCAGCCGATGGTCGAGGACGGGGGGCGTGGTGGGCCGGAGGGCCGCCGGCGTCCGGGTGGTGGTCGCCGTCGGCGCCGTAGCCGCAGTGTGCGCGGTGCGGGTCGCCCTGGGGCGCGCCGGTCCCCGCTGTCGCGCAGATGAGCGACCTCGCCGGCCGGGCCGTCGGCGACGAGCCGGCCGTCCTGCAGGAGGATCGCCCGCTGGACGACGTCGGCGAGCTCGCCCATCTCGTGCAGAACCGTCACCAGGGTCAGCCCCTGCGCGCGCAGCCCCTGAAGGATCTCGGCCAGGGACTCGCGGCTGGCGCGGTCGATGCCGGCCAGGGGCTCATCGAGGATGAGCAGCTCGGGGGAGCGGACCAGGGCCCGGGCGATGAGGACCCGCTGGGCCTGCCCGCCGGAGAAGACCTGGACGTGGTCCGCGGCCCGGTGGGCCAGCCCGACGGCGTCCAGGGCGGCCATGGCCTTGCGTTTGGCGGCCCGGCCCCGATCGGCCCAAGGCCGGCGCGGCCCCAGGAGCCCGGAGCGCACCACCTCCAGGGCGGTGGCCGGGACGCCGGAGCCGGCGCCGATCCGCTGGGGGACGTAGCCGACCCGCTCCCAGGGGACCCTGTGGCGGCGCGAGGTGGGGGTGCCCAGGAGCTCGATGCTGCCGCCGGACAGGGGCACCAGCCCCAGAACGGCCTTGACGAGGGTGGACTTGCCCGAGCCGTTGGCGCCCAGGATCGCCACGGACTCGCCGCCGCCCACGGCCAGGCTCACGTCGTCCAGGATGAGGGAGGAGCCCAGGACGACGCTGAGCTCACGGACCTTGATGGCGAGCGCGGACGACGCCGCCCGGGGGGAACCGGACGGCGTCGTCACAGACGCTGGTGAAGGTGGAGATGATGAGGTCATACGGTTGCGATCATGCCAATCTGAGAGGGCGTCATCTGCTCGGGAACCCGGGCTCGGCGGCCGGGCCCTGAGGCTACTTGCACACCATGGCGGACTTGAGCCGCTCCAGGTTGGTGGTCATGGCGTCGGTGTAGTCGCCTCGCTCGGGCTTGGACTCCAGGGGGCTGAGGACGCTCGTCTCCGCCCCGGTCTCCGCGGCGATCGCCTTGGCGGGGGCGTCGGAGACCAGCTCCTCGGTGAAGATCGTCTTGACCCCCGTCTTCTCGACCACCGACTTGATGTTGGCCATCTCGGCGGGGCTGGGCTCGGTCTCCGGGTCGATGCCGGAGATGGAGGCCTGGGTCAGGCCGTAGCGCTCGGCCATGTAGCCGAAGGCGGCGTGGGAGGTGATGAAGGTCTTGTGCTGGCAGCTGGTCAAGCCCTGCTTGTACTGGTTGTCCACTCCGGTCAGCGCCGTCTTGAGCTTGTCCAGGCCCGCCTTGTAGTCGTTGGCGTTGGCCGGGTCGATCTTGGCGAAGGAGGCCTCAAGGGCCTCGGCCACCTTGATCATGCGGTCCGGGTCGAGCCAGAAGTGCGGGTCGAGGTCGCCATCGTGCCCCTCACCGCCCTCGGCATGGCTGTGCTCATCGTCGCCGTGCTCGTTGTGCTCGGCCTCGCTGGCCTGCGCGGTGGCTGCGGCACTGGCCGTGGCCGAGGCGCCGTCGGAGGCCTCCTCGCCGTGCTCGTGCTCCTCCTCGACGCCCTCGTGGTGGACGAGGTTGGCCGGCTTGCTCAGGTCTACCACGGTGGGGCCGGAGCCGACCTCCTTGACGGCCTTGTCCAGGGAGGGCTGGAAGCCGGGGACGTAGGCGATGAGGTCGGCCTTGCCCAGCTCGGCGGTCTCCTTGCCGGAGAGCTCGAAGTCGTGCGGCTCGACGTTGGAGGGGGTCACGGTGGAGACCTTGACGAGCTTGCCGCCAATGGACTCGGCCAGGTACTGGATCGGGTAGAAGGAGGTGGAGACCGTCAGGGTCTTACCCGGGGCGATCGTGTGCGGCGCCGAGGCGTCTGACGAGCTCTCGCCCTTCAGGGCGCTGCACGCGCTCATGCCGGCAGCCAGCATCAGGGTGGCTCCGAGCGCCACGACGCGGTGGAGACGACGGGAACGAGCCTGTGAAACATTCATGCGAATCATTCTCATACTCTGTCGGTCCTGCGTCAAACTCGGGGCGAGTCCGCGTGTGCGCTGTTGAGAGCCGGTTTGGGCGGCAGCCTCGAGGGTCTCCCGGGTGCGCGCGTCCGCGGTGCGACGGGCCCCTCACCAATGCTCGGCACCTGTCCGCCTAGACTGTCACCACTCGTCCCCACCAACCAGGCGGGACCACGACTACTCCTGAAGGAGCATCCGTTGGCATCCACCCCTTCACGCCTCGACGCCGTCATCAACCTCGCCAAGCGGCGCGGCTTCGTCTTCCCCTGCGGCGAGATCTACGGCGGAACCCGCTCGGCCTGGGACTACGGGCCGCTGGGCGTCGAGCTCAAAGGAGAACATCAAGCGCCAGTGGTGGCAGTACATGGTCCGCTCGCGCGACGACGTCGTCGGGCTGGACTCCTCCGTCATCCTGCCGCGTGAGACCTGGGTCGCCTCCGGTCACGTCGGCGCCTTCACCGACCCGCTCGTGGGTCCCTGCACACCCACAAGCGCTACCGCGCCGACCAGCTCATCGAGGACTACGCCGCCCGCAAGACTCGACCCCGAGAACGTCACCCTCGACATGGTTCCCGACCCCGGTCACCGGCCAGCCGGGCTCCTGGACCGAGCCGCGCGAGTTCTCCGGCCTGCTCAAGACCTACCTGGGGCCGGTCGACGACGAGTCCGGCCTGCACTACCTGCGCCCCGAGACCGCCCAGGGCATCTTCGTCAACTTCGCCGCGGTCATGAGCGCGGCCCGCAAGAAGCCGCCCTTCGGCATCGGCCAGGTGGGCAAGTCCTTCCGCAACGAGATCACGCCGGGCAACTTCATCTTCCGCACCCGCGAGTTCGAGCAGATGGAGCTGGGTTCTTCTGCGAGCCGGGCACCGACGAGTGGCACCAGTACTGGATCGACTACCGCAAGGCCTGGTACACCGACCTGGGCATCAGCGAGGACAACCTGCGCCTGTATGAGCACCCCGCCGAAGCTCTCCCACTACTCCAAGCGCACCGTGGACCTGGAGTACCGCTTCGGCTTCGCCCGGCTCGAGGTGGGGCGAGCTCGAGGGCATCGCCAACCGTACCGACTTCGACCTGTCCACCCACGCCGAGCACTCCGGCAAGGACATGTCCTACTTCGACCAGACCCGCTCCGAGCGCTGGACCCCCTACGTCATCGAGCCCTCCGCCGGCCTGACCCGCTCGCTCATGGCCTTCCTCGTGGAGGCCTACACCGAGACAGGGCCCCCAACACCAAGGGCGGCGTGGACAAACGCATCGTGCTCAAGCTCGATGCGCGCATCGCCCCGGTCAAGGCGGCCGTCCTGCCGCTGAGCCGCAAGGAGGAGCTGACCGGGCCGGCCAAGGAGCTGGCCGCCCGCCTGCGCCGCTCCTGGAACGTGGATTACGACGACGCCGGCGCGGTCGGCCGTCGCTACCGCCGCCAGGACGAGGTCGGCACGCCCTTCTGCCTGACCTACGACTTCGACTCGCCCGAGGACGGGGCCGTCACCGTGCGCGAGCGCGACACGATGACCCCAGGAGCGCATCCCGCTCGAGGGCGTCGAGCGCTACCTGGCTGAGCGCCTCATCGGCTGCTGAGCCGCCCGCACCGAGCAGGCCGGCAGCCTCACTGAAGTCTCGCCGGCCCGGCCACCATCCGGGTCCCGCCCCGTGTCCCTGGCTCACCTCAGGGACGCGGGGCGGGCATGATGGGATGGTGAGCACCAACTCGACCTCCCCGAGCAACGAGTCCGTCCCCACCGAGAGCCTTCCCGAGCCGTCGGTCGAGGAGGGCCGGGACAGCAGGGGCCACGGCCATCACCGCAGCAGCGGCCACAGCCACTCCCACTCCGGGCCCCTGGACCTGGATGCGGGGGAGGTCCGCCGGGTGCGGATCGTGCTCGGCGCCATTGTCGGCGCCCTGGTCCTGGCCACCGTCGTCGGGCTGTTCGTGCTCTGGCCCGGCAAGAGCTCACTCATCGGCTCGCGCTCCTTCACCGCCGAGGGCGGCTCGGTGGGCAAGGCCACCATCACCTCCACGGACCTGTCGGGCTGTCAGAGCTCGGTGAGCGCCCTGACGGAGGTCAACGGCGTCAAGCCGGAGGAGTTCGCCAAGGGCCACGTGTGCGCCCGCATCACCGAGGGGGAGGGCAAGGGCCTGGTCATGCCGGTCCAGCTGGTGGGTGAGCCCCGCAAGCTCGCCCACGCCGGTGACCGGCTCGTCGTCCTCTACTCGCCTCAGGCCATCCTGTCCGGCTCCCCCTACTCCTTCATCGACTACCAGCGCCAGCTCCCGGTCGGCGCCCTGGCGGTCGTCTACCTGGTGCTCGTCGTCGCCGTGGCCGGGCGCAAGGGCGTCCTGAGCGTCCTGGGCCTGCTGGTGGCCACCGGCGTGCTCGCCTTCTTCATGATCCCGGCGCTCCTGGCCGGCTCCCACCCGCTGGCGGTGACCCTGGTCGGATCGATGGCGATGATGCTGGCGGCCGTCTACGTGGCCCACGGCGTGTCCATCCGCACCACGACCGCCCTGCTGGGAACGGTGGCCGGCATCGTGCTGACCGTGCTGCTGGCCCTGTGGGGGACCGACGCCGCCCACCTGACCGGCGACGTCGACGAGACCGCCCGCCTGCTGGCCTCGCGCACGCACATCGATCTGCAGACACTGCTGACCTGCGGCATGGTCATTGCCGGGCTCGGCGTCCTCAACGACGTCACCATCACCCAGGCCTCCTCGGTGTGGGAGCTGCACGCCGCCAACCCGCTGCTGTCGCGCACGCGCCTGTTCACCGGCGGGATGAGGATCGGCCGGGACCACATCGCCTCAACCGTCTACACCCTGGCCTTCGCCTACGCCGGCACGGCGCTGCCGCTCATCCTGGCCGCCGCCCTCATGGACCGGGCCGTGCTGGACACCATGCTCTCGGGCGAGATCGCCGAGGAGATCGTGCGCACCCTCATCTCCTCCATCGGCCTGGTCCTGGCGATCCCCGCGACCACGGCGATCGCAGCGGCCCTGTGCCGCGTCACCCCGGTCCTCGACGAGTAGACGCGCAGCCGATGACCGGCCTCAAGGAGCCGGCGGGGCCGCCGTCTCAGCCGCCGGAGACGTCGGACTCGGCCTGGCTGAGCATCTCGCGGTGGGCCGCATCCAGGGTGGGGGAGTCCAGCCAGCCATCGGGCAGACGGGGAGTCTTGGGGCTGCCGGCCCGCCCTCGGGGACCCTCGACGATGTCGCCGGGGTAGTCCACGACCTCGGGCAGGCGCGAGCGCATCCGCGCCAGGCCGGCGTCGAGCTCGTCCAGGCTCCGGATCCCCATGGGGTCGGCGCGCGCCCTGCCGACCAGGGTAGCCCGCTGAGGTACCAGCCCACGTGCTTGCGCAGGTCGCGCACCCCCCGGTCCTCACCCATCTCCTCGGCCAGCATCCGCCCGTGGCGACGGATGACCTCGATGACGGCGTCCAGGTCCGGGCGGGTGCGCGCAGGCGAGCCGTGCATGGCCGCCACGATGTCGGCGAACAGCCAGGGCCGCCCCTGGCAGCCACGGCCCACGACGACGCCGTCGCAGCCGGTGGCCTCCATCATGCGCACCGCGTCGTCGCCCAGCCAGATGTCCCCGTTGCCGAGCACCGGCAGGTCGGTGGCCTCCTTGAGCCGGGCGATCTCCTCCCAGCGGGCCTGGCCCGAGTAGTGCTGGCGCGCGCTGCGGGCGTGCAGGGCCACGGCCGCGATCCCGGCGTTGTCGGCGGCCCGGGCGGCGTCGAGGAAGGTCTCGTGCTCCTCGTCGATGCCCAGGCGCATCTTCATGGTCACCGGCACCTGCCGCGCCCGCCCGACGGCGCGGACGGCGGCCTCACTGGCGCGCACCGCCTCGGTGAGGATCGCCGCCAGCAGGTCTCGCTTCCACGGCAGCGCCGCCCCGCCGCCCTTGCGGGTCACCTTGGGGACCGGGCAGCCGAAGTTCAAGTCGATGTGGTCGGCCAGATCCTCCTCCACCAGGATCCGCACCGCGGCCCCCACCGTGGCCGGATCGACCCCGTAGAGCTGGATGGAACGCACCCTCTCGGCCGGGTCGGTGCGCACCATCGCCAGGGTGCGCTCGTTGCGCTCCACCAGGGCGCGGGTGGTGACCATCTCCGTGACGTACAGGCCCGCCGGGGCCAGCAGGCCGCCGTCGAGCGTGGGCAGCGGACCGGGACAGGAGGGCCTCAGCGACTCCGGCAGGGCCGCCTCAGCCATCTCCCGGCACAGGCGGCGGAAGGAGGCGTTGGTGACTCCGGCCATGGGGGCGAGCTCGACGGGGGTGGGCACCACCAGCGGCCCGATGCGCAGCGGCGCGGGCAGTCGGCCCGAGGCGCAGGCGTCGGGGAGGCGGGGGGAGGTCTCACTCATCGTCACCCCGACATGCTGACACACTGCGGGTGCCAGGCCCGTGACCGGCCCCGCCCTGCGACCCGGAACAGACACAGGTATAGACCACTTGTGAAGGAAGTAACAGGGAAGGATCGGTATCAGCGTATGACGAACGACTGATGGCGAGTGCTGATGCGCGTTACCTTGTGTGCTTGTGCTGATGAACGAAGAGACCGAGCCGTCGATATCGCGTTCCGTCGTCGTGACCGGAGCCTCCCGGGGGATCGGGGAGGCGGTTACGAAGGCGTTCCTGGCACAGGGCGACCGGGTGGCGGGCATCTCCCGCTCCGGTGAGGCCCCCGACGGCGCCCTGGCCCTGGCCGCCGACGTCACCGACCCCGACGCCCTGGCCGCCGCCCTGTCCGCCGCCACCGAGGCTCACGGCCCCATCGAGGTCCTGGTGGCCTCGGCCGGCATCAACCGGGAGTCCCTGGCGGCCCGTACCTCCTCCCAGATGTGGGACGAGGTCATCTCCGCCGACCTGACCGGCACCTTCAACACCGTGCGCGCCGTGACACCGGCCATGATGCGGGCCCGCAAGGGACGCATCGTCCTGGTCTCCTCGGCCATCGCCGCGCGCGGAGGCGTGGGCCTGTCGGCCTATGGCGCCGCCAAGGGCGGTGTGGAGGGGCTGACCCGCTCCCTGGCCCGCGAGCTCGCACCGCGCGGCATCACCGTCAACGCCGTCGCCCCCGGCTTCGTCACCACGGCGATGACCGCCTCCCTGCCCGACCACATCCGCACCGCCTACCTCGAGCAGATCCCCTTAGGGCGCTTCGCCGACGTCGCCGACATCGCCGGCCCGGTCCTCTTCCTGGCCTCACCCGCGGCCGCCTACGTCACTGGCGCGATCCTCGGCGTCGATGGCGGCCTGGGTATGGGGCGCTAGGCGCGCGGCGGGGCGCGAGACGTCGTCGGAGCCGTATCCGGGCAGCGCCGTGGTGCCGTAGGGTAGAGACGTGACAACGGATCCCATGCGCCGGCTCGTGCTCGTCCGACACTCCAAGGCCTCTCACGACGCCGTCACCGACCTGGAACGTCCTCTGACCCCCAAGGGCACGGCCCTGGCCGGCCTGCTGGCCAAGGAGCTGCGCAAGCGCCTGGAGACCACCGACCTGCTCCTGGTCTCCCCGGCGGCCCGGGCCCGCGAGACCGCCCGCCCCATCCGCGACCGCCTCGAGCCCACCGACACCCTCGTGCGCGAGGAGATCTACAACCTGGGCCCCAACGGCATCCTCAGGGTCCTGGCCGAGGACGGTGCCGATGCCAGGACGGTCGTCGTCGTCGGACACGAGCCCACGATCTCCGTGCTCGCCCACATCCTCCACGACACCGACGACGACCTGGCCTCCCAGATCTCCTTCGGGGTGCCCACGGCCACCGCCGTCATCATCGACGTCCCCGGCACCTGGGCGGACCTGGAGCCCAAGAGCGCCCGCATCCGGGAGATCTTCACCGCCCGCAAGCGCGACTGAGGCCGGACCTCCCCGAAACCGCAGCCGGTCAGCCCCCGATCAGCTGCAGGACGGCGCGCAGGTCACGCACCTGGATGGCCGCGTCGGCCTGCTCAACGACCACCGGCTTGGCGCAGAACGCCACCCCCAGCCCCGCGGCCTCCAGCATCCCCAGGTCGTTGGCCCCGTCACCCACGGCGATGGTGCGCTCCATGGGCACACCGTCCTGCTGGGCCCAGGTGAGCAGGCAGCGGACCTTCTCCTGACGGTCCACGATCCGCCCCAGCACCCGACCGGTGAGACGGCCCTCGACCACCTCCAGGCGGTTGGCCGCCACATGGTCGATGCCCTGCCGCTCGGCCAGCGGCACCACGACCTCCTCGAAACCGCCCGAGACGACCCCCACCCGGCAGCCGCGTGCGTGCAGCGCCTCAATGAGCTCGGCCGCCCCCTGAGTGGGGCGCACCTCGGCCAGGACCTCCGCGAAGACCCCCTGGGGGACACCGGCCAGCGTCGCCACCCGCTCGCGCAGGGAGGCCGCGAAGTCCAGCTCCCCACGCATCGCCCGGGCCGTGACCTCGGCGACCAGCTCACGGGTCCCGGCGCGCTCGGCAATGAGCTCGATGACCTCCTGCTCGATGAGGGTGGAGTCCACGTCCATGACCAGCAGGCCGGGGCCCTCAGTCACTAAGGGGCCCTCGCTCAGCGCCCCGCTGAGCTCCGCGGAGTCGCCGGCACGGTCTCGAGAGGTGTCACTCATGGCTCCATGCTAGTGGGCGAGCCGGCAGGCGAAGACGGCGCGCCGCCGCCCAGAGGCTCGGGCGACGGCGCGCACTGCGAAGGCGGTGGGCCTGCGGTCAGCGGGTGACGATCTGCCCCTTGGCCACCACCGTGATGCCGGACTCGGTCACGGTGAAGCCCCGCTCGCGGTCGTGCTCGGGGTCGATCCCCACCATGGCGCCCTCCTCGACCTTGACGTACTTGTCCAGGATCGCGCGGTTGACCACGGTGTTGCGGCCCACCTCGGCCCCGTCCATGATGACGGACTCGCGCACCGAGGACCAGGAGTTGACGCGCACACCGGGGGACAGGACCGAGGAGATCACCTCACCGCCGGAGACGATGACGCCCGGCGAGACGATCGAGTCGACCGCGTGCCCCAGGCGCTCGTGGTGGCCGTAGACGAACTTGGCCGGAGGCATCGCGGCCTGGTAGCCGGCGAACAGCGGCCAGCGGTCGTTGTACAGGTTGAACACGGGGGTCACCGAAATGAGGTCCTGGTGGGCCTCGAAGAAGGCGTCCACCGTACCCACGTCGCGCCAGTAGTCGCGGTCGCGCTCGGAGGAGCCCGGCACGTCGTTGTCCTTGAAGTCGTAGACGCCGGCCGCCCCCTGGTTGACGAACCAGGGCACAATGCTGCCGCCCATGTCGTGCTTGGAGGTCTCATCGGCGGCGTCGACCGTCACGGCCTCCAGGAGCGCGTTGGCGTCCATGATGTAGTTGCCCATCGAGGCCAGGACCTCGTCGGGGGAGTCCGGCAGACCGGGGGTCTCCTTGGGCTTCTCCACGAAGGCCTTGATCCTGCCTGGGTCGGACGGGTCGGTCTCGATGACGCCGAACTGGTCCGCCAGGGACCGGGGCTGGCGGATGCCCGCGACGGTGCAGGGCAGACCAGAGGCGATGTGGTGGTCCAGCATCTGGGAGAAGTCCATGCGGTAGATGTTGTCCGCACCGGTGATGACCACATAGTCCGGCCGCTCGTCGTCGAGCAGGTTGAGGGACTGGTAGATCGCGTCGGCACTCCCCAGGAACCAGTGCTTGCCCACGCGCTGCTGGGCCGGCACCGGCGCGATGTAGTTGCCCAGCATGTCAGACATGCGCCACGTCTTGGAGATGTGACGGTCCAGCGAGTGGGACTTGTACTGGGTGAGCACCACGACCTTGAGGAAGCCGGAGTTAATCATGTTGGACAGGAGAAGTCGATGAGGCGGTAGATGCCGCCGAAGGGCACGGCGGGCTTGGCGCGATCGACGGTCAGGGGCATGAGGCGCTTGCCCTCGCCACCGGCGAGGACGATTGCGAGAACACGAGGTTGAGCCATGTGGTCCACCTTACGTTGCTCGAGGGGCCCGCGGGGCCAAATGGGTCACATTCCGGGTCGGTTCTCCACCGAATCGTTGCCCGAGGCATCGTCCCGGGCGACGGAGCGCCGGGCGACTCGTCCTGACCCGGTCCCCGACGCCTCACGTACGAGTATTCCGGCCTTCACTGCGGAGCGGATGCCACCGGCCCCTCGCAGGAGAGTCGGTGGAAACCACCGGCGCTGAACGGTCCCACCGGGCCCCGTGTGCGTATAACGTCGGGTGTGGCGCCCGCCCCACCGCAGGCGCCCGTCCTGCGCCGAGGAAGGCGCGGTCAGTCCATCCATCAGACAGAGGAGAGGCACACCCCATGAGGGTCGACCTGCTGACCAAGGAGTACCCACCCTTCATCTACGGCGGCGCCGGAGTCCACGTCAACGAGCTCGCCAAGGTCCTGCGCCCACTGGCCGACGTCCGCGTCCACGCCTTCGGCGGCCCCCGCGAGCCCGGCACCGAGGGCGCCGACGACGGCGTCACCGGCTACCCCGAGATCGCCGAGCTCGACGGCGCCAACGCCGCCCTGCGCACCTTCGGCGTCGACCTGGAGATGGCCCAGGGCACCGAGGGAACCGACCTCGTCCACTCCCACACCTGGTACGCCAACCTCGCCGGGCACCTGGCCGGCCTGCTCCACGGCGTCCCCCACGTCATCAGCGCCCACTCCCTGGAGCCCCTGCGCCCCTGGAAGGCCGAGCAGCTCGGCGGCGGCTACGCCCTGTCCTCCTGGGCGGAGAAGACCGCCTACGAGGCCGCCTCCGGGATCATCGCGGTCTCCAACGGCATGCGCGAAGACATCCTGCGCTGCTACCCCGCCGTCGACCCCGAGCGCGTCAAGGTCGTCCACAACGGCATCGACCTCGAGGCCTGGAAGCACCCGCAGGACCAGGAGGCCGACGCCGCAGCCGCCGCCACCCTCAAGCGCCTGGGCATCGACCCCGACCGCCCCACCATCGTCTTCGTCGGACGCATCACCCGCCAGAAGGGCCTGCCGCACCTGCTGCGCGCCTGCGAGCAGCTGCCCGCGGACGTCCAGGTCATCCTGTGCGCCGGCGCCCCCGACACCCCCGAGATCAAGGCCGAGGTCGAGGGCCTCGTGGCCCGTCTGCGCGAGAAGCGCACCGGCGTGGTCTGGATCGAGGAGATGCTGCCGCGCCCCGAGCTCATCGCCGTGCTGGCCGCCTCCGACGTCTTCGTGTGCCCCTCCGTCTACGAGCCCCTGGGCATCGTCAACCTCGAGGCCATGGCCGTGGGCCTGCCGGTCGTCGGCTCAGCCACCGGCGGCATCCCCGACGTCATCGTCGACGGCGAGACCGGCCTGCTGGTACCCATCGATCAGGTCCAGGACGGCACCGGCACCCCCATCGACCCGGCCCGCTTCGAGGCCGACCTGGCCGAGCGCCTCACCACCCTGGTCACCGACACCGAGGCCGCCAAGGCCATGGGGCAGGCCGCCCGACGCCGCGTCGAGGAGCACTTCGCCTGGGAGGCCATCGCCCAGCGCACCATGGACGTCTACAACTGGGTCCTGGCCCAGGGCTGAGCGGGATCCGTTCCCGCTCGGCGACCCCACCGATACGCCACCGAGTGGCGCGCCCCCTCTACCGGGCCCACCACTCGGTGGCCGCAGCGGCACCGTGACGCGCCACCGCCAGCAGCGGGCGCAGGACGTCGGCCCGCCGCTGCGCCTGCAGGGCGGTCGTGGCCGCACCGTCATCGTCCAGGGCCAGCTCGCACATCCCCGCCAGGCGCAAGGAGCGCTCCAACAGCTCCCGATCACGGTGCGCCAGCCACGGCGGGACGAGGCGCGGATCCACCACCGCGGTGAGCAGGTCATTGAGGGTGTCGGCCATCTCCGGGCGCTCGCGGGCCAGGTCGAGCTCGATGAGCGCCTCGATGGCCTCCTCGGTGGCGGCGTGCACCTGCCGGCGGGCGTGCGCCGCATCCAGCGGAGGCAGCGGGGAGCTGAGAAGCTCAGCGTGCCAGGACACCGAGGTGCCCGAGTCCTCAGGAACCAGCAGCACCCGGCCGGCCGCCCCCTCCAGCACGACGCCCTCCTCGATGTCGGGCAGGAGCCCCCAGGTGCCGGTGCCGCCGGCCGGTGAGGGCAGGACCGCGCTCACCCGACTCAGCGGGCGGGCGGAGGCGAGCCACTGCTCCAGGCTGACGCGTCCTGGATCGTCGTCGACGGCAGTCGGTGTGTCCGAGCCTCCGGTGACGACGCTGCCGATGACGTCATGGGCGCCGTCGGGGCCTTCAACGAGCGACAGGCCGCGGGAGGAGGGCGATGGCGCCCACAGGGCCAGCACGATGCTGACCGGCGGGTTGAGGGGATCCATGGGGGCCAACCATAGTGAATGGTGGTGCGGCGAGCCCTGAAGGGGAGCGGTCACCATGTGGGGCGCGGCTCTCGTCGCGCATCTTCCCTGTGTGAACTCACCGTCACGATAGGATCACCTCATGACCAGTGTCCTCCACCTCGACGACGTCTCACTGCACCGCGGCAGCCACCAGATCCTCAGTCACGTCAGCTGGACTGTGGACGAGGGGCAGCACTGGGTGCTGCTGGGATCCAACGGCGCGGGCAAGACCACGATCGCCAGGATCGCCTCGGCCAGGCTCTTCCCCTCCTCCGGCACGGTCGACGTCCTCTCCGAGCGGCTCGGGCGCGTGGACGTCTCCGAGCTCCATCCCCGTATCGGCCTGTTGTCCTCGGCCCTGGCCGCCAACGTCCAGAACGGCGAGAAGGTGCTCGGCGTGGTCCTGTCGGCCTCCTACGGGCGCATTGGACGCTGGCGCGAGAGTACGACGACTTCGACCTCGAGCGCGCTCACGCCCTGCTGGGCGCCCTGGGGGCTGCTCACCTGGTCGACCGGTCGTGGGGAACGCTGTCATCGGGGGAGCGCAAGCGCGTCGAGCTGGCTCGCGCTCTGATGCCGGACCCGGAGATGCTCTTCCTCGACGAGCCCGCCTCGGGGCTGGACCTGGCCGGTCGCGAACAGCTCCTGGCTGCGCTCACCGAGATCATCTCCTCGCCCGACTCGCCCTCCATGGTCCTGGTGACCCACCACCTGGAGGAGATCCCGGAGGGCTTCACCCACGCGCTCACGCTGCGTGAGGGGAAGGTCGTGGGCTCCGGCCCGCTTCAGGAGGTCCTCACCGCGGACACGATCAGCACGACCTTCGGTATGCCGCTGGAGGTCACCTACGACCGAGGTCGCTACGCGGCCAGGGGGCTCCCGGCCGGCCACGGCAGGCGCGTCGCCGAGGCCAGGGGCTGACCACCGGTTCCGGGAGGGAAGGCCGCTTTGGGCCGCATCGATCCCTGATCGTCCCTGCCCGGTACCCGACCACACACTCACCGACCGCGTTCATCAGGAGGTTCGCATGGAATGGCTGTTCTGGGTCGCAGGGGCGCTGCTCCTCGTCGTCATTGAGACGATGACAGCGGATCTCACCTTCCTCATGATCGCCGGCGGTGCGCTGGGAGGAGGGCTGACATCCTTCCTCGGCGGGCCGGTGTGGGCGCAGGTCGTGGTCTTCGCCTGCGTCTCCACCCTGCTTCTCTTCGCGGTGCGTCCCTGGGCCAAGCGTCGCCTGGCGGCCGCCACCCCGCAGATGAAGACCAACGTCGACGCCCTCATCGGTCGGTCTGCCGTCACCATTACTCCTGTCGACCGTGAAGGCGGGCGGGTGCGCCTGGGCGGTGAGGAGTGGAGCGCCCGTCTGGCTCCCGCCGTCCAGGGAGGCGTCACCCGTCTGGAGGCCGGGGTGAGTGTGACCGTGGCCCAGATTGACGGGGCCGTGGCCGTGGTCGCCCCGGTGACGACCTCCACCGCCGCTCCCGCGTCCTGACGCTGCCCGCGCCGGCCCCAACCGTTCTGACCACCCGTTCAACCCTGCAGGAGGAACCTCGTGCCCTTCGTCTCCATCATCTTGCTTCTCGTGGCCGTCCTGGTCATCGTCGCCATCTTCCGGGCGGTGCGGATCGTCAAGCAGAGCACTGCGATCATCGTTGAGCGCCTGGGGCGCTTCCCAGGCGGCCTACGGCGCTGGAATGCACTTCCTGGTGCCCTTCATCGACCGGGTGCGCAACATCATGGACCTGCGTGAGCAGGTCGTCTCCTTCCCGCCTCAGCCCGTCATCACCTCCGACAACCTCGTCGTGAGCATCGACTCGGTGGTCTACTACCAGATCACCGACCCCATGCGCGCCACCTACGAGATCTCCAACTACCTGCAGGCCATTGAGCAGCTGACGGTCACCACGCTGCGTAACGTCGTCGGCTCCATGGACCTGGAGCAGACGCTGACCAGCCGCGACCAGATCAACGGCCAGCTGCGCGGCGTCCTGGACCAGGCCACCGGCCGTTGGGGAATCCGCGTCAACAGCGTGGAGCTGAAGTCCATCGACCCGCCGGCCTCCATCCAGGGCTCCATGGAGCAGCAGATGCGCGCCGAGCGTGACCGCCGCGCCGCGATCCTGACCGCCGAGGGTGTCAAGCAGTCCCAGATCCTCACGGCCGAGGGTGACAAGCAGTCCGCGATCCTGCGCGCCGAGGGTCAGGCGCAGTCCGCGATCCTCAAGGCGCAGGGTGAGTCGCGCGCCATCCTCCAGGTCTTCGACGCCATCCACCGCGGTAACGCCGACTCCAAGCTGCTGGCCTACCAGTACCTCCAGACCCTGCCCAAGATCGCCAACGGCTCCTCCTCCAAGATGTGGATCGTGCCCACGGAGTTCACGGCGGCGCTCGACGGCATCGCCGGCGCCCTGGGCGGCGGGAAGGACAGCGGCCCCGGCGGCTCGGACGACTCCGACGACGACGCCGCCCGTCCCGGTGTCGACCTCTCCGGCAGCGAGCTCGACCTGGGCATCGCCTCGGACCTGGCCAGCACCAGTCTCCAGGCCCCCGAGGAGGCCCTCGCCCAGGCCCGCGGTGAGGTCGAGTCGGCCTCCCAGGAGGCCAGTGAGGAGCCCGCACCCAAGGCAGGGGTCTCTCCGAAGGCTCCTGCGGATGAGGCCGACGGCGAGGCCACGGTGAGCGTTCCGACCTCCGACGGCCTCGAAGGGGCTCACGCCGCGCACGGCAGCCACGTGGCCGACCCCGAGGAGGCCCAGCCCGGTTCCGTGCCCCCGCGCGGCGGTTACGGCATCCAGGCCCAGCCCGGGTACGGCACGCCTCCCGGCGCGCCCCAGGGACCCTACGGCGCCTGAGCCGGCAGCCCTCACACCCCTGGGGGACCGGACGAGGCCCCGGGGACACTCGCTGCGGCGGGAGGAAGTGGGCGATCCACGATGATCGCCTATTCTTCCCGCCGTACTGCTGTACTGGACCGGGAAAGCCCCAGAAGGTGACGACGCGATGATTATTGAGCTGGCCGACGGCGCCGACGAGCGCCTGGCGGACTACACCAGGCTGACGGACGTGGCGCTGCGCCGTCGGCTGGAGACCCGGCGGGGCCTGTACATGGCCGAGTCCTCCAAGGTCATCACACGCGCCGTGGCCGCCGGGCACGCCCCGCGCTCCTTCCTCATGGCCCCGCGCCACCTGGAGGAGATGCGACCGGTCATCGCCTCCGCGGCCGGCTGCGCAGGCAGCGACGACGGCGGCGAGGTCCCCGTGTTCGTCGCCCCCGAGGAGGTCCTGGAGTCCATCACGGGATTCCACCTGCACCGCGGGGCCCTGGCCGCCATGAACCGACCCGAGCTCGCCGGTGTTCCCGAGCTGCTGTCGGCCGCCCGCGGGGGAGCGGGGGCCAGGAGGGTCGCGATCCTGGAGGACCTGGTGGACCACACGAACGTGGGGGCCGCCTTCCGCAGCGCGGCCGCCCTGGGGATCGACGCCGTCCTGGTCACTCCGCGCTGCGCGGACCCCCTCTACCGGCGCAGCGTGCGCGTCTCCATGGGCACCGTCTTCCAGGTCCCCTGGACCCGGATCGAGCGCTGGCCCGCCATGGACGAGCTCCATGCACAGGGCTTCACCGTGGCCGCCCTGGCACTGTCGGACACCTCCGTGGCACTGGATGAGTTTGCGGCCTCACCGGCCTGTACGGCCCCGGACTCGCGGGTCGCCGTCGTCCTGGGCACGGAGGGGGACGGGCTGTCCCACCGGACCATCACCGCGGCCGACGAGGTGGTGCGCATCCCCATGGCAGGGGGAGTGGACTCCCTCAACGTGGCGGCCGCCGCGGCCGTGGCCTTCTGGGCGCTGCGTCTGCCCTGACCCGGACCGCCCAGTCCGGTGCCGCAGGTTCTCGCCGGACGAGTGGAAAGCGAGCAACACGGTGGGGCCGGCTCCGTCCATGGACGGAGCCGGCCCCACCGTTGAGTCTGCAGCCGATCAGGTCGGCGGCGTCATGTCAGGCTCAGGCCTCAGGCGCGGTGACCTTGATGAGGGCCTCGCCGGGCTCCACCGAGTCGCCGCCGACGACCTCGACCGAGGCGAAGGAGGCGGTGTTGGTGACGAGCACCGGAGTGGTCAGCGGGTAACCGGCCTGCTCGATGACGGAGCGGTCCACGCGGACGAGCTCCTGGCCCGCGCTGACGCGGTCGCCCTGGGAGACCTTGACGTCGAAGCCCTGGCCCTCCAGGTTGACGGTGTCCAGACCCACGTGGATGAGGATCTCCACGCCGCTGTCCAGGGTGATGCCGAAGGCGTGCCCCGAGGACGGGGCCACGACGACGGTGCCGTCCGCCGGAGCCGTGACGACGATGTCGCCCTGGGGCTCCAGACCCACGCCCTGCCCGACGGCGCCCGAGGAGAACACCGGGTCGGGAACCTTGTCCAGGTCCATGGTCGTGGCCTTGAGCGGCGAGGCGATCTCGGTGACCGCACCGGGAACCAGGGCCGGCTTGGGCGTGGGGGCCTTCGCAGTCCGGTCGCCCTCCTCCACGGGAGCAGCAGCCGCAGCGGCGCCGGCCTTGGGCGTCTCAGCGGCCTGGGCCGAAGCAGACTCGGTGGTCTCGCCGCCCTTGCTGACACCCGCAGCGGCGAGCGCCTCGGCCCGCTCCTCCTTGGTGCGGTAGCCGAAGGTGACGATAAGGAAGAAGGAGGTGGCGAAGGCCGCGGCGACGGAGATGCCGTAGAGCCACATGGGGTTGAAGACCGGGATGGTCAGCAGCGAGGTGAAGACGAAGGTCGTGGTCGTGACGCCCTCGATGCCTCCCAGCATGCTGCCGATGCCCTGGACGAGGCCGCCCACGGCACAGCCGACGAGCATGAACGGGTAGATGCGCTTGAAGCGCAGGTGGATACCGTAGAGGCTCGGCTCGGAGATACCACCGAGCAGACCGGCGAAGAGGGCACCGGTGGCGGTCTGGCGCATCTCATCGTCCTTGTCGCGGAAGGACCACACGAGGACGGCCGCAGTGGCGCCGAAGCAGGCGAGTTCCAGGCGCCCATGGGGCCCCTGGATGAAATCGGTGTGGTTCGTGGCCGCGGAGGCGATGTTGGCCAGCATGAGGGCGTTGAGCGGCCAGTGCAGGCCCAGCGGCACCAGGAATGGGTAGACCATGGGGATGAGGATCGCGAAGATGATCGGCGCGTGGGAGTTCAGCCAGAACAGGGCCGTTCCCAGACCGGTACCGATCCAGATACCCAGGGGGCCGATGAGGAAGGCCGTCACCGGCATCATGATGACGAAGGACAGGAAGGGCACGAAGACCATCTGCACGTTGGTCGGAACGACCTTGACCAGTCCCTTGTAGACCAGGGCCAGGATGGCCACCATCATGAGGGGGACGAAGACCTGGCCGCCGTAGCCGTTGAGCTGCATGGGCAGCCCGGCAATGTGCGCCGTGCACAGCTTGGAGTTGATCGTTGCGTTGTCGATGCAGGTCGTGCTCGGGTGCTTCTCCAGGTCGACGAACTCCGGCGTGAGCAGCGCCGCCATGACCGCGGTGCCGACCCACGGGTCGATCTTGAGCTTCTTGGAGGCGTTGTAGGCCACCATGATGGGCAGGAAGTAGAAGACGGCACGGAACATGGCGTCGACGAACAGCAGCGTGGCCGGCTTTTCCGCCGCGTCCGCGTGGGTGTTGATGAGACCGAAGGCCTCACAGATGGCCTCACCCGCGATGATGAGGGAGGCGCCGAGCAGCGCCGGCAGCAGGGGGCGGAAGGAGTCCGAGAGGTACTCGAAGAAGGCGTCGACGTAGGCGTTCTTGCCGCGGGCCTTGGCCCGGGCGGCGGCCTTGACGTCGGCGTCGGACTGGCCCGAGCCGGAGGAGCCGCCCTGGTTCTTCATGGCCGGCAGGCTGTTGATCTCGTCGTACACGCTCTGCACGGCACCACCGATGACGATCTGGTAGCGGTCCCCGGACTGGGGACGGCGCCCATGACGCCCGGGATGGCCTCGACGGCCGCCTTGTCGATGCCGGAGGCGTCCTTGAGCTCGAAGCGCAGTCGGGTGGCGCAGTGGGTGAAATGGATGATGTTCTCGGCGCCGCCCACGGCGTCGAGGATTGCCTCAGGGGTTGAGGTCGTGGTTGCCATTCGGGCCCTTTCCTACTGAGCGAAGGTGACGAGGACGGAGGATGCACCCCAGTGCTCTCCGACTCTCCGACTGGCTCGCTCTCGGTGGTGGGGATCTGACGCCTCGTGCGCCACACGGGCGCAAAAAGGTGGTTGAGGAAGAGGGTACTGTCTCACGGCTCAGAACAAAAAGGGAACAGTCCGTCTGGATGGCGCCTGCACCTGGCCCGGGACGGACATTGGCCGAGAAGCTGCGCGATCCCGGTATCCACTGGTCGGTGTTTGCGCAGTTGAGGCGGGTTGTGCGCACAGGTGCTCGGGCCAGTGGGTGCACCGCGGGAGCGGGTTTTGCACGCTTGAGGCACACCGACCACGTCTCACGCGAAGGAGCTCGATATGAGCGCGCAGACCTCCCTGGCCGCACATCCGGCATCGCCGGTCCTACCGAACATCCCGGTTCGCCCGCCCACCACGACTCCGCCGCCCGTCCCGACCCCGACTGCCGCGCCCGACTTGCCGCGGCTCTACGGTCCACCGGGGTGGACGGTGCGCATCGGCCTGTGGCGCCTGCTGGAGCCCTGGCTCGACACCCCGCGCTGCCTGCCGGGCGAGAGCCCGCTGCGGCTGGATTCCCGGGGCGGCCCGGTGAGCGACTACGTGCCCTTCCGGGGCATGGACGCGGCCACCGCGGCCGACCTGCTGAGCCGGCTGCCGGCCGCAGCACTGAGAGACCGCCAGAACCTTGCCCCGAGCCTTAAGACGATGCTGACCGCCTGCGCCGGGGCGGACGGGCAGGTGCGTCTGTGCGGCTACGGCATCGGCCCCCAGCGGGAGGACGAGCGTCTGAGCGCTGAGGCCCTGTGGGTCGCCGACGCCGACCTGCAGGGCTACGAGGTCCTCGTCGAGCACAGCCGGGACTGCCAGTGCTCCGCGCTGTGGGAGCGGGTCAAGGACCGGTACGAGCTCGACGCCGGCGGCATTCCCGACGACATCGTGCGTACCCGGCCCGAGTGGGCCGGCGGCGCGGTCGGCTGGTGGATGTGGTGGGACTGATAGGTCCGTTGCGGCGGGCAGCGCCGGCGGGCCCGTAGCATGGCGCGCGTGATTAATGTCCAGGACCTCACCATGCGCATCGGTGCCCGCCAGCTCGTCGCTCACGCCAGCTTCCGGGTCGACAAGGGGATGCGCATCGGCCTCGTGGGGCGTAACGGTGCAGGCAAGACCACGATGACCAAGCTGCTCGCCGCCGCCTCAGTGGCCCAGGGCGCCGGCCGCGCCGTCAACGACGCCGACGAGCGCCACGGGCTGGAGGCCGTCGAGCACGAGGGCACGATCACCTGCACGAGCTCGGTGGGCTACCTGCCCCAGGACACCAAGGTCGGGGACCTCAGCGAGATCGCCCGGGACCGGATCCTCTCGGCCCGCGGCATCGACGCGCTCCTGGCCCGCATCCGCAAGGCCGAGGAGCGCATCGCCGTCACCGAGGGTGAGGCTCAGGCCAAGGCCCTGGACCGCTACACGCGCCTGGACCACGAGTTCACCATGGCCGGCGGCTACGCCGCCGCCTCCGAGGCCGCCCGCATCAGCGCCGCCCTGGGCCTGCCCGACCGCATCCTGGACCAGCCCATCGGCACGCTCTCAGGCGGTCAGCGCCGTCGGGTCGAGCTCTCCCGGGTCCTGTTCCAGCAGCCCGACACGCTCCTGCTCGATGAGCCCACCAACCACCTCGACCACGACTCGATCCTGTGGCTGCGCGACCACCTGCGCACCTACGCCGGGGGCTTCATCGTCATCAGCCACGACGTCGAGCTCCTGCGCGACACCGTCAACCAGGTCATGTACCTCGACGCCGGCCGCGGGATCCTCGACGTCTACCACCTGGGCTGGGACGCCTACCTCAAGCAGCGCGCCGACGACGAGCACCGGCGCCGTCGGGAGCGCGCCAACGCCGAGAAGAAGGCCGCCGCCCTGCGCGCCCAGGGGAGAAGATGCGGGCCAAGGCCACCAAGGCCGTGGCCGCCCAGCAGATGCTCAAGCGGGCCGAGCGCCTCATGGCCGACCTGGAGGACGAGGCCGCCGTGGAGAAGGTCGCCCACCTGCGCTTCCCCGACCCCGCCCCCTGCGGCAAGACCCCGCTGCGCGCCGTCCGGGCTGTCCAAGGCCTACGGCTCCCTGGAGGTCTTCGCAGGCGTCGACCTGGCCATCGACCGAGGCAGCCGGGTCGTGGTCCTGGGCCTCAACGGCGCCGGCAAGACCACGCTCCTGCGCCTGCTCGGCGGGGTGGAGGAGCCCGACTCCGGTGAGGTCATCCCCGGCCACGGCCTCAAGATCGGCTACTACGCCCAGGAGCACGAGACCATCGACACCGCGGCGAGCGTCGTGGAGAACCTGCGCCGCGCCGCCCCCGGCATGGACGACACCCAGGTGCGCAGCGTCCTGGGCTCCTTCCTCTTCTCGGGCGCGGACGCCGACAAGCCCGCCCGGGTCCTCTCCGGCGGGGAGAAGACCCGCCTGGCCCTGGCCATGCTCGTGGTCTCCAGCGCCAACGTCCTCCTGCTCGACGAGCCGACGAACAACCTCGACCCCGCCAGCCGCGAGGAGATCCTCGGGGCGCTGGGCACCTTCGCCGGCGCCGTCGTCCTGGTCACTCACGACGAGGGTGCCGTCGAGGCCCTCAACCCCGACCGGGTTCTCCTGCTGCCCGACGGCGACGAGGACCTGTGGGGGCCGGAGTACCTCGAGCTGGTGGCCCTGGCCTGAGGGGCGGACCGCACCCTCCCGACCCGGGCGCGACGCCGTCGGACACAGTGAGTCCCCTCACCACGGCTCTGCGGTGCGGACCGCGTAGGGTTGTCACCAGGAACAAGGCATCGAGCTGGAGCGTTGGCTCCAGTGGATCCTTCAGGCGCTCGTCACGAGAGCCACCGCAGGACCTTCAGCGGCTCCGCACGAGGCGCCGCAGACGAACGTAGGCACACCAGACCAGGAGATGACCATGGCAGAGACCGCCCTGACCGACACCACTGACATCCAGACCCCCGAGCACGAGGTCATCCTCACCGAGACCGCCGCCGCGAAGGTCGCCAGCCTCCTTGCCCAGGAGGGCCGCGACGACCTGCGCCTGCGCGTGGCCGTCCAGCCCGGCGGCTGCTCCGGACTGGTCTACCAGCTCTACTTCGACGAGCGTCTCCTGGACGGCGACGCCGTGCGCGCCTTCCCCACGGGCAGCGACGAGATGGCTAACGTTGAGGTGGTTGTCGACCGTATGAGCGTGCCCTACCTGTCGGGCGCCACCATCGACTTCGCCGACACCATCGAGAAGCAGGGCTTCACCATCGACAACCCCAACGCCGCCGGAAGCTGCGCCTGCGGCGAGTCCTTCCACTGATCCCTCCCGCGCAGGCCCCTCCCTCACTCAAGGGCTCATGTGCGCCGCACATCCCTGACCCTGACGGCCCTGGCCGCGGCCGCCTGCCTCGCGCTGGCCGGTTGCTCGGGGTCGTCCAAGAACGCCTCCGCCACGCCCTCGGCCCAGGCGTCCCCGACCCTGACCCGCTCGATCATCGACTGCGCTCAGGAGGCCGGGAAGATCGAGACCGACTCCGAGGCTCTCCCGGCGATCGGAGGCGATGCGGGGGCCGAGCCGACCGTCACCTGGAGTGAGGGGAAGCAGGCGCCCGCCAACCTCGTCTCCAAGACACTCACCGCCGCGGACGGCCCGGCGGTGTCCTCGGGCGACGTCATCACCGTCAACTACGTGGGCTGGAAGTGGGGGTCAACGGAGGCTTTCGACTCCTCCTTCAAGAAGGGCGCCCCGGTCACCTTCGGCCTGACCGGGGTCATCCCCGGATGGACCTGCGGCCTGGCCGGGCACAAGGTCGGTGAGCGCGTCCAGCTGTCGATCCCGGGCAAGCTCGCATACGGCGAGACCGCAGATCCGGCTCGCCCGAACTCCCCGACCGGGCCGCTCGTCTTCGTCGTCGACATCACCGCTCGCATCACGGGCGATGAGCTGACTCCGGCCACCAAGGACGCCACGGTCGACTCCGCGGCGGTCAAGAAGCTCTCTGACCGCGGCGTGACGGTCTCCGGGGACCTGGGTGCCCCGGCGGCCGGCCTCGCCGGCCCTCAGGCCGAGGAGCCCCTGCAGTCGGAGGTCTTCGTCATCGCTCGCGGCAAGGGCCAGGCGATCAAGGAGACCGACACGGTGGCCGTGCAGATGTCGCGCACCTCGTGGGACGGCACGACGAGGAGCTCGACCTGGGAGGACCACGCCCCCAGCGCCATGCCGGCCGCGCAGATCAACGCGGCCGGGCTGCCAGTGGGTTCCAGGATCGTGCTGCTGGCCCCCGGCAACTCCAACGGAGGGAAGCGTGAGTCGGCGTACATCTATGTGATGGACGTCGAGAAGGTCATCTGAGCACAGAGCCGCTCAGCCAACCACTCGCGATAAGGCTGTGGCCCGCACCCCGTGAAGGGGCGCGGGCCACAAGCCTGTACGGCGCGTGCTCGCCGGCCGGCGTCAGCGGACGATGAGGCCCTGGGCCTTGGCGACGGCGTCGGCCAGGCGCTCGGAGACGTCCTGCCAGTTGGCGATGTTCCAGACGGCCTTGACGTAGTCGGCCTTGACGTTGAGGTAGTCGAGGTAGAAGGCGTGCTCCCACATGTCCACCATGAACAGCGGGATGGTGCCCACGGGCACGTTGCCCTGCTGGTCGAAGAGCTGGAAGGTGACGAGCTTTCCGGAGAGGGAGTCGTAGGCGAGCACGGCCCAGCCCGAGCCCTGGATGCCCATGGCGGTGGCGGTGAACTGCGCCTGGAACTTCTCGAAGGAGCCGAAGGAGTCCTTGATGGCCTCGGCGAGCTCGCCCTCAGGGCTGGCCCCCGCCGTTGGGGAGAGGTTCTTCCAGAAGATGGAGTGGTTGGTGTGGCCGCCCAGGTTGAAGGCCAGGTTCTTCTCCCACAGGTTGATGGCGGCCAGGTCGCCGGACTCGCGGGCGGCGGCCAGAGCCTCCAGGGCGGCGTTGGCGCCGGCGACGTAGGCGGCGTGGTGCTTGTCGTGGTGGAGCTCCATGATCCTGCCGGAGATGTGGGGCTCCAGGGCGGCGTAGTCGTAGGGGAGCTCGGGAAGGGTGTACACGGCCATCAAGGACTGCCTTTCGGTGGGTGAGATGGCTTCAGTCCCGCCTCAGCAGGGCTCGTTAGGACTGAAGTCCTGAACAAGGTTCATGCTAGACGTGGCGCCGGAAGAGGGATAGGGAGCCCGCGTGTGATTACACTGACCGCGGAAACACTGCCGTCCGTACCCGTCCACGAAGGATCCGCTATGACCGACCAGGCTGCTTCCGCCCGTCTCGAGCTTCTCGTCTTCTCCGACGACGCCACCGTGCGTCAGGAGGTCATCGACGGTGTCGGACGCCGACCGGCCAAGGGCCTGCCACTGGTGAGCTGGACCGAGGCGGCCACCGCCGAAGGCGTGCGCATGGCCATCAAGGACCGCGAGAAGGAGGGCCAGGCGCCCTTCGACGCACTGGTCCTGGACGCCGAGGCCAAGAAGCTCGGCGGCATGGGACTGGCCCACGAGCTGTTCACCGAGCTCGACGAGCGCCCCGCCGTCGTCCTGCTGACCGCCCGCCCCCAGGACGACTGGCTGGCCGCCTGGGCCAAGGCGGAGGTCGTCGTGCCCCGCCCCCTGGACCCGCTGAGCCTCCAGGAGGGCGTCGCCAAGGCCCCTCACCGCCCGCCGCGGCACCGTCACCCCCGCCGGCTGAGCCCGGCTCCGCCACCCGTTCGGCGTCGGCGAAGACCTGAGGCATCGGGCCATGGCCGCCTCGCCTTGGTCTCGCGTGCGAAGGACCGACAGAGCTGTGCTCTCATTCCTGCGAGGCCAGGACTTTGCGGTGGCGGGCAGCCGCACCGATCGGCCACGTGAGCACCGTGGGGTCGCCGTCCACCTCCACGATGCGGGCGCCCTCGTCCAGGACCCAGTCGGCCAGCAGACTCGTCTCCTCGATGCTCGCCACCTCGCCGACGCGGCCGGGCCGCTCGACGACCCGGGCGCTGGCGCGCAGCAGCTCGACGGCGGGGCGCGGGTCGGCACCCGGTGCGGTCGTCATGGAGCCGGCCAGCACGCCCCAACGCACCACCACCAGCTCCCAGCCCCCGACCTCGCGGCGGCGGGCCGCCATGAGGTGCGGGCAGGCCAGCAGGGGCCGCACCCGCTCGGCCCGGTCCACCGCCCGCAGCAGGCAGCGCAGGCGGCCCGTCCAGGTCCCGGCCTCCTCATAGCGCTCGGCCCGGGACAGTGCCGCGATGCGCTCCAGCAGGGGAGCGGCCACCAGGTCGACCTCGCCCGACAGGCAGGCCAGCACCTCAGCCGGCTCAGCCGGGACGTCGTCGTGGCGCACCCGCCGCAGCTCGCGCCCGTCCCAACGGCCCAGACGCAGCACCGACTCGGCGGCCCGCAGGGCCTCCTGGCCCCTGCCACGTGAGGCGAAGGGGCCCACCGCATGGCCGACCTCCTCGGTGGGCAGCGCGGTGGTGAGCGCCAACCGCGGCTCGGCCCCCGGGCCCGAGCCCTGGGTCAGGTGGAGCCAGGGCCGGCGCCGCGGGGCCCGGGAGCGGCGGTTGACCGGCGGGTCGAGCTCGGCGATCATCCGCAGCTCGCGCACCCGCGCCTCAATGAGCGTGGGTGTGGCGATGTGTCGCACGCTCACGGTGGTGTCCAGCATCTGCGCCACCTGGCGGCGCTTCTCCGCGGCGGTGAAGTAGGAGCGCACCCGGCGCTTGAGGTCCACGGCGCTGCCCACGTAGAGCACCTGGTCGGCCGCCGAGCGGAACTGGTAGACGCCAGGGCCGCTGGGCAGGGCGTCAGCCAGGCGGCTCTTGGCCCGGCGTTTGGCCGGAACCGGGTCGGAGGCGGTGGCCAGGTCCTCCAGGTGCGTGACGCCGAGCGGCGCCATGACCTCCAGGGCGGCGTGCAGCACGTCCACGGTGGCGCGCGCGTCATCCAGGGCCCGGTGCGTGGGACGGGTCTGGGAGCCCACGAAGGCGGCCAGCGTCCCCAGCTTGTGGTTGGGCACCTCGCTACGGGTCCAGGCCTTGCGGGCCAGCGCCAGCGTGTCCAGCACGCGGGGCTCGGACCACTCCAGGCCCAGGGCCGCCGCAGCGCCACGCAGGTGACCGACGTCGAAGCGGGCATTGTGCGCGACGAGGACGACGTCGTCGGCCAGCAGATCCGCCCAGTCCAGGAAGGCCTCCACGCAGGTGCGCACGCCGGGGGCACCGGCCACCATGGCGTTCGTGATGCCGGTGAGCATAGTGATCTGAGCGGGGATGGCGACACCGGGGTTGACCAGGGTGGAGAACTCCGCCAGCACCTGCCCGCCACGCACCGTGACGGCCCCGATCTCGGTCAGAGAACGAGCGCCCGGCGCCCCGCCGGTGGTCTCCAGGTCCACGACGACGAAGGTCGCCCGCTCCAGGGGCGTGCCCATGTCGGCGAAGGACACCTGGGTCCCGATGGTGCTCACGGTCGCAGGCTAGAGGATGGCAGTGACATGCATCCTCGCCGGCAGTCGGGAAGTCGGTGCGAGCAGGGTGGGAAGCACCCTAGAATCACCCCATACCCGAGCGGCACCGCCGGCTCCGGTGCCGTCCGTCTCCGATGGTGCAGGACCGTGTGGTGGCCGCCCAGCCAGCAGTTCACAGGAGGCCCCGCGTGGGATACGGACCCATCAAGGCAACAGTCGGCCCGGCCCTGGAGATGCTCTATCAGCCCTGGATCCGCGGCGAGGAGAACATTCCCGCAGAGGGCGCGGCGATCCTGGCCTCCAACCACCTGGCGGTCATCGACTCCTTCTTCCTGCCGCTGCTGGTGGACCGCGAGGTCGCCTTCATCGGCAAGGCCGACTACTTCACCGGCAAGGGCGTCAAGGGCTGGGCGGTGAAGAACTTCATGAAGACCGTGGGCACGATCCCCGTGGACCGCTCCGGCGGCAAAGCCTCCCAGGCGGCGCTCCAGGCCGGTATCGACCGCCTGCGCTCGGGGCAGCTCTTCGGCATCTACCCCGAGGGCACGCGCAGCCCCGACGGGCGCCTCTACCGCGGAAAGACCGGCGTGGCCCGCATCGCCCTGGCCACCGGAGCCCCCGTGGTGCCCGTGGCCATGATCGGCTCCAACCTGGCCCAGCCGATCGGCAAGTCCATCCCCTCCACCCGCCACCGCGTGGGCATCGTCATCGGCGAGCCGCTGGACTTCTCCCGCTACAAGGGCCTGGAGAACGACCGCTTCGTGCTGCGCTCCATCACCGACGAGATCATGTACGCCCTCATGGCACTCTCCGGTCAGGAGTACGTGGACCTCTACGCCGCCGACGTCAAGAAGGCCATGGACTCGGAGAAGAAGACCGCCGACGAGGTCGTCACCGAGATGCTCGCCGCCCAGGCGCAGGCCCGCCCCTCGGCGGCCCCCGTGGCCGCGCCCGGTGGCCGCCCCTGCCCCCGAGGTCTCCGTGCCCGAGCCGCCCGAGGACAAGAGCGGCAAGGACAAGAAGAAGGACAAGACCTCCGACGACGAGCCCGAGCCCGGCGCCGAGTAGGGGGCGGGTGCCGCTGAGCCCGGTCGGGCGAGGATTGCCTAGCAGCTGACTAATCGGTTCCAGGACGCCAGTGTACTGCGATAAAGTTACGGAATCTTCCTGTAACACGCGCCACACGTTGAGGAGCGCTCATGGCCGCCATGGATCGCGACACGTTCATTCCCCTCGGGACATCGATTGTGAAGCTGCTCCTTATAGCCTCCGGACAGGGAGCACTCGCTACAGCGGTTGGCGAAGGTGCCGGGCTGTTGGCGAAGTTCCGGAGAACGCTGGAAATCGGCGGAATTCGGGCAGTCTTCGCGGAGAGGATCGCCGACGATGCAGCAAAGCAGCTGCTCCGAGAGCATCAGGGGATCTCCGAGGCCGACTGGCATGTGGCAGCCCGACAGGCGGCATCCCTCATCGACCAACTCTCGGAGAAGGAACGGCTTGCCGCAGGATACAACTGGGAAGAGTTGCGCCGGACTCTTCTTGACCTGGGTGGCACGGACCTGCGCAGCGGTCTGGCGGACGAATCGACGAGGCAGGCCTTCGACTGGGTGCTTGAGGTGGCGTGTCAACGCATTGCTGATTGCTTCACTGAGAAGGAAGCGTTGGCATCTATTTTCGATAGTGTCGAGGAAGTCCGTGCTGCGATTCAACGGCTTGCCGACCGTCCTGCTGGAGCCTCCCAGACTCGCGCCGTTGTAGCTGACCATCTTGAGGTGGTTCGCGACCTTGCTCCCGATCCTCTGGAGGATCGAGAGCGAGAAATCGCGGAGCTGACAGCATTCGTCCATGGGGGCCGGACGCTTGGTATGCCATGGAAGCGGGCATGATTAGCGGTAAAACTGCCCTCATGTCATCCTTCACATTGAATCCGCCGAGCGACGTGCACATTGTGTCCTTCTTCATTCGTCGCATGGGTGGTGATGGGAATGACTGGAGAAGTTTTTCTTTCGTTGCTGGGGCGCAGTTGGCGGAAATTTTAGGAGATGAGTACACAGAGCGGGTTTCCGAGCCGGCGTCCCAGAACACCGAGTTTCGTCAACTTTTGCGTCGAGCAGCAACGGCGTGCCAATCAGACAAGAACCCTCGGCCTCTGGTTCTTGTCATTGACGGAGTGGACGAGGACTCGTATTACGAAGATCCGGATGCGCCAGGCGCTAAGTCTATTCTCTCTCTGCTGCCGCGACATCTTCCTGAAGGTGTGAAGTTGGTGACGGCGTCTCGGTCGAACCCTCGGATGCCAGAGGATACAGTATGCAATGCTTCGAGGGTAGTTGTCTCACTTAAACCTTCTCCTATTGCTCAAGAGAAGATCAATCAGAAGGATATTGAAACTTTCTTCAAGTCTGATCTCGCGGTCGATATCGGAGCATTTCTGGCGGCATGTGGAGGTTCGTTGACCGTAGATGAACTGCGACAGTTGATTGCCAGACGGCGGCATGTTGACAATGTGCCCAGTAGAGATGTCAAAGCGTGTGTCGATCATTCTCCCGGTCGTATGCTCATGCGGGTCAACGTCGGCTTTGGCGACCGAGAGATCCCGTCCTACACTCTGGGGCATGATGCTGTTCTGCGTGCCGTGCTGCGTGAGATTTCTCCCGATCTATTTGGAGAAGATAACAGTGTGGAGGATGAAGCTTGGTGGGCTAAAACACGAGAGATAGTCTTGAAACCTTATATTGAGGAAGTGTGTGCGTGGGTGTCCAGTTGCATAAATAATGGATGGTCTCACCAAACCCCTCTATATCTATTAAGCAATCAATGCGTAGATGTTGTCTGTCAACATTTGAATGAGTGTATTGAAGGAATTATAGATAAAGGTCGTTATGTTGAGATTGCGCGGCGATATGGCACGAAATCTAGAGTACTCAGGTCTATTGATGAGGACTGTTCAAAACTGTTGAACAGTACGAGTCTGCCGATTTCAGAACCATTGTTGGCGAAACTATGTGAGGTGTCAGAGGAAAGGCGAAAGGTGGCAGCTGCGTCTGCCTTTATTCCAGGAACTATTGGGGTTCGTGCGTCACTTGGAATCATGACAGCAAGAACGATGGTGCTTGAAATTCTCGCTATCGACGATTCTCGTAAGAAACTTATGGCGACAATCGAATGCTTAAAGTTCGCACCGACAGCAAAGTGGTTATCGAAGTTCTCGGAATATCTTTCGACAGTCATCTCGACATGTAGGTTCGATTTTTATAGTAGAGATGAAGCGACGCTTCGGATAATTAGCGTACTCGTTGAATTCTGTATTTCGTCGAATAGACTAAAAGGGGGGAGTGGTGGGGAGTGTATCTTCTCTAGACAAAGTTACGAGATAGCATCCAGTGTGGCAGAGGAGTTTGTGGACAATCTTGACGAGCAATGTGGCCAGTATGCTGTCGGGGATGCAATGTTATGCAGAATATCTAATGAGGTTCATGATTCAACGGTCGCTCTATTGGTTGCTTTGAAGTTGGCTTCAAGCATTCACCAGGTATCGGTGCGTTTGGAAGCATTGACTAAGTTTGGTGGCGTTTTGATGTGTGCAAATCTAGCCAGTATGGCTCGAGAGGTGGCCAACTCTATTGCGGAGCTTGTTACATCAATTGAGGGTCCGTCGGATCGTGCTGTGGCAATGGCTAGGGCGTCAGCCGTCTTAGCTGATGCAGGACTGAACAGCCGGGCCCGAGAGGTGGGCACCTCTATTGCCGAGCTTGTTACATCGATTGAGGGTCCGTCGGATTGTGCTGTGGCAATGGCTAGGGCGTCAGCCGTCTTAGCTGATGCAGGACTGACTGATCTTGCTCAGGAATTGGCTGATGTTTCTGATGCGTTCGTGAAAATAATGCACATACATATTATGCGTTCAGACGTATTAGTTGTGGTCGTTACCGCATTGGTTGATGCTGGTTTGATTATTCGGGCGCGCGAGGTTTCGGAGCAGATTGGTGATGCTCAGTTGCGGGCTCAGGCATTGGCAAAGGTCGCGAGTGCGTTCGCTGATAGGGGGTTGATTGATGAGGCTCAGGTTATAGCTTGTGAAATGGAGAATTCCCTTGAACAGGCTGATGCTCCTCAGATTGATGGGGATACATTGATAGGCGTAGTTTGTGGTTTGGTTGATGTGGGTTTGTTTATTCGGGCGCGCGAGGTTTCGGAGCAGATTGGTGATGCTCAGTTGCGGGCTCAGGCATTGGCAAAGGTCGCGAGTGCGTTCGCTGATAGGGGGTTGATTGATGAGGCTCAGGTTATAGCTTGTGAAATGGAGAATTCCCTTGAACAGGCTGATGCTCCTCAGATTGATGGGGATACATTGATAGGCGTAGTTTGTGGTTTGGTTGATGTGGGTTTGTTTATTCGGGCGCGCGAGGTTTCGGAGCAGATTGGTGATGCTCAGTTGCGGGCTCAGGCATTGGCAAAGGTCGCGAGTGCGTTCGCTGATAGAGGGTTGATTGATGAGGCTCAGGTTATAGCTTGTGAAGTAGAGAGTGTCCTTGAACAGGCTGACGCTGCTCAGGTTGATGTAGAAACACTTTTTGGTGTGACCACTGTACTGACGAGTGCGGGGCTGGCTGAGCGGGCGCAAAAAATCTTGGAGCTAAGCGATTTTTCTAGTATTTGTTCGGATTTCCAAGTTGATGCGGTTGTTGCTTTGCTTGATGTCGGCTTGGTTGATTCGGCTTATTCACTCTGTAAGATGATAGGAGAGTCTCGGTTGCGGGCTCGGGCGTTGGCGAAGGTCGCAGGTGCGTTAGCCAATGTTGGTTTGACTGATAGGGCTCGAGAAGCAGCTGATGCGGCTGAAGATGCTGGTTGGCAGATTGATGCTCGGCTCTGGCGAGCGGAAGCGCTGGCTGAAGTTGCAGCCACGTTGGCTAATTCTGGTCTTGTGAGTTGGGCTCTTCGACTTTCGAAGAGAATTGAGGAAGGTCGGTCACAGTCATATGCATTATATGCTGTTGTAGATGGTTTGTTAAATGATGGGAACATTTGCGATGCGAAAGAGCTTGTCGGACAGATTGACAATTCTCGACTGCGGGCTTTAGGTCAAGTTAAGATAGCGGCCGCGTTGGCTTCCGGTGGTTTTGTGGAACAGGCCCGAGTTATGTTCGATTGCGCTGAGGAAAGTGTTAGTAGAGATGATGGGTTTGGCTGGCGTCAATGGGTGTTGGTTGATGTGGCAAAAGAGTTATTTCGTGCGGGCGTGATTGAACGTGGGTCTATTATGGTCGAACGTATCTACGATCCAAGTCTGCACCTAATCGCACAACTCAGTAAAGCGGAGGTCTTGATGAGATTGAGCGAGTATGATGAGGCAATTAAAGTGATTGAGTGTGAAATGTTTAAAGTAGAAAGTTCTTTGGGGCGAGAGGATGTTGTCAGTTGTCTAGGGGTAGTGGCTCGGTTTTGCTGTGACAGCATGAAGGTCTGTGGAGGGAGTACATTGCATCATGATCGTTGGTGTCGATTGGTGCAGTCTGTTTTGGTCCGCGCCTGGCTGTATGGCGCCTCCGTGTGGGACAGCTTCGATGTACTGGTGCGTGTGGCGCCGGAACTGGCGGTACGACTTGTAGATGAGCGGATTCTCGCCGATCCTGAGCAAGGTACTGCCCCAGAGTCCGACCCCGACCTTGGGCCTGAAGGGCCTGGTGGGGACACCGGGTCGTACCGTTAGGATGGCCCCGTCACTCCTCGCATCCAAGGAAAGGTTCCCGATGTCGATTCGTCGCGTCGCCCTGCTCACCGCTGGCGGTTTCGCCCCCTGTCTGTCCGCCGCCGTCGGCGACCTCATCGAGCGCTACACGCAGGTCGCTCCCGAGGTCGAGATCATCGCCTACCAGTACGGCTACCACGGCCTGCTCACCGGCAACTACATCGTCATCGACGAAGAGGGCCGCAAGAACGCAGGCATCCTGCGCGACTTCGGTGGGTCCCCGATCGGTAACTCCCGCGTCAAGCTCACCAACGCCAAGAACCTCGTCGAGCGCGGCCTCGTCGAGGAGGGTGTCAACCCCCTGGAGTTCGCCGCTGAGCAGCTGCGCAAGGACGGCGTCGACGTCCTGCACACCATCGGTGGCGACGACACCAACACCACCGCCGCCGACCTGGCCGCCTACCTCCACGAGAACGACTACGAGCTCACCGTCGTCGGCCTGCCCAAGACCATCGACAACGACGTGGTTCCGATCCGCCAGTCCCTGGGCGCCTGGACCGCGGCCGATGAGGGCGCCGGCTTCGCCTTCAACGTCATCGGCGAGCACCGCTCCAACCCCCGCATGCTCATCGTCCACGAGTGCATGGGCCGCAACTGCGGCTACCTCACCGCCGAGACCGCCCGCCGCTACCACGACCTGCTCCAGACCAAGCAGTGGGCCCCTCCCTCGGCCTGACCAGGAGCGCTGGGACGTCCACGCCGTCTTCCTCCCCGAGGTGAAGCTCGACATCGCCGCCGAGGCCGAGCGCCTCAAGGCCATCATGGACGAGCAGGGCAACGTCAACATCTTCCTGTCCGAGGGTGCCGGCGTCCCCGAGATCATCGCGGAGATGGAAGCCGCCGGCCAGGAGGTCCAGCGCGACCCCTTCGGCCACGTCAAGCTCGACACCATCAACCCCGGCCAGTGGTTCGCCAAGCAGTTCGCCGAGCTCATCGGTGCTGAGAAGGTCATGGTCCAGAAGTCCGGCTACTACTCGCGCGCCGCCCACGCCAACGCCGAGGACCTCGCCCTCATCAAGAAGATGTGCGACCTGGCCGTCGACTGCGCCCTGCGTGGCGAGTCCGGCGTCATCGGCCAGGACGAGGAGAACAACGACCAGCTCACCGCGATCGCCTTCCCGCGCATCGCCGGCGCCAAGCCCTTCGACATCACCCAGGCCTGGTTCACCGACCTCATGGCCGAGCTGGGCCAGAAGGTCGAGCCCGCCGAAGCTGCCCCCGAGCACTGAGGCTAAGCCTGCATCCTGTCGCGGCCGGTGCCGTCCTCGTGACGGCACCGGCCGCTTCTCTGTGCCCGTCTGTGCCTTGGAGGGGGCGCCGGCGACCCCATGTGTCACGTTTGGCGACTATTCAACCCGCCTGCTGCGCTCCTGGAACGGAAGCCTTCGCATCCGTGCGGGTCAGGGCGTTGCAACCGGTCCGTGCGCGTTCTGCTGCGGCCCTAAAAGTCGCCTACAGTGACAGAATTCGTCTCCCAGCCCCCGTGTTTCGCGATGCGGCGCCGAACCCGGGCAATCTCCCGACTGGCCTATGCTGACGGGCGTGATGAACGAGCTCTCCGCCGCCCGCACGGATGCCCAGGCCCCCGCATGGCGCCACCTGCCCGCCCTCCAGCAGCCCGCCTACCCCGATGAGGCCGCGCTCGCCGACGTGGTGGCGGATCTGCGTCGCAGGCCCCCGCTCGTCTTCGCCGGAGAGGTCGACTCTCTGCGCAATCTCATCGCCCAGGCCAGCACCGGGGACGCCTTCGTCCTCATGGGCGGGGACTGCGCCGAGTCCTTCACCCACAACACGGCCGACAACATCCGCCTCAAGGTCCAGACCATCCTCCAGATGGCCGCGGTCCTCACCTACGGCGCCTCCACGCCCGTGGTCAAGATCGGCCGCATGGCCGGCCAGTACGCCAAGCCCCGCAGCTCGGACACCGAGACCCGCGGCGAGGTCACCCTGCCCGCCTTCCGCGGCGACTCCGTCAACGGCCACGAGTTCACCCCCGAGGCCCGCATCCCCGACCCCACCCGCATGCTGGACGCCTACCTGCGCTCGGGCACCACCCTCAACCTCATTCGCGCCTTCACGATGGGTGGTTACGCGGACCTGCGCGAGGTCCACTCCTGGAACCGCGGCTTCACCGCCAACCCCGCCTACAAGCGCTTCGAGTCCTTCGCCGAGGAGCTCGACCGGGCCATGCGCTTCATGGAGGCCGCCGGCGTGGACTTCGAGGCCCTGCGCCAGGTCGACTTCTACGCCGCCCACGAGGCCCTCCTCCTGGAGTACGAGGATGCCATGATCCGCGAGGACTCCCGCTCCGGGCGCCTCTACGACACCTCCGCCCACATGCTCTGGGTGGGGGAGCGCACCCGTGAGGCAGACGGCGCCCATGTTGCCATCCTCGCCGGTGTCCACAACCCCGTGGGTGTCAAGGTTGGCCCCACCACGTCCTCCGACGATCTCTCCCGGCTCATGGACCGTCTTAACCCCGAGGGTCTGCCCGGACGCCTGTCCCTCATCACCCGTATGGGTGCCGACCGCATCCGCGAGGCCCTGCCGCCGCTGGTGGAGGCGGTGCGCGTCGACGGGCGCCCCGTCACCTGGATCGCCGACCCCATGCACGGCAACACCATCACCTCCGACAACGGCTACAAGACCCGCCGCTTCGAGACGATCCTCGACGAGATCCGCGGCTTCTTCGAGGTGCACCGCACCCTGGGCACCGCCCCGGGCGGTATCCACGTCGAGCTCACCGGCGACGACGTCACCGAGGTCCTCGGCGGCGGCGAGCACATTGACGAGGCCGGTCTGGCCGAGCACTACGAGACCCTCGTCGACCCGCGACTCAACCACCAGCAGTCCCTCGAGGTCGCCTTCGAGATCGCTGAGATGCTCAAGGGCTGAGAACACTCGCTGAGCGCCCGCCTGCAGAGCAGGCGAAACGTGGCCCGGTCCGCTGAAGCGGCACCGGGCCACATTCGTCAGAAGATGTTGATGGTGACCTTGGAGTCCGGCTTAACGCTGGAGCCCGGCGCAGGATCAGTGGAGCGCACCGTCCCGAAGGGACCACCCAGGCGCTTATTGACCTCCACCTTGAGCCCGGCGTCCTCCAGGACCTTCTTGGCCTCGTCCTGGCTCTTACCGGTCACATCCGGGACCGTCACCTTCTCCGGCCCCTTGGAGACCGTCAGGTCCACCGAGTCGCCCTTGTAGTAGCCCGAGGCCCCGGCGATGGGGGAGGAGGAGATGACGTTCCCCTTGGCCACGGAGTCGGAGTAGCCCTTGCTGACCTTGCCCTTCTTCAGCCCGGCGTCCTCCAGGACCTTCTTGGCCTCGTCCTCGCTCATACCGGTCACGTCCGGGATCGTGGCCGGCTCCTTGCCCTTGGAGACCACGAGCGAGACCTTCTCGGTGTGCTTGATGACCTTGCCGGCCTTGGGGTCGCAGGAGATGACCTTGCCCGACTCCACGCTGGCGGAGTACTCCTCCGTGACGTCCCCCAGGGTCAGGCCGGCCGCCGTGATCGCGGCCGTGGCCTGGTCCTTGGTCTTCCTGACGACGTCGGGAACGGTCTTGGTCTCCACGCCTCGGGAGACGGAGGCGGTGACGGCCTGGCCGAGCCCCACCTTCTGGCCCGCCTTCGGCTGGCAGGAGACGATGCTGCCGGCCGGGACCGTGTCGGAGTAGACGCGCTCGGGCGTGCCCCAGTCGAGCCCTTGCTTCTCCAGGGCGAGCTGCGCCTGGTCCTCAGACATGCCAATGATGTTGGGCACGGAGACTCGTCTACCGGGACCGGCCGTCAGGTACCAGGTGGCGCTCGCGCCGGTTCCGGCGACGGCCAGCAGCCCGATGACGAGTGCACGCCGGCGACTGAAGCCGCCGTTGCCCTTCTTCGAGGTGGGGACGGCAGTGGTCTTCTGCGCGTCGGCCGCCAGGGCCTTGCGGGAGAGCGCACGTGTTCTCCCCTTGGAGTCCGGGCCGATGGAACCAATGGGAAGGGAGACGGTGCGCATCCCGGCGTGCGGCGAGGCCTCCTCGGCGGAGGGGTCGTCGGCGTCGTCCTGGGGCTCATTGTCGATGGCGGAGCGGGCGGCCTGAGCATTGGCCGTCATGACCTGCTGGGTCCGGATGGAGCCGGTCCCGCCCCCGCGGCGCACGGAGAGCTCGGAGTCGGTGAGCTCGTCGACGACGTTGCGCAGCAGCGCCAGCGCCTCGTCGGCGTCGGCCGGACGCTCCTGCGGCTCACGGCGAGTCATGGTGGCCACGAGCTCGTCGACGTCGGCCGGCATCTCGGGCACCAGCTTGGAGGGCAGGGGCACGTCTTCGTGGACGTTGCGGAAGGCGATCTGAATGGGGGGAGTCCGCGGTGAAGGGCTGCTGGCCGGTGAGGAGCTCGTAAAGGACCACCCCGGCGGAGAAGACATCGGCGCGAGAGGTGGAGTCCCCGGAGGTGATGAGCTCAGGTGCCAGGTAGGCGACTGTGCCCAGCACGTTGCCCGTCGTCGTCTGCGTCACCTCCGTGACCGCTCGGGCCAGGCCGAAGTCGGCGACCTTGGCCACGGAGCCGTCCGAGGGCAGCAGCACGTTCTCCGGCTTGATGTCGCGGTGGACCAGGCCGGCCCGGTGGGCGGCACCGAGCGGGCGCAGCAGCTGGGCCACCAGCCCCAGGGCCTCCTTGACCGACAGCGGTCCTGCCGCAATGAGGTCGCGCAGTGTGGGCCCCTCGACGTACTCCATGACGAGGTAGGCGACCCCGTCGAGGCTGCCCTGGTCGAAGACGGCCACCACGCCCGGGTTGGACAGGCGTGCCGCGGCCCGTGCCTCACGGCGGAAGCGCGAGACGAAGTCGGGGGGAGTCGGCCAGGTGGGCGTGCATGAGCTTGAGCGCCACGGTCCGGTCCAGGCGACGGTCATGGGCGCGGTAGACGGTGGCCATCCCGCCACGCGCTAGGCGGTCGACGATCTCGTAGCGAGAGTCGACCAACCGACCAATGAGGGGATCTGTGACCACGCCGCGATTCTACGATGCCGGTGGGGTGGTCACAGCCGTCGGCCGGATCAGGTGGGTAGTACTGTCCACCTGGCGGGGCGCCCCGTTTCCCGCGCCGGATCAGGAGACTCGGTGTGTCAGCAGGTCCGCCAGCACCGCCAGGTCCTCCAGGGATGCGGTGCTCACCACGCCCTCATCCCCGAGGCGCTCCAGGGCCCGGTTCCCGGCCTCGCGGTGCGCGGCGATGATCTCCTCGTGGGTGGCGCGCGCGCCGCAGTCCTCGATGAGAGCGGCGACCTCGCCGATCTGCTCCTCCGTGGCCCCGGGATTGGCCAGGACTCTTCCGAGCAGGCGGCGGCCGGCTCGTCGCATCGCCCCCAGGTCAGGGCCAGCAGCACTGTGCGCTTGCCCTCGCGCAGATCGTCGCCGGCCGGCTTGCCGGTGGCCTGCGGTGAGCCGAAGACCCCCAGCTCGTCGTCGCGCAGCTGGAAGGCGATACCGACGTCCTCGCCGAAGGCGGCCAGGTGCTCGGCGGTGGTCCCGCTCGGGTCCAGGCCGGCCAGGAGGGCGCCGATGAGCAGCGGGTGGCGCACCGAGTAGCGGGCCGACTTGTGCCGCACGACCGACAGGGCATCGCACTGCATGCGCCTGGCCGCGGCGCCCGGCTCCTGGTCCCAGGGCAGGGGCAGGTTCTCGCTGCGCACGTCGAGGAACTGGCCCAGGGCCACCTCGGTGGTCATGGCGTCGAAGGCGGACCGGGCGTACCGCACCGCACTGCCTCGGGTCTGGCTGGAGGCGCGCGACGGCGCCAGTGCGCTCATCTCCTCAGCCCGCCAGGGACAGCAGGAGGTCGCCGAGCAGGATGGCGCCATTGGCCCCGAAGGTCTGCGGGCGCCCCAGCCAGCCCCGGGCCTCGTGGTCCCGGGCGAAGACCCGGTGCGCCGCGGGCAGGCCCCGACGCGTGTCAGCGCCGTCCATGAGGTCGTCGTGGACCAGGGCACTGGCCTGGTAGAGCTCCAGCGCCGCACCCAGGTGGACGGCGTCGGAAGCGGTCAGGCACTCGGATCGCTGCTCCGGGGCGCTCAGGATCGCGCAGCCGACGGCCCCCAGGACGGCGCGCATGCGCTTGCCCCCACTCAGGACGCTCCCGGCGGCCTCGAGCAGCTCCGGGGCGGCCTGGCCCAGGTCCTCCCAGCGCCGGTGGCAGTCCTCCAGGACCTGGGTCAGACGGTGCTCGACGGCGGGACGGATACGGCCCAGGGCCGCAGGCAGCGCACTCATGATCGCCAGAGTAGTCCCAGCTCAGACGTCAGGAGGGCCGGCGACGCTCCCGACGGCAGGTTTGCCGCGGCGCGACGCCGAGTGCGGACAAGGTGAGGGCATACTAAGTCGCCCGTGCGGTGATCCTGGGGAATAAACGCTACAATTCTGGGGTTGTCTGCTGTGCCGGAGCGGGTTCCCATACCCCGTCACCGGCTGTCCGCCCGCTCACGCGAAAGGAACTCCGTGGCTTCTTCCACAGTGACGCGCTCCAGCACCGAGCTCACTGACGACGTCGACGAGACCCCGCTCGACGACGAGGACTTCGACCTCGACGACGAAGGAGACGACGACGCTGACTATGACGACGAGGAGTACGACGACTCTGACGACGAGGACTCCTCTGACGAGGAGGAGGACCAGGACGACGACTCCGAGGCGCAGGCCGTCCAGGAGGATGACGGTCCGGCCCCCGAGCTGCGCGACTACTACCTGGACGTGAGCCTGGAGGAGAACGGCGACGGCTCCAAGCGCAGCCCCTTCAACAACCCCGCCTCTCTTAAGGGGGTCCGCCTGGCCCCGGGGGCGACTCTCTTCGTGCGCTCGCGCACCGTCGTGGAGAACCTGGAGATCGCCGGTCACGGCACCCTGGAGGAGCCCATCACGCTGGCCCCCTACGGCCACGGACCGGTGCCCCGCTTCGTCATCGGCGACTCCGCCCCATGGTGGCGCGCGACTACCTGGCTCAGAACGGCTACATCTTCCGCGGATGGGTCATCAAGGGCATCAAGATGCAGCCCTCCATCGCGGCCCCTGACCGGTGAGCTCGAGCGCATGCGCCGGGAGGAGGCGGAAGGCCGCCTCAAGAAGTCCGGTAAGCGCGGCAAGTCCCAGGACAAGGACGGCTCTTTCACCGTCTCCGACTCCGACGAGGGTGACGAGCCGCCCAGCGGGTCGTCACCGCCAGCGCCACCGCGGACCCGGTCAGGACTACCTCAAGCAGATCGGTAAGGTCGCGCTGCTGAACGCCGAGCAGGAGGTCGAGCTCGCCAAGCGCATCGAGGCCGGCCTTTATGCCGAGCACCGCCTGGCTGAGGAGGGCAACGACCTGCCGGCCAAGCTGCGTCGCGAGCTGCACTGGGTGGCGCAGGACGGCCAGAGGGCCAAGAACCACCTGCTGGAGGCCAACTTGCGACTGGTGGTCTCGCTGGCCAAGCGCTACACGGGCCGCGGCATGCTCTTCCTGGACCTCATCCAGGAGGGCAACCTGGGCCTCATCCGCGCCGTGGAGAAGTTCGACTACACCAGGGCTTCAAGTTCTCCACCCTACGCCACCTGGTGGATTCGCCAGGCCATCACCCGCGCGATGGCGGACCAGGCCCGCACCATCCGCATCCCGGTGCACATGGTCGAGGTCATCAACAAGCTTGCCCGCGTGCAGCGCCAGATGCTCCAGGACCTGGGACGTGAGCCCACCCCGGAGGAGCTGGCCGTCGAGCTGGACATGACCCCGGAGAAGGTCGTCGAGGTCCAGAAGTACGGGCGCGAGCCGATCTCCCTGCACACCCCCCTGGGTGAGGATGGGGACTCGGAGTTCGGTGACCTCATTGAGGACTCCGAGGCCGTGGTCCCGGCCGACGCGGTGAGCTTCACCCTCCTGCAGGAGCAGCTCCACGCCGTGCTCGACACCCTCTCGGAGCGTGAGGCCGGCGTGGTCTCCATGCGTTTCGGTCTGACCGATGGCCAGCCCAAGACCCTCGATGAGATCGGCAAGGTCTACGGGGTCACCCGGGAGCGCATCCGCCAGATCGAGTCCAAGACCATGTCCAAGCTGCGCCACCCCTCGCGCAGCCAGGTCCTGCGCGACTACCTGGACTGAGCGGACTGCCTCTGACGAAGGGCACTCCCGGCTCCTGCGCCTCAACGGCGTCGGCCCCGAAACCCAAGGGGGTTCGGGGCCGACGCCGTTGGGGTGAGGGTCATGAGGCCGATCAGGAGAACATGCGCCCGCCTGACCCTGCCCTGACGTCAGCCGGTGACGACCTTGGCCCCGATGGTCTTCTTGGCGGCGTCGAGGGTTCCCAGCTCGGTGACGCTGGAGAAGCCGGCGTTGCGCATGACGGCGCTGGCCATCTTGGGCTGGTCGGCGGAGCCGTAGAGCTGGTACTGGGAGCTGTGGTCCAGGCTCGAGATCTGGCTGGAGAAATCACCCGAGGAGAAGTCGTAGTTAACGGCCCCCTTCAGGTGCCCCTTCTTGAACTCCTCAGCCGAACGCAGGTCGATGATGACGGGACCGGAGGCCTTCGCGCCCGCCGAGGCGGTGTTGGCTGAGGAGGAGGCGCTGGAGCCGGTGGAACCGGAGCATCCGGAAAGCGCGAGTGCGCCGCAGAGGACGAGCAGGGTAGAGGCGGTCATGACGCGGAGGGAGCGTTTCACAGACAGTTCCTTGCGGGGATGCGGCTTCGTCAAGCCTGGATACGGGGCAGGATGCTTCGATCAGGGCGAGGCTCTGCGTCGGGAGACTCGGGGCGGGAGCAAGAGTAAGCCTCAGGAACGAGGATATGCGGCATCCGGTAGAAAACGGCTGTGATGCTCAGTGAATCGCAGTGCCGACCTCAGTGAAAAAGTCCACGTTGGTCGGGCTGTCGGCTGGGTTGTTGGCCGGGCTGTCCGGCGGCGTCAGCTGCCGGCGGTCAGGCTTGAGGTCTCGTCCTGGAACAGCAGGGCGACCTCTTTGAGCTTGTCTGCGTGCTTGCGGGCGTGGTGGCCGCAGAAGAAGAGCTCGCCGGTCAGCATGACGACTCGGACGTAGGCCTGTGCGTCGCAGACGTCGCAGCGGTCGGCTGTGGTCAGTGGGCGCTCGGCGGAGTCGGCGGCAGGAGTGGTCTGCTCATCCAGGGTGGTCACCGCCTGGGTGGCGGTTGAGGTTCCGGTTGTACTCATGGACCGCATTGCATCATGACGCAAGCGCCTTCACCCGTCAGAAGCGGCCGTTTCTGCCTGAGGCGCACGCGCTTTCGCCCACGGCGCACCGGCGTCATGGTGCACATCACCGTAGAGCCGACCCATCGGGTGAATGCTGGAGAGTGGCCGTGTCGAGCTGTCGAAGCGCAGGAGTCGAGAGGGAGCAGTCGGGATGTCGGTGGTGCAGGAGTTCCGCGACCGTGAGATCGCGCGCCTGGAGCGCTCGGGCTGGGCGACCAACGCGGCCCTGCGTCAGAGGCTGGAGGCCGTAGGGCTGCGGCCGCCCGCCGAGGTCGTCGCCGAGTGCCTGGACGAGGGCGCAGGAGACAGAGGCGGTGCTGGTGCCGGTGCTCGCTGGGCGCGGGCCGAGCGCGCAGTGGCCCGCTTAAGGGAGCACTTCGCTCCTTTCCGCTTCTCCGACGACGTCGACTACGGGCTCCTGGCGATCCCGGCCAGCAACCGACTCGACACCCGCGGGGCCATGGACCTTGGCATCCGCCGCGGCCAGCAGCCCGATCTGGCCGAGGACTTCGTCGACCCGGCCCTGGGGGAGGGGGTCGACCTCGCCGGCTCCGCCGGTGCTGGCGGGACCACGCTGGCCAAGGACGGCTGGATGGTGATCGCTGGCGTCGTCGGCCAGTACGGGATCTCGGCGGGAAGCCACGAGGACATCACCGCCGCCGCGGAGCTCTTCGAGGTCGACGGCGTCGACACCCGCACCTTCATGACCCGTCAGATCTGGGGAGCCCGCCTCCTGCAGTGCCCGCCAGGGCTCGTCCCCGACTCCGACTACGCCGAGCGATGGACCTTCACGCTCCTGCCCGGCGAGGGGTTGGTGGATGGGCGGGCCGTTTCCGGCACTGTGCTCAAGAGGCGGGTGCGCTTCCGGCTGGGCAAGGTCGACCGCGGGATCGGCAGCGCGCGGGTGAGCCCCGCCCTGCCGCTGACGTAGGGGTCCCAACGGCCTCGGGCGTGGCTGCATGACGCAAGACGCCACACGCGCACCGCGGCGGGGCACAAGGCGCCGGCGGCACTGATCGGCTAGATTCCCAGCGTGCCCTCATCTGAGAACAAGACCAGCCGGGGCGACTACTCCGCCCGCCACCTCTCCGTCCTGGAGGGGCTCGAGGCCGTGCGCAAGCGCCCGGGAATGTACATCGGCTCCACCGACCAGCGCGGCCTTATGCACTGCGTGTGGGAGATTGTCGACAACGCCGTCGACGAGGCCCTCGAGGGGCACGGCGACGACATCTCAGTGACCGTCCACGATGACGGCTCCATCGAGGTGCGCGACAACGGGCGCGGCGTGCCCGTGGACATCGAACCCTCCTCCGGCCTGACCGGCGTCGAGCTCGTCTACACCAAGCTGCACGCCGGCGGGAAGTTCGGCGGCGGCTCCTACGGCGCCGCCGGCGGCCTGCACGGTGTGGGGGCGTCCGTCGTCAACGCCCTGGCCGAGCGCATGGACGTCGAGGTCGACCGCGGCGGCAAGACCTACGCCATGAGCTTCCACCGCGGCGAGCCCGGCATATTCGACGACTCCGCCGGGCGCAGCCCCTCCTCACCCTTCACCGGGTTCACGAAGGCCTCCGAGCTGCGCGTCATCGGCAAGGTGCGCCGCGGCGTGACCGGAACCCGGGTCCGCTACTGGGCCGACCCCCAGATCTTCCCCAAGCCCACCGAGTACGACGCGGCCGCCCTGCGCGCCCGTCTGCGCCAGACCAGCTTCCTCGTCCCGGGCCTCACCCTGCGCCTGGAGGACAAGCGCCCTGAGGCCGAGGCCATCGCCGCCTCCACCACGCCGGCCGCCGACGCCGGTGAGACCGACGACGCCGTCCACGAGGTCACCCTGCGGGCGGCCGCCAAGAACGCCACCGAGAACCGCGGCGACCTGTTCGACACCGGTGATGACGACGGCGTCGAGGTCTTCCAGGCCCTGGGCGGCACCGCCGACTTCGTCGACTTTCTGGCCTCCGACGGCTCGGTCACCGACACCTTCCGCCTCACCGGCGAGGGCACCTACACCGAGACCGTCCAGCAGCTCGACCGCGCCAGCGGGCACCTGCGCCCCGTGGAGGTCGAGCGCACCTGCATGGTCGACGTCGCCCTGCGCTGGGGGATCGGCTACGACACCACGGAGCGCTCCTTCGTCAACATCATCGCCACCCCCATGGGCGGCACCCACCTGACCGGATTCGAGCAGGCCCTCACCAAGGTGCTGCGCAAGCGCATCGAGGCCGACTCCCGGGCCCTGAAGCTCACCGCCAAGGACGGCCGCGTCGAGAAGGACGACATCATGGCGGGCCTGACCGCCGTCATCACCGTGCGCGTCCCCGAGCCCCAGTTCGAGGGCCAGACCAAGGAGGTCCTGGGCACCGGGCCCGTGCGCCAGATCGTCTCCAAGGTGGTCGAGCGCGAGCTCACCGCCCTGCTGACCTCCTCCAAGCGGGACCTCAAGACCCAGACGCGCGCCCTGGAGGAGAAGATCGTCGGCGAGATGCGCGCCCGCGTCTCAGCGCGCCTGCACAAGGAGATCACCCGCCGCAAGACCGCCCTGGAGACCTCCTCCTGCCGGCCAGCTCGCCGACTGCCGCAGTGACGACGTCGCCGCCTCCGAGCTGTTCATCGTCGAGGGAGACTCCGCTCTGGGAACCGCCAAGAACGCCCGCGACTCCGAGTTCCAGGCGCTGCTGCCGATCCGCGGCAAGATCCTCAACGTGCAGAAGGCATCCCAGGCCGACATGCTGCGCAATGTCGAGTGCTCGGCCATCATCCAGGTGGTCGGTGCCGGCAGCGGACGGACCTTCGACCTGGAGGCCGCCCGCTACGGCAAGGTCATCCTCATGACCGACGCCGACGTCGACGGCGCCCACATCCGCACCCTCCTGCTGACCCTCTTCTTCCGCTACATGCGCCCCATGATCGAGGCGGGCCGGGTCTTCGCCGCCGTCCCGCCCCTGCACCGCATCGAGGTCTCCGGCTCAGGGCGGCGCAAGAAGGAGATCATCTACACCTACTCCGATGAGGAGCTCGTCACCACCCTGCGCCGCCTGGAGCGTGCGGGCCGCAGCTTCAAGGAGCCGCAGCGCTACAAGGGCCTGGGTGAGATGGATGCCCACCAGCTCGCTGAGACCACCATGGAGCCTCAGCACCGCACCCTGCGGCGCATCACTCTGGGGGACGAGGCCCAGATCATGGAGGCCGAGTCCGTCTTCGAGCTCCTCATGGGCTCATCGGTCGAGCCCCGCCGCGACTTCATCGTGGAAGGCGCCCGTGATGTTGATCGTGAGCGCATTGACGCCTGACTCCCGCGTCAGGTCTCGGACGCTCCTTCAGGTAAGGTCGGTAACCTTCGTGTCACGGCCCGCCGAAGGTCGAGGCTCGTTCACTGACTGATCGTCATTCTTCGTCCTCATGAGGGAGGTGTGCTGATGGCACCCGGTTACGGCGTCCGCCGGGCGGGATCCTCACCCTGGCCCATCCTGCGCCCGGGGCCCCGCTCGTCCCTGTCACGGGAGCTGACCTGGCGGCCGCTGGGCCCGGAGGACAACTACGAGCTGGCCGCGCTCATCGCCCGGGCCGAGGACGTCGACAACCCTCCCTACCGCACCAGTGAGCAGGAGACGGCCGAGTACTTCCTCGACCCCACTTACTCCGGGGTCGCCGGGCGTGACACCGACGGCGTCATGCGCGCCTTCGGCCTGGTACGCCTGCGCCCGGCCGGGGAGATCTATGCCTCCATGACCGGCACCGTGGACCCGGCAGTGCGCAACCGCGGCATCGGACGCGCCCTCCTGCACTGGCAGGCCGAGCGGGCCCGCCACCTTGTGGGGGCCGAGCGGGCCGGCTCCGTGCCGCGCAAGGGCGCGGCCCAGATCCCCGCCCATGTGGTCACCACCGTCATGGCGGACGACGAGCGCATGCAGGGGCACCTGGCGGACATGGGTTTTGAGCCGATGCGTTGGTACCGGGAGGTGCGCGATTCCTCGGCGACGAGATCCCCGAGGTGGACCTGGACGGCTTCATCACCATCGACCCGTGGACCCCCGAGATCGACGACGACGTCCGGCGCGCCTACAACCAGGCCATGGCCGAGACCTGGGAGACGGAGAACGTCACCCCCGAGGACTGGACCGCCGGCAGCGCCTACTTCGCCCCCCAGTGGAGCTTCGTGGCCATGGATCGCTCGGGGGACCGGGCCCGTGTCGCCGGGTACCTGCGCTCGGGCTCGCTACGAGCAGGACTGGCAGGCCCTGGGCTGGCGTGAGGGCTACACCGACGTGCTCGGGGTCCCTCAGCGACCACCGCCACCGCCAGATCGGGCCCGCGCTGCTGGTGGCCGCCATGCGCGCCTACGCCGCCGACGGCATGGAGTACGCCGCCGCCGGCGTCGACACCGACAACCCCAGTGGTGCCGTGGACCCTGTATGAGTCCCTGGGCTACGTACCCACCCGCGGCACCATCCTCTACGCCCTCGACGTCTGAGCGGGGCGTTCATCTCCCGGGAGGCTCACCCGTGCGAATGAGATGTGAGAAGTGCCGCGGAATGCTCGATTATGTACCATCCTTGATTAAGGAAGTGATTTTTGGGGGTATTATTAGCTGTGCTGATGTGGCGTGCGTGCGTGGGATTTTCCGCTTGCTGGCACTCCATTTTTCGTTTTCGTTGGCGATTCTGATTCTGTTGACTTTCGGATGCTCGACAGTGATTAAAGCATGAGGAGTCTGTTTCGTGCTTACTCGTTTCTCGACAACCATAATGTCTTCGTCTATATGTTGGTTGTGGGTATGTTTGCCTTTTTGCTGGTGGGAATTCTGTTGCGATGAGGGAGGTGGACTGTCTGTCAAGCACGTACTTTTGAATGTAATGTCAGTTCTGTTTAATCTAACAATATGGAATACGCGATACGGGTCGAGGGTGGTGGGACTGTCTGCTATGATTGTTGGACTAACGATGTTCTCTGTTTCTTTTAGGGTGGTTGGTCGAGGCTGTTTCGTGGGTGACGTATGATCCGACGGAGAGTCGGTTAATAGTAGTAGTTCCTCGCCCAGTAAGAATCATATTCGTATGGTTATCTGTCGCTACCTAAATCACATTGGAGTGGATCGAATTAAAATTGAGGAAGTAAAGGGGGATATATATGCAGTAGGTGATAGCCTGCGCTCCCTGAGCGCATTTATTCACCATCGCAAACTCGCAACTGGATCGCAAACCCTAAATTCACTGCTATGATAGTTGAAATGCCCATGGGTGTGAGCTGGTAGCGTTGGCGGGAGGCTGCTATATATGATAGCTAGGTTTAGTTCTGTTAGAACGATGTGGCGTTTCGAGGTGTTCTGTGTTTTTGTCGTTGTGGTTGTCGCGGCACTGGCGTTCATATCGACGTGTGAAATACTGAATAGTAGGATATCGGTCATATTATGTTACTTGCATTATGTGTATTGTGCGGTATTTTCTACTACTTCAGGCGGGCGTGACGTTTTTGTATTTTCGATCTATGTTTTTAGTTTGATTGTTGGAATAGATTGTTCCGACGATGGGGTATGGAAATATAGTTAGGGGTTTGGGGGTTTCGTATCTGGCTTATCTTCGTGGTTCAATGATAAAGTCTAGAGTCGCTTGCTGTGAAGTTGGTTAGCGCTCCATGCCGTATGGCATGTCCTTTAACCCTAATTATGCTGTGAGGCTACGGCTCCGGGCCACCACGGTGGCCACTGGGCAGACGTACCGCCAGCTCCTCGGCCCCAGGCGCAGGGTCTCTGCCAGACCAGGTCGGCCTGAGAACCCACCGCCACCGGAGCCGGCCCGTTGACACTGGCCGCCAGCGCCTCCTCGGCCGTCAGCCGCTGATCCCGGCGACCCACCGACCGTCCGGCGTCCGGCGCGCCCCACGAGCCGCCGACGTGGCCAGCCACGGATCCCGCGCCCACGGCTCATCCGGTCCCAGCTGAACGCCCAGCGCCCGGCAGCCACCATGTCTGCGAAGGCGTGGGTGCGCTCAGTCCCGGCCATGCCCGGCTCACGGCCGCCCAGTCGTCAATGCGGTGGGCCCGGCTGAATCGACTGCGCTCGATGCCGCAGCCACGAGGCGCCCTGAAGCGCCCGTCAGGCTCGTCGAGGGCGTCGCGGCGAAGCAGCTGGGCGTGTTCCAGGCGCCCGGCGGCACCCAGGTGCGCGAGGCCCGCGGCGACGTCGTCGACCGCTGCCGTCGATGGCGTGGATGGCCATCTCCTTAGCCTACCGGGAGGCTGGGCCGCATGATGGTCGGTGAGCTCGGCGGTCGATATTGACCACGCCGCGGGCGTGCTCGACCCAGCTCGGCGTAGGCTGGCACGTATGGAGCGCTGCCCGAGCCCATCGAGCGGTCTGCGATCACTTTGAGCTGGCCCCTGCACGCAGCACCGCCGTCGGGCAGGCGGGGTGAGCCCGCTGGCAGCGCGGTCCCGGTGCGCAGGCGCGATCCGAGTGCTCCAGCTTGTCGCGGTGAACCCCGATGCGGATCCGGGGCAGCACCTGGGGAAAGAGAACTGCTGCTCCGCCGTATTTCACCCAGGCGCCGCGGCCAGTCCATCCAGGATCACCTCCGACTTTTCAGCTCATGTCCACCACGCCGGTGATGCCCAGGACAGCATGTCGGCCAGGACCTGCCGGTAGCCGGACTCCCGCAGCTCGCGCGTTTCCGGGCACCTCATCGAGGCGGTCCAGCAGAGGGCCGAACCACTGGATCCTCGCTTCATCAGCGCCCCCGGGTCCTGGGCTTTAGCGGCAGGTCGAGACATCGCAGCTGCCGAGTTCAACCACGGAGTGCACGTCGGAGATGAGCAGCGTGGGAATCTCCCCGGTGACGGCGTCGGGGTTCGTGCCACCGTGGGCACCCGCTGAGTTGGACGAGACGGTGCCAGAAGCCCTGGATCGTGTCGGCCGCCGAACGCCGGATGATCCCGCAGCGCCAGGCGCCCACCAGCTCAGAGCCTCCTCGGCGCTGCGGGTGGCCAGCGCGTGTCAATGCGCGCCGAGCGCGCGCCGCCTCCATGTCGGGTGGGCGTAGCAGGCGTCCCACAGGCCGAATGAGGAAAGGGAGCCCTCGGCCTGAAGGCCGTGCTCCGGGAGGCGCTCCAGCTCAGCCACCTCGAGCGTGCCAGCCTCGTGCACGTACATCACGGGCTCCTGCGGGGGCGGCAGCGCGGCTCAGGGCGCCATGGTGCAGGTCACCTCGGCGAGCTGCCCCAGCTCGGTGCGCGACCAGAAGGATGACCGCGCGTCCCTGATGCGTGCGGGTCTGCGGAGGGTTGATCGGCCATGCGTCACTGTGGGCACAGTCCGCCCCGCTCGCGGGCGGTTCAGGACACGCTGCTGCGACAGGCGTCGCCGATTCCGATGATAAGGGCCGGCGGCGGTGAGGCCGGAGCCGTCGCGCCGCTCATCGAGGCTCCGGCAGCGCGACCGGCGCTACGCTCGCGCAGCACGCCCTAGAGCGAGACCACACGCGAGCCACGACGAGTTCGTCCCTCACCCTTGCAGGAATTCGGTGCGAGGCGGATTCGCCATGTGGCCCATCCACCTTCGCGGGTGGCGATCGAGGTGACCTCGACGCTCCGCGGTAGGCGGCAGCGACGGCACCTCGGAGCCCTGCCACCCGTCACCGACGGCGCGCCTCGCCAGGGCTCCTCCAGGAACCGCTGCGCCGGCGATAACCCGGGCGCCCTCATGCGGCGGATCCCGCCATGCCGCCGGCACTCCGTCCTTGCAGGCGCGCGCTTGGCGGCCTGGAACCGCCAGCAGCTGGGCGTCGGAAGTCACCAGTGCCAGGAAGTCCGTATCCGCCGCGGTGCCGGCGAAGACCGCGGTCACCCTCGGACAGGAGATGACCTCCCAGCTCTCGGCGTTCCTGGGCCGTCACCGGGCTTGACCCGCTTGTGACGCCCTCAGCCGTGGCCAGGACGATCGGCGGGTTGTCGGCCGACCCACCGGGACCAGCACGACCTTTTCCTCCGGCTCGATGTCCACCAGCTGGCGAACCTGAGTCGCGCCGGCCAGCCAGGGCGCCCTCGGTGCGGGGCACCTCAGTGGTGGAGACGACGTCGAGCAGCACCAGACCGCCCGGTGTCGGTGACCGCGCCGATACGCCCACGCGCCGTGGTGGCCACCTCGGGAGGTCAGGGCGTCATGGGGCTGGCGCCCACCGGTGCAGGCCACCGGCTCGGCGCCGGCCGTGCGCGCCACCGGTCCGGTGGCCGACAGCACCACCGGCACGGGTCGTCGGGGACGGTCAGCGGCACCGGAGATGCGCTGGGCATGGCGTCATCGGCTGAGCGCGCCACCGGCCACTTCGCACCCGACCTGAGGCGGAGGCGTCGTCCGCAGTGCAGCAGCGGCCGACGACGTCACGCGCTCACCGGAGGCCCCAGCGCACCGTGCGCCGCGGGTGCCGAACTGCTCGGCCCGGCCGCCAGCTCACGGGAGACGCGCGCAACAGCACGTCGTCGGCCAGGATCGCCTCGGAGCCTCGATCTCGCGGGCCAGCTCGTCCGCGCTCCTTCTCCAGCTCGATCACCGAGAACTTCGTGAGCCGGCGCAGCTGGAGCTCAAGGATGCATAGCCGGCCTGCGGCTCGGTGAGGTCGAAGACCTGCGCATGAGCCAGGTGCGCGCCGTGCGCGGCATCGTCGGAAGGAGCGGATGACGGCGATGACCTCATCGATGTCGAGGATGGCGATGAGCAGGCCGTCCACCAGGTGGGCGCGCTCGCGACGCTGCCCAGGCGGAACCGGGTGCGCCGGGTGACCACCGTGAGGCGGTGACGCACGGACACCTCAGCAGCTCGCGCAGCCCCAGGGGTGAGGCTGACCGTCCACGGGGAGACGTTGTTGATGCCGAAGGAGTCCTCCAGCGGCGTGTGCTTGTAGAGCTGAGCCAGGACGGCCTCGGGGTTGTAGCCGTTCTTGACGCTGATGACCAGGGCGGGTGCCGTGCTTGCGGTCGGTAAGGTCGGCGACGTCGGTGATGCCCTGGAGCTATGTGGAGCCCCACCGCCTCGCTTGATGCGGGCGATGACCTTCTCCGGCCCCACCATGTGAGGGCGGCTCGGTGACCACGATGCCCTCTGCGGCGCGGGAGACGGACTCCACGTGAGCGGTGGCCCGTGGCGAGACTTGCCGCGCCCCGTGCGATATGGGCCTCCCGGATTCCGTCAGGCCCACGATCATGCCGCCGGCGGGCGGGATCCGCGCCCGGCACGAAGGCCATGAGCTCCTCCAGACTCGCCTCCGGATGAGGTCAGCGGGTGCCAGGGCTGCAGCACCACCTCCACGAGTTGTGCGGCGGCATGTTCGTGTGCCATACCCACCGCGATACCCGCCGCGCCATTGACCAGCAGGTTGGGGAGGCCGCCGGCAGCACCTCGGGCTCCGGTGAGCGTAGTGGTCGTAGTTGGGGGTGAAGTCGACCGTGTCCTCATCCAGGTCCGCCGTCAGCGCCAGGGCCGAGGCGGCCAGGCGGGCCTCGGTGTGGCGGGGGCAGCCGGCCCGTCGTCCAGGGGAGCCGAAGTTGCCGTGACCGTCAATGAGCGGCAGACGCATCGTGAAGGGCTGGGCCAGACGCACCAGCGCCTCGCAGATCGCGGTGTCCCGTGAGGGTGGAGCCGCCCCATGACATCGCCCACGACCGGGAGGACTTCACGTGCGGACGATCCGGGCGCAGCCCCATCCGATCCATCTGGAACAGGGATGCGGCGCTGAACCGGCTGTGAGCCCGTCGCGGGCGTCGGGCAGGAGCGCGCGCGTAGATGACGGGTAGGCGTACTCAGGAAGCTGGTGCATCTCCGTGGACAGGTCGAGATCGACGATCTCCCCGTCGGTCGGGGAGGTCGGGTGGTGGCAGAACTTCGGCATGGGCGCATTCTCCGAGGGAATCGGGCCGAAAAGCAAACCACGACACCCGGGCGTGACAGGTCGAACGCGCCCGCCGGCGGCAGTCGGCCCGCCTCGAGCACGAGCACACCGGTGCTCGACGGCGCGAGGGCAGACGATGGCACAATGGCGACCATGACGACCCACTCAGGCCGCAGCTCGGCCGCAGGCTCCGCCTCGCGAGGCGTCCCAGGAAGCCTTCGCAGACCTGGTGCAGCAGGTGGAGCTCGCCGGCTACTACCCCCGAGCTGGTGCTCGACACCCTCCGCCTGGCCACGGGCGGGGGAGATCCTCTCCGGCATGGTCGGTCCGAGACCACCTTCGCCGAGGCGGTCCACCGCCACCTGACCGTCCTGGCCCTGACCCCCAGCCGTCTCATCATCGTCCACGTTGACGACACCCCTCGCGACGACGGCAGCCCCGGCGCCCTGGCCACCAGCGAGGCCGTCCCGCTCAGCCGTATCCGCTCCATGGCCCTGACCCGCGGCGTGGCGGACCCGGCCCGGGGCGGTGGAACCCTCACCGAGATGACGATCGCGGTCTCCTGGGGCTCGGTGCGCCGTATCGACATGGAGCCGGCCACCTGCGCAGACCCCGACTGCCAGGCCGACCACGGCATGACCGGCGTGTCCGTGCCCGACGACGTCGTCATCCGTGTGGCCGCGGGCGTGGAGGGCGCCGCCGCCCTGGCCCGCGCCGAGACCTTCGCCGGCCGGCTCTCACAGATGGCGGCCCGCGCCGCCGCCCTGTGACGGGGCCGGGGATGGGAACCGGGACCGCCGGCGGGCAGTCCGCATCGGCCCCCGCCACGGACTCGCCGCAGGATCCTGCGCTCCGCTATGTCCTGGCGGTCGGCGCCGTCAGTGCCGGACTGAGCCTGGCTGACACCGAGCACGACGACGATACCGGCCGTGATGCCGTTCTCAGCCCTACCGGAGAACCCACTGAGGCAGTCGTCTCCGACGCCCGGGCCCGCGCGGTCGCCCGCAGCTGGGGGATCGCGCCGGCTGACGGGCCCGGGGAGGTCGGTGGCGGCCCGGGAACCGTTGTCGTCCTCGTGGACGGTCTGGGTCTGGAGATGCTCCGCCAGCGTCGCGGGCACACCCCACCCTGCGCCAGTGGCTGGCACAGCGCGAGGCTGCCACTGCCGTCGCCGGCGCAGGAATCCTCACCTGCCGACCCTCGACGACGGCTGCGGCCCTGACCATGCTGGGCACCTCCGCCCTGCCCGGAACAACTGGCATGGTCGGCTACTCGGTGCTCAACCCCCGCCTGGGGTCCCCTCTTGACGCCTCCGCCCACCCCGGCCCCGATCAGGTCCTCAGCCTCATCACCTGGAAGGGGACAACGTTCCCAGCCCCAGGTCCTGGCAGGACGTGCCCACGATCTTCGAACGTCTCCCGGTCGGGAGCGCGGTGAGCATCGGACCGAGCCGGTTTGCCGGCTCCGGCCTGACCGAGGCCGCTCTACGAGGCGCCTCGCACCTGGGGAGCCGACCGGCTGGAGGACCGGCCCGGCCTGGCCGCCGGCGCCTGCGCCGAGGCACCCGCTGGTCTACCTCTACGTCGGCGAGCTGGACAAGACCGGGCTGAAAGCACGGGTGGCTCAGTGAGCAGTGGCTGACCCAGCTCGAGCGCCTCGACGCCGCCATGGCCGAGCTGGCCCGCCGTGTCCCCGCCGGAACCAGGATCCTCCTCAGTGCCGACCATGGCATGGTCGACACCGATCCCGACCACCGCATCGACCTGAGCGCCCACCGTGAGCTCGTTCGTGACGTCGTCGCCGTGGCCGGCGAGCCCAGGCTGACGCACTTGCACGTGGCCGACGGCGACGTGGACCTCGCCGCCGAGGTGGTTCAGCGCTACCGCCGCGTCCTGGGGGATCGGGCGATGTGGATCGGGACCAGGGAGCAGGCCGGTGAGCACCTGGGTGTCCTTGGCGCGCGAGCACGGGGCGTCGTCGGGGACGTCGTCGTGGCCATGGCCGAGAACTGGGTCCTCGTGGACCCCCGGGTCCACTCCGAGGCCGCCATCGCCATGCCCGGCGTCCACGGATCCTTCACCCCGGCCGAGACCGAGGTGCCGCTGCTCATCACCGAGGCCTGAGGGCCCGGCTACTCGGGAGCTACTCAGGAGCTACTCAGGCCTGGCGCCGAAGACGATCTCGTCCCAGGAAGGTACGGAGCGCCGTGAGCGACGGCGGGACTTCTTCTTGGCCGGAGGCGTCCTGGGCATGTCGGGCAGGGGCTCCTGCGTACCCGCCGCAGAGGCGGCCGACGGACCGGGGGAGGCCTTGGCCAGGACCTCGGAGCGCGAGGGCATGGGGATCTCCGGCACCGGCTCAGTGGGGCTGTCAGCCCCCAGCGGTGCTCGACGTCCCACGGGGATGCGCTCCACCGAGGGGCTCGGGGCGGACGGCGCCGCCGAGGGGCGCTGGAGGCCGTCACCAGCCGAGTTCCGGCCGGGTGGTTGCCGGTGTGCAGACGCCTGCGCTCCGAGCATCGAGTGAGACCTGCGCGCTCAGGCCCGCGGTCTGCTCCAGGACTCATCGTCGGCCCTGGGAACCTGCCTCGGTGTGGCGCTCCTCCATGCCCCGGGCCGGGGGTGAGGGGACCTCGGGGCTCTCAGGGCTGCTGGTGTAGTCGATGCCGTGAGGGTCGGTGAAGGCGTCCTCATCCGCGTTCCCCTCCCCGGCGAAGCCGCTCAGGTCGTCGTCCTGGGGCATCTCCACCTCGACGCGCCGGCCCCGGCTGGAGGCCAGGTCGGCCAGCAGTGCGTCGGTGTCATCGGCCGACATGGCGCCACTGGTGGGGCGACCGTACTCCCGAACCGGCAGCATCCCGGCGGGCATCTCGACAGCCAGCCAGTGGACTCGCCGGAGGCCGCAGCCGGGGCGGAGGCCGCCGAGACCGCGCTGCCGGCCGCTGAGCCCGCGGCCGCGGGGGAGTGCCCCGACTGGGCCGACGGCGCAGAGGCGGAGGCCCCGGGGGCCTTGGAGTCCTGGTCGAAGACGGCCGGGCGCTTGGTTCCCGCTCCGGCCTCGGTGAGCCAGCGCGCCTCGTCGTCCAGGGCGTGAACCGCGCGGGCGGTCAGGTCCAGTGACCAGCGCGCCTGCTTCTCCTCGGCGGACTGCACGAAGGTCACCATGATGAGCCAGGGGTCGCGGCCCTCGCGCAGTGACGTCCCACTCGAGGCTGGAGGGGTCGACGCCGCGCGTGGCCAGGCGATCCACCACCAGCTCGCCGAGCAGGGGGAGTCCTTCTCCCAGCCGATCCGGCAGGACTGGGCCTGCGAGACGGCCCACTGGCGCTCGGCGAGCACCGGCCCTCGAGAGCGGCGCACGTGCTCACGTCCATGCCCGTGCTGATCGCCACCTCGGCAGCGGTCGCGCCGGCGCCCATGTGGGCCTGGAGCTGCCGGGGCGCAGGGGGCGCCGGCGCCTCGGCGACCGTCCCCGACGGGGCAGGATCGCTCCGCGGTCACGGCGCACCGCGGCCCTGAGGGGCGTCGTCGACGACGATGCTGTAACGCTCGCCGTCCTCGTCGGTCATGACAATCGTGTCACCGTTGGCACCCAGCAGCTCGAGTTCGACCATGGGCGGGGCCTCCTTCATCCCGTGTCAGCACGATATGCTCCACTGTGCCTCACAGCCTGCCATCCGCAGGCGCCCAGCCGTGGGAGGCGCAGCGGTGTGCCACATGTGAACCACGTGTGAATACCCTCGTGAAATCCCCCGGGTCGGGCGCACCGCAAACCAATCGTGCTCCTTCGTCGGGCGATTTGGCTTGACGGCCCACCTGGCGGTGCTATTGTGCGCGTGCCTTCCGGGACGGGGACGCCGAATCATCGGCACGACGCCGGCGCGCGTGCACGGCTCAGCTCCCGCCTTGTGAAGGTCACCCGAGAGCCGTCGACAGAAAGAGTGACGAGGCCATGGCGACCGACTACGACGCCCCGCGCAAGAATGATGACGAGCCGAGGCCGATTCCATCGAAGACTGACCTCGCGGCAGAAGGACCAGTCATCCGCCGCGATCGAGGAGGACGAGAACGAGGCCGCCGAGGGCTTCGAGCTTCCCGGGGCGGACCTGTCCCGGGAGGAGCTGAGCGTTCACGTCGTGCCCCAGCTCGAGGACGAGTTCACCTGCTCGGAGTGCTTCCTCGTCCATCACCGCAGCCAGCTGGCCTTCGTCGACGAGGCGACCGGTCTTCCGGTGTGCGCCGACTGCGCCGGCTGACGCTCCCACCCAACTCAGGAGATCCCCATGGGACTGTTCTCGCGCCGTCGTGACGACGCAACCACCGATTCTGACGAGTCCGTCCTCGGGCGCGACCTCGGCGACGACGCCCTCGACGAGGCCGCCGCCTCCGGACCCTGGGACCTCAGCGAGCTGCCCGAGGACCAGGAGGAGGTGCCCCGCATCGACCTGGGCGCGCTGCAGGTCCCGGCCGTCGACGGGATGCAGCTGCGCCTGGAGCAGGCGCCCGACGGCACCGTCACCGCCGTCGTCCTGGCGCTGGGTGGCTCGGCGCTTGAGCTGCGGGCCTTCGCCGCGCCGCGCACCGCGGGCATCTGGGACGAGCTGCGCGGTGACATCGCCAACGAGCTCGCCGGGAACGGTGCCCGCTACGAGGAGAGCCACGGGAGCACGGCACCGAGCTGGTCGCTCACCTGCCCATGCGCGGCCCCCGACGGCACGATGGCGACCGGCACGATCCGGTTCCTGGGGATTGACGGCCCCGTTGGTTCCTGCGCGGCGTGCTTCAGGGCCGCGGCCTCCTCCGAGCACTCCGCTCAGGCGCTGCAGGGAGGTGCTGCGCGGAATCGTCGTCGTCCGCGATGGCCGAGCCCGCCCGCCCCGCGGATCCTGCCCCTGCACGCGCCCGGGGCCGTCGCCGGCCCTGAGGTCGAGGATCTGCCCGGCATCGACCCGCTGGCGCCCGGACCGACCGTCGCCGAAGTGCGTTAGATGGGGGCGCTGTCGGCGCGGGTCAAGCGGCTCTACGAGTCGCTGCGCACCAGCCGCGAGCGCGGGAGGCCGAGGATGAGGGAGCGCTCCGCCAGCCGGCGGGGCACCGATCCGATCGGCTCACTGACCTCGCGCCAGCGGACCTGCGTCTCCGGTGTGCTGCGAGGCGGTCACCTACCGCTCGAGCCAGGACAAGCCCATCCTCGTCGGGCAGCTCTACGACGGCACCGGCAGCATCGACCTGGTGTGGTGGGGCCGGCGACGCATCCCCGGCATCAAGCCGGGGGCCCATCTTCTCGCTGAGGGGCGGGTCGCCGACGGCACCCACCGCCAGCAGATCCACAACCCCGCCTATCGCCTGCTGGGGCCGGGGCAGTAGCAACCGGCAGCCACCTGCGGGAAGGACCATCGAATGAGCAGCCGTTCCACTGGAACCACCCGTACGGGCCTGGGGGCCATTGACTCCAAGCGCTTCGACGCCATCGCGGCCGTGGGCGGGTGGCGCGGCATCCTGGAGTCCGTCGTACCCACCCTCATGTTCGTCCTGGTCATGGCGGTGCGCCCCGCCGCCCTGGTGGCCGCCCTGCTCGCCTCCCTGGCCATCAGCGCCATCTGCCTCGTGGCCCGCCTGGCGCAGCGCCAGTCCCCGGCTCAGGTCGTCGGCGGGGCCGTGCTGGTCCTCGTCTCGGCCCTGTGGGCCTGGCGCAGCGGCGACGCCTCCAACTTCTACGCCACCGGCCTCATGATTAATGCGGCCTGGTTGGTCGCCTGCCTGGTCTCCCTGCTCATCGGCTGGCCGATCGTGGGAGCCCTCATGACTCTGTGGCATCGCGTCACCGACGAGTCGGCCCACGGCGAGGGCGGTCAGGCGAGCAGGGACTCGGGTCGTGCCGAGACTCCACAGGCCGACGACGACCCCGCCGCCCGCCCCTCGGCCTGGCGCACCGAGCCGGCCCTGCGCCATGTTCGGCGCCGCTACCACGCGGGCACCTGGGTCCTGACGCTCATGTTCGCCCTGCGGCTCGTCGTTGAGGTGCCCCTCTACCTGGCCGGCGCCCAGGCGGTGTCCTACCTCGGGGCGGCCCGCCTCATCCTGGGCGTGCCGCTGTACGCCGTGACCCTGTGGTTCATCTGGCTGCTGGTGGCCCCCAGCCGGATCGCCCAGGCCCAGGCGGCCGTCCAGCGGTAGCGCCGCCTCCCACCGTCACGTGAAGATGAGGGGCAGCTCCTTCAAACTGGACTCTCCCTCCCGCGCCGTGAGGAAGATGGGCTCGTCGCCGCGCTCGAAGCGCCTCGTCGCGGTCCGGTGTGATGGGGCGGTAGTCGCGCAGGGATCGCCGCCAGCACCGTGTGGGGCGGCAGCTCGATGTCGGTGACGAGCTCGCCGATGACCGGTGAGTCCTCCGGCAGGGTCAGCTCGTGCATGGAGGCGCCCGACTGGTGGAAGTGGAAGATGCTCACCAGGCTGCCGACACTGACGGCCTCCTCCACCAGGGCCGTCATGGAAGCGCGGGGTCGACACGGCCACGTCCACGCCCCAGGTCTCATCGAGCCACTCGCTCTTGGGGTTGTTGACGCGCGCGACCGTGCGGGGCACCCCCGTACTCGGTCTTGGCCAGCAGGGAGATGACCAGGTTGGCCTTGTCGTCCCCGGTGGCGGCCACGATGACGTCGCAGGTCTCGGCCCCGGCGCGCTCCAGGGCGTCGATGTCGCAGGCGTCGGCCAGCTGCCAGTCGGCCTGCGGGACTGAGGCGATGCGCATGGCCTCGGTGGAACGGTCGACGAGGGTGACCTCGTGGCCGTGGCTGATGAGCTCGCGGGCGATGGAACGGCCCCACGGATCCGGCTCCGGCGATGACGATCTGCATGGCTCAGGCCTCCTGGGTCGGGGCGTGTGACAGGGCGCGGCGGACCTGGCCGATACGGTCGGTGCTCACCGCCAGGTGCAGTCGGTCGTGCTCCTGGATGACGGTGGCGGCCTCGGGCAGCAGCGCCGTGGCATCGCGTGAGATCCAGGCCACCCGCACCCTGAGGCGGTCCTCCAGCATCCCGATCGTCGTACCGACCCACTGCGGGGAGGCGTTGGGCTGGATGAGAGCGACCGTGCCCGAGGGGTCCTCCAGCTCGCGGGCGCTGGAGCCCGGCAGGATGCGGCGCATCATCTGGTCGGCCGTCTGACGCACGGTGGCCACGGTGGGGATGCCCAGGCGCTCGTAGACGTCGGCCCGCCGCGAGTCATAGATCCGGGCGACGACGTTGTCACACCGAAGCTCTCCTGGCTACCCGCGCAGCCACGATGTTGGAGTTGTCCCCGTTGGACTGACGGCGACGAAGGCGTAGGCCTCGTCGATGCCCGCCTGCTCCAGGGCGTCGCGGTCGTAACCGACCCCCTTGACCTTGCGGCCGTTGAAGTCCGAGGGCAGGCGGCGGAAGGCGTCCGCGGAGCGGTCGATGACGGACACCGAGTGCCCCATACGGTCGAGCTGAACAGCCATGGACGCTCCGACGCGGCCACAGCCCATGATGACGAAGTGCACGAGGAGGACGGTACTCCGTTGTCGGGCCGCGGACGTAACATCTGGAGACGTGCGTGACTTCGCAGACCGCATCAAGCGGCTTCTCGTCGGCCGTCCTGTTCCCAGTGGAGCTCTGGGGGAGACCCTCCTGCCCAAGAGGATCGCCCTTCCGGTATTCGCCTCCGACGCCCTGTCCTCCGTGGGCTACGCCCCCGATGAGGTGCTCATCACCCTGGCCGTGGCCGGCGTTGCGGCCACCTCCCTGTCGCCGTGGGTGGCCCTGGCCGTCGTCGGGGTCTGGCCGTCGTCGTGGCCTCCTACCGCCAGACTGTCCACGCCTATCCCTCGGGCGGCGGCGACTACGAGGTGGTCTCGGCCAATCTCGGCTCCCACGCCGGGCTTCTGGTGGCCTCGGCCCTGCTGAGCGACTATGTCCTGACCGTTGCGGTCTCGGTGTCCTCGGGCACCTCCTACCTCGCGGCCGCCTTGCCCGCCCTGGTCCCCTACAAGGTGGAGATCGCCGTCGCGGTCGTCACCGTCCTGGCCGTGCTCAACATGCGCGGCTCACGCGAGTCGGGCCGGGCCTTCGCCATTCCCACCTACCTGTACATGGGTGTCATCGGCATCATGGCCGTCGTCGGTCTCGTCCAGGAGCTGACCGGGACCCTCGGGCGGGCCGAGTCGGCCGGCTTCGACGTCGTCACCCACGCCGGCTGGGAGCAGGGCCTGACCGGCCTGGCCGGAGGCTTCCTGGTCCTACGGGCCTTCTCCTCGGGGTGCGCGGCCCTGACCGGCGTGGAGGCGATTTCCAACGGCGTGCCCAGCTTCCAGCGCCCCAAGTCCCGCAACGCCGCCACGACGCTGCTGCTCCTGGGAGTGATCGCCGCGCTGATGCTCATGAGCGTCATCCACCTGGCCGGCGCCGTCGGCGTGCGCATGGTGGAGGACCCGGCCCACCAGCTCCTGCGCAACGGCGTCCCAGTCGGGGACGGCTACCACCAGGACCCCGCGATCGGACAGATCGCCGCCACCGTCTTCTCCGGCTTCCGCCCGATGTTCTACCTGGTCGCCACCGTCACCGGTCTGATCCTGGTGCTGGCCGCCAACACCGCCTTCAACGGGTTCCCGGTGCTGGCCAGCGTCCTGGCCCGTGACGAGTTCCTGCCCCGCCAGCTCTCCCAGCGCGGCGACCGCCTGGCCTTCTCCAACGGCATCATCGTTCTGTGGCTGGGGGCCGTGGCCTTCCTCATCGGCTTTGAGGCCAATACGACCCGCCTCATCCAGCTCTACATCGTGGGCGTGTTCATCTCCTTCTCGCTGTCCCAGGTGGGCATGGTGCGTCACTGGACCCGCGAGCTGACCATCGCCACCGAGCCCAGGGACCGCTCGCGCATGTATCGCGCCCGCATCATCAACTCCATCGGCGTGCTGGGCACCGGGACGGTCCTGGTCATCGTCCTGCTCACCAAGCTCACCCGGGGAGCCTGGATCACCCTGACGATCATGGCGCTGCTCTACCTGGTGATGAACCGGATCCGTCGCCACTACCGCAGAGTCAGCGAGGAGGTGGCTATCTCCGACCTCCACGACGCCCGCGTCCTGCCGGCCCACGTCCACGCCATCGTCCTGGCCTCCCGCCTCCACCAGCCCACGCTGCGGGCCCTGACCTACGCCCAGTCGACCCACCCCACCGTCCTGGAGGCACTGACGGTGGACACCGGCGACGGCGGCGCCGAGCGCCTCCTGGACGCCTGGGAGGAGGCCGACATCGCCGTGCCCCTGACAGTCCTGGACTCCCCCTACCGGGACATCACCCGCCCGGTCATCAACTATGTGCGCTCGGTGCGCCGCGAGTCCCCCCGCGACCTCATCGTCGTCTTCCTGCCCGAGTACATCGTGCGCCACTGGTGGGAGCAGATCCTCCACAACCAGACCGCCCTGCGCCTCAAGACCGTCCTACTGTTCACCCCCGGCGTCGTCGTGGCCTCCGTGCCCTGGCAGCTGGGGCTGCCCGGACAACGGCACATCCACCACGGCGTGCGCGCCCGCACCGCCGAGGGCATCATCGACGCCGACGTCGCCATGCGCCGTCACGTCGACAGCCACCTCAGCCACCCCGACCAGCACAGCCCCGCCGGTGCCGGCGGTGTCAGTGCCGACCCCCAGGAGAATCGATGACCCCCAGCCCAGCTGGAGCGCAGACCAGCCCGCCCCCAACCGTGGTGAGCCGCGCGAGCTGACCCTGGCGGTGGGGGCTCCCGCGCACGGCGGGCACTGCGTAGCCCGCCCCGTGGAGGACCCGGGCGGCCGCGTCATCTTCGTGCGCCACGCCCTGCCCGGTGAGACGGTGCGGGCCCGCCTGACCGAGATGACCTCGCGGACCTGGCGTGCCGACGCCGTTGAGATCCTCCAGGCATCCCCGGACCGCGTCGAGTCCGTCTGGCCCGAGGCCGGCCCGGGGGGAGTGGGCGGGGGAGAACTCGCCCACGTGGCCCTGGACGCCCAGCGCACCTGGAAGCGTTGGGTCCTGGCCGACTGCCTGCGCCGGATCGGCGGGCAGGAGGTGGCCGACGCCGTCGCCGCCCTGCCCGAGGCCTCCGGCGCAGCCGCCGTGCCGATCGAGCCCATGCCCACCGACGCCGCGGCCCAGGCCTCCAGCAGCGCCCGGCGGCGCGCCCTGGCCGGAACCGCCACCCGCACCCGCGTGAGCCTGACGGTCGGTGAGGACGGCAGGCCCGGCATGCACGCCTTCCGCTCCGGGACGGTCCTGCCCCTGCGCCGCCTGCCCCTGGCGGTTGACGCCATCACCGAGATCGGGCTGCTGGAGCGCTCCCGCTGGCGCGCCCACTACCAGCCCGGCATGCGCATCGAGGCCATCGCCCCCAGCGGCGGCGAGCCCGTCGTCCTGCTCGACGAGCGGCTCCTGACCGCCCAGGCCCGCAGTACCGGACGGCGCCGGGTCCGGGAGGTCGTGGACGCCTCCGCCCTGGGGCTGGGGGAACTGACCTACTCCGTCCACGCCGAGGGCTTCTGGCAGGTCCATGTCGACGCCCCCCGGGTGCTCGTCGAGCGCGTCGTGCGCGGCGCCCTGGGGGAGGACCTCGAGGGCGCCGCGGACAGCCGCGTCCTGGAGCTCTACTCGGGGGCCGGCCTGTTCACCCTGCCGCTGGCCGCCCTGGTGGGCAGCGGTGGCGAGGTCCTGTCCCTGGAGGGCAATGAGCAGGCCGTTCGCGACGCCCGCCGCACCCTGCACGACCACCCCGCAGCGCGCCTGGCCTCGGGCCGCGTGAGCGCCCGCTCGGTACGTGAGCTGGCCGGGTCCCTCACCGGTGGTCGCCCCGACGTCGTCGTCCTCGACCCGCCGAGGCAAGGGGCCGGACGCGAGGTCATCGAGGCCGTCGGCGCCCTGGGGACCGAGCGGATCGTCCTGGTGGCCTGCGACCCGGCGGCCCTGGCCCGGGACCTGGGAACCCTCCTGCGCTCGGGCTACGCGCTGAGCTCCATGAGCGCGCTGGACATGTTCCCGCACACTCACCACTTCGAGACGATCGTGGTGCTCGAGCGCTCCTGAACGGGGGACGTCAGCGGGGTTGCGTGCGCCCGGCGTCACCAAATGCGGTTGACGGGCGCCGGGCCGCGTGCCGGGTTTGGCCAGCCTTCCCTACGTATTGACAACGGATGACACGCCGTGGGCTACGGTCCACACCGGAGCATCCGCGCAGCCCTCCGCCTGGCTGTCACCGCAGGTCCGCGTGACAGACCCGAGGCGGTGCGACGGGCCGGATCGGTACGACAACTGGAAGTGAGCCCCGGTGACCAGCCTCAACACCTTCGCCTCCCGCAGCACCCTCGACGTCGACGGCCGCGACTACGAGATCTACCGCCTCGACGCTGTCCCCGGCCTGGAGCGCCTGCCCTACAGCCTCAAGGTGCTGGCCGAGAACCTGCTGCGCACCGAGGACGGCGCCAACATCACCGCCGACCACGTGCGCGCCCTGGCCGCCTGGGACCCGGCCGCCGAGCCCGACACGGAGATCCAGTTCACCCCGGCCCGCGTCGTCATGCAGGACTTCACCGGCGTGCCCTGCATTGTCGACCTGGCCACCATGCGCGAGGCGGTCGCCGACCTCGGAGGCGACCCCGAGGTCATCAACCCCCTCAACCCCGCCGAGATGGTCATCGACCACTCCGTGCAGATCGACTCCTTCGGCCGACCCGGATCCCTGGAGCGCAACAAGGAGCGCGAGTACGAGCGCAACTCCGAGCGCTACCAGTTCCTGCGCTGGGGACAGGGAGCGCTGTCCAACTTCCGCGTGGTCCCCCCGGGCACCGGCATCGTCCACCAGGTCAACATCGAGTACCTGGCCCGCATCGTCTTCACCCACGAGCCGACGGCGTCACCCAGGCCTATCCCGACACCTGCGTGGGCACCGACTCCCACACCACCATGGTCAACGGCCTGGGCGTCCTGGGCTGGGGCGTGGGCGGCATCGAGGCCGAGGCCGCCATGCTGGGCCAGCCCGTCTCCATGCTCATCCCCAAGGTGGTGGGCTTCAAGCTCTCCGGTGCCATCCCCGCCGGCGCCACCGCCACCGACGTGGTCCTGACCATTACCGAGATGCTGCGCGCCCACGGCGTGGTGGGCAAGTTCGTCGAGTTCTACGGCGAGGGCGTCGCCGAGGTGCCGCTGGCCAACCGCGCCACCATCGGCAACATGAGCCCCGAGTTCGGCTCCACCGCCGCGATCTTCCCGATCGACGAGGTCACCCTGGACTACCTGCGCCTGACCGGCCGCTCCGAGGAGCGCGTGCGCCTGGTGGAGGCCTACACCAAGGCCCAGGGCATGTGGCACGACCCGGCCCGCGAGCCCGTCTACTCCGAGTACCTCGAGCTGGACCTGTCCACCGTGGTGCCCTCCATCGCCGGCCCCAAGCGCCCCCAGGACCGCATCGTCCTGTCACGGGCCAAGGAGTCCTTCCAGGAGGTCCTGCCCACCTACGCCTCCCAGCCCTCCAAGCCGACACCGGTGACCATGGCCGACGGCACCGCCACCGAGCTGGACCACGGGCACGTCGCCATCGCCTCGATCACCTCGTGCCACCAACACCTCCAACCCCTCGGTGATGATGGCCGCCGGGCTGCTGGCCCGCAACGCCGTCGCCCGGGGTCTGCGCTCCAAGCCCTGGGTGAAGACCTCCACCGCCCCGGGCAGCCAGGTCGTGACCGACTACTACGAGAAGGCCGGGTTGTGGCCCGCCCTCAACGAGCTGGGATTCAACGTCGTCGGCTACGGCTGCGCCACCTGCATCGGCAACTCCGGGCCCCTGCCGGCTGAGGTCTCCCAGGCGGTCAACGACGCCGACCTCGCCGTGGTCTCGGTGCTGTCGGGCAACCGCAACTTCGAGGGGCGCATCAACCCCGACGTCAAGATGAACTACCTGGCCTCCCCGCCCCTGGTCATCGCCTACGCCCTGGCCGGGACCATGGACATCGACTTCGCCACCGAGCCGCTGGGCCAGGACCCCGAGGGTCGCGACGTCTTCCTGTCCGACATCTGGCCCGACCCCACTGAGGTCCAGGCCGTCATCGACGCCACCATCGACCGCGAGATGTACACGCGCGACTACGCCGACGTCTTCGCCGGTGACGAGCGCTGGCAGGGCCTGGACACCCCCGAGGGGACACCTTCGCCTGGGACGAGGACTCCACCTACGTGCGCAAGGCCCCCTTCTTCGAGGGCCTGTCCATGGAGCTCACCCCGGTCACCGACATCAAGGACGCCCGAGTGCTCGCCCTGCTGGGGGACTCCGTGACCACCGACCACATCTCCCCGGCCGGCGCCATCAAGGCCGACTCCCCGGCCGGGCGCTACCTGGCCGAGCACGGCGTGGCCCGCGCCGACTTCAACTCCTACGGCTCGCGCCGCGGGAACCACGAGGTCATGATCCGTGGCACCTTCGCCAACATCCGCCTGCGCAACCGGCTGCTCGACGGCGTCGAGGGCGGCTACACCCGCAACTTCCTCACCGGCGAGCAGGAGTCGATCTTCGACGCCTCCCAGGCCTACCAGGCCGCCGGCATCCCGCTGGTGGTCCTGGGCGGCAAGGAGTACGGCTCGGGCTCCTCACGCGACTGGGCGGCCAAGGGCACGGCCCTGCTGGGAGTCAAGGCCGTCATCGCCGAGTCCTTCGAGCGCATCCACCGCTCCAACCTCATCGGCATGGGCGTGGTTCCCCTCCAGTTCCCGGCCGGACAGAGCGCCGAGTCGCTCGGCCTGGACGGCACCGAGACCTTCACCATCACGGGCCTGACCGCGCTCAACGAGGGCACCACGCCGCGCACCGTCGCGGTCACGGCGCAGAAGGCTGACGGCTCGGCGGTCTCCTTCGACGCCGTCGTACGCATCGACACCCCCGGTGAGGCCGACTACTTCCGCCACGGCGGCATCCTGCAGTACGTGCTGCGCCAGCTCGCCGGCTCCTGAGCGGGTCGATGGGACTACTTGGTCTCGTTGGGGTGAGCGGTGTGAACCTGCTCCAGGTAGACGGTATTGCCGTCGATATAGAACCAGATGCGGGCAGTACCCTTGGCAGTAGGTTTGTGCTGCCATCGCTGAAAAGTGCGACCACCCCGGGTTATTGCACGTAGGGACCCCTCGAGCGGATAATTGGTCGGGGTCATCGTGAGAGGTGAGTGCGTCAGGAAGTCCCAGGTGTCGCTCATGGGATTCCTCATGGTGGCTACCAGGTCACGCCACCCTTTCTCCGACTGCTTCGTGGCGAACTTCAGAAGGAACTCCGACTTCTTCGCCGGCCGTGGAACGAGGCTCTCCTTGGACATGGTCAGGGCCGGTTGACGACTGCTTCGTCATCGTCGTCGAGCCACTCGACCGGATGTGGGCTCAGACCCGCAGCGATTGCTGCGGCTGTCTCGCGCCAGCTGGTCAGCTTGGCGATCGCCAGGTGCGGCTGGAGTGTTGAGAAGGAGGCTCGCGCTGCGTCGATGAGGTCGCGGGCGCACTGTTCTTGATCCTGAGGCGTCAGTGCATACATCCACGGGTATCGGCTAGCCATCCGGTCAGTGAGAGGGCCATCCTCAAGGGACACCGTGATGAGGGTGGCAGCGATGTTCAAGAGCTCGTTTCGAGCGTCTGCTTCGCGCTGAGACATAAGGACAAGAGACTCCCCATCGCGGCGGGTCACAGTGACGGGGTGATTCTCCGCCTCGGCGAAGACCTCAGCCGAATGCTTGCTCAGGTCGGATGAGCGGCGCACAGCTGGGAGAGAATCAATGGTGAGTGCCATACGAACATGCTATTCGGATCGTATTCGGAAGTCTAGTGATCGATCCCGACGTGTTGGGTGACCGTCGTCCATGGGGCTTGCCACGGCCGCACCCATTGACGTGAGTTTCGCCACGCTCGTTGACTCTCTGGACGCAGCCCTGGTCGCTCTCGGCGAGTAGGAGAGCGGGCAGATATCAGTGAGGACGAAAGGATAAGTCGCCCCAATGACCGGTTGGGAGGGGAAAGCTGCGTGAGGCCTTCCCGGCTGCTGTCGGTGAGTCGCTGAGACCTTGGGCTGTCGCCCCGGAATAGCGGCCCTTCGCTTCCCGTTGCCCTGGCGTTCAGATCATGCCGAGCGGCGACCGCCGAAGGAGATGCGCACTCATGTCCCAGTCCACCGTCAACAGCGACGCGACCAACCAGACAGACGTCCCGGTCGAGGAGGTCGACCTTCTCGTCGTCGGAGGCGGCAAGGCGGGCAAGTCCCTGGCGATGCTGCGCGCCAAGGCCGGTGACAAGGTCGTCATGGTGGAGCGGGACAAGGTGGGCGGCACCTGCATCAACGTCGCCTGCATCCCCACCAAGACCCTCATCTCCGCCGCCCGCGTCCTCCGTGAGGTCCAGGGCTCGCAGACCTACGGCGTCACACTGCCCGAGCAGGACGGCGGGGCCGACGCCCTGGCTCAGGCCCGCATCGAGCTGGCCTCCTTCCGCGCCCGCAAGGAGGCCGTTGTGGGTGGCATGGTGGCCGCCCACGAGAAGATGTTCCCGGCCTCCGGCATGGACTTCGTCAAGGGCACTGCCCGCTTCGTGGGGGGAGCGCACCGTCGAGATCGCCCTGAACGACGGCGGCCTGCGGCGCGTGCGCGGCGCCAAGGTCCTCATCAACACCGGCACCACGCCGTCGGTCCCCCCGATCGAGGGCCTGTCCGACGTGCGCTACTGGACCAGCGAGGACCTGCTCACCCTGCCCGAGCTGCCCAGTAGCCTCATCGTCCTGGGAGGCGGGGTCATTGGCGTCGAGATGGCCTCCCTCATGGGGCTCCTCGGTGTCCCGGTCACCATCGTTCACGCCGGGGAGCACATCCTGGACCGCGAGGACGAGGACGTCGCCGCTGAGGTGACCGCCGGTCTGGAGGCCTTGGGAGTCACGGTCCTGGTTGGTGCGCGCGCCTCGAAGGTCGCCGCCGCGGCTGACGGGAACGGCGTCGTCGTCACCACTGCCGACGGGCACGAGGTGAGCGGATCCCACCTGCTCGTCGCCCTGGGGCGCACCCCCGTCACCGCCGGCCTCGGCCTGGAGGCCGCGGGCGTGGAGCTGACCGAGCGCGGCTTCGTGCGCGTCGACGACCACCTGCGCACCACCGCTGAGAACGTCTACGCCGCCGGTGACGTGGCCGGCACGCCCCAGTTCACGCACGCCTCCTGGAACGACTTCCGCGTCCTGCGCGACCTCTTCGCCGGCAAGGAGGCCTCCACCACCGGGCGCCTCATCCCGTGGGCCGTCTTCACCACGCCCGAGCTCGGGCACGTGGGCATGAGCGAGGCCGAGGCCCGCGAGGCCGGCTACGAGGTGCGCGTCGCCAAGACCCCGACGGCGGCCGTCCCGCGCGCCAAGACCCTGGGCCACACCGAGGGCTTCTTCAAGGTCGTCATCGACGCCCGCACGGACCTCATCCTGGGCGCCGCCATCATCGGTGCCGAGGCCAGCGAGGTCGTCACCAGCATCCAGATGGCGATGCTGGGTGACCTGACGTGGCAGCAGGTGCGCGACGCCGTCATCACCCACCCCACCATGAGCGAGGGACTCAACATCGTCCTGGACTCCCTGGGCTGAGAGCCTGAGGACTGGCCCCGCCTGAACGGTGACACAGACCCGCTCAGGCGGGGCGTACCCCCAGGTTCTCGACGCGCTCGGCCCCCGGCAGCGCCACCAGCAGCGCCCCGGGCACCAGGAGCTTGGAGTGACGCACGCCCGAGCCGATGAGCACCGTGACCCGCTCCTCCACGGCGCCGTCGACGAAGAGCCGCCAGTCCTCGGGCAGGCCGACCGGGGTGATCCCGCCGTACTCCATGCCACTCATCTCCACGGCCCGCTCCACCGGCAGGAACGAGGCCTTGCGCACGTCAATGCGCTTCTTGACGACGTGGTTGACATCGGCGAAGTCGGTGGCACGCACGACGCAGGCGGCGATGCGCTCCTCGCCGGTCCGCTTACCTGCCACCAGCACGCAGTTCCCGGTCGCCTCAGGGTCCAGGTCATAGTGCGCGTTGAGGGCGTCGGTGTCGGAGTGGGACGGATCAATGGGCACCACCTGAGCCTGACGAGCCAGGTCCGCGCCCTCGGGCGAGGCCGCCTCCAGCGCCCGCAGCGCGGCGGCCACGGGCTCGGCGAGCAGGTCAGTACGCTCCAGCGCCGGCTGCCAGCCGATCTCCGCGGCGAAGACTCAGCCGGATCACGCAGCTCAGTCATTCCTTCTCATCCTTTCGACGACGTCGAGCGCCTCTCGATGCGCTCCACCAGACGGGTCCTGACCCCGGGCCACTGCTGCGGGGTCATGGCGAACATGGCCGTGTCACGCGTGCGCCCCTCCTCACCGGGAGCCAGAGAGGGCTGCCAGGCGCGCAGGACCCCCTCGAAGGTCGCCCCCAGTGCTGCGATCGCACCGCGAGCCACCTCATTGCGTGCATCGGTCTTGATGTCCACGCGGTCCACGCCCCAGTCCTCGAGGGCCTGCGTGAGCAGTAGGAGCTTGGCGGCCGGGTTGATGGCGGTGCCGCGAACAGTGGGCGAGAGCCAGGAGGAGCCGACCTCGACGGCGAAAAGCCGCCCGTCCGGCATCCACCGGGGTGTCAGGTACGCGGTGTGTCCGACGACACGGCCGGTGGCGACCTCCACCTGGGCGAAGGGCGCGTAGGTACCCGTGTCCCGGCGGGCCAGGCTGCGGGATACGTAGTCCTCGACCGTCTCCGGCGTCGGCACTGTGGCGAAAGGGCTGGTCGCGGCCGCCTCGGCGGCCAGCTGCAGCCCCGGCACGTGCTTAGGCGTCAGCGGCTCCAGCCGCACGATGCTGCCTTCCAGCACGCCACAGGTCAGGACAGGAGAGGGGACATGTGACTCAGTGGTGCTCATGGTGCGATCATGACAGCCGTGGCGCAGTCGCCGCTGGGGCGCCTCAGCATGTGGTCTCATTGTCCCCGTGCTGAGGCGTCATCTTCGAATCTTGACTACACGTCAAGTGTCGAGAACCGTATTTTTGATACGTAAAGCATCTCATATAGCGGGATAAACTGCTGTGCTACGATACTTGTCATCAAAGTCGACGTCATCACTGAAGAATTTGTGCATCGATCTGATCTTGCTGAATTAAAGCACAAAGTTGATGCAGTCATTCTATTCTTTGACGACTATGAGGTCATATACTGTGTGCTCGGTAAGCGCTCCGTGGAGATGCTTCGATCTAATGATTATGAATTGTTGGTGTACTGTGGGGTGGTATCTGATGCATGTGGTCACGGAGAAGCGATAACATATTTTGATGCGACTGAATGTGTTGCGAGCACTCAAGCAAGTGCCTACGGTGTGGTGTGTCGTTCGGCTGTGTTTGGGGCAGAGAATCTCTTGACGTCCAATAAGGGGTTGGAGTGTTTGAGTGTTACTGGTGGACGGTATGCATGTTCGAATAATTTCGACGATGTTTAGATCGGGTGTTGATGTATGATATGCGGGCTTCGTGATGCTTTGGAGATCCTGAAGAATAAGAAGGCTGAGAGAGTGGCTGAAGCTATCGATCGCGATCCTTTGGGAGTGGAAGGGATCCATGGTATTAATTAATGGGGATTTGCTGCTGCGTGCCTCCCACCTGGTTCGCTCCTTCGGGAAAAAGGACAGGGCCTTCGTCGCCGTGGAGGACGTGTCTCTGGACGTTGGGGCGGGGCAGGTCCATGGTCTGCTGGGGCCCAACGGCGCCGGTAAGACGACGACGGTGCGGATGTGCGCCACGCTGCTGGCTCCGACGTCGGGTGAGGTCTGGGTCGATGGCATCGACGCGGTGCGCCATCCGGAGCGGGCCAGGTCCCGGCTGGGCCTGGTCCTGGGTGGTGAGCTGGGGTTCTACCCGCGGGCTACGGCACGCGACAACCTGCTGTTCTTCGCCGATATTCAGGGCCTTGACGCCCGACGGCGACACAGTGCGGTCATGGACGCCCTGGAGCGTGTGGGGCTGGTCGAGGCGGCGTCCCGCAAGACGGGCGAGCTGTCTCGAGGGATGCGGCAGCGTCTGCACCTGGCCCGGGCGCTGCTCGGGTCGCCGGCTCTTCTGCTGCTGGATGAGCCCACCACCGGCTTGGACCCGGACGTGGCGCTGCAGGTACGCGATCTGGTGCGTGAGCTGGCGCAGCGGGGAACGGGGGTGCTATTGACCTCGCACTCGATGCCGGAGGTCGAGGAGCTGGCCGACATCATCTCGGTGATCGGGGCGGGCCGGATCGTCGTGCGCGGCGGCGTGGGGGACGTGTCCGCCTTGGCCGGGGTGAGTGCCACCACGACTTTCACGTTACCGGCCCGCCACGGGGGTGCCGTCGAGGCGCTTCGCAGTGGTCTGGGTTCGCCGGCGACGGTGAAGCAGCGCGCCTCCTCGGCCCGGTGGGCCGTGACCATCTACTGGGCTTCCGAGGCTGCCGGCACTACCGATGCCGACGAGCGGGTTCGCCAGGTCCTGGCCGAGGCCGGCGTGGGAGCGCCGTCGGACCTGCTGACACGGCCGGTCTCCTTGGAGGAGGCCTATCTGGCCCTGGCCGACAGGCTCGCCCGATGAGGCGTCAGGTGAGGATGACGGTCTTTCACGTCCGTCAGTTCGTGTCGGTTCCCTACTTCATCCAGCTCATGGTCATGACCACGACATCCACCACGCTGGTGCAGTTCCTGGCGGCCTCGGCCTGGGGCGGGATCACCCCGACGCAGGGCTGGGTGCGCGGGGGTGTCGTGGGGATGTGGACGACGACGACCTGCGCGGCGGGGATCATCGGATTCGAGCGGTACAAGGGCACGCTGGTCCATCTGGTCATGGCTCCGGTTGGGGCGCTCAGGTCGTTGGCGGCCGTGGTGTGCGCGGCGGCGTCCTTCGGTCTGGTCGCCTTCCCGGTGGCGTGGTGCACGTGGGCGCTGCTGTCGACCTCAGTCTCCTTCACGGGGCCGGGGTGGGAGGTCTGGGCGCGCCTGGCCGCAGGGGCCCTCATGCTGCTGGTCGGCTGCCTTGCCCTGAGTCTGGTCATCGCGGCGCTGTTCGTGCTCACCCCCAACGCGATCCAGTACGAGGGGCTGCTGCTGGTGCCGGTGCTCGTGGTCTCAGGCATCGTGTTTACCTCGACGACGCCGCCTGCCTGGCTGGCTTTGGTGAGTCGGTTCCTTGCCGCTGTCGGTGCCCTTCGAGCTGCTGCTGGGCCGGGCGACGTCGGAAGTGGCGCTGGGCGCTTGGCTGGTGTGCACGGCCGCGTGGCTGGGACTCGCTGCCTTCCTCGGCCGGCGGGCGCTGCGTCTGGCGACACAGACCGGCACCCTGGAGGTGGTTTGATGCGCGCCCGGGCCCTGGCCTTCGCCTACCGGTTCTCCTCAGGGGTGCGTGTCTCGTGGGCCTCGTCGACGGCCTTCGCGACCCTGGGCACGGCCGTGGTCACGCTGCTGGTGCTGCCGCTGCTGGACGTGCTCTTCGATGTCCTCATGGGCTCGGACCTCTCCGCGCCTGACCTGGTGCGCACCGGATACGCAGCGGCCCTGGTGGCACTGGCCGTCTCGGTGGCCTCCGGAGTGGTGGGGACCGTGGCCACGGACCGGATGCTGGGCGTCTTCCAGGAGGTCCATACCCGCAGGCGCCTCGACGTCGCCTACTGGCTGTCCGTCGCCGTCGTGCCGGCGCTCCTGGCCGCTTCGACCGCCACCGTCGCGATCGGCGTCGTCTTCGCGCTCTCACCGCTGCACGACGTTGGAGCGCTGGGGCGTGTCATCACACTGGCAGCGCCGACCATCGTGTGCGGGCTGCTCATGGGGATCATGGCCGCCGGTGTCGGAGTCAACCTGCCCGATCCCTACCTGGGTGCCACGATCATCGCCACGTTCCTGCCGCTGCTGACCGGCGTCATCGTGCCGCTCGAGCAGTGCCCTACCTGGTTGCAGGCCCTGGCCCACCTGGTTCCGGTCAGCGGCACCCTGACGGTCCTGGACGCACCGGCGGCCGCCGTCCCGGCCCTGCTAGGCCGCGACCTCGCGGTCGCCGTCGTATGGGCCGGGATCGGGCTGGCTGTCACCCGTCGCGCCGTCACCCGACTCCGTCAGGGTCAACGCACCGACACCATCTGAGTCTGAGGAGGAGGTCTGCCTCAGCATGTGGTCTCATTGTCCCCGTGCTGCACGTCATCTTCTTCGAGCCGCGCATCCCGGGCAACACCGGGGCGGCGATCCGCCTGAGCGCCAACACCGGCTCCATGCTCCACCTCGTGGACCCCCTGTTCGACATGGACGACGCCAAGCTGCGCCGCGCCGGCCTGGACTACCACGACCTGGCCAACACGCGCGTCCACGCCACTTGGCAGGAGTGCCTTGACCAGATTCCCGGACGCATCTTCGCCTTCACCTCCCACACCGAGCGCCTCTACACCCAGGTCGACTGGTGCGGTGATGACGCCCTCCTGTTCGGCCCCGAGCCCACCGGCCTGCCCCAGGAGATCCTCGACCACCCGCGGGTGAGTGGCCACCTGCGCATCCCCATGGTGGAGGGCAATCGCTCCCTCAACCTGGCCAACTCCGCCGCCATCGGCCTGTACGAGGCCTGGCGGTCCTTGGGCTTTGCCGGAGGAGCCTGAGTCCGCGCCTGAGCCGCGCCTTCTTAGAGCATGCCGGCGGGGCGGATCGCCAGGTCCTCCACCACTGCGTCCATCGGGGTGTTGACGGCCAGGCGCACGGCCGCGGCCACCGACTGCGGTGCCATATGGTCCGCGGCCCGGTATGCGGGGGTGGCCATGATCCCCTCGGTGCGCAGGCGCGCCGCATTGAAGGCGTGCAGCCGCTCCTGCATGGGGGTGTCCACCCGGCCGGGGTAGATTGAGGTGACCCGCACCTTGCCGGCCTCCTCCTGGCGCAGCGTGTCAGCCAGGGACTTCAGCCCCGCCTTGGAGGCGGAGTAGAGGGCGTTGCCCGACCGAGGACTCACTCCGGCGCCGGAGTTGATGAACACCGTCAGCCCGCGCGCCTCCCGCAGCGCCGGCAGCAGCAGGCTCGTCAGGTAGGCCGTCGCCACCAGGTTGAGGTTGAGGACCGCCCGCCAACGCGTGGGCGTGATCTTGTCAATAGCGCCCGGTGCCTCCATGCCGGCGCTGTGCACCAGCACGTCGAGGCTCTCGATGTCGATCCGGCTGACCAGCCTGGCCAGGGCCGTGTCGTCGGTCAGGTCGACCGGGCAGATGAGAACCGCCGTCTGGGACTCCTCCTCCAGCGCGAGTGCCAGTTCCTCCAGGTCATTGACGGAGCGGGCCAGCAGGATGAGGTTGTGGTCCCGGGCCAGGTCCCTGGCCACAGCCAGTCCGATCCCGGAGGTCGCCCCGGTGATGAGGGCGATGGGGCGACGCTGGTGGCGGCCGGAACCGGCACGCGTGAAACCGTGAGCGGGGGTGAAGGGGACGGACTCCCCCTGACGACGACGCCGGCCCGCCTTGGAGGACGAGGCGTCGACCTGGGCGATCTGCGGGCTCACTGGCCGTCCTTGAGGAAAGCGGCGGCCCCGGGCTCACCGGGCACGGAGTAGGTGGCGGTGAGCGTGGCCCGAGCGATGCAGTGCGGTGCCAGGGTGAAGGCCGCCATGGCGGGGCTGGCCTCGTCATTCAGGCCCAGCGTGTCCACGTCCAGGGCGGAGACGGTGAAGACGTAGCGGTGGTCGCCGTCGCCAGCCGGCGGGTAGGGACCGAACCAGGCGTGGTCGCCGGAGTCCCCGGCCAGGTGGAAGGCGGCGCCGTCGAGCTGAAGATCGCTGGCCCCCGCACCCCGCTCTAGCGAGGTGACCGAGGCGTCCAGGTCCACGATGGTCCAGTGCCACCAGCCCGACATGGTCGGAGCATCCGGGTCGAAGCAGGACACGACGAAGGACTGCGTCTGCTCGGGGAAGCCCGACCAGCTCAGGGCCGGGGAGACGTTGTCATGGATGCCGGTGAAGATGTCCGGGACCCGCCCCTGGTCGGTCAGGTCCGCAGAGGTCAGGGTGAAGGAGGGACTGAGGGCAGAAAGCCGGTGAGGGGCCGGCGGGCGGGGGCGGGTGAGGTCGGCTGTCATAGGTGTACCTCCAGGCAGGTGACGGGTAGGGAAGGTGGCCTTCCATGAGGGCACAGCCCCAACTGTAGACGCCCCTGCGCAGACCCGTCCCTGTGGATCTCCTGTGGGGGGATTCCTAGGCTCGTCGCACCCTGAGACCTCCTTGTTGCCTACGCCCCCGATTGATGTCGCAGCGCAGCGCTATCCTGAAACCCGCCCGTCGAACATACGTACAGAGAGAGGGGGTGTCATGAGAGTCTCAGCCACGCGCGCGCCAGCGGAGGCTCAGAACCGCCTCGACCGGGCCCGCCTCGCCTTGAGGCTGGCCGAGGAGCGCACCGGACTGCGCGACTCAGCAGCCCTGACGGTGCAGCGCGCCCTGTCCTCGACATCAAGCAGCGCCCTGCTGGGCGCATCAGCCGACTCGCCTCAGGCCGGCTCCTCCGCATCCCCCGCACCTCCCACGGTGCTCTCGGCCTGCCAGGACTCCGGCGTCCTCACCCTCCACGGATCCGCCACCCTCCTCCTGGCCGCCCTCGCCCTGCGCCAGGGCGCCACCGGCTGGTGCGGTATCATCGGGGGAGACGAGCTGGGCTGGTGCACAGCCACCGAGGTCGGCCTCGATCTCAACCGGGTCCTCACTATTCCAGCACCCCTCCTCGACGACGCCTCGACCCTGACAGTCACCTCCACGCTGCTCGATGGCGTCGACACCCTCCTCATCGGCGCCACCATCGCCGAAGGCCTGCGCCCCCAGCACCGCAGACGCCTGCTGTCCCGAGCGCGCGAACGCGGCCACCTCATTCTGACCCCCGCCCGCTGGGAAGGCGCTCGCATCCTCCGAGCCGACGCCCTGGCCCCCGACACCGGAACCAGGAACACGCCTCCCGCCCAGGCCCCGGCGGAGGCCCCCGCAGAGCCCTCCGCCGACGGCGTCGTCATACCCATCGGGAGGAGTCCCACGCACCCAGCTGCGAGCCATTGAGATGCCGGCCGGATACCCTGCAGCGTCTCACCTGGACCCTGGTCGACCCGCAGCGCCCACGGCTCGCCCCCCACCGAAGAGCTCACGCTCTCACTGTCCGCCGAAGGGCTGCGCACGGGCTCCCCGCAACACTCTCGCTCCGGCCTCTAATCCGCAGGAGGTAGCCGGATGAACCCGCCACAACCACCCTCGCCGTCCGGCCCACCCGCCTCAGATTCGTGGCCATCTGGGTCCCCCGACTGGCCCGTCGTCGCCCTCACCATGGAGGCCCGCCAGCAGCATCGACACCCCCGAGCGCGCCAAGGAGCCCCCCACCTGCCGGACCCGGCCACCGAACCCGTCGCCGTCGTCGGCGCTCGCGGAGTCCTCGCCGCCTCAGCCCCGGCCCGCCGCGCCGGCATCACCACCGGCATGCGACTGCGCGCCGCCCGCTCCCTGTGTCCCGAGCTCACCGTCCTGCCTCCCCAGGAGGAACGCCAGGCCCGCGCCTTCGAAACCGTCATGGAGGCCCTCACCTCCCTCCTGGCGGACCCCATGGTGGCCCGCCCCGGACTGGCCCTGTCCCACGCCAGAGGGCCCGCAGCCTGGATCGGCGGGGAAGAGCTCCTAGCCTCAGCCCTCGTGGAGACCGTTACCCAGGAGGCCGACGTCGAGTGCCAGGTCGGCATCGCAGACTCCCTGCCCGGAGCCGTCCTGGCCGCCCGCCAAGGAATCATCGTCGAACCGGGACGGACCCCGGAGTTCCTCGCCCCCTGGCCTTTGGACGCACTCCTGGCCTGTCTGCCCCTCAGCCGCCTGCGGCGCGAGGCCCGCCCCCTGCTGGAGAGCTTCTCCCAGCTCGGCCTGCGCACCTTGGCGGACCTGGTGGCCCTGCCCCGAAAAGACGTCACCGCCCGCTTCGGCCCCCTGGGGAGCAGGCTCCACCACCTGGCCGCCGGCACCCACCACGAGGTCCCCGCCATGCCCCGGCCGGCCCAGGACATCACTGTCACCTCCGACCTCGACCCTCCCGTCGAACGCGCCGACACCGCAGCCTTCGCCGCCCGCCACCTCGCCGAGAACCTGTCGGCCCGCCTGCTGTCCGCAGGCCTCGCTGTCGGACGCCTCTGCGTTGCCGCCCGCTGCGAGGACGGCACCGACCTGTCCCGAAGCTGGATGCTGGAGGACACCCCCACTCCCTCCGAGCTCACCGACCGCGTGCGCTGGCAGCTCGAGGGGTGGCTCTCCGGACGCTCCGGGCGCCCGCCCTCCTCCGGCCTGACTCACCTGAGCCTGACAGCCCTCGAGCTGAGCCCCGCAACGACCTCCCAGGCGGGACTGTGGCAAAGCGCCGGGCCACCAGGCCCAGGTACGCGCCCGCCGTGCCGCCGAACGCGTGGAGTCACTCCTGGGAGCCGGAAGCATCCAGGTTCCCAGGATCGTTCCCGGGCGCGACCCGCGCTCGCGGGTTCGCCTCATCCCCTGGGGTGAGAGCGAAGGCGTAGGGGAGTCCAAGGGTGATGAGACGGCGCCCTGGAGCGGCGCTCTGCCCGAGCCCTCGCCCTCCATCGTCCTGCCCCGGCCGGTTCCCGCACGCCTCACCGACATTGAGGGGAGAGAGCTCGGCGTCGACATCCACGGTCAGCTCGACGGTGTCCCCGGCTTCCTCAGTGTCGACGACGGCGTGGATGGCGTTGATGAGGGTGCGGTGGGGACTGCGCCCCAGATGGAGTTCGTGCTCCTGTGGGCCGGCCCTTGGCCGGTCGACGAGGGCTGGTGGACCGCTCGTGGGCCTTCGCGACGCGCCTACCTCCAGGTGGTCACCGACGTCGGACCGCCCCGCCTGCTGGTGCGATCAGGCCGGTGGTGGCTCGATGCCCTCTACTCCTGAGGAGCTGTCCGATGGCATGGCCGTAAGGGATGGGGGCTGGCGCCGTCGCCCCTTCAGCCACAGGAGCGCCAGCGTCACCAGGCACAGCCAGGCCAGCCCCAGAGACCAGCCGGCCAGCACGTCGGTCATCCAGTGGTAGCCCAGGTAGACGCGGGAGGCCCCCACCAGCAGGGTCGCCCCCGCCGCCGCCATGATCGCCAAGGCCCGGTACAGGGTCACCGCAGTGGATGTCAGAACCATTCCCGCCAGCATGCCGGCGAAGACGGCCGTGTTGAAGGAGTGTCCCGAGGGGAAGGAGGTGGTCGAGGCGGGGTCGCCCAGAAGGGTGTCGGTCGAGGGACGTGCACGCCTGAAGATCTCTTTGAGCGCCACCGTCAACAGGCTGGAGCCGATCATCGTGAGGCTCAGGGCCAGCGCGCGCACGCGGTGGCCCCGCATGAAGAGGAGGACGGCGCAGATCGCGGTCAGGATCGTCAGCCCCACGGTGGAACCAAGGGCGGTGAACACCTGCATGATGACGGTCAGGGCAGGGTGACGCTCATCCACGGCCCAGGTGGTGACGCTCTGGTCATGAGGCGCCAGCCCCGTCCCGGAGCTCGTGGTCAGAGCCAGCCAGGAGAACAGCGACAGCGTGATGACGGCGGTCGCGGCCAACGTGCCGGCCTGCCTGGTGCGCCAGGTGTGAGGCAGGTGGTCGAGTGAGAGCATGAGGGGGAGGTTATCCGCGCTGGTCTGGATGAGGCTATGCGTGCGCCATGGAGCGGCTGAGCGGCGTCGTCACGTCTTGTCCGCGTCCGGGGCGCTCGGCGGGTAGCATCCGGCCTGAGTGACTCGATCCGGCTCAGGAGGACCCGCGTGGCCAAGCTCTACTTCCGCTACGGCGCCATGAACTCCGGTAAGTCCACGGGGCTGCTCCAGACCGCCTACAACTACGAGGAGCGCGGACAGCGCGTCCTGCTCCTCAAGGCAGTGGTCGACACCAAGGGTGAGGACTCGGTCGTCTCCCGGCTCGGGGTGTCGCGCCGCGTCGACCTCCTCGTCGACACCGACGACGACCTGCGTGCCCTGGTGCACCGGCGGGCCTTGAGCGGTGAGCGGCCCGTCTGCGATGAGGGCGGCGTACCACGAGAGGTGGCGACCTTGCATGAGGTTCTTGACTGCGTGCTCGTCGACGAGGCCCAGTTCCTCACGGCCCTCCAGGTGGACCAGCTCATGGAGATCGCGCTGATCGACGGCGTGCCCGTCCTGGCATACGGGATCCGCACCGACTTCCGCACGGTCAGCTTTCCCGGGTCACGGAGGCTGCTGGAGATCGCCCACTCCTTGGAGGAGCTCAAGACCATCTGCCGCTGCGGACGCAAGGCCATCTTCAATGCCCGCAAGGTGGGGGAGTCCTTCGTCTTCGACGGCGATCAGGTGGCCATCGACTCCGGGGACGTCACGTACGAGTCGCTGTGTGGCCAGTGCTACCTCGCCGCCGGTGGGAGGCTTCCCGACCGGTGAGCCTCGCTCCGGGACTGAGCTTGTGCTGGCGGGAGTACAAGGCTGACCGAGGGTGATGAGGAGTGAGGATCACCCCTCGCTCCGAGATATTCCTTGTATTCGGGGTATTACAAGCATTATCGTGAAGCTGTGACTGTCTCCTACGCACTCATCGCAGACATCATCCGCTCGCGTGAGCTCCCTGATCGCAGACGTGCTCAGCGCGTCATCCATGAGACTCTGGAGCAGGCCGCCGAAGGTCTGGCGCTGACGCAACGCCCGTACGCCACGGTCGGTGACGAGCTGCAGGCGGTCTCGGCGACTCTTGCCGACGCTCTCGCTCTCACCTTGCGCACACACCTCCTTCTGCCTGAAGGGTTGGGCCTGCGCTTCGGTATCGGCGTCGGAGCGATCTCCGAGGTTGAGGGCGCGGTGGGAAGTGGCGCGGACGGTGCGCCGGTGCGTCCGATCCAGGATGGCTCGGCATGGTGGGCCGCACGTGAAGCCATCGAGAAGGCTCATCATCTCCAGGATGCGGGGAGGTCCTTCATCCGTACTTGGCTGCGCATCCACCCGGATGCGGTCGGCGGATCCGGAGGGGATCGGAGCGAGCGTGAGGGGGTCGTCAACTCTGTCCTCATTCTGCGCGACCAGACGATATTCCGCTTTCAGCCCCGTCAGCGCCGCATCATGGCTGGACTCCTCATGGGAATGACCCAGATTGAGATCGCCCGCCAGGAGAAGGTGAGTCAGCAAGCCGTCTCTGAATTCGCTCGCAGTGCCGGTTCCTCCTTGCTGGAGGTCCAAAAGCTTCTCGACGGATTGGGTGGGGGAGGTGAAGGAGAATGACGGCCCTCCTCGTTCTTCTGTTTGCCGTCGCGTCCGTGGTTGGCGGCTCCGACCGGGTGAGTGGGGGATTGTCCCGGAGGTCCGCCGGGGTGAGACTCTTGGTGGGAATGTCTGCAGTCGTTGCTCTTGGTGTCCTGGTCGGGTGGCCCGTTTTTCATCTTGGGGCAGGAGGTGTCGTCGTCAGCATCCTGGTAGTCACTGCATGGTTGTGCTGCGGCCAGGTTTCGCAGGTCCGGTGGGAGAAGTCGCTGAGGATCCGTCAGTGGGTGCGAGCGGGGTGGGGCGTCTCCGAGAACGGTACGGATCGGCTGGAACCGCTCATCCGCCTTGCTCGCGCGAGTCTGTTGCTCTTCGCTGTGGCACTCTGCGTCGTCGTGTCCCAGCCGCTTGGGTCTCGAGCTGCCAAGATGGGTGCCGTCGTCGGAGTTTTCGTCCTTCTGACTGTTCCCGCCAATCGAGTCGTCGCCGACATTCTTGCTGTTGCGCGCCACTCCACGCAGGGAAATGGGAAAGCTGTTGCTGCTGGTTGTGAGCCCTCGCAGGAGAGCGGGAAGCAGGATGAGTCGGGGAGCTCGATGCGCGGTGGTCGCTGGATCGGTCCGCTTGAGCGAATCCTCATTCTCCTGCTCGCCTCCGTTGAGGCGCCCGCTGCTATTGCCGCAATTGTTGCCGCCAAGGGTGTGATCCGATTTCCCGAGATCAGTCAGGATAAGGCGGGGCAGAAGGCTGAGGAGTTCCTCATCGGCTCCTTCGCCTCCTGGATCCTGGCGGTCTTGGGTGCTCTGGTTATTCATCTCGCCTGAGCTACGTCACGTCGGGGAGGGGTGGGGTTGGGTGAGTGGGTTCGGGTGGGTGGGGTCTGGGGCGGCCTGAACCGGCCCGCTCGGACCGAGCACCCTGAACCCGGGTCGCCCTGAGCTGCACGTCTCGAACCTGTGTCCTTGAGCTGGCCTGGCCGCACCTGCTTGCCTGCGTCCAGCCCTCCCGCCCAGCCGTCTCGAACCTGTATCCCTGAACTAGTCCACCCGGACCGAACATCCCGGACCGGCTTACCCGAACCGGTTGGCCGGTGCAGGTGGGCGGGCTTGGGGTGTTTGCTTCGTCTTGGGTTGGTTTGGGGTGTGGGTGTGAGGTCCGGGCTGCTAGGTCCGTCCTGTCTTCGTGCGCCTGCGGCAGGGAGGGTTGGTGTCCTTGGATTTTTCGTTGCTGTGCCTGTGATTCTGGGACCTGTTTCGGCGTGCAGGGGATGGAGGGGCGGGCTATACTGTACATATGTTCGAAGGCGGTGTAGCTTCCTCGTGTCCCGGCCGGCGGTGCGGCCCGGACGCTGAGCGCACCTGCCCAGGACGTGTCGCTGGAAGCTGTGGGCTGCGCTGAGGAGGTGGCGGGTCTGCTGGGGTCCTTGGCCGCTGGCGGTGAGCTGGCCGGTGTGGTGGAGGGGCTGCTGGCCCGCCTACTGGTCACCGCCCAGAACCCCAACGACGACGAGGACTCCGCCGCTGACGGCGGCGGTGGTGGTGAGGGCTCTGATGCTGACGGCGCCGGCAGTGTTGATGGCGAGGGCTTGTTCGCTGGTGACAGTGGGGGCGATGCGGCGCTGGTGGCTGGTGCTGAGGGGCTTCGGGTCGTGTCCCTGGAGGAGGCCGGCGGCACTGGGGTGCTGGTCTGGGGGCTGTGGGTTTGGGGAGCTGGTGGCGGCCTGTCACCGTCTGGTGGCGTGGGCGTCGTGGGGTCAGTCCCTGGCGGCGGCGTGCCTGACCGCCTGTGGTGAGCTGTCGACCCACCCGGGGCAGTGGGGTCCGGATGGTCGGGTCTCGTCGGTGGTGGGGTTTGAGGAGCGCCGGTTCAACACCACCTGCCTGCTGTCGGCCCGCCTGGGGGTGTCCCGGAGCCGGGCCGGGCGGATCGTGGATCACGGCAGCGCCCTGATGGATGTCGGTTTCGGTCCCACGGAGGTGCTGGAGCGGTGCGGGGTGCTGGATGCGGCCAAGGCGTCCTTGGTGACTCGCCGCCTGGAGGGCGTGCCGGCTCCGGTGGCGCTGGCCGTTCAGGAGCGGGTCCTGCCCCAGGCGCCCAGGCGCAGCGTGTCCCAGGTGGGACGTGACATTGAGCGGGCCCTGATGGAGACAGACCCCACCGGACACAGTGAGCGGGCCCGGGTCAACCAGGAGCGTCGGTGCGTGACGCGTCCCAGGCCCGCCGGCGAGGGCCTCTCCCAGGTCCGCCTGCTGCTGCCGACCATGGACGCGCTGCTGCTGGACGCGACCCTGGACGCGATCGCCGCCAGCGCCAGGGCCTGCGGTGAGAGGCGTTCCTTGGCCCAGCTGCGCGCCGACGCCATCACCGCCATGACCCTGTCCGCACTACGAACCAGCCAGCAGACCGCCTACCACGGACCAGCGCAAGCCCCCGACGACGACACCCCCGCAAGCACAAACCACGACAACAACAACGGCGCCGATGACGGCAGCCTCCAGTGCCGGCGGCAGCATCAGTGACGGCACCGGAAGCACTGGAGGCTTTGGTGGGTTGAGTGAGCCGGGTTCGGTGCCAGCCTCCTTGGCTTGTCCCAGGCGCTCTGCCTCTCCGGGGCGGTTGCTGCCTGACGGGGTGCCTCTGGAAGGGCTCCTGGGGGCCTTGAGCTCCCTGGTGGGATCCACCAGCCCGTGGTGGACCCCCTCAGGCACCGGACACCTCCCCCTGCCCAAGAACATCCACATCGACGTCCAGGTCACCGTCCCCCTGACCAGCCTGGTTGGTCTGGCTCCACCGGAAGACAGCCCCACCGACAGCGGTGACCCCGCAGGTGGTGAGTGCCTTGAGGGGCCCGCAACCTGAGGCCCAGCGGGAGCCTCTCCAGGCCAGAACCCCACCGTAACGACCGCCCCCTCAACGGTGCAGCGTCCCAGGACGGCAGGAGAAGTCTGCCCACCGCTGGCGGGAGAAGTCTGCCCGGTTCCAGCGGCAGGAGAAAGCCGCCCACACCCTCCAACTCACACCCCTCATCGACCAAACCCCACCCTTCTAACGCTCCAGGCGCCACCAATAGTCATGACCGGACGACACCGTTATGCCGAGCTCCACGCCCACTCTGCCTACTCCTTCCTCGACGGGGCCAACGAGCCCGACGACCTGGCCTCGGCCGCCGTCGAGCTGGGTCTGGAGGCCCTTGCCCTGACCGATCACGACGGCGTCCCCGGCATCGTCAAGCACGCCCAAGCAGGCCGCACCCACGGCCTGCCCACCATTCACGGCACCGAGCTCACCCTGGCCGACGGCTCCCACCTGCCGGTCCTGGCTCGCAACCCCACCGGCTACCGCCGCCTGGTGACCGCCATCTCCCAGCACAACCTGGACGCAGGGCAACGTCGAGAACCAGCCCACGACCTGCCCACACTCGCCTCGGCCCTCCACTCCGATCCCACCGGCCAGACCGAGACAGCGGCGGGAAGCTGCCTCGTCCTCACCGGAACCGCCAACGGCCCCCTGCGTCGGGCCCTGGGCGATCCACGTCGCCCCGACACCTGGGACCTGAAGGCGGCAGACGCCTGCCTGGGGCGCCTGACCGAGCTCTTTGCCGCCCCTGACCGGGGCCGTCCCCCCAGTACCGGCCCCACGACCACCGCTCACCGGCAGGTTGAAGGAGATGTCGCAATCGGCCTGGCCGTTGAGCTCACCCTGGATGGAGGCCCCACCGACGCCGCCCTCACCGACGCCCTGATCCCGGCTGGCCCACGACCACCGGCTGCCCCTCGTGGCCACCGGCGCAGTGCGCTGCGCCCGCCCCACCGACGCCCGCATCGCCGACGTGCTCACCTCCACCCGCCTGGTCACCGACCTGGAAGGCGCCCGCGGTCACCTGCCCGCCATCGGTCGCTGGCTGCGAGGGGCCCAGGACATGGCGCAGCTCCACCGACGCAGTCCCGGCGCCGTCGACCTGGCCGCCGAGCTCGCCGCAGACCTCGCCTTCGACCTGTCCCTCATCGCCCCGGAGCTCCCCGACGCCGATGTCCCAGAGGGCCACACACCTGCCAGCTGGTTGCGTGAGCTCACCCGTCAGGGCGCCACCCGTCGCTACGGCACCCCGCAGGACCACCCCCGGGCCTGGGAGGTGCTCAACCACGAGCTCGAGGTCATCGAGTCCCTGGGATTCCCCGGCTACTTCCTCATCGTGCACGCCATCGTCGAGTTCTGCGCACAGTCGGGAATCCTGTGCCAGGGGAGAGGCTCGGCGGCCAACTCCGCAGTCTGCTACGCCCTGGGCATCACAGCCGTCGACGCCGTCAGGCACCAGATGCTCTTCGAGCGATTCCTGTCCCCGGGGCGAGCCGGCTACCCGGACATCGACCTCGACATCGAGGCCTGCCGCCGCGAGGAGGTCATCCAACACATCTACTCCCGCTACGGCAGAGAACGTGCCGCCCAGGTCGCCAACGTCATCTCCTACCGCCCCCGATCCGCAGTCCGTGACGCCGCCCGGGCCCTCGGTCACCCCGCCGGCGTGCAGGACGCCTGGGCCAAGCAGATGGAGCGGTGGACCTCAGTGCGCCCCGGAGGACTGACCGGGCAGAACGACGAGGTCCCCGAGCCGGTCCTCGACATCGCGGAGAAGCTGCTGAGACTGCCCCGCCACCTGGGGGTCCACCCCGGAGGCATGGTCCTGTGCGGCCGCCCCGTCACTGAGGTCTGCCCGGTGCGTTGGGCCGCCATGGACAACCGCTCGGTCCTCCAGTGGGACAAGGACGACTGCGCCGAGGCCGGGCTGGTCAAGTTCGACCTCCTGGGCCTAGGGGCGCTCACCGCCCTGCGTCTGGCCTTCACCACACTGGCGCAGCGGGGACAGACCGTTCCCGCGACCGTGACGGAAGGGGAGCTGCGCACCTCCCAGTCCGGTCGTCCCTGGGGGCTGCACACACTGCCCGAGGAGGACCCGGCCGTCTACCGGCTGCTCACGGCCGCGGACACAGTCGGGGTCTTCCAGGTCGAGTCGCGTGCCCAGATGGCCACCCTGCCCCGACTCCCCCCCAGGAGTTCTACGACATCGTCGTCGAGGTCGCCCTCATCCGTCCCGGCCCCATCCAGGGCGACGCCGTCAACCCCTACATCCGCCGCAGGCTGGGGCGTGAGGAGGTCACCTACCTGCATGACTCCCTCAAACCAGCCCTGACCAAGACCCTGGGAGTGCCGCTCTTCCAGGAGCAGCTCATGCAGATCGCCGTCGATGCCGCAGGCTTCAGCCCCGCCGAGGCCGACAGCCTGCGTCAGGCCATGGGCGCCAAACGATCCATCGAGCGCATGGACGCCCTCCGTGACAAGCTCATGGCCGGAATGAGGTCCCGGGGCATTGACGCGCCCACAGCGGAGACGATCTACAGCAAGCTGAGGTCGTTCGCCGAGTTCGGTTTCCCCGAGTCCCACGCCTTCTCCTTCGCCTATCTGGTCTACGCCTCGGCCTGGCTCAAGGCGCGCAAGCCCGAGGACTTCTATGCCGGGGTCCTGGCCGCCCAGCCCATGGGTTTCTGGTCCCCGCAGTCCCTGGTCGCCGACGCCCGCCGCCACGGTGTGCGCGTCCTGCCCGCGGACATCAACCGCTCACTGGCGCAGGCCACCGTCGAGCAGCGAGAGGACCACCAGGACGCCGGCCCGATCAGACCAGTGGGAGCCGCTGAGACCCCATCCCGCTGCCCCGTCCTCCCTGGACGTCCACGAGGATCTCGCGGTGCGCCTGGGCCTGGCCCCGATCAAGGGGCTGGGGGAGCGGGCCGCGCAGGCCATCGTCACCGAGCGCTGTGCTCACGGCCCCTACCGGGACCTGGCCGATCTTGCGCGACGCGTGAGTCTGAGCCGCTCCCGCCTTGAGTCGCTGGCCGTCTCAGGAGCCCTGGACAGTCTGGGGGTGGAGCGCCGTCAGGCTTTGTGGGCTGCCGGAGTCCTCTCCGATGAGCACGGCCGACGTCGTGGCGCCTCCCGTCAGGGGCCGGAAGTGTGGTGCCAGCCCACGCTTCCGGGAACCGCCGTCGGCGCCCAGGCCCCGACCTTGCCGACCATGACCGACCTCGAGCGCCAGGCCGCCGACCTGAGCCTGACCGGAGTGTCCACGCAGGGCTCTCCCCTGAGGCTACTGCGCCCCTCACTGGCCGCCGACGGCGTTCTCAGCGCAGCCGACCTGGTGGATCAGGAGCATGGGAGCCGAGTGCGCGTCGCCGGCGTCGTCACCCACCGGCAGCGGCCCCACACGGCTTCCGGCATGATCTTCCTCAACCTGGAGGACGAGACCGGTCTGCTCAACGTCACCTGCCGAGCTGGCATGTGGCGCCGCTACCGCAACATCGGCAGACGCGCCGTCGCTCTCATCGTGCGCGGCACCGTGGAGAAGGGCGACGGAGTCGTCGCGCTCATGGCCGATCGTCTCCAGGTCCTTCCCGGTGTCCCGGGCACCGGTAGCCGGGACTGGTGCTGAGAGCGGCGCCCTCACTCCTTGCGGGAGGAGTAGGCGGGCAGCTCGCCAGTGACCGGGGCGTCCTTGGTGTGCAGCTCGGAGTAGACGGACCAGAGCACGCTGATGAGCGGGACTGCGACGATCGCGCCGAGCAGGCCGGCGGCGTAGGTCCCCAGGGCGACACCGATGATGACCACCACAGGGTGCAGAGAGACCTGGCGACCCATGATGAGGGGCTGGAGGATGTGCCCCTCGATCTGGCCGATCCCGGCCACTCCCACGCCGACAACGATCATGGTGACGAAGCCGCCGGAGGCCAGGGCCACCACCATGGCCACGAGCATCGCCAGAGGTGCGCCGATGATCGGGATGAAGGCGCCAATGAACACGAGCACCGCCAGGGGAGCCGCCAACGGGATCCCCACCAGCTGGAGGAAGATCCCGGCCATGATGGCGTCGGTGAGCGCTACCAGCACAGTGCCGCGGGCGTACCCGGCGAAGGTGTACCAGCCGGCGCCCAGCAGCCCGGTGGGTCGACTCCCGCATCGTGGCAGGCAGCTCGTTGAGGAACCAGCGCCACATCCGGCCCCCGGAGGCCAGGAAGAAGATCGTGACGAACAGTGCCAGGGCCAGGACCGTGAGCACATCAACGACCGCACTGGCGTTGGACAGCAGCTCCGAGGCCAGGGACGGGGCATTGGACTGCAGATAGTGCTGCCCCTGGCGCAGCCAGAGCTGAAGCTGGTGATAGATCTGCTGTTGCGTCAAGTGCAGCGGCCCGTTCTCCAGGAAGTCCATGATGGTATTGAGGCCATCGCCGAACTGGGATGCCAGGGAGCCCCACTGGCTGGTGACCGAGGTGACGACGTATGTGACCAGTCCGGCGATCGCACCGATGGTGGTGAGCAGTGCCAGGAAGGTCGCCGGGTAGCGGGGCATGATCCTGGCGAAGAGGTTGACCATCGGCTGGAGGATCGAGGTGAACACCAGTGCCATGAACAGGCCGATGAAGACCGGGATCACCTGCGAGGTGGCGTAGAAGAGCAGGCCGATGACAATGATGATGCCCAGTCCCAGCCAGGCCCCCATGCCGCCCCGTACCAGCCAGGCGGGCAAGGAGTCCATGACCGAGGAACGGGTTGTGACCGTCTCGGGGAAGGAGACCGAGGGGGCCACGCGCACATGGGTGGTGGACACCGGGGGAGCGGCCGGTCTGCTCTCAGCCTCCTCCGGGGCTGATTCCCAGTGCAGCTGGTAGTCGCGGTCCGCCTGCCGGCGCCTCTCCGCCCAGTCGATCCCCCGGTCCAGCGCCGTACGGGCGCTCTTGAGCCGGCTCAGCAGGCCACTGCTGCTGAGCGTCTCTCGGGCGGACTTCTTCCCCGAGTCGGGTTCCCTGAACCGGCTGGTGGGAGTCAGAGCTCTGGGAGGACTCGGGAACCTCGGGCGGCGCGTCCTGCGTCGGCTCCTGTGACGGAGAGCTGTTGGTTGCCATGGGGTGAACGATCAGTCCTTCGCTGGATAACGGGCTGACGAAACACGCCCAGCCTACTAGCGTGGCCCCATGACCGCCCCGAATGTCGGCAATCCGACGCACCCCGCCATGACGAACCAGCTGCGTCTGCCCCGCACCGCCGCGTTAGGGCCAGGGCGGGGAGGACAGCAGAGGCTCCTCATCGACGCCCCGGCCGGGGCCGCAGAGATCTATCTCCACGGCGCCACCGTGACCTCCTGGGTGCCGCGCGGCGGCTCAGAGGTCATCTTCACCTCCCGGCAGGCGGTCTTCGACGGCGCCACTGCCATCCGTGGAGGAATCCCCCTGTGCCTGCCGGAGTTCGGGGTCGGCATCAACGGTGACGCCGTACCGAAGCACGGGTGGGCCCGTATCGCCCCCTGGCGGCTGCTGACAGTCACCAGCACCGACGGCGGCGGTGTCCGCGCTCTTCTCAGCGTCAGTCGCGACCGCCTGACAGCACTCTACGAGGTCGAGGTCGGCGAGACGCTGCGCCTGGGACTCAGCCTGCGCAACGAGGGGAGTGAGCCCCGCACGGTGGAGGCGGCCGCGCACACCTATCTCTCAGTCCACGACGTCACCGCCAGCCGAATCAGCGGGCTCGCAGGCGCCGCTTACAGCGACAACCTGGCTCGCAACCCCCAGGAGGCCCACCACCTCCAGGAGGGCGATGTGACGATCCACGGCCCCGTGGACCGCATCTATGACTCCGCCGAGCCGATTACCGTCACTGATCCCGGGCATCAGCGCACCATCGGCATCGACAAGCGCAACGCACCCTCGACGATCGTGTGGAACCCCTGGTCCACGCACAGCGCGCCACTGCCGGACATGGCCGACGACGAGTTCCCCACCATGGTGTGCGTCGAGAGCGGGGCGGTACGAGAGCACGCGCCCACCATCGAGCCCGGGGCGAGCTGGTCCATGCAGGTGACCGTGAGTGTCGAGAGCACCGCAGTGTGATGGGAAGCACTTGAACGTGGCTTGGTGGCCTCGGTGGCCGTCATGCTAAGTTTCTCTGCGTCGCCGGGGCGAGGTCCCGGCCAAGCCGCTGAAAAGCGGAGGAGACAACACAAGTCCGAGTGGCGGAATAGGTAGACGCGCTAGCTTGAGGTGCTAGTGCCTTATTAAACGGGCGTGGGGGTTCAAGTCCCCCCTCGGACACCACCAGCACATGATCCCCGGAACCAGAAGGTTCCGGGGATCATGCGTTGTCCTTCAGGAGGCTTTGCTCAGCCCCACTCGGGGCGGTAGAGGTCAGGGCGGGAACGCATGCAGCACATGATGAGCGGAACGATCCCCAGTCCAATGAAGTAGAAAAGCAGGAACAACTCTGACTTTCCGGTGTCATGAAGACGGCGGGCCGTCACTGCGAGCGCCGGGGTAATGAGTACGATCTCGTAGAAAAACAATAGACCTAAGATCACGTACACTGCTGCAGGTGTGTCAGGAACGGGCGTCAGTGCTGACGGAATACTGATGATTGCTATCAGCATGTAGAGACCAGAGGGGATGACTATCTGGAGCAGTAGAAATGGCCACCAGAACTCCGACTGGGAGGCGTATCCGCGGAACTGTGTATAGCGCTGGAAGAAGCGCTTGACGGCCTCTCCCAAGCGCACACGAGGAAGGGGGGGCGACGTCGGGGGCCAATGACATGGGCTCGAACTGGTTGGGATCACCATGTGGCGCCTGGTCGCCGTCGGGTGTGGGACCGGTTCCGTAGGACATGAATCCTCCATGTAAGGCGGGGCGGGGAGTGGTGGGTACCGTCATGGCCGAGAATACCCGTGCTGATGGGCTTTCTGATGCCAGGCCGGCACCCGAGTCACATTCTAGGGGGAGAGGGGATCCCTTCCTATGCCGGGTCGCAGGGCCACGGAATGCCGAAGAAATACCGGCCTCAAATAGTTGAGTCCGCTAAGCTGTCATGAGTCAGGTGGGGTTCACGTTCTCCCCGGCACCTCCAATGCAATGGTCCCCGGAACCAAGAGGTTCCGGGGACCAATTATTGTCCTTCAGGAGACTTTGCTCAGCTCCACTCAGGACGGTAGAGATCGGGGCGGGACTCTGATGCCATCAGGATCAGGAACCAGACGGTGCCGATGCCGAACGGAATGAGCTGAATAAACCACCATGCTCCAGGCTTTCCCACATCGTGCAGGCGCCGTACCGTGAGGGCCAAGCCCGGGATAAACGTAGCTATCGCATAGGCGAAAAAGAGAAGCCAGACGACGATCATCCCGATACCGACACCGGCCCCGACATCGTCTGAGGAACCATCCGCCGCCGCACCAAGACCAACGACCATGAACAACAGGATGTAGAAGACAAGTCCGACGAGACCGTTGAAGAGCGCAACCCACCAGAACTCGGAGCGGGACGCATAGCCTCGGAACTGGGCGTAGCGCTGGAAGAAGCGCTTGACGGCCTCGCCGAAGCTTGCTCCAGGCAGCGGGGCGATGTCAGGTGCCAGAGGCGGGGGGCCGAACTGTCCGAACTGGTTGGGGGCGCCGTAGGGAGTGGGGTCACCGGGATAGGGTGCGGGACCGCCGTATGGCGCCTGGTCGCCATAGGGTGCGGGGCCGGTTCCGTAGGACATGAATCCTCCATGTAAGACGGGGCAGGGAGTAACGGGTGCCGTCATGGTTGAGAGCACCCGGGCTGATGCGCTTTCTGGTGTCAGATCGGCGTACGAGTCACAGCCTAAGGGCAGAGGGCAGGGCTCGTCACCTCGATTCCCTCCCGCTGCGGTGGGGAGTACTCCCTATGCCGGGCCACAGGACACTCGCATCGGTAGACTGAGTCCCCGTGCACTCCGTCACTTCACTGAGCACCTCTCCAGGGACACGGCGCAGTCCCGATCTGCTCCGTGCGCGCGCCGGGGTCAGCCTGGTGTTCCTGGCCAATGGCCTGGGATTCGCCAACCTGGTGCCGCGTTTCCCGGAGATCGTGGAGGAGCTGGGACTGAGCAAGAGCGCCTTCGGGCAGGCGGTGGCCGCAGCCAGCGTCGGCGCTCTCGTGGCGGGGCTGGCCGCGTCATGGCTCATTTCCCGGCTGACCTCGGCCAAGGTCGCCAGCCTGGGCATGCTCGTGGTGGCCCTGGCCCTCCTTGGAGCGGGGCTGGCCCGCTCGTGGCTCGTCCTGGCAGTTTGCCTGCTGGTTGTGGGTGGGACGGACTCCATTGTCGATGTCGCGCAGAACGCACACGGGCTGCGGGTCCAGCGCCGTTGGGGCGCCTCCATCGTGACGAGCTTCCACGCCTCGTGGTCGCTGGGGGCGGTCCTGGGCGCAGCCATGGGGCAGGCCATGGCCGGAGCCGGAGTGGGGCTGGGAACCCACATGGTGCTGACGGCGGTGGTGTTGCTCGTCCTCTCGGCGGGCCCCTTGCTCGCAGGCTGGTTCCTACCCCGGCCATGATCGTGATGATCGCACCCCCGATCAGAACAAGGAGCTCGACGACGCCCCCGAGATGAGGCCGGCGACATCGCCTCGTCGAGTCCGACCGGTCACGATCCTCGTGCTCTTCGTCGTCGGACTGCTATGCGCGGCCTCGATGTTCCCCGAGGACGTCGCCATGAACTGGTCCTCCCTGCTCCTGTCCGGACAGGGCGCCGGTGCCGGTCACGTCGGGCTGGGGCTGGTGGCCCTTCAAGGAACGATGATCGTGGGGCGTCTGGTGGGCGACCGCATCATCGACGCTGTCGGCCAGCGGGCCGTGATCGCCTGGGGCGGAGCACTGGTCACCCTCGGAATGAGTATCGCCCTCCTGGTCTCCTCCGTACCTGGGACACTGCTGGGGATGGCGATCTCCGGGGCGGGGTGCGCCGTCGCCGTCCCCGTGACCTACTCCGCCGCCGACGATGTTGAAGGGCTTCCTCCCGGGCTGGGACTGACCATCGTGTCCTGGCTGGCCCGCCTGGCGGGCCTCCTGGCGCCACCGATCGTCGGCCGGCTCGCTGACGATCACGGACTGTGGGTGGCTCTGGCCTACGGCCTACTGGGTGGCCTCATCATGGTCTCCTGCTGGCCGGTCCTGCGCCGTAGGCCTGCGGGGAGTCAGCGGCGGGGCTGAGACGAGGGGTCAGACCAGTCCTGCCTGATGGCGTAGCTCGCTGTCCTTCTTCTGAGTCCAGAGCCTGCCGATCGCGACGGTGGTGAGTGCCGCGGCGATGACGACCAGCGCAAGGACCGAGTTCCATATCAGAGCGTGGGTGTGAGCCTCCTGCGAGGAGGAGCTGGCCGAGAACGCAGTCTGATTCAGCATCACAGAGGCGAATATGGCGAGAACAGCCACGACGAACTCAACCAGGAACACGATCGCAGCAAGGTTCCAGTAGCGCTCGCGCCGGCGCGCATCGCACCACGCGGGCAAGGAGGGGACGTCGACATCCTCCCAGCTGAGTTCTCGCGGCTCTTCTCCTCCGGGCATCATGCGGGGATAGGAGACGAGGAGACGGTCGCATTGCTTGGAGGCGTGGGAGAGGAGCGCGCCGAAAATGCTGACGCCGAAGAGCAGAGGAATGAGCGTGAGCTGTCCAGCGGCGATGAACAGCAGGAAGATCACGATCCCCACGAGCAGGAAGACTGAGGCGAAGACGGTCATGCCGACCAGGGCGCGCCGCCCGTGCCTGACGCGCTTGGCGACGTCGTAGGTATCCGGCCACGGGGGACCCATGCGCCCGTCACGAGTGACGCCACGCGCGAGGGACCCTCCGTTCGGGTGAGTGATGAGATCTCGGCGCAGGCCCGCCTCAATGTCCAGGGGACGCGACGAACCGGGCTCCTGCCCCTGCCAACTGGGTCAGGGTCTGACGCAACAGCCCCCACTGCTCCTCGGCCACGAACCTCGGAGTACGCAGGACCCAGGCGGCGCGCACGCAGGCGACTGTAATGGCCAGTGCCACGAGGGTGAAGACGCCGGAAAGAACCGTGAAGACCTTATGGGCACTGGCGAAGAGATCGCCCGGGGGTGCGATGGAGGGGTGTCGAAGGAAGGAGACGGTGAGAACCAGGCCGGCTACCGCCAGCCCCAGCGAGGAGAAGGCCTGCAGCAGCCGCAGCAACCCGCCCCCACCGAGCAGAATGGACGGCGCCGCCGTGCCCGGGTCATAGGCGGCGATGGCCTGGTCCACGGCTTGACGCACCCGCTGCTCACTCGCCGCACTGGCCGGAACAGTCAGACGCTCCTTGACGAGTGCAAGGCCGGTCGGAGACCCCAGACCGGACTCGAAGCTCGGAATGTCATGGTGCTCCACGTAGCCGCGGTGAGCTGAGTCGTAACTGCTGCGTGTCTGAATGCTCTCCACACGGGCTGGGGACCCGCTGCTCGACCGTGATGACATCGCCGCGTCTGCGTACCCTCACTGAGGGCAGCATCCAGCGGGGATGTCGGGACCATGGCGTTGGCTCTCAGGTGTGGATGCGGAAGTCACTCAGGCTCTTCTCGTCGGGAACGTCGCCCTCGAGCATAGGCCCATGAAATGACCTGAGGGAGGATTATGGGGATCTCATCAAGAGTCTGGTGGGGCAGAGGCGTTAGCATCGGCCTTCATGGACTCCTTTGAGATGACCGTTGCTGCTGACGGCGACCTGCCCGCACTGGTCCTGTCGGTCCCCACCGGAGACGACCTCGACCGCATCACCGAGATCTGCCAGGATACGGACATTCAGGAGTGGACCTTCGTCCCCCGCAACTATCAGCGCAGCGACGCTGAGTTCTTCGTCGAGCAGGTCGTGGCCAAGGGCTGGAGCGAGGGGCGTGAGCTCACCTGGGCGATCCGCGAGGCAGATGCCGGTGCCTGTCCGCACCTGGTGGGCATGCTCGGCATCACCCTGAGCGGCCCTGAGGGCGCTCGGACCGGCGAGGTCGGCTACTGGCTCGCTGCTGCGGCGCGCGGACGCGGCACCATGACCCGCGCCGTCGCCGCCCTTATCGATATGGCCTTCGATCCGAAGGGCCCCCTGGGCCTGTCCGCTCTGCGGTGGCGCTGCGACATCCATGAGACGAGCCACGGGCCGGTGCCCAACTGGGCCTCCTGGAAGGTCGCCTGGTCCCTCGGCTTCCAGCGGGAAGGGCGAGTGCGCCGCTTCCTGCCCAATGACGGTCGGCTCCATGACGGCTGGATCGCCACCCTGCTGCCCGAGGACCCGCGTGAGCCGCGCGCTCCCTGGGACGGCCCTGTCGAGACGGACGGCGTGCTGCCCCTGGTGGCTCACGACGGCGTCGGAGAGAGGGAGGGCGACGACCCCGAGGCCCTGGTGCGGCGCTTCCACCACGTCTACGGACTTCCCGTCCAGACCGACGGTGCCAGCCTCGAGCGCGAGAGCCTCGACATGCGCATGAGTCTCATCGCCGAGGAGTTCTCCGAGCTCGTCGGCGCCGTCTACGGGCAGGCGGCGCGCGCCGAGATCGAGTCGAGCTACCGCCGCGCCGTGGCCGCCGACGACGGTGCTCGCGACACCGTCGAGACCGCCGACGCCCTGGCGGACCTCATCTACGTCATCTACGGCATGGCCCTGGAGACCGGGATCGACCTGGCATCCGTGCTCGCCGAGGTGCAGCGCTCCAACATGTCCAAGCTGGGCGCTGACGGCATGCCGGTCTACCGCGAGGACGGCAAGGTCCTCAAGGGGCCGGACTACTTCCCTCCGAACGTGGAGGCAGTGCTGCGCAGTCGCCGCCTGCGCTGAGAAGAGACCATCGACACAGCCATAACTATACTGTGCGTATAGTACAGTTCCGGCCGTGACTCGTACTCCTGGACTTCGCGCCTGGGCGGCCCTGGCCGTCCTGACCCTGGCCGTGACCCTGCTGGCCATCGACTCCACGGTGCTGGCTCTGGCCATCCCCTCGCTGAGTGCGGACCTGAGCCCAACGGCCAGCCAGCTGCTGTGGATCGGTGACATCTACTCCTTCACCCTGGCGGGTCTGCTGGTCACCATGGGTAATGTCGCCGACCGCATCGGTCGGCGACGCCTCCTGCTCATCGGGACACTCGGCTTCGGAATGGCCAGCATCATGGCGGCCTTCGCGCCCAGCGCAGGTGCCCTCATCGCCGCCCGAGCGCTACTGGGCGTCGGAGGCGCCACGATCATGCCCTCCACGCTCTCCCTCATCCGCAATGTCTTCCCCGACGCCCGCCACCGCACCACCGCCATCGCGATCTGGTCGGCAGGCAGCTCGGGCGGCACCGCCCTGGGGCCGCTGGTCGGTGGAATCCTGCTCGAGCACTTCTGGTGGGGCAGCGTCTTCCTCATCAACGTTCCGGTCATGGCGGCCGTCATCGTCACGGGCCTGTGGCTCCTGCCGGAGTCCAAGAACGATCAGGGAGCCCCGGTGGACCTGGCCTCCGCGGTCCTGTCGGTCCTGGCCATCGTGCCAATCACCTACGCCGTCAAGTCCTTTGCGCACGACGGCCTCACCGTCGTTGCGATCGCAGCACTGGTGGGCGGCCTGGCCTTCGGATGGCTGTTCATCAGGCGTCAGCGCACGCTGGCCACGCCGCTGATCGACGTCGAGCTCTTCCGGCGCCCCGCATTCACCTGGGCCATCGCGGCCACCGTCCTGGCGATCTTCGCATTGGCCGGCCTGTTGTACTTCTTCTCCCAGTACCTCCAGCTCGTGCGGGGCTACTCCACACTCCGGGCGGGTCTGACTGAGCTGCCCGCGTCGCTGGCCTCCATCGTCGTTGTCGCGGTCGTCGCCGCGGTGGTGCGCCGGCTCGGCAACGGCTGGGCGCTCGGAAGCGGCCTGCTGGTGGCCGCCGTGGGGCTGGTCGTGGTCGCGCTCGGGGAGTCCTACGGTGGAATCGTGGTCATCGGCGTCGGTCTGCTCGTCATCGGCGCAGGCATCGGCCTGGCCTTCACGGTCTCCACCGGAGCGGTCCTGGGCGCGGTGCCCGCGGACCGGTCCGGAGCGGCCTCGGCCATCTCCGAGACCGGCCTCGAGCTGGGCGTCGCGCTGGGGATCGCGGTGCTCGGCACGATCCAGGACGTCGGCTACCGGCTGCTGCTCGGGCCCGCCCCCTCCAGTCTTCCGCAGCGAGTGGCCGAGGCCGCCGAGCAGTCCCTGGCCACCCTGGCGGGCGCCATCGACCCGAGCGACCCCGCGCAGGCCGAGCTGATGGTCCAAGCCCGAGAGGCGTTCACCCGGGCCATGCAGGCCACGGCCGTCATCGCCGCCGTCATCCTCCTGGGCGCGGGCATCATGGCCGCACGCCGTGTTCCAGCCACGAGTGAGATGAGTGAGGAGACCGCATGAGAACCTCGAAACGGGACCGCATCATCACCGGGGCGCTCGAGCTTGCCCATCGTGACGGCTTCGATACGCTCACCTTCGATGCCCTGGCCGAGCACGTTGGACTGACCCGAGGCGGAGTCATCTACCACTTCCGCACCAAGACCGATCTCCTGGAGGGCATCGCCGCGGCCTTCCTGGAACGATGGCGGGCCGCGGCGCTGGAAGCACTGGGCAAGCCGCCGGAGGAGGCGAGCCGGACCGAGCGCATCGAGGCCTTGGCGCGCTCCGTCCTCGACGGTGACATCCTTCCCGGAGAGATCAGCGTCATGGTCTCGGCCACTCCGGAGGCGGAGATGCTCGAGGAGGCCTGGAACACGCTGCGCCGGGAGTGGGTGGGGGAGATCCGTGAGCTCACTGCCATGCAGCGAGTGGCGCTGCTGGCCGTGGATGGATGGTGGGCCAACCGCGCTTTCGACACTGACGGGCTCGGCCCCGATGAGCCCGCCATCGCCGAGCTCATCGTGTCCCTGGCTCGCGGTGAGGCCGGCGATGGCGGACGGCAGTGACAGGCTCCCCTAGAAGCGGGGAATGTTACGCATGTTCGATGTCGCCATGCTCACGGCCTCACCCGCACCTCGATTAAGGACGATCTTGCTCATTGCTGTGGCGAAGCCGATCAGCTGCTCACCCGTGATCTCCGGAGGAAGCGACAGAGCGTTGGGGTCGGTGATGACCTCGACCAGTGCTGGGCCATTGAAGTCGAAGGCCTTCTGAAAAGCTCTGCGCAAGTCTCGTGGATCGTCAACGCGTTCGGCATGGAAACCGATCGACTGTGCTACTCCGGCGTAGTTGACATCGTGGACATCAGTGCCGAAGTCGGGCAGACCATTGACCAGCATCTCGAGCTTCACCATACCCAGGGTCGAGTTGTTGAAGACCACGACCTTGATCGGCAGGTTGTGCATACGGGCGGTCACGAGTTCTCCCATGAGCATGGACAGGCCGCCGTCGCCGGACACGGAGATCACCTGGCGATGGGGATGGGAGACCTGTGCGCCGATGGCATGGGGGAGGGCGTTTGCCATGGATCCGTGCAGGAAGGAGCCGATGAGGCGGCGCGTACCCAGCGGGTCGATGTAGCGTGCGGTCCACACGTTGCACATTCCGGTGTCCGCAGTGAAGATCGCGTCCCTGGCGGCGACCTCGTTGAGCACGTGGGCGGCATACTCGGGATGAATGGGTTTGATCCTGTCCGCCTTGCGCGTATAGGCGCCAATGGGTGCCTTCATGATCTTGGCATGCTTCTTGAGCTGAGCCTTGAGAAAAGCGTCGGAGCGGCGTTTCTTAATATGCGGAATGAGAGCCTCGATGAACGGGATGACGTCTGAGTGAATCGGGTGAGAGACGTCGGTGCGCCGCCCCAGCTTCTCAGCGTGATTGTCCACCTGGACCGTCACGGTGTCCGGTAGGAACTGATCGTAAGGGAAGTCGGTTCCCAGTAGGAGCAGTACGTCGGCATCCTTCATGCCCTCGGCGGCGGCCCCGTATCCCAGGAGGCCCGTCATACCGACGTCGTAGGGATTGTCATACTGGATGAAGTCCTTGCCGCGCAACGAATGACCGATCGGTGCTTTGAGCAGGTCGGCCAGTGCGATGACTTCGTCATGAGCGCCCTTCACACCGGCACCGGCGAAGATCGCCACCTTCCGAGACTTGTTGAGTAAGGCGGACACCTCGGCCACGTCAGCAGGGTTGGGCGACAGGGTGGCCGGTCTGGCCCTGGAATACTCGGGAATGGCGGCAGTGGCCTTCTCGTCGGAGACATCTCCCGGCAATGAGATCACGCTCACGCCGCTCAGGCTGACAGCGTGGCGGATTGCGGCGTTGACGACACGAGGGGCCTGCTTGGGGGTGGAGATGAGCTCTGAGTAGACCGAGCACTCGTTGAACAGACGATCCGGGTGGGTCTCCTGAAAGTAGGACTGGCCAATCTGAACGCTGGGGATATGCGAGGCGATCGCCAGCACCGGGGCACCCGAGCGCTGTGCGTCGTACAGGCCGTTAATCAGGTGAAGGTTGCCCGGACCGCAGGAGCCGGCGCACACGGAGAGCTCGCCGGTCAGTTGCGCCTCTGCCGCAGCAGCGAAGGCAGCGGCCTCCTCATGGCGTACATGGACCCAGTCGATCCCACCCTTGGCGGAACCGCCAGTCTTACGGACGGCGTCGACGATCGGATTGAGGGAGTCCCCTACGATGCCGTATATCCTGTGGACACCGGCATCGACGAGCTGGGCCACGAGCTGTTCTGCGACATTCATGCGTCTCTCCCTGGAGATCCTGGATTCGAGTGACCCCATCAGGCTACGCCCAGTGCGACCATAGTCCTAGAATTGATGGCCTGTTGTGAACGAGAAGACCATCAGTGCATGGCACGATGGGCCCATGAGCGAGACCACCGACGGCACCGACCTCCCGGAGTCGAACGTCTTCGCCAAGCCATGGCCGCTCGACCTCGGCCTACCCGGCTTCACGGCCGTGGACCACGCCGACATCGAACCGGCCATCCGCGCCGGGATGGCTGCCGAGCGCCAGGAGTGGGAGGCGATCGCCACCAACGATGACGCACCCACGATCGCCAACACCGTCGACGCGTTGGAGCGATCCGGTGAGCTGCTGGAGCGGGCGCTGACGGTGCTGGACGCCCTGACCTCCGCCACTGACTGCCCGGATCTCGACGAGCTCGAGGAGGCCCTGGCCCCCGAATTGGCGGCCCACTCCGACGCCTACCACCTCGACTCCCGTCTCTACCGACGCTTCAAGGTTCTCGACGAGCTTGTGGCCCAAGCCCCTGAGGGGCAGTGCGCGCGCGACGCCGACGGCACCGTCATCGATGCTGAGACCTCCCGCCTCATCCGGCTGACCGTCGAGGAGTTCGAACGCAACGGCGTCGACCTGGACGAAGCGGATACGCAGGTGCTCAAGGAGATCAACGCCCGCGTCAACGCGCTCAAGATGCGCTTCTCCGTCCTGGTCACCGAGGCCATGCACGCCGCGGGGGTCACGAATGTCACGGTGCCGCCGGCACTGGCCACTACTCGGCCCCACGGCGCCAGGCTCACCCTGCTGGAGACGTCCATGAGCCGAGGGCTGGGGGAGCAGGGCGCCTTCGGCGATACCCGCGGCATCGTTCTGGAGCTCGCCCGGCTACGCGCCGAACGGGCCGTCCTCCTGGGCTTCCCGCATCACGCCGCCCTCGTGGCCGCGGAGTCGGCCGCCCGCACCACCGAGGCGGTCTCAGAGCTGCTCGGCCGGCTCACTGCGCCGGCCATGGACAACGCCCGCGCAGACGCTCAGGTCTACGCCGCCCGCATGGACCTGGACCCGCAGACCCAGGCCGGTGAGACCTTCGGGCCCGCCGACTGGCCCCTCTACGAGGCCGCTGAGCGCAAGGAGCGCTTCGGCGTCGACGACGAGGTCCTGGCCCCCTACCTGGAGCTGTGGAGCGTGGTCACCAAAGGCGTCTTCTACGCCGCCAACCGCCTCTACGGCATCACCTTCCACGAGCGCGAGGACCTGGCCGAGCACATGTATGCCCCGGGCGTGAAGGTCTGGGAGGTGCGCGACGGCGAGGACGCCCAGGCGCCGGTCCTGGGCCTGTTCGTCGGCGACTACTACGCCCGGGCGGGCAAGTCCGGCGGCGCCTGGATGGACAGCCTCGTCACCGGCTCAACGCTCACCGGCCGCAAGCCGGTCGTCATCAACTGCTGCAACATCGAGCAGCCCACCTCCGGCCCGGTCCTGCTGACGTGGGACGAGGTCGTCACGTGCTTCCACGAGTTCGGGCACGCTCTGCACGCCCTGTTCTCCCAGGCCCGCTACCCCTTCGGCCTCCGGAACGGCCGTGCCCCGCGACGTCGTCGAGTTCCCCAGCCAGCTCAACGAGAAGTGGGCGCTTCACCCCGAGGTGCTGGCCTCCTACGCGCGCCACGTGGATACCGGGGAGCCCATGCCCTCCGAGCTCGCCGAGCAGCTGCGCGGCCAGGGCACCTTCGGTCAGGGCTACGCCACCACCGAGTACCTGGGAGCGGCCCTGCTCGACCAGGCCTGGCACACCCTGGCCCCCGACGAGGTCCCCGGGGATGTTGCCGAGGTGGAGAACTTCGAGCATCGGGTCCTGGCCCAGGCCGGAGTCGATGACGCGCTCGTGCCTCCCCGCTACCGCACCACCTACTTCTCCCACGTCTTCGCCGGCGGCTACAGCGCCGCCTACTACGCCTACATCTGGAGCGAGGTCATGGACGCCGATGCCATCGAGTGGTTCACCACCGACGGCGCGATCGACGGCGACCTCGGCCTGAATCGTCGGGCCGGGAGATCTTCCGTCGCGAGTTCCTCTCCCGCGGCGACTGTCGAGACCCTCTGATCTCCTATCGGGCCTTCACCGGGCGCGAACCCGGCATCCTGCCTCTTCTTCAGCGTCGCGGACTGGCCTGATGGGCGCAGTTTCGCTTCTTCACCCTCTCATCACCGGAAGGAACATAATATGGCTCGCGTCACCATCGTCGGCGGTGGATACGGTGGCATCACTGCCGCCAAGGCCCTCGACGACGTCGCCGAGGTCACCCTCGTGGAGCAGAAGGACACCTTCGTCAGCCACGCCGCGGCGCTGCGCGCGGCGGTCGACCGTGACTGGGCGGAGAAGATCTTCCTGCCCCTACGACAAGCTCCTGGCCAACGGGCGCGTCGTCCACGGAACGGCGCTGGCCGTGCGAGGCACCACCGTCGAGGTCTCCGGTCACGGGCAGATCGAGGCCGACTACCTCGTGCTGGCCACCGGGACCGCCTACCCCTTCCCCGCCAAGCACATGGAGTCCTCCTCCGTCATCGCCAAGGCCCGTATCGAGCGCGTTCACACCAACCTCGAGCACTCCTCGCGAGTACTCATCGTGGGCGCCGGCGCCGTCGGCATCGAGCTGGCCGGTGAGATCACCTCGGCCTTCCCGCAGGTCAAGGTGACCATGCTGGAGGCCGCCGACAGGATCCTGCCCGCCGGCGACTACAAGCCGGAGATCCGTGAGGCCATCGCCGACCAGCTCGCCCAGCGTGGAGTGGAGATCCTCACCGGTGACTCCCTCAGCTTCCTGCCCCCAGTCGACGTCGGCGTGCTCTCCCCCTTCCGGGTCACCACCCAGGGCGGGCGCCAGCTCGAGGCCGACATGTGGTTCCGCGCCTACGGCTCGGCGGCCGCCACCGGATTCCTCAGCGAGGACTATGACGAGGTGCGCCACTACGACGGTACGATCCGCGTCGACGAGTACCTGCGCGTGGTGGACCACCCCGGTGTCTGGGCCATCGGAGACATTACCGACGTGCGCGAGTCCAAGCGCGCCGACGCCGCCCGTGCCCATGCCCGAGTGGTCGCCAGCAACATCGCCGACATGATCGCGGGCCGCGAGCCCTCCGCGACCTACACGCCCGGAACCGAGCGGATCATCCTGCCCCTGGGGCCCGACGGTGGCGCCTCCCAGATCCTGCGCGACGGTGTGCGCGTGATCGTCGGCCCCGAGGAGACCAGCAGGATCAAGGGAGAGGACCTCTTCCTGGGCTTCATCCGTCAGGAGCTGGGAGTCGAGCAGGAGGCCTGATCGGGTACGACGCGGCCGGGCAATGCCGTCCGCCTGTGCGCTGCGCGGGGGATAGCCGGTAGTGTCCCACATGACGAACGATCCGCGGTCCGCGCTCAACCGACTCATTGCCGCCTTCGAGGCGCACCTGGATGCTGCCGCGACCGGTGACGAGCTTTCCCCGGCCGTGGTCGCGGCCGAGAACGCCCTCCAGGACGCCTTCTTCACCTACGACGACTCGCTGTTCACCGCATACGGCATCGAGCTCCCCTTCGAGGCCTTCGACTCCGATGGCGACGATGAGGACGACGATGACGATGATGAGGACTACGACGACGGCGAGTACGACGAGGATGATGACGACTACGACGACAGCGATGACGACGATGAGGATGAGGACTACGACGACGAGGACTGACTGAGGTCCCTGACTGGACGGACGACGTTCCTCAGCCCATCTCTTGGCGGTGGGGCCCACGCGAACTGCGTGGGCCCCACCGCTTTGTCCTAGGTATGATACGGTTAAATACCGTAGGTAAGCCTTCCCTCAGTAGTTGTGTGTCTGCGAACCGTGCTCGGTTGTCGCCCACGAAGATAGGAATCCTGATGCCCATGTCTCCGTCCCGCCGTCAGCTGTTCTCCACGACCGCGGCCACAGCCGGTCTGCTGGCTCTGTCCGCCTGTGGTTCGAAGTCGTCGAGCTCGTCAGGCACCGGCGGCGCCTCTGCCGGATCGAGCGCAGAGGCGGTGACGTACCCGCTCACCGTGAAGCATGCCCAAGGGGAGACCACGATCAAGGCGGCGCCCAAGCGCGTCGTCGTTCTCGACTACGGTGTCCTGGACTCCATGGCCGCACTGGGGCTGGCCGACGTCGTCGTCGGCATCCCCAAGACCGGCGGCAACCTGCCCAAGTCCCTGTCCCAGTTCCAGGACGCGAAGTACAAGGATATGGGCGGCCTCAAGGAGCCCAAGCAGGAGGCCATCGCCGAGGTAGGTCCGGACCTGGTGATCGTGGCGAACCGGACCGCCAAGTCCTATCAGGACTTCTCAAGCAAGTTCACCACCATCGACATGACTGTCAAGCCGCAGGGTGCCAGTGCGACGGCTGCCGCGAGCCCCACTCAGGGTGATCAGGGCGGCAACGGAGACAAGGGCAAGAAGAACGAGCCCTCAGCATCGATGACGGAGATCCTCACCAGCCACTCCACGATCCTCGGCTCGATCTTCGGCAAGAAGAGCGCGGCGCAGGCCAAGGTCAAGGAGTTCACCGATGCTGCCGCTCAGGTGGCCACAGTGGCCAAGAACGCGGGCAAGGGCCTGTGTCTTCTCACCACCGGCGGCAAAGTGAGTGCCTTCGGCAAGGGGTCGCGCTTTGACGTCCTCTTCGATGAGTTCGGTGTCACCCCTGCTGTTGAGAACATCGAGGAAGCGACCCACGGCGAGGCCGTCTCCTTCGAGTTCATCGGGCAGGCCAACCCCGACGTCCTCTTCGTCCTGGACCGCGACGCCACCATCGGGCAGGAGGGCTCCTCGGCCAAGGAGATTCTCGACAACGAGCTGGTCACCGCCACCAATGCCTGGAAGAACAACAAGGTCTACTACCTTGACGGCCCTGACTGGTACCTCCTGGGCGCCGGTTTTGGAGTCAGTCTGCGCATGGCCAAGGAGATCAAGGGCGATTTGTCCGCATGAGCCCCAGGAACCCCGTTGCCGCCTGGGGGCACAGGCTGCGACGGCCGGGCCTGTCGCTCCTGATCGGTGGCCTTCTGCTTCTGCTCGTCCTGGGACTGGCGTCGGTGTGTATCGGAGTGGCGGACTTCGACCCGGTGGATCTGGTTCGCTCCGGTTCGCAGGGCCGCTCCCTACGTCTCTTCCTGGTCTCCAGAGTGCCGCGCACCCTGGCAGCCGTCCTCGCCGGTTCGGGCATCGCCGTGGCGGGAGCCGTCATGCAGATGAGCGTGCGCAACCGGTTCGTGTCCCCGACGACGGCCGGCACGACTCAGTTCGCAGTCGTCGGGCTGCTGCTTGTGGCTCTTTTCGCGCCGGGCACCAATGTTGTGGTGAAGATGGTGGTGGCCTCGGCATGCGCTGTAGCGGGATCGGCTGTCTTCCTGTGGCTCCTGCGACTGCTGCCCCACCGGCGCACGTCCGACGACGTCACGGTCCCCCTGATCGGCCTCATGCTCGGTGGCGTGGTCGGAGCGGGTACCACCTTCGTGGCCTGGCGCTACGACCTGCTGCAGTCACTGGGGGCCTGGACGGCCGGCGACCTCTCCAGGGTGCTGGCCGGCCGCTACGAGCTGCTCTGGCTGGTGGCGCTCATCGTCCTGCTGCTCTATCTCGCCGCTGACCGCCTCACGGTGGCCAGTCTTGGGGCGGAGACGGCCACCGGACTCGGGCTGAGCTATCACCGCACCATCAACCTGACGATCATGGCTGCGGCCGTCATGACGGCGGTCAGCGTCGTCGTGGTCGGGAGCCTGCCCTTCCTCGGGCTCGTGGTACCCAACATCGTCTCCCGGCTCATGGGGGACAATCTGCGCCAGAGTCTCCCGGTCATTGCCGTAGGCGGTGCCGTTCTGACGCTGGGGTGCGACGTTCTCGGACGCGTGGTCCGCTACCCCTACGAGGTTCCACTGTCCGTCATCATGGGTGTCGTCGGCGCCGGCGTCTTCACCGTGCTCATCCTGCGAGGAGTGGAACGTGGCTGACGCACTGTCCAGACGTCGTCGCCGGGAGAACCGGCGTTCCGTCCTCCGCCTGGTGGTCGTCCTGATCCTGGTGCTGGTGGCCAGCGGCGTCTTCCTGATCATCAACGCCTTCGACCCGCTTCTGGTCCTGCCCTACCGGCTGCCCTCCCTCGGGGCGATGCTGTGTGTGTGGGATGGGCCAGCGGCGTGTCCACCGTCATGTTCCAGACGGTCACCGGCAACCGGATCCTCACGCCCTCCGTGCTCGGTCTGGATGCGCTCTACGCCCTGCTGCAGGTGGTTCTTCTTCTCGTACTGGGGGCGGCGGGACTCTCCTCGCTGCCGGACCTGGGGGCTTTCGTCCTGACACTTCTGGTGATGATCGGTGTGTCCGTGGCAGTCATGGGGGCCGTGCTCGGTGCCAGGCGCTCGGTGACCACGTTGGTGCTGCTGGGCATCGTGCTGGGAACCTTCCTGCGCTCAGGGACCACCTTCATCCAGCGGCTCCTGGATCCCAACGAGTTCCTCATCCTTCAGGACCGGCTCTTCGCCTCCTTCGGCTCGATCAACCCGGATCTGCTGGTGCTCTCGCTGGTCCTGACCGCCGCTGTGTCGGTTCTGGCGATCCGGGACCTGCGGGCGCTCGATGTCGTGGCTCTCGGGCCCGATATCGCCACCGCACTCGGAGTCGATCACCGTCGGATCAGCCGGCGCGTGATGGTCATGGTGGCCGTTCTGGTATCCGTGTCCACGGCCCTGGTCGGGCCGATCATGTTCCTGGGGCTCCTCGTCGCCCACCTGGCCTACTGGGCCGCCGGTACCAACCGCCATGTGGTCACCGTGCCCATGGCGGCACTTGTCGCCATGCTCGTCCTCGTGACCGGACAGACAGTGCTGGCCCATGTCCTGGACGCCGACAACGTCCTGTCCGTCATCATCGAGTTCCTCGGCGGGCTCACCCTCATCGCCCTCATCATCAGCTCCAGGAGACGTTCGTGATCGCAGTTCGTAGCCTTGCCAAGTCTACGGTGAGCGTCAGGTGCTCGCCGACGTCGACCTCGACCTGCCGGCCGGCGGAGTCATCGGGCTGGTTGGTGCCAACGGGGCCGGTAAGTCCACGCTGTTATCCGTGATGGCGAGACTTCTGGGAGCCGACGCCGGCACGGTGGAAGTCGGTGGCCTGAACGTCGCCACCGCCCCGGGACGCCAGCTCGCCACCGTTCTGTCCGTCCTCAAGCAGGACAACCATCTCGCCGTGCGACTGACTGTGCGTGACCTCGTGGGATTCGGCCGCTATCCGCACAACCGGGGACGTCCCACCGAGCACGATGAGACGATCGTCGACCAGGCCCTGGAGTGGATGGACCTGACGGAGCTGGCCGACCGCTACCTCGACGAGATGTCCGGTGGGCAGCGCCAGCGGGCCTTCGTCGCCATGGTGCTGGCCCAGGAGACTCCCTATATGCTCCTGGACGAGCCCCTCAACAACCTGGACATGGTCCACTCGGTGGCCATGATGCGTCGTCTGCGTGCTGCCGCCCACGAGCTCGAGCGCACGGTGGTGGTTGTCATGCATGACATCAATATGGCCGCCGCATGGTCGGACCGCATCGTCGCCATGCGTGAAGGCAGGGTCGTCCTTCAGGGAACCCCCGAGGAGACCATGACCCGAGAGTGTCTGAGCGAGGTCTTCGGCATGGATGTGCCGGTCCAGGAGATCGACGGCAGGCGCATCGCCCTCGTCTGGGGCTGATACTCGCCAGGGGCCGCTTCACAGCAGCGCCGGGAGCCTTAGAAGCGCTCGGGGTAGCCGAGCTGGACGGAGGTGACCTCGTCCAGGGCGTGGCGGATCTGAACCGGAAGCTCCAGGTCGTCTGCCGACAGCACGCCCTGGAGCTGAGCCGGAGTGCGGGCGCCCACAATGGTTGAGGCGATCCCGGGGGCATCGCGGGCCCAGGCGAGCGCGACCTCGGCCGGCTTACGGTCCAGGCCTGAGGCGGCAGTGGCCACGGCCTCAACCACACCCCGGTGCGAGTCTCCCAGGTAGGGGGACACGTAGGAGCGCAGGTGAGGAGAGGCGGCCCGTGAGTCCGGTGGAATCGTCGCCCGGTACTTGCCGGTGAGCACGCCCCGCCCCAGGGGGGCGTAGCCCAGGATGCCGAAGCCCAGGGCCTGGGAGGCGGGCCGCAGCTCGCGCTCGATACCCCGGGAGAGCAGCGAGTGCTCCACCTCGACGGCCGCCAGCCCGGGGCCCCGGCCGCACTCGCTGAGCAGGTCATGCATGCGCACCGAAGCCCAGGCCGGGTGGTTGGCGATGCCCACGTGCCGGGTGCCCGGAGGAGACGGCCAGGCTCAGCGCGTGGGCCGTCTCCTCCAGGGAGGTGCTGGGATCGGGCACCTGGACCAGCAGGAGGTCCAGGTGATCGGTGCCCAGGCGGGCCAGGCTGGTGTCGAGCGTGTCCAGCAGCGAGCCGCGGGAGGCGTCAGCCACCGAGGACCGCTCCCCGGTGCGCCAGGTGCGCACCCCGGCCTTGGAGACCAGGACGAGGTCCTGGCGATCCACGTGCTCGCGCAGGAGCGTCCCGATCACCTCCTCGCTGACGCCCTCGCCGTAGGAGGCGGCGGTATCCACGAGCGTGCCCCCGGCATCGAGGAAGATGTCGAGCTGTTCCTTGGCCTCGAGCTCATCGGTGTCCCGGCCCCAGGTCATCGTGCCCAGGCCCACGGAGGACACACGCAGGCCGGTCCGGCCGAGTCTCCTGTGCTCCATAGGCCTAACCGTAGCGGCTCGAGCCTACTTGCGCACGGTGATGGTCCAGGCCGCGTCGCCGGTGCGCTCGAACTCGGTGACGGTGTAGCCGTTGTCGGCGGCCCAGGCGGGCAGCGTCTGAGTCCCCTGGGTGCAGTCGAAGCCGATGACGAGCTCGTCGCCGACGCTGAGCTCCTCCATGGCCTCTTCGGCCTCGATGACGGGGAAGGGGCAGACCTGACCGGTGGTCTCCAGAACAGTGCGCATGAGTGACTCCTTGAAGCGATGTGATGAGGGTGCGGGGTCGGTTGGGGAAGCGAGATGGTCGCGGGGTGCTGGCGAGGCCTCAGACGGTGGCGGGCACGCGTGAGGCCGCCCGCTCGGCGCGACGACGCTGCCGGGGGCGGATGAGGAGGAACCAGGCGGCCACCCCGACCCCCAGCACCTGGAAGACCAGCGCGATCCAGCCCTGCCATGACAGGAGCGAGGTCTGCACCAGGGCGTTGCCGATGGAGCAGCCACCGGCCCAGGCGGCGCCGATCCCCATGAGGACACCGCCGGCGATGGAGCGCTGGATGACCTGGGCGCTGGGCACGCGGACACGGAACTCGCCAGAGGCCTTGGCCGCGAGGTAGGAGCCGAGCAGGATGCCCAGGACCAGGAGCACGCCCCAGTCGAGTCGCTTGACGTCCCCGGTGACGATGAGGTTCACCAGGTTCGACGACGGCGTCGTGATCCCCAGCCCGTCCTGGCGCCCTGAGGCCCAGGACGTGGGCCAGGCGATGACGGCGACGACGCCCACGAGGAATCCGGTGGCCAGGGGGTTCCACTGCTTCTCCAGCAGCAGGTGAGCCAGGCCCGTGCGCTGGGCGGGCAGCTGGATCTGAGCGGGACGGCTGCGCTCCAGGACGATGAAGCGGTGCACAATGAGCCCGGTGACGCCGGCCAGGATGACGACGCCGCCCCAGCTCGGCAGGCCGATGGTGGCCGGGATGGTGGTCAGGTCGGTGACCCACAGTCCTTTGACCCAGTTCGTCACCCCCGACAGGAGTCCCGTCTTCGACGCGGCCGCCGTGGTGGCATAGGCCACGAGCGCGAACCAGGAACCGACCAGGCCCTCGCCGGCGCGGTAGTAGGTCCCGGTGGCGCAGCCGCCGGCCAGGACGATCCCGACTCCGAACAGGAAGGAACCGACAACGGTGGCAGACCACCGACAGCTTGGGGATCTCAGGGGTGATGGAGCCTGCTGAGGTCAGGACGGCGACTCCGACCGCCTGAACGGCGATGGCCAGCAGGAAGGCTGTGAACCAGCGCCAGGAGCGGGAGACCCACAGGTCCCGGAAGGCGCCGGTGATGCAGAAACGGCCCCGTTGGAGGATGAAACCGAGGACGGCTCCAACGATGAGCCCAGTGAGGATGGTGGGTGACGGCACGGTGCGGTCCTTGTCCGGCTGCTGCTGTCAGGTGCAAGCAGCCTGCGTGGGGACCGGTGACGCAGCACAGGTGGAAAGACAGAGACAGGCCACGTCATCCGGTGGGGGAGTGAGGTGGAGGCCTGGCTGGACGTGGCTGAAGGGGCGCCGTCTCAGGGGCGCCGGGAGCCGGGGAGAACGATCTGTCTGAGACCGCCTCAGAACGCCCGAACCAGGCAGCGCATACACATGCCGGCTCCGCGCGAGGCGGTGCGGGCTGCGTGGGCCTGGAGGACGTTCATGTGCTTCTCCATGGGGATCTGGGAAGTGCGTGGCGACGGTTGTCAGCCGACACGGACTGTACCGACGGCCTCTGGCCGTGGCAATTCCTGAACAATGGCCGAGATCAGGCAGTGGCGCGGCGTGCCGTCAGGAGGCGGGCGATCCCGTCATCGGGCACCTGCGGCGTGGTGCCGCCGAAGAGCGGGCACTGGGCCTGGAAGGCGCACCAGTCGCACAGCCGGGAGCGGCGGGGGCGAAAGGAGCCGTTGCGAGCGCAGTCCTCGACCTCGTCCCACAGGTGCGCCAGGCGCGTCTCGGTGCGTTCCAGCTCGGCCAGGCGAGGATCGTGAGTCAGGACCCGCCCGTCCTTGAGGTAGACCAGCTGGAGGCGGGCTGGCGCCCGGCCGCGCAGACGCCACAGCACGAGCGCGTAGAAGCGCATCTGGAACAGCGCCTCCTCCATGAAACGCGTGCCGGGGCTGCGCCCGGTCTTGTAGTCGACCACTCTCATGGCGCCGTCGGGTGCCATGTCCAGACGGTCCACGAAGCCTCTCAGGAGCAGGCCATCACCAGTCTCGGTCTGGACGAAGAGCTCGCGCTCGGCCGGTTCCAGTCGCTGGGGGTTCTCCAGGGTGAAGTAGGTGCGAATGAGTCCGCGGGCCTCCTCCAGCCAGGTCTCCACCTGGTCGGCGTCCTCGAACAGGTCCATGACCTCCGGGTTCTTCTCCCGGTGGGAGGCCCACTGGCCGGGCAGGAGCTCGAGGGCCGCCTGTGGGAGGCGTTCCGAGGCCGGAAGATCGTAGAGACGCTCCAGCACGCCGTGGACCACGGTGCCCTTGTGCGTCGCCAGCGAACCGGGCTCAGGAAGGCGGTCGACCGTGCGCAGACGGAACATGAGCGGGCACTGCATGAAGTCCTTGGCCCGGGAGGGGGACAGGGCCGCGCGGCGTCCGCCGCCCGCACCCGCTCCCGGACGACCACTGGCACCCGGACCGGTGGGCCTGACTCCGGTCTGAGGCGATGAGCTGGATGCGGTGAGCGGCTCGTGGGACATGGGTATGACGCTACCGCGAGGAGGTGACGCGGCGTCGGATCTGGCTGGAGGGGGCGGGCCTTCCTCCACAGGCCGCGCCCATGGGGAGAGACATCCGCGGCTGTGGCCGCCGAGTGGATGCGGCTCCCCGCTGCCGACGGCGTTAGGCTCGCGCCCATGGCCTCCACATCCACCGGCGAGTGGGTGATCGCCCGCGTCGGCGGCGCCCCCGTCGTCATCTCGCCGACCTCTCTCCTGCTCGGCCTGCTCATCGCCGGCAGTTGGTACCCGCTGGTCTCCTCGGCCCTGGGTGGCTTCGGCACCACAACGGTGCTGCTGGTGGTGGTCTCCACGGTCCTGGGCGTTGCGGCCTCGGTGCTGCTGCATGAGCTGGCCCACGGGCTGTCCGGAACTCTCATGGGCAGGCGACCCACCCGTTACGAGCTCTATCTGTGGGGCGGGCGCACCTCCTTCGGACCCGCACGCGAGTGGACCGCGTGGAAGGACCTGGTCACCTCCCTGTCAGGACCGGCCACCAACCTGCTCATCTGGGGCATTGGAACGTGGGTGCAGGACTTCGTGAGTCTGCCGGTTCCCGTCGCCTCACCATATGGGCCGTGACCCTGGTCAACCTGGCCCTGGCCGTCTTCAACGCCCTGCCGGGTCTTCCCCTCGACGGCGGCTACGCCCTGGCCGCGCTCGTGGTCCAGGTGACCGGCAACCGCAGGCTGGGTCTCAAAGTGGCCGGCTGGGGCGGGCTGGCAGTGGTCGGCGGTGTCGTGTGGTGGTGGATCCTGCGCCCACTCGTGCTCGACGGTCGCCAACCCGATGCCTTCAACCTCATCCTGGTTCTCATGGTGGGCTGGTCGATCGTGGCCTCCAGCTGGCAGGTCCTCGAGCTCGGGGGAGGCGCCCGGGCCGCCTCGAAGCTGGATCTGCGCGAGCTGGCCAGGCCTCTGCGCGTCGTCGGACCCGACACGTCTGTGTCCCAGGTGCGTGAGGCGCTGGCGCAAGGAGCCGCACTCGTCCTCGTCACTGACGGGCCCGAGCTGGTGGGCACGATCGATGAGGCCGCCCTCAAGGAGCTCGGGCTGTCGGACGCAGCAGATTCACCCCCCATGCTCGGGGTGAGCGCCAGCCAGGTCTGTACGGTGCTGCCGGCCGCGGCGGTGACCACCGACCTGACCGGCCAGGAGGCCGCCGACGCCATGAAACGAGCTCGGGAGGTCTCACGCTGGCTGGTACTCGTGGAGGCGGGGAGCCTGGCCGGTGCGGTCCCCACCGGCGCGCGCTGAGAGGCGGCGGTGACTGAGGCAATCAAGGCGACCACGACGACCAAGCCGCCCGACCATGTCGTCGGATCATGATGCTCACCGGCTCCGACTGCACTGAGGATGCTAACCTTCACAGAGGATGAAATGCCTCCGGGCATCGGTATCAGCGTCATCTTCGAAGGTGAAACCATGAGCGACGTCAACTCTCAGGACCTCTCTCAAGAGATTCTGGCTTCGCCGGCCAAGGCATCGATCTTCCTCACTGTGACCGTACGCAGTGGGGGCGAGTCCGTGGTCATTGATCTGCTGACTGCTGTGTCCGGGCTGACCCGAGCCGTGGGTTTCCGCTACCCCGAGACGATGCTCAGCTGCGTCGTCGGTATTGGGGCAGGCATGTGGGACCGCCTCTTCGACGTGCCTCGTCCGGAGTATTTGCACGACTTCGAGGCACTCCAGGGAGGGAAGCACAGTGCCCCCTCGACTCCGGGAGACCTGTTCTTCCACCTGCGCGCCTCAACTCTCGACATGTGCTTCGAACTGGCGCGCCAGATCATGCGCCGACTGGGCTCTGCGGTCAGTACCTACGATGAGGTTCACGCCTTCCGCTACCTCGATAATCGGGACCCTCTGGGCTTCGTCGACGGTACTGAGAGCCCGCGGGGGCAGGCGGCCGTCGCCGCAGCGCTCATCAACGAGGGCACCTGGGTGGGCGGCAGCTACATCATTGAGCAGAAGTATGTCCACAACCTCACCGCTTGGGACTCATTGAGTGTCGAGGAACAGGAACGCGTCATTGGGCGCACCAAGCTCGATGACACCCAGCTCCTGACGACGAGCAGCCCACCAACAGCCACGTCACCATGAACACCATTGAGGATGCCGACGGTAACGAGCTCCAGATTGTGCGTGACAATCTGGCCTTTGGTGAGGCCTCCGGGGAGCAGGGCACGTTCTTCATGAGCTACGCCGCGGACCCGCGCATCACCGAGCTCATGCTCCGGCGTATGTTCCTGGGGGAGCCCGAGGGCAACTACGACCGCATCCTCGACTTCTCCACGCCTCTGACGGGATGTCTGTTCTTCGCTCCGCCAGCCGCCTTCCTCGACGACGCCGACCAGTACGCGAAGCCTTCTGTCCGACCTGAGGCGGGACCGCAGGACCCGACCCAGCCCGCCACTGAGCTGAGCGCCGCCAAGGACCTGGGGCTCAACGCGTCCTCTGAGGCGCCGCGTGACCAGACACCAGATGACCACAGCAATGGTGCGGGTTCCACTGCCGCACCGTCCGACGGATCCCTCGGGATCGGAAACCTGAAAGGCCGAGTATGAACAATCTGCATCGACAGCTGGCCCCCATCTCCGAAGCTGCCTGGGGTGAGATCGACCAAGAGGCGCGGCGCACCTTCATCCGCTGGATCGCTGGACGACGCGTCGTCGACGTCGTTGGACCCGACGGAGAGGAACTCGCGGCAGTACGCACCGGTCACCAAGTACGCGTGGACACCCCCCTTCGAAGGCGTCCAGGCCCACCAGCGTCAGGTCCGCCAGGTCGTCGAGCTGAGGGTTCCCTTCCGGGTCAGCCGCGAGGCCGTCGACGCCGTCGACCGGGGAGCCCAGGACTCCGACTGGCAGCCCGTGAAGGACGCCGTTGCTCAGATCGCCAGGGCCGAGGACGGCATTGTCTTCGACGGGCTGGCGAGCGCGGGCATTGAGGGACTGGTTCCCTCAAGCTCCAACCCTGCCGTATCGCTCCCGCAGCCGAAGGATCTTCCCGACGCCGTTGCCGCTGCCCTCAAGGAGCTCCGCCTCGCCGGAGTCGAAGGCCCCTATGCCCTCCTGCTCTCCGCCGAGCTGTGGACCGCCGTCGCGGAGACCACCGATGACGGTTACCCCATCCGCAAGCACATCGATCGTCTCCTGGACGGTGAGGTCCTGTGGGCCCCCGCCATCCAGGGCGCTGTCCTGCTGAGCACGCGGGGCGGCGACTACGAGCTGCACCTCGGCCAGGACCTCTCCATCGGATATCTCTCACACGATGCCGAGTCGATTGAGCTCTATCTCCAAGAGACGCTCACTTTCCTCCCGTACACCTCCGAGGCGAGTGTCGTGATGACGCACTGAGGTCGCGCACCGGTCCTACACTCGCCCTGATGAGCGAGCAGACTGAGCACACGGTGAACTCACCCACGGAGTCCTCCCAGCGCCCCGCCCCTCAGGAGATCCTAGGGCAGGCCGGTCGTCGGGGCCCTTTCCGCTACGGCGAACGCATCCAGGTCACCGACACCAAGGGCCGCAAGAACACATTCCTGCTCGACCCCCACGGCTACTTCCAGTCCGTGCGCGGCTCCTTCCACCACAGGGATGTTGTCGGCATGGACGAGGGCAGCGTCATCGAGACTGACACCGGTCACGAGCTGCTCCTGCTGCGCCCGCTCCTGGCCGACTACGTCCTGTCCATGCCCCGCGGCGCACAGGTGGTCTACCCCAAGGACTCCGGTCAGGTCGTCGCCATGGGGGACATCTTCCCCGGCGCCCGCGTCCTGGAGGCCGGCGTCGGCTCCGGTGCACTGACCATGAACCTGCTCTCCGCCATCGGGGAGGGCGGGCACCTGCTGTCCATCGAGCGCCGCGAGGACTTCGCCCAGATCGCCGCCTCCAACGTCGACGCCTGGTTCGGCCGCCACCATCCCGCCTGGGAGCTGCGCACCGGGGACTTCGCCGACGTCGTCGCCGCCCGGGTGGAACCCGGCAGCATCGACCGGGTGGTCCTGGACATGCTCGCCCCCTGGGAGAACGTCGAGGCCGCCTCCTCGGCCCTGGCCCCGGGCGGGCTCTTCCTGGCCTACGTGGCCACCGTCACCCAGCTCTCCCGCACCGTGGAGGCCCTGCGTCACAGCGGCCTGTTCACCGAGCCCGAGTCCTGGGAGTCCATGGTGCGCACCTGGAACGTCGACGGGCTCGCCGTGCGCCCCGACCACCGCATGGTGGCGCACACCGGCTTCCTTCTGACCGCTCGTCGCCTGGCCGCAGGCTCGCGGCCCTTGACCCGCAAGCGCCCGCCCGCCCGCGGCGCCTACGACGAGGGCGGCTACTGGCTGCCCGATGACGTCAAGGAGCGCACCAGCACTGACAAGAAGGTCCGCCGCGTTCTGCGAGACTGCCGGGCCAAGCAGCCCTCCGATGCCACACCCGTTCTCTGCGGGAGCGCAGATGACAGCCAGGATGGCGGCGACCATGTCTGAGACGTCTGCGGCCGACGCCAGCACGCCCCAGCCACTGGAGATGCCGGCCACGGACTTCACCAGCCACCAGCTGCGTGAGGCCCGCGCCCGGGCTGTCAGCCTGGCGGCCAAGAACGAGCGCCTGGTGACCGCTCTGGGCACCGCCCGCGAGCGCATCGCCGAGCTCGGCCAACAGCTCGATGCCGTCACCCACCCCCCGGTCACCCTGGGACTGCTCACCGGCCTTCCCCGCGAGGGGTGCCGTAGGCGACACTGGCGGGGCTGCCGATGCCGCCGGTACCGCTCAGCCCCGCGAGGTCGCCGTGAGCCTGTCGGGCCGCCAGATGCTCCTGCACGTCCACCCCGGCGTCGATGACACCGAGCTGCAGGTCGGGCGGCGCGTGGCCGTCAACGACCAGATGCTCGTCGTCGCCACCCTCCCCGAGCCGGGCACCGGTGAGGCCGTCACCCTCGAGGAAAGGCTCGATGACGCCCGGGTCCTCGTGACCACCGGCGCAGGAGGGACCCGGATCCTCACCCTGTCCTCAGCTCTTGGCCGCATCGCCGGGACCGGTGAGGGGCTCAAACCCGGTGACACCCTGGCCGCGGACCTGCGCGCTGACGTCGCCACGGCTCTCATCGAGCGCACCAGTGTCGAGCAGCTGGTCGTGGCCGAGACACCCGACGTCTCCTGGGCGGATATCGGCGGCCTGGGACCCCAGATCGAGCAGATCCGCGATGCCCTCGAGCTGCCCTTCACCCACCCCGAGCTGTTCCACGCCTACGGCCTGCGCGCCCCCAAGGGGCTGCTGCTCTACGGCCCGCCAGGCTGCGGTAAGACCCTCATCGCCAAGGCCGTGGCCACCTCGCTGGCCGATTCGCCCAGCGCCTCCGGCATCAGGGACGCCCGCCCGCGTTCCTCAACATCAAGGGTCCTGAGCTGCTGAGCAAGTTCGTCGGCGAGACCGAGCGCCAGATCCGCGCCATCTTCGACCAGGCCCGCAAGGCCGCCGCCGAGGACCGGCCGGTGGTCATCTTCTTCGACGAGATGGAGGCCCTCTTCCGCACCCGTGGCACCGGCGTCTCCTCCGACGTCGAGACCATGATCGTGCCCCCAGGTCCTGGCAGAGATCGACGGCGTGGAGTCCCTGCGCAACGTCGTCATCATCGGGGCGTCCAACCGCGAGGACATGATCGATCCCCGCCATCCTGCGTCCCGGGCGCCTGGACGTGAAGATCCGCGTCAACCGGCCCGATGCGGCCGCTGCCGAGGAGATCCTCGCCCGGCACCTCACTGCGGACCTCCCCCTGGATCCGGCTGAGCTCGCCGCCCACGGGGGAGACCGCGAGGCGACCGCCGCCTCCTTGCGCCGAGTCGTCGTTGAGGCCCTCTACGCCCGCAACGAGGCCACCGCCGTCCTGGAGATCACCGAGGCCCACGCGGTCAGTGGCGCCTCCACCCGTGTCCTTCACCTGGCTGACCTCACCAGTGGTGCCATGCTGGCCGCCATCGTCTCGCGCGCCAAGACCGCCTCCATCAAGGACGAGCTCGCCGGGGGAGCGGGCGGGCTGAGTGCAGCCAGGCTCCGTTCGGCCGTCGAGACCGAGGCGCGGCAGAACGAGGAGATCACCGGCGCGACCACCCCCGAGGGGTGGGCCCGGCTCATTGGCACCCGCACCTCGCAGATCCTCAGCGTGCGCAGACTCGGCAAGGAGAGCACATGAACGACGTCGGCTTTTCAGCCCGGTCCGGTGACGCGACCCGTCGGTCTGGAGACCGAGTTCGGGGTCCTGCGCCCGGGCGACGCCTACGCCAACCCCTGTGGTCCCTGTCCTCCCGCGTGGTGGAGGCCCACTGCCGGCGCCGGCGTGCCCACCGTGCGGTGGGACTACGAAGGCGAGGATCCCCTGGCCGACCTGCGCGGCGGCAGGCTCCGGCGCTCCGCCGCCCACCCCAGCCAGCTCACCGACGACCCCTGCTCGCCCGGCGCCCTCGGGCGACGCACCACCGGCCGATGCGGGGAGACGGCAGACCCTCCGCCGGCCCCCTGGGGTCGCGCCCGCCCCAGTGCAGCCGAGGCGGCGCTGCCCCGGGCCACGACTGCGGTCCTGGTCAACGGCGCCCGCTTCTACGTCGACCACGCCCACCCCGAGTACTCCTCACCCGAGGTCCTCACACCCCGCGACGCCCTGATCTGGGACCGCGCCGGTGAGGTGGTCGCCCGGCGCGCCATGACGGCCCTGGGTGACGAGGGCGATGGGGATGGGACGCCGGCGGAGATCGTCCTGTACAAGAACAACGTGGATGGCAAGGGTGCGGCCTACGGCTCCCACGAGAACTACCTCGTGCGGCGTGATGTGCCCTTCGAGGAGCTGGCCGCGGTCCTGGTCCCCTTCCTCGTCACCCGGCCCGTCCTCGTCGGTGCCGGCCGGGTCGGGATCGGGCAGCGCAGTGAGCGCCCCGGATTCCAGATCAGCCAGCGCGCCGACTACGTCGAGTCCGAGATCGGCCTGCAGACCACGTTCAACCGCCCCATCATCAACACCCGCGACGAACCGCACGCCGACAACGTCCGCTGGCGCAGGCTTCACGTCATCAACGGTGACGCCAACCGCTTCGACGTTCCCATCTACCTCAAGGTCGCCACCGCCGACCTGCTTCTGTGGTTCCTGGAGCAGGCGTACACCGAAGGCTCCGGACGGTTCAAGGAGGCTCTGGCCCGCCTCAAGGACCTGGCCATCATCGGCGACCCCAGTGGAGGAGCACTGGGCGCTCTCCCACGACCCCACCCTGTCCCACGAGCTGCGCACCCAGGCCGGGGCCATGACCGCCCTGGAGGTTCAGCGCGCCATCCTCGACGCCGTCAGCCCTGCTGTCACCCGTGTCGAGGACGTTCAGGCCCATCGCGCCCTGGCCCTGTGGAGGCAGGTCCTCGACGCCCTCGAGCAGTGGCGCCACGACGGAACCGGGCCGGCCGCCCAGATGGTGGAATGGGTCGCCAAGTACGAGCTCTGTGAGGGACTGCGCCGCAGGTCGGGAACCGGCTGGGACGATCCCCGCCTGGCCGCTCTCGACATCCAGTGGGCCGACCTACGACCGGGACGATCCGTCGTCGACAAGCTCGACGCCGCCGACAGGATCCACCGGCTGGTCACCGACGCAGAGATCCAGCGTGCAGCCGACACGCCTCCCGAGGGCACTCGCGCCGCCGTCCGGGGAACCGCCATCCGCCGTCACCGGCAGATCGTGGGGGCCTCCTGGACCTGCCTCCTCCTCGACGTGCCGGGCACCCCCGCCCTGGCGCGTCTGCGCCTGCCCGACGACGTGGTTGTCGGCCCCGATGAGACGGCGACCATCCTGGAGGAAATTGGTCGCCGAGCGGAACCTGAGAGACACTGAGCCTCACAGTGCGCTCACCAGCGGTGTACCGCTGGGCAGGACGAGTGAAGGAGCAACGCATGATGCCGCAGCACGCCAGTCAGTCCCATGGACAGGTCCGTCGCGACGGCGTCGAGACCACTGCAGCGGACACTGAGCAGCAGATCAGTGCCGGGACGTCGTCGGCCGAGCAGACCAGTGATGTCGACAGCATCCTCGATGAGATCGACTCGGTCATCGAGACCAACGCGGCGGCCTTCGTCCAGGGCTTCGTCCAGAAGGGCGGCCAGTGAGCATGAGCGGCTCACGGCCCTTGGCGCGGCGCATTATCGGGGTGGAGACCGAGTACGGCATCACCTGCGCCCCCACCGCCGACGGCCCTCCTCCCATGGACGCCGACCACGCCGCTCGTGAGCTCTTCGATCCCGTGGTCCAGCGCTCGCGCTCCTCGAACGTCTTCACTCGTGGGGGTGCTCGCCTCTACCTGGACGTGGGCTCCCACCCCGAGTTCGCCACCGCCGAGTGCGATCGCCTGGAAGATGTGCTTGCTCAAGACCGCGCCGGTGAGCTCGTCATGGCCGATTTGGCCGAGCAGGCCAATGCGCGCCTGGCCGCAACGGGTGTTCCCGGGCGGATCCACCTGCTGAAGAACAACCGTGATGCCGAGGGCAACGGCTTCGGGTGCCACGAGAACTACCTCGTGCGCCGTCGTGGTGACTTCTGGAACGACGCCCGCACTCTCATACCCCACCTGGTGACCCGGCAGATCCTCGTCGGCGCCGGCCACATCGCCGCAGCCGGGGACACTCGGCGCGCCGCCGACGGGCTCAGGGCCTACGTCTTCTCCCAACGGGCCGACCAGATGTGGGACGCCGTCTCCTCAGCCACGACCCGCGCCAGGCCGCTTATCAACACCCGGGACGAACCGCATGCCGATGCCGAGCGCTACCGACGCATGCACGTCATCGTCGGTGACTCCAACATCGCTCAGGGTTCCACCCTGCTCAAGGTAGCGGCCATGGACCTGCTCCTGGACTACCTGGAGCACGGGGGAGAGCTCGGCGACCTGGCCCTGGCCGATCCCATGAGAGCCATCCGCGACACCTGCCATGACATGAGTGGAGGCGTGCTCCTGGAACGGTCCGACGGGCGGACCATCACGCCGTTGGAGGTGCAGGCAGAGCATCTCGGGCGTCTGCGCGACCACGTCGCGCAGGGCGTCGAGGTCACTGCTCTCCACGAAGCCGCGCTGGACCTGTGGGAACGAGGACTCCAGGCCCTGCGCCTGCAGCAGCCCGAGCTCGTGGACAAGGAGCTCGACTGGGCGGTCAAGCACCGGTTGCTGACCCGCTACTGCCAGCGGCACGACACGGATCTGACCGATCCCCGGGTGAGCCGCTTGGCCCTGGCCTACCACGACGTCTCTCCCGGTGAGGGACTGCGGCAGCGCCTGGAGGGCGCTGGGCTCCTGCGTCGATTCGTTGACGAAGCGACCTGCCGCCGGGCGGTCGACACCCCGCCAGCGACCACGCGCGCGCGTCTGCGGGGCGCGGTCGTCGCCCGGGCCGAGGACCTGCGCCGCGATGTGAGCGTCGACTGGGTGGGGGTTCGACTCGATGACGGCGTCTGCTCACCTGTTACCCTGAGTGATCCCTTCTGTGCCGTGGACGAGCGCATCGATGCACTCCTGGAGAGCATGGGGCGTTCGACAACCGATCCTCCCATCGGGGTGTGAACGGTGAGGCTCACGGCATTGATAAGGTGGCAGACGGAAGACGCAACATGAGTACTACCCCCTCCCCGGATCCCGAAGCGGGCATGCCCCTGACGCGGCGTCAGCGCCGTGCGCTCGAACGTGCTCAGCAGGCCCAGCGGGAGGCTGCGACCGGGGACCTGCCGGCCCCCTCCCAGCCTGCTGTCCAGGCACGCCCGGCTGATACTTCCTCCCCCAGCGACCGACCCGCAACTGGCACACCGGCGCCTCGCGCTGTGCCGCAACCACAGCCGCAGCCCCAGCTCCGGCTTCAGCCGCAGCCTCACGTGCCGGGCAGCAGCCACGATCCGCGCAGCGAGTACATGCCGGCCGCACGAGCCGATCGACGCGATCTCCCACATGAGTCCGGACACCGGCAGGACGAGGTGGTCTCCGAGGCCCGGGAGCCGGAGCCGACGCGGCGTCCTCGTACCCTGGGCGGCCCGCTGGGGCGTATGCCGCGCGGGCCCCTGGCGGTCGGCCTGATCGGTGTCGTCGTCCTCGCCATGATCCTGGTGCCGCTGGCTGTTAACAAGCTCGTCTCCGGACGGAACGGAGCGGGCACCAGCACCGCGGCTCAGTCGACGGTGTTGGATGGCAACGCCCCTCTCAGCCAGCTGCTGAAGGTCAGCGGACGGGTCGGATCGGGGGTGGCCCCCTCCGTCGAGCTGAACGGCGACGCCTCCTTGTCAGCCCCCGGCTCGGTACTGACCGACGTCGTCCAGGCCGGGCAGGGGCGCGCTGTCTCCGCGGGGACGCCTGTGATCCTGCAGGTCTCACAGTTCTCCGGTCTCGACGGGCGCAACACGACGGGTAACGAAGCGGGGTACAAGCTCTGGCAGGGCCTGCTCGGTCCTGAGGTGGGTGACTACATCAACGCGGCGGTCTCCGGCCAGCGCGAAGGCGCACGCGTCGTTCTTCGCGAGCCGGCTGAGGAGGAGGACGGCTCCAGGACGACGAAAATCACCGTCGTCGACCTCCTGCCCACCACGGCAACGGGGGAGGCGAAGCAGCCGGCGGAAGGCACCCCCACCGTGACTGAAGGACCGGACGGCTCCATCACCGTCAGCAGCGCCGGACTTCCCTGCACCGACTCGAGCCTCCACGGAGATCCTCATCAAGGGCACCGGCCCACAGATCGGTTCCCAGGATCGTCTTATTGCTCGTACCACGATGGTCAGCTGGGCCTCGGGACAACCCCTCGAGAAATCGACCTTCGGGCACCAGCAGCCGCCCAAACAGCTCGACATGAGCAACGCGCTGGTGGGAGTCTCCCAGAACCTGGTCGACATCACTGTCGGCTCCCGGGTGGTCCTCTCGCTGCCCGCTGAGCAGGCGCAGGGGAAGGAACCAGTCATCGTGGTGATCGACGTCCTGGCCAAGGACCCTGCTCAGACTTCCGGAGCGTCCGGGGGGCGTGCGGGCGGTGAGTCGAGCGCCATCCCCAGCTCCTCCGCCGGCCCAACATCCAAGGAGCATTCATGAGCGTTGCCATCCGCATCATTCCCTGCCTGGACGTCAAGGACGGTCGGGTCGTCAAAGGAGTCAACTTCCAGGGCCTCAAGGACGCCGGAGACCCCGTGGAGCTGGCCTCCCGCTACTGCGCTCAGGGGGCCGATGAGATCACCTTCCTCGATATCTCGGCCTCCCATGAGGGGCGTTCCACCATGTTGGACGTGGTCTGCCGTACTGCCGAGCAGATCTTCGTGCCCCTGACGGTCGGTGGGGGAGTGCGTTCACTCGATGACGTGGACCTGCTGCTGAAGGCGGGGGCGGACAAAGTCAGTATCAACACCGCGGCCATCGAAGCCCCCTCGCTGTTGACGGAGGTGGCGCGGCGCTTCGGTAACCAGGTACTCGTCCTGTCCGTGGATGCGCGCCGGTGCCCCTCCGGCGTCTCGACGGACTCCGGCTTCGAGGTCACCACGCACGGAGGACGGACCTCCACCGGTATCGATGCCGTCGCCTGGGCGATGAGAGGAGTCAAGCTCGGCGCCGGGGGAGATTCTCCTGAACTCCATGGATGCCGACGGGGTCACTCAAGGATTCGACACCGAGATGATCGACGCCGTTCGTCGACAGGTCCGGGTGCCACTCATCGCCTCCGGCGGCGCCGGACGCCCACAGGACTTCGTCACGGCAGCCAACCACGGTGCCGACGGCGTTCTGGCAGCCTCAGTGTTCCACTACGGAGTGACGACCATCCCTGAGGCCAAGAATGCTCTGCGAGACGCGGGCCACCCGGTGCGTTGACGAGTAATTTCTGCTTCTGAAGCATTCTCTCTGGGGTTGCTGGAATTCTCACGAAGTTTATTGGATTAAGTGTTGCCCTCATTTATCTGTTCGGTAGAATTAGAGACTGGCGGGCGGCGTTGTGGGGCTGCTTGATTTGCGTGTCGATTGATGCTTGTTATGCTTCAGTAACATGCTGTCAGCGTGAACATCGCCGATCCCTATTTACACGGAGAGATGCCATGAGCAACATGAGCCCGTACCCCGACGGCCAGTATTATCAGCAGCCCGGAGGATATGTCCCTGGCGGATTCGGTCCTCGTCCTGATGAGAAGAACTCACTGGGGATCTGGTCCCTCGGTCTTGGACTTGTCAGTTTCTTCTGCTGTGGTTTCATCACTGGTATCCCCGCGATTATTGTAGGGTATCTGGGTATTCAGGCGGCGAACGAGGGGCGTGCCACCAATAAGGGAATGTCCATTGCCGGCATTGTGTTGTCGCTGGCTGGTACTGTGCTGAATATCGTGCTCTATATGACTGGTGTGACTGCGCAACTCACGAGCGGATTCCAGTCTAGGTCCTCGTCCGTCGTCTTCACTCCGCTGTGCAGGGGGTTCGTCAGCTGCCTGCGTCGCGGAGTGAAGACTGTGGGGCATGAACATTGAGACTGATGGGGTCTACTCCCCATCGGCGTGTGAGTTCGTCCCGGGGTGTGATTGGAGTGCTCGTGTAGACTCAGTGCTGCGCTTCGCACCAGGGAGGGAATAATGAGCGATTTGAATCCTTATCCGGCGGATCCTTATCGTCAAGGATCTGCTGGTTCCCCTTATCCGGCCGACTTCGATCGTGCCTCTCAGTCTGCGTCGGGCGTGTCGTCGACCCGGAACGGTTACTACAGCGCGGACGACCTTGGCGATCAGTCGCCCCACTTCCCGGAAACGCAGGGAGGTCAGATGGTCCCTTATCCGGGGGGTGGTCGGCAGTCGTACGGCCAGGCCTACGGGCAGCCCTACAGTCAGCAGTACCCCTATCCGTCTCCTTCTTATGGGCCGTATCCGCCATATGGTCAGGACGTGTACTGGGGGGTGCCTTACGATCCACGTCGACATGAGGCCAATGCTCTCGGAGGGTGGGCGCTCGGGCTCGGTATTACGAGTATCTTTGCGAACTGTTTGTCTCTCGGCCTGATCTTGGGCATATCGGCGATCGTCGTCGGGGTCCTTGGAATGCGCGCCGCCAATGAGGGGCGTGCCTCGAACAAGGGGCTGTCAATCGCTGGAGTGGTGACAGGCGGCATTGGCGCTTTCATCGGTGCTGCCTATCTTATTCTGTTTATAGTGATGTTGTCTCAATGAACCGTATGCCTGAAAACTGCTGCACGACTGCGTCGACGAAGCACGAGCGCTCCGGTGAGCGTGCGGGACACGGGAGGCGGATCGGACTGGGCCTTCTGATGGTTCTGCCCTCCCTTCCCGGTGGCCTCATCGTGCTGCGCGCACTGACTCTGCCTCGTAATTCTCCGGGGCTTCCCGACCTCTGCCCGCTTCACCGCACCACAGGGCTGTGGTGCCCGCTGTGCGGAGGCACCCGGGCGACTCGCGAGCTCATGCACGGCGACCTGGGGGCAGCCATGGGTTACAACCCCTTTGCGCTCGTCCTGGAGGCGGTGGTCATTGTGCTGGTGGCGCGCTGGTTGCTCGCATCGGCCCGAGGCCTGCGACGGCCGCTCGTCACCGGTGGGGAGGGCATCCTTCTCGGAGTGGCGCTGGCCGTATTCGCGGTCGTGCGCAACCTGCCAGGCATGTGGGTCTATCTCGGCCCTCTGCTCGGTCCTCCGGGCTGAGCTGTACCCGGCGTGCATAATGCGGTTGTGACTCTCGATTCCCAGATCTCTGCGCGTCTGAAGCGCAACGCGGACGGCCTGGTCTGCGCCGTCGTCCAGCAGCACGACTCACGTGAGGTCCTCATGGTGGGGTGGATGGACGATGAGGCGCTTCGGCGCACCCTGGAAGAGGGGCGAGTGACCTTCTGGTCGCGGTCCCGGCGTGAGTACTGGCGCAAGGGTGATACGTCCGGACACGCGCAGTACGTCAAGTCCGTTCATCTGGACTGCGACGGCGACGCCCTCCTGATCGAGGTCGATCAGGTCGGAGCCGCCTGCCACACCGGTGAGCGCACCTGCTTCCTAGCCGGCGGTGATCTGGGAGCGCACGTGGGGAGAGCGCCCCAGCTGACCGCTCCTCGGGCAGTGCGGTTTGGCGATTTGCAACAGACGGCCTTGGGCCGTCACGATGGATACGAATAGGCGCCCCTCCGGAGCGCCGGCAGGTGAGATCGGGGAGGTGTGCGATGACCTCGTTCGAGGCGATGGTGGCTGAGGCCAAGGCGGCCGCCGACCGTCGCGCTTCACTGGTTCCCCTGGCCCACCTCAAAGAGGCCTCCCGCCTGGTTCCCGGTGCCATCAGCGCCCTGTCCAGCCTGCGCACCGATGACCGGGCCGTCACGGTGATCGCCGAGGTGAAGCGCTCCACAGCCACGTTCGCGGACCTCAGCGGCGTCGGGGATCCGGGGATGCTGGCCTGCTTCTACGCCGCCGGTGGCGCCGCCTGCGTCTCAGTGGTCACCGGGCCGAGCGCTACGCGAGGCTCCCTCAAGGACCTGGACGCCGTCAGGGCCTCAGTGGATCTTCCTGTCCTCGCCAATGACTTGGTGGTCACGCCCTACCAGGTGCACGAGGCCCGCGCTCACGGCGCTGATCTGCTCATGCTCGACGCTCGCCTCGAGACGCTGGTGCTCGAGGGACTCATCGAGAGGGTCCACTCCCTGGGGATGGGCGCCGTCGTCGAAGTCCGCACCCGCCGTGAGGCGCTGACCGCGGTCGATGCGGGGGCCTGCATCGTGGCCATCGACACGCGCGATCCCGACACCCTGGCCGTCGACTGCAACCTGTTCGATCAGGTCACTGACGTTCTGCCGACGCAGGTCGTACGAATCGCGGCCGGAGGAGTCAGAGGTCCGCACGATGTCATGAGCTTCGCGCGCTGCGGGGCCGATGTCGTCCTCGTCGGTGAGGCCATTATCCGCTCCACCGACCCCCAGCAGTTCGTTGCCGAGCTGGTCGCCGCCGGCGCCCACCCGGCACTGATCCCCTCCGCCCACCGAGAGGTTCTCTGAGTGCCTGTCGCCACCCTTTCCGCCATGATGCCAACGATGCCAACGCCGTCGGCGATGCCGCTCACGGCCGCGCTGAGAGCGGGCATACCGAGCCCGTCCTCGGCTGTGTGGTACCTCGGCCCCATCCCGGTGCGGGCCTACGCGTTGTGCATCCTCACCGGGGTCTTCGTGGCCGTGTGGTGGTCGGACCGGCGCTACCGGGCCCGGGGAGGCCGACCGGAGCTGGTCCTCGACGTCGCCATCGTGGCCGTACCGGCTGGAATCGTGGGGGCTCGTCTCTACCACGTGGTCACCTCGCCCGACGACTACTTCGGCCCCAACGGCGACCTGGCCCGTATCCCGCAGACATGGCAAGGGGGCCTGGGAATCTGGGGAGGTATTGCCGGCGGGGTCCTGGCCGGGGTGCTTCTTCTGCGCCATCGTGGCCTGCGGGTGGCTCCGCTGGCCGACGCCGTCGCCCCGACGCTGCTGGTGGCTCAGGCGATCGGTCGACTGGGGAACTGGTTCAACCAGGAGCTCTACGGCTCCCCGACGACGCTGCCCTGGGGGCTGCGGATCGACGACGCCCACCTTCCGGCGGGCTCCACCTACCCGCCCGGCACCCTGTTTCACCCGACCTTTCTCTATGAGGCCCTGTGGAACCTGGCCGGAGCGGTCCTCCTGGTGTGGATCGGCAGAAGGATGGTCGCCCGTAGCGGGGCCACGGGCGGCAGGCTGCTGTGGATCTACCTCATGGTCTACACCGCCGGCCGGGTGTGGATCGAGATGCTGCGCATCGACGACGCCGAGACGATCCTGGGCCTGCGACTGAACGTGTGGACCTCCATCGTCATCTTCCTCGTCGGCGCCATTGGACTGGTCCTCTCCTCGCGACGCCCCCTGAGCGACGCCATCGACAGGCCGGGGCACAGGGCGAGGAAGGGAGGCTCAGCGGCCGATGAGGACGACTCCGCCGAGGACAACTCCGCCGAGGACGGCTCTGCCGAGCCTGACTCGCCTGAGGAGGCCGCACCCGCAGAACCCGTCGCTGCGGAGTCGGCCAGCCCGGACCAGGAGGATTCGTAGCGACCGAATCGGGGAACGGCCCTGGCACTCCGGTGGGAGCCAAGTGGGTGAGGATGGTCGCAACCTGACGACTGACGAGATTCCTCCTCGTGCGCAGGGCCCGGTGTCCCGTATTCTGAACCCATGCGTAGAGCCAAGATCGTATGTACCCTCGGACCCGCTACCGACTCTCCCGAGCAGGTGCAAGCGCTCGTGGACGCCGGCATGAACGTCGCGCGCATCAACCGCTCCCACGGTCGCGCCGAGGACCAGGAGGAGGTCATCGGCCGCATCCGTGAGGCCGCAGCCGCTTCCGGACGCGCCGTCGCCATCCTCGTCGACCTCCAGGGCCCCAAGATCCGCCTGGGGCGGTTCGTGGACGACCAGAAGGTCATGCTCAACAAGGGCGACGAGTTCACCATCACCATCGACGACGTCCTGGGTACCGTCAAGCGCGCCTCCACCACCTTCAAGGGACTTCCCGGCGACTGCCGCCCGGGTGACCGGCTCCTCATCGACGACGGCAACGTCGCGGTGCGCGTCGTGGCCGTCACCGACACCGACGTCGTCACCAAGGTCGAGGTTCCCGGCTACGTCTCCAACAACAAGGGCATCAACCTGCCCGGCGTCGCCGTCTCCGTGCCGGCCCTCAGCGAGAAGGACCGCGAGGACCTGCGTTGGGCCCTCAAGATCGGTGCCGACCTCATCGCCCTGTCCTTCGTGCGTGACGCCGATGACATCAAGGACGTCCACGAGATCATGGACGAGGTCGGCGTGCGCATCCCGGTCATCGCCAAGATCGAGAAGCCCCAGGCGGTGGAGAACCTCTTCGACATCGTCTCCACCTTCGACGGCATCATGGTGGCCCGTGGCGACCTCGGTGTGGAGATGCCCCTGGAGGCCGTCCCGCTGGTGCAGAAGCGCGCCATCGAGTTGGCCCGCCGCCAGGCCAAGCCGGTCATCGTGGCCACCCAGGTCCTGGAGTCCATGATCCAGAACCCGCGGCCCACGCGGGCTGAGGCCTCCGACTGCGCCAACGCCATTCTCGACGGCGCCGACGCCGTCATGCTCTCCGGTGAGACCTCCGTGGGCGCCTACCCCATCGAGGCCGTGCGCACCATGGCCAGCATCATCGAGAACGTCGAGGAGCACGGAGGGGAGCGCATCCCCGGCCTGGGCTCCTACCCGCAGACACGCGGTGGGGCGCTGACTCGCGCCGCTGCGGAGATGGGCGAGCACCTCGACGTCACCTACCTGGTGACCTTCACCCAGTCCGGTGACACCGCCCGGCGCCTGTCGCGTCTGCGCTCCCCGCTTCCGCTGCTGGCCTTCACCCCGCTGCACGAGACTCGCAACCAGCTCGCCGTCTCCTGGGGCGTGCAGTGCTACGAGGTGCCCGAGGTCCAGCACACCGACGAGATGGTGGCCCAGGTCGATGAGATCCTTCAGGACAAGCATCTGGCTCAGCCCGGGGACACCGTCGTCATCGTGGCCGGAATGCCTCCGGGCACGCCCGGCTCGACCAACTCGATCCGTGTCCACACCGTCGGCGAGACGGGCGACTACAAAATCTGAGCACCGGTTCTGATCCGTCGAGGGGTCTCCCACCTATCACTGGGAGGCCCCTCGCTGCGGTTCAGGGCGACGTGTTCCCGCGCCTGCTTCCCGCTGAGGAATCGGTGGGGAACAAGGAACCGCAGAGTGTAGCTCTGCGGTCACAGCCTCATCGCCACCGGCGCACGCATCGGCGAGGTCCTCGCCCTACGGTGGGAAGACGTCGACCTCGACGCCGGCACACTGACCATCTGCGGAACCGTGTCCCTCACCGCCGAGAAACCACGCCGAGCATTCAGGCAGGACCACCCCAAGACATCATCATCCCGGCGCACGCTCCTCCTACCCGACTTCGGGCTGGCGGTACTGCTGCGCCGCTCCGTGACCGGCCCCAACAGCGACCTTGTCTTCCCCTCATCAAAGGGCACCGTCCGCGACCCGGCAACAGTCAGGAAGACGCTCAAGCTCGCGCTCGCCGGCACCGGCCTGGAATGGGTCACCCCCCACACGTTCCGCAGGACCGTAGCTACCCTCGTGGGAGACCCGGAGACGGCATCAGGCGTGCTCGGCAACGATCCCGGCATCGCCATGCGCCACTACATCGAGCGCTCCCAGATGGCTCCCGACGTGCGAAATGCCCTCCAGGAGCTCGCACCGCAAAGCGAGGCTTAAACGCGGCGAGATGGCGCTCTGGACGGTTCCTGTGGGCGCTGCGGCTGGATGAAACCCTGTGATCGCAACGTCCTTGGTACCTCCGGTGGGACTCGAACCCACAACACTCCGATTTTGAGTCGGATGCCTCTGCCAATTGGGCTACGGAGGCACGCCGTCCGCTCTGCGGGGGCGCTAACAGCGAGATCATACTAGGATCACAGCCGTGAGCAATGAGTCCAGCACCACCAAGTCCCGCCGGGTGCTCGTCGCTGAGGACGAGACCCTCATCCGCCTAGACATCGTCGAGACTCTCACCGACGCCGGCTACGAGATCGTCGCGGAGGCCGCAGACGGTGAGGAGGCCGTCCGCCTGGCTGATGAGCATGACCCCGACCTGTGCGTTCTTGACGTCAAGATGCCGGTGACCGACGGCATCACCGCTGCGGAGAGGATTCTCGAGAAGCACAACTGCGCCGTCGTCATGCTGACCGCCTTCTCCCAGACCGAGCTCGTCGAACGAGCCAGCGCCGCCGGTGCTATGGCCTACGTCGTCAAGCCATTCACCCCGGCAGACCTCATCCCGGCCCTTGAGATCGCCATGTCCCGGCACGAGGAGATCCTCTCCCTGGAGAGTGAGATCTCCGACCTCACCGAGCGCTTCGAGACCCGCAAGCGCGTCGACCGGGCCAAGGGGCTGCTCATGGAGCGCATGGGGCTGAGCGAGCCGGAGGCCTTCCGCTGGCTGCAGAAGACCTCCATGAACCGGCGTCTGACCATGCGCGAGGTGGCCGACGCCGTCATCGAGCAGGTCGGTTCGACCAAGAAGGACTAAGCGCCCACTGATCGCCCCGTGCGTTGCCCAGCGCGGCGCCTCAGGTGAACAGGCTGCGCAGCGTCCCGACGGCGATGGTGCGCTCATCGTCGTCAGTGACCGTCACCTGGTAGACCACGGTACGACGGCCGCGGTGCAGGGGAGTGGCGGTGGCCTTCACCCAGCCCCTGGGACACGGAGCGCAGGTGGCTGACCGTCAGCTCCGCCCCGACCGGGACGGCGTCGTCGGGCGCGCCCTGCGCGGGCGGCCACGGAAGCAGCCGTTTCGATGAGCGCGGCGGTGGCACCGCCATGCAGGATCCCGACGACCTGCCGGGCCCCGTCGACCGGCATCCGGATCTCGGTCCGATGAGCGTCGCGAGTCACCACCTCCATCCCGAGGGTCTCCATGAGCGTGCCCTCCTCACTGTCCTCCAGCACCGCGTGCAGCGCCGAGGAGGCGGAGACGGCAGAGCCTGCGGGACGCGGATCCGGGTACGGGCGCCTGGCGGGGTCCGGGAAGGCCACGGCTGAGGCGCTCGCTCCGGAGTAGGAGGCCGCAGTGACGCGGCCCACGGGGCCCAGCGGCCCGACGACCGCCGGCGAGCTGGGGGAGTCGGCGGAGGCAGGAGAGGGCTGAGAGTCACTGGAGTCCCCTACGCTGATGGGGGAGACGGGCGAGTCGGACTGTGGATGGCTCATGGGCCTAGGCTGGCACGGTGAGCACCACCGCGACCAGCCCTGCGACGAGTCCAACACCTCAGTCCCCCTCGGACCCGGTTCCCGAGCGGCTTCTTCTCATCGACGGACACTCAATGGCCTTCCGTGCCTTCTACGCCCTGCCCGTCGACAACTTCACCACGTCGACCGGTCAGTCCACCAACGCCGTCCACGGCTTCGTCTCCATGTTCCTGTCGCTGCTGGACAGCGAGCGGCCCACCCACGTGGCCGTCGCCTTCGACCTGCCGGGAGGCACCTTCCGCACCGAGGAGTACGCCGAGTACAAGGGAACCCGCGATGAGACACCGCAGCCCTTCCTCGGGCAGGTCGAGCTCATCCAGGAGGTCCTGGAGGCCATGGGCGTCACAGCGCTCACCGCTCCGGGCTACGAGGCCGACGACATCCTGGCCACCCTGGCGACCTCCGCCCAGGCCGAGGGCATGGAGGTTCTCATCTGCTCGGGGGACCGCGACTCCTTCCAGACGGTCACCGAGCGGTGCACCGTGCTCTACCCGGTCAAGGGCGTGTCAACACTGCGCGCGCATGACGCCTCAGGAGGTGGAGGAGCGCTACGGGGTGACGCCCGAGCGCTACCCGCACCTGGCCGCCCTGGTCGGCGAGACCAGTGACAACCTGCCCGGGGTTCCGGGGGTGGGCCCCAAGACCGCCGCCAAGTGGCTCAACCTCTATGACGGGCTCGACGGCGTCATCGCTCACGCGGACCAGATCAAGGGCAAGGCCGGACAGTCGCTGCGCGATCACCTCGACGACGTCGTGCGCAACCGCCGCCTCAACCGCCTGCTCACCGACCTGGACCTCGGGATCGAGCCCCGCACCGACCTGCGCCTCACGGGGGCCGACCGCGCCGGCCTGGCGCGCGTGTTCGAGACCCTGGAGTTCCGCACCCTGCACCAGCGGGCGCTGCGCATCCTGAGCTTCACCGACACCTCCGACCACGCCGAGCCGAGTGAGGCAGACGAAGCCGGCGCCTGAACGCGTTGAGCGATCTGGAGATCGTCTCGCTGGGACACGATCTTGCCGCGGGGCGGCTGGCCGAGTGGCTGGAGGCCGGATCGCCGGCGGCTGAGGGCGATTGCCCTCGCCCCCTGGGTGTCGATGTCGTCGGTGTCCTCAAGCCCGTGGAGGGCGATGCCGCGCTCGTGTCACTGTCCGACGGCTCTCGGGCGGTCGCCATCGACCTGACCGAGATCCTGCCCGAGGACGAAACCGTCCTGGCTCGGCTCCTGGCCGACGTGGAGCGTCCCAAGCTCGTCGCCGACGCCAAGGGCAGCTGGCACGCGCTGAGCGCCCGGGGACTCACGCTCGACGGTGTCATCGCAGATCCCTCGCTGGCCGGATACCTGTGCCGTCCTGAGCAGCGCAGCTATGACGTCGAGACTCTCACCCAGCGTTGGCTCGGCATCGACCTGGCGGCAGTCAACGAGGGCAGTGCCGGGGGTGACGGCGGCTCCGGTGAGTCTCAGAGCGCATTCGACCTCGAGGCCCTCACCTCTCAGGAGGCCGTTCCCCCCTCCCACCTGGCCAGTGCGCGCCGGGCCGCCGCCCTGCTCCCGCTCCAGGCCGTGCTCGATGAGCAGATGGCGGCTCGTGACGCCGCCGGACTGTTCACCGACCTGGAGATGCCCGTGGCCGCGACCCTGACCGTCATGGAGGACGCCGGCATCGCCGTCGACGACGCCGTGCTCCAAGCCCGCCAGACCGAGCTCGACGCCCGCGTGACTCACGCCGCCGAGGGCGCCTACGCCGCCGCCGGGCGAGAGCTCAACCTCTCCAGCCCCAAGCAGCTCCAGGCCGTCCTGTTCGACGAGCTGAAGATGCCCAAGACCCGCAAGACCAAGACCGGCTACACCACGGACGCCGACGCCCTGGCCGGGCTGTATGCCAAGACCTCGCACCCCTTCCTGGAGCACCTTCTTGAGCACCGCGACGCCATCAAGCTGCGGCAGACGGTTGAGGGACTGCGCAAGGCGATCCAGGCCGACGGGCGCATCCACACCACCTTCCAGCAGACCATCGCCGCCACGGGGCGCCTGTCCTCCACCGACCCCAACCTGCAGAACATCCCGGCCCGTCACGAGGAGGGGATGCGCATCCGCGAGGCCTTCACCGTCGGCGAGGGCTACGAGTGCCTCATGACCGCCGACTACTCCCAGATCGAGATGCGCATCATGGCGCACCTGTCCGCGGACCAGGCGCTGATCGAGGCCTTCCGCAGCGGGGAGGACCTGCACCGCTACGTCGCCGCCCTGGTCCACGGCATCGAGGTCGAGGACGTGACCGCCCAGCAGCGCAGCCACGTCAAGGCCATGAGCTATGGACTGGCCTACGGCCTGTCGACCTTCGGGCTGGCCCGTCAGCTCGGTATCGACAACGCTGAGGCGGCGGATCTGAGGAACGCCTACTTCGCCAGGTTCGGAAAGGTCCACGACTACCTGGAGTCCGTGGTGGAGCAGGCGCGCCGAGACGGATACACCGAGACGATGTTCGGACGGCGCCGCTACCTGCCCGACCTGACCAGCGACAACCGGCAGCGCCGTGAGATGGCTGAGCGGGCCGCCCTCAACGCCCCCATCCAGGGCAGCGCCGCCGATATCGTCAAGAAGGCCATGATTGACGTCGACAGTGCGCTGCGCGAGCAGGCCCTGACAAGCCGCATTCTTCTGCAGATCCACGACGAGCTCCTCATCGAGGTCGCGCCCGGAGAGGCCGAGGCGGTTGAGAACCTCCTCAAGGAGCAGATGGGCGGGGCCGCAGAGCTCTCGGTCCCCCTGGACGTCGCCGTCGGACGAGGGCGGACCTGGCGTGAGGCCGCCCACTAGAGACCCCTCCACGTCCCGCGCTCATTGCCTGAAGAAGCCGGTGATATATGAATGAGATCGTCACGTCATCCTTTTGACATCAAGTCATCAGATGACGTGAGCGATTGCACGCATGTACGGGATAATGCTTGAGCATCGTCTAGTTACGGATTCGTCACGTACTGCTAAGGTTCACTCGTGCGCTCCTGGGCGTCTCCTATGAGACTGATCCAACCAGGTCGATGAATTGGTCCGGGCCGATTCGCGTCGCTGGGGAGCACGCGGTCCCTATCAACCCGATCCAACTATCCGCATTCGGAGCATCCACTCAATGACAACCACTACGCCCAGCCCCGCCCCGGTCGCCGTCAACGACATCGGTTCGACCGAGGAGATCCTCGCCGCCGTTGACGAGACCATCAAGTACTTCGATGACGGCGATATCGTCGAGGGCACTGTCGTCAAGGTCGACCGTGATGAGGTCCTCCTCGACATCGGCTACAAGACCGAAGGCGTCATCCTCGCTCGCGAGCTGTCCATCAAGCACGACGTCGACCCCGACGAGATCGTCTCCGTCGGCGACGAGATCGAAGCCCTCGTCCTGCAGAAGGAGGACAAGGAAGGGCGTCTGCTCCTGAGCAAGAAGCGCGCGCAGTACGAGCGCGCCTGGGGCACCATCGAGCGCATCAAGGAGGAGGACGGCGTCGTCACCGGCTCCGTCATCGAGGTCGTCAAGGGCGGTCTCATCCTGGACATCGGCCTGCGCGGCTTCCTGCCCGCCTCCCTGGTGGAGATGCGTCGCGTTCGCGACCTCCAGCCCTACGTGGGCCGCGAGCTCGAGGCGAAGATCATTGAGCTGGACAAGAACCGCAACAACGTGGTCCTCTCCCGTCGCGCCTGGCTCGAGCAGACCCAGTCCGAGGTCCGCACCAACTTCCTGCAGACCCTGCAGAAGGGGCAGGTCCGCTCCGGTGTCGTGTCCTCCATCGTCAACTTCGGTGCCTTCGTGGACCTGGGTGGCGTCGACGGTCTGGTCCACGTCTCCGAGCTGTCCTGGAAGCACATCGACCACCCCTCCGAGGTCGTCGAGGTCGGCAACGAGGTCACGGTCGAGGTCCTGGACGTCGACTTCGACCGCGAGCGCGTCTCCCTGTCGCTCAAGGCGACCCAGGAGGACCCGTGGCAGGCCTTCGCCCGGACCCACGCCATCGGCCAGGTCGTTCCCGGCAAGGTCACCAAGCTCGTCCCCTTCGGCGCCTTCGTGCGTGTCGAGGACGGCATCGAGGGCCTGGTCCACATCTCCGAGCTGGCGCAGCGTCACGTCGAGGTCCCCGAGCAGGTGGCCAAGGTCGGCGACGAGGTCTTCGTCAAGGTCATCGACATCGACCTGGAGCGCCGTCGCATCTCCCTGTCGCTGAAGCAGGCCAACGAGGGTGTCGACCCCGCCTCGAGGACTTCGACCCCAGCCTCTACGGCATGGCGGCCGAGTACGACGAGCAGGGCAACTACAAGTACCCCGAGGGCTTCGACCCGGAGACCAACGAGTGGCTCGAGGGCTACGACGCCCAGCGCGAGGCATGGGAGGCCGAGTACGCGGCTGCTCACGCCCGCTGGGAGGCCCACAAGGCCCAGGTCGCCAAGGCCCTGGAGGAGGAGCAGGAGTCCGGTGCTCCGGCAGCCCCCGCGGGCGGCACCTCGTACTCCTCGGCGCCGTCGGAGGCCTCCGGCACGCTGGCCTCCGATGAGGCCCTGGCCGCTCTGCGCGAGAAGCTCACCGGTAACTGAGCATCCGCACCTTTTCAGTGGTCAGGACTGATCTCTGACATCATCTGAGGGTCTCTGCCTGCTTCGCAGGCAGAGACCCTCAGCCGTTCGGTGCCTTCTCCCCATCGCTCAGGTGACGTGCCTGTGCGAGGCTGTGGCCGGGCCCCGTGCTCCCTGCTTCCTAGAAGCCGGAACCAGAACGTGACGACCGTTGGAGACGATATGAGCTATTGGGGCGACATTGCCCGTGCTCTGGAGGATGTCGACCCCGTCTGCCCCAGCCGCGTCGCTGCAGCGGCCCTGTGGAAGGCAGTCGCCGCCGACGACGTCGAGGGGGCGGATGCGGGGAGCGCGCCCGACCAGGTGGTGGAGGCGGTCTGCGCCGTCGACCGGGCGTGGCTGGTTCAGCTGGGCCAGGACCCGGACACGAGCAGGACGAGCCTTGAGCAGGCGATCGCCTTCTGCCAGGGGATTCGGGCGGCTCACGGCCGTTCGACGCTCCCGCTGCGTTACGCCCAGGTGGAGCTCTCCGCCGTCCTCGGCCTCAGGGACGAGGCCCTCGAGCAGCTCCGTGAGGCCAGACTCTTCTCCTTCGGCAAGACCGACACCGGAGCCGTGCTGGCCACCGCCCGTATGCACGATGACTACTCCGGCGTCATCAGCACAACCACGGCCACACCCAAAGCGCGCCGAGGCCGACCCCGTGGAGAGCGCACGGGGGCTGGGCGCGGTGCTGGTTCCCTACCTGGCCCACCAACGCATCGTCGAGGCCGAGGACGCCTTCGCCTCCTTGAGCCTGCTCCACCTTCCGGATGCCGTGTCACTCCAGAGCCTGGCGGACAGGCTCGAGTACCTGGGACTGTCCTCCCAGTGGCAACGGGCCATCGCACTCATCCGTCACAGCCCCATGAAGGCCGTCTCTGAGGCCTCGGCCTGGCAGCTGATGAACACCGCTGTCGGACTGGCCCTCGTCATGAGGGCGGCCAACCGGGCGGACTACGGAAAGCACGCCCTGGGCGCCTCGCTGAGCTGGACAACGCCGTGGGGGAACCTGGAGCTCACGGCCTGGGACACCGTCGGCCACGCCTATGACGTCATGACCGGCTTCGTGCGCGGCGTCGCTCACCGCTTCGACGTCCGTAACGGCAACAACGGCGTGTCGTACCGGGTCGAGATGCGGATGGCCGCTGAGGCCGCAGGTCTGGCCAGCCGGTCCTACGGGACGGTGACGAGCGCCATACCGGCAGATCGTGCCCGGTTGCGTAACCAGGGAGCGCTTCTCAAGGAGGTCCGTGAGCTGCTCACGCTGTCTCGCGGTTATGGCATGGAGTCAGTGCGACAGCGCGCCATGTCGACCGCGGAGACGGTCAGCGCCTCACTGTCGGAGGTGGTGGATGACTCCGCCTTGGAGCTGGTCGTCGACCTCCGCCTGGCCTTCGGCCGGCTGCTGGCGGCACTTGGCGCCAATGAGCGCGCGGAGAAGGAGCATCTCGACACCGCGGAGCTGAGTCTGAGCCAGGGGTGGACGGAATCAGCCTGCGCCGCCCTGGCTCTGGCCTCGCACGCCGCTCAGGCTCGCGGGGACCGCGCTTCCAGCGGCCGGGCATGGCGCCAGTGCCGTGACGCGATGGAGTCCTGGCCGATGAACCGGCCCGGAGAGCGCTGCGGGATACTCGTCGACGCCGTCGGCGACCCTCTGGTCGCCGTGCAGGTCCTCTCAGCCCTGGCGGAGGTCCTGGTCGACGGGGTGGAGGAGGACCATACTCGTGCACCGATCATCCGCGAGATCATCTCGCGGGCCTCGGAGCAGGCCTCCCGGTGCGTGAGTCCCCCGCAGGGCGCGGTGGAGTCGCTGGCCCGGGTCGAGGAGCGCATCGCGCCCTACGGGCGGGGCCGGGGAGGAAGAAGGCGACCCGGTTCGACCACGACGATCACGACTGACGGCCAGGCGGCCGCAGGGGGCAAGTGACCTGGCACTGACAAGGCGAGGCTGCGCCCGGTGGACACCGGTGTCGGCTGTATCACCACGCGCTGGCCCGGCCCGGGCAGGTCACGGCATGATGGGACCATGCGCCACACACCTGTACCCCGTTCCACTCGTCGTCCGAAGGACCGAGCCCTGCGCGTGGGGCTCACCGGTGGCATCGGCTCAGGCAAGTCGACGGTGGCCTGCCTGCTCGAGGAGCGCGGCGCGGTCGTGACCAGCGCCGACGAGGTCGCTCGCGACGTCGTCAGCCCGGGCAGTGACGGTCTTGCGGCAGTGGTGGCCGAGTTCGGGGAAGGGATCCTGGCCCCGGACGGCTCCCTGGACCGCAGTGCCCTGGGGCGCCTGGTCTTCTCCGACGACCTGCGCCGTGCCCGCCTGGAGGAGCTCCTCCTGCCCCTCATCGCAGCAGAGGCGTGGGCTCGGATGGATACGGTTCCGGCCGGGCGGGTGGCGGTCTACGACGTTCCTCTCCTCGTCGAAGGACAGATGCAGGACCTGTTCGATCTCGTCATCGTCGTCGAGGCCCGAGCTCGAGGTGCGTCTGGAGCGGCTCGCTGCGCGGGGGATGACCCGTGACGAGGCGCTGGCTCGGATTGCTGTGCAGGCCACCGACGAGGAACGCCGAGCCGTTGCCGACGTCGTCGTGTCCAACTCCGGGGCGCTGGAGGACCTGAGCGCCGAGGTCGACAGGCTCTGGAGCACCCGGATCCTGGAGCCGGGAGCCACCGCCTGACGGGCAGGGGAGACCTTCCCATCGGCGGACACCGCGCCCACTCCTACAGTGGGGCGGAACCGAGAGGTAGAGCCGGAAGGCAGGTTCAGCCCGAGCAGCTGTTGCGTCTAGAGGTGGTGCGGGCGGGGCCGAGGGCTCCGACGATGGTGGCGGAGACGGCGACGATGAAAGCCATGAAGGGATCCTTGGAATCAGGGGATGAAGACAGGGCGCAGGGGCGGGCCTCATGGGCATCCACATGAACGTGGAATGGGACGACCCGGCGTCCTGCGAGAACCACCGTAATAGGTGAACTCGATTGAAAGGTTCCTTCCTGGATACAAAGACGTATCTGTGTGGTGACGGCCGGATCGCAGGATGATGAACGAGGTGACCGCGCGGTCTGAGGTGTCCATGGTGTCGGTCGGACCGCGTAGCCTGAGGGCATGCGTCCCGTTACCGAGCTCCAGCGCGCAGCCAAGCCCTTTGAGGTCATCAGTCCCTTACTCGCCCAGCGGGGACCAGCCCACGGCGATCGCCGAGCTGACCGAGCGTCTGCGGGCGGGGGAGAAGGACATCGTCCTGCTCGGTGCCACGGGAACCGGCAAGTCCGCGACGACCGCCTGGCTCGTCGAGCAGGTCCAGCGCCCCACCCTCATCCTGGAGCCGAACAAGACCCTGGCCGCCCAGATGGCCGCCGAGTTCCGTGAGCTGCTGCCGAACAACGCGGTGGAGTACTTCGTCTCCTACTACGACTACTACCAGCCCGAGGCCTACGTCCCGCAGACGGACACCTTCATCGAGAAGGACTCTCCATCAATGACGAGGTCGAGCGCCTGCGCCACAGCGCCACCAACTCCCCTGCTCACCCGCCGGGACGTCGTCGTGGTCTCCTCGGTCTCCTGCATCTACGGCCTGGGCACCCCCCAGGAGTACGTGGATCGGATGACGCCCCTGGAGGTGGGCCAGCAGATCGACCGGGACGATCTTCTGCGGCGCTTCGTGCAGATGCAGTACACCCGCAACGACATCGACTTCACCCGGGGCACCTTCCGCGTGCGCGGCGACACGGTGGAGATCATCCCGATGTACGAGGAGCTCGCCATCCGCATCGAGTTCTTCGGAGACGAGATCGAGGCCCTGGCCACGCTGCACCCCCGTGACCGGGGACGTCATCGACACCGTCGAGCAGGTCTCGTCTTCCCCGCCTCCCACTACGTGGCCGGCCCCGAACGCATGCAGAAGGCCATCGAGGGCATTGAGGCCGAGCTCGCCGAGCGCCTGGCCCAGCTCGAGCACGACGGCCGTCTCCTGGAGGCCCAGCGCCTGCGCATGCGCACCACCTACGACCTGGAGATGCTTCAGCAGATCGGCATGTGCTCGGGGATCGAGAACTACTCGCTGCACATCGACGGGCGCGAGACCGGCACCCCGCCCAACACCCTCCTGGACTACTTCCCCGAGGACTTCCTCCTCGTCATCGATGAGTCCCACGTGACCGTCCCCCAGATCGGCGCCATGCACGAGGGGGACGCCTCCCGCAAGCGCACCCTGGTCGAGCACGGGTTCCGTCTGCCCTCCGCACTGGACAACCGCCCTCTGACCTTCGCCGAGTTCGAGGACCGCGTCGGTCAGACCGTCTACCTGTCGGCCACCCCGGGTGACTACGAGACCCAGCGCTCCGACGGCGTCGTCGAGCAGATCATCCGGCCCACGGGACTGGTGGACCCCAAGGTCGTCGTCAAGCCCACGCAGGGACAGATCGACGACCTGCTCGAGGAGGTGCGCGCCCGCGTCGAGCGCCAGGAGCGGATCCTGGTGACCACCCTGACCAAGCGCATGGCCGAGGACCTGACCACCTACCTCGCCGAGAGGGGCGTGCGCGTGGAGTACCTCCACTCCGACGTCGACACGCTGCGACGCGTCGAGCTCCTGCGCGAGCTGCGGCTGGGGCGCTTCGACGTCCTGGTGGGCATCAACCTGCTGCGTGAGGGCCTGGACCTGCCGGAGGTCTCGCTCGTGTCCATCCTGGACGCGGACAAGGAGGGCTTCCTGCGCTCGACCCGCTCCCTGGTGCAGACCATCGGACGTGCCGCCCGCAACGTCTCCGGCGAGGTCCACATGTACGCCGACACCATCACCCCGGCCATGGCCGAGGCCATCGAGGAGACTGAGCGCCGCCGCACCAAGCAGCTGGCCTACAACGCCGAGCACGGCATCGACCCGCAACCGCTGCGCAAGAAGATCGCCGACGTCACCGACATGCTCGCCCGCGAGGACGTCGATACCGCCGACCTCCTGGCCGGCGGCTACCGGGGCCATGAGGACTCCTCGGTGCGGGCCCGACGCAAGCACGCCGCCGAGGCCACCGTGCGCGAGAAGCTCGCCGGGGCGGCACAGGGGCGACCTCGCCGAGCTCATCAACGAGCTCACCCAGCAGATGCACGCCGCCGCCGAGGACCTCCACTTCGAGCTCGCCGCCCGGCTGCGCGACGAGATCCAGGACCTCAAGAAGGAGCTGCGCGCCATGCGGGCCGCCGACTGATCTCACAGCCATGAGTGACTCGACGTGGCTACGTCGAGAGGAAGCGTCCCGTTAGACTCTCAGGCGTTATACACGGAGGGGAGTACTCCCAACCAACGGCGACGTCGTCATCACGGCGGTGCGGGCACCCATCAGTCCTGCGTTCCCGGCGTCGCGGCCAGAGTGAAGCGCGCCTTGAGCGCCTGTCCACGTGGCGGGAGGAGACCTCCGGTACCAGTTCCGTACCGGAGGAGAACACGTGGACGTCCACATCCTGGGGTGGATCGGCCTGGCGGCCATCATCCTGACCCTCATCGTGATCGACATCGTCGGTCACGTGCGCACCCCCCACGAGCCCACCATGAAGGAGGCCGCCGTCTGGTCGGTGGCCTATATCGGCATGGCCCTGGTCTTCGGCGGCATCGTCTGGTTCGTGTGGGGCGGGGGCTTCGCCCAGGAGTACCTGGCCGGCTACATCACCGAGAAGGCGCTGAGCATCGACAACCTCTTCGTCTTCGTCATCATGATGTCCTCCTTCAAGGTGCCCCGGAAGTACCAGCAGGAGGTGCTGCTCGCCGGCATCGTCATCGCCCTTGTTCTCCGGCTCATCTTCATCCTCGCCGGCGCCGCGCTCATCGAGAACTTCTCCTGGGTGTTCTACTTCTTCGGGGCCTGGCTCCTGTGGACCGCCTTCTCCCAGGCCCGGGAGGGCGTCCAGGAGCCCGACGACGATGACGAGGAGTACAGGCCCAGCGGCTTCGTCAAGCTCGTCGCCCGCGTCATCCCGATGACCGACGGCTTCGTGGGCGGCAAGGTCATTCACCGCCACGCCGGGCGCACCATGATTACTCCCATGATGCTGTGCATCATCGCCATCGGCACCGCCGATGTCATGTTCGCCGTCGACTCCATCCCCGCGATCTACTCCCTGACCAGCGAGCCCTTCCTGGTCTTCTCCGCCAACGCCTTCTCCCTGCTGGGCCTGCGCCAGCTCTACTTCCTCATTGACGGGCTGCTCGACCGACTCGTCTACCTCCACTACGGCCTGGCGGTCATCCTCGGCTTCATCGGCTTCAAGCTCATCGTTCACGCCCTGCACACCAACGAGGTCCCCTTCATCAACGGGGGCCGGGAGTGGCACGCCATCCCCGAGGCGTCGATCGGAGTGTCCCTGAGCGTCATCATCACCACCGTCCTGGTCACGGTCATCGCCTCGGTCCTCAAGTCGCGGGCAGATGCCCGGCGCGTGGAGGCGGCATCCTGAGGTCTCGGCCGCCAGGAGGAGGGGCGCCCTCCGACTGATTCACTACTGTGTGACGTGTGAGCACCACGCATCCCCCTGAGTCCTCGGTCAGCGGGCTCAGCGCCGCCCAGGTCGCCGAGCGCGTCAGCGCCGGACGGACCAACGAGTACCGCGAGCGGACCTCCCGCAGCGCCGCGCAGATTCTGCGAGCCAATGTCTTCACGATCTTCAACGGCATCCTCGGCGCCGCACTGGTCCTCGTCCTGGCGCTGGGGCACTGGGCGGATGCGCTGTTCGGTTTCGTCCTTGTGCTCAACACCGCCACCGGAACCCTGGCGGAGATCCGCGCCAAGCGTGCCCTGGACCGTCTGTCCGTGCTGGAGACCCCCCGCGCCATCGTCGTCAGGGACGGGGCCGAGACCGAGGTGGCCGTCGGCCAGGTCGTTCTCGACGACGTCGTACGGCTCGCAGCCGGCCAGCAGGTGCCGGCCGACGGGGAGGTTCTGACCAGCGACGGCCTGGAGATCGATGAGTCGATCCTCACGGGCGAGTCCCGGCCCGTGCGTCCCGTGAGCGGAGCGAAGGTCATGTCCGGGACCACGGTGACGGCCGGGACCGGGCTGTTCCGCACCACCGCGGTCGGCGGGGACGCCTACGCCCACCGGCTGGCCCGCGAGGCCCGCAGGTACTCGCTCGTCGTCAGTGAGCTGCAGGCCGGGACCAACCGAGTGCTGCACTGGATCAGCTGGGTCATCGTGCCCGTGGCCCTGGTGCTGGTGTGGTCCCAGCTGCGGTTGAGCGGAAGCGTCGCCGAGGCCTGGAGCAGCGGTGCCTGGCGCCACGCGGCCGTCGCCGGCATCGCCGGCGTGGTCAGCATGGTGCCCCAGGGCCTGGTGCTCTTGACCTCTGTCAACTTCGCCACCGCCTCCCTGGCCCTGGCCAGGCGCAACGTCCTGGTTCAGGAGCTGCCCGCCGTCGAGGTCCTGGCCCGGGTCGACACCCTGTGCCTGGACAAGACCGGCACCATCACTACCGGCCGTATCCGTCTCGGTGAGATCCAGGGGCCCGACGGCGGCGAGGCTCCCCTGGAGGTGCTCTCGGCGCTCGCGCTTCTCAGTACGGTGGGGGAGGCCAACGCCACCGCCGACGCCATCAGGGAGGGCTCGCTGATTCCGAGTGGCTCGGTGCACAAGGACTTCAAGAGGCGCTGTCGTCGGCCGGCGCCGGCAGCAGGGACGGTGTGGAGTCAGTGCCCTTCTCCTCGCGCCGCAAGTGGTCCGCGGTTCGCGACAGCTTCGGCACAACCTGGGTGCTCGGCGCCCCCGAGATCGTCCTGGCCGGATACAACGCGTCAGTGCTGGATCGTGCCCGTCAGATCGCCGCGCAGGGGATGCGCGTCGTGGCCCTGGCCCGCTCGCGCTCGCCCTGGAGCTTGGCTCCGGGGGAGGAGGACCCGCGGCTTCCCGATGACCTTGAGGCCGCAGGGATCGTGATCCTCACCGAGGAGATCCGCCCCGACGCCGCGGAGACCCTGGCCTACTTCCGCCGGCAGGGCGTCGACGCCAAGGTCATCTCCGGGGACAGCCCCGAGACCGTGGCCGCAGTCGCCCGCCAGGCCGGAGTCACCGCCCCCGACGGCGGCGAGCTCGTCGTTCTGGACGCACGTACCCTGCCTGCCGGAGCGGGCAGCGGGCAGGAGACGGAGGAGGACCTGGAGCGCCTGGCCGACGCGGTTGAGGCGCCAGTGTCCTGGGCCGCGTCACGCCCGAGCAGAAACGGGCACTGGTGCGGGCGCTGAAGTCCCGAGGGCACGTCGTCGCGATGACCGGGGACGGCGTCAACGACGCCCTGGCGCTCAAGGACGCCGACCTCGGCATCGCCATGGGCAACGGAGCGCCGGCCACCAAGGCGGTGGCGCGCCTGGTGCTGCTCAAGGGAGAGTTCTCGGCCCTTCCCGGGGTCGTGGCTCAAGGGCGGCGCGTCATGGCCAACACCGAGCGCATCGCCTCCCTGTTCCTGGCCAAGACCATCTACGCCTCGCTCATCGCCGTCGTCGTGTCGGCCATGGCGGTCGCCTACCCGTTCCTGCCCCGCCAGTTCACGGTCGTCTCGTCCCTGACGATCGGGATCCCCGCCTTCGTCCTGGCCCTGGCCCCCAGCAACCAGCGCTACCGGGAGGGCTTCCTCGGACGGGTGCTCAGCCTGTGCGTGCCGGCCGGGACTCATGGCGGGCACCGTCACGCTGTCCACCTACCTCTGGTTGACGCTCACCCACGCCCCGCGCGCCCAGGTGACCACGGCGACGACCCTGGTCCTCATCACCTGCGGGCTGTGGCTGCTCACGCTCACCGCCAGACCATTGACGAGCTGGCGGCTGGGGCTGGTCGCCCTCATGGGGACGATCGCGGTCCTCGGCGTCGTCGCCCCACCGGTGCGCGCCTTCTTCCTGCTGGCCTGGCCCACCCCCGGGGTGTGGTGGGTCATCGCACTCATGGCGGGCCTGGCCGTCGGCGGCATCGAGCTGGTCCACCTGGTGCGGCGCCGGATCGTGCGCGGCCGCGGCTAAGAGCCCTGCTGTCTCGCCGCCGCTCCTACCTTGCGGCGAGGAGGCGAAGCCATCCGTGCCGGGGGTGGATGCTGATATCGACCGTGAGGAAGCCGGCCTCGTGGGCCAGGCGGTGAGGCTCCGGCCATCAGGCACATTCATGTCCAGACGCTCCGCCCAGCGCCCGGCCGCTTCTCGATCGGCGACCTCGTTGGTAATCACGAGCCGACCGCCAGGACTCAGGACGCGGCGTATCTCAATGAGGCCTGCCTGCAGGTCGGGCCAGAAGTAGGTGGTCTCGAAGGCTGTCGCCACGTTGAAGAATCCATCGCGGAAAGGCAGGTGGTCCACCGAGCCCTCCAGGACCCGAAGACGGCCGGAGGCAATGGCGGAGCGGTTGAGACGGCGGGTCGTCTCGACCGCCTCGGGGGAGTGATCGACACCGGCCACCTCACGATGAGTCTGCGCAAGAATCCGGGCGATGGCCCTGCCTCCGCCGCAGCCGACGTCGAGCACCTTGTCACGGGGCTGGATCTCCCGCTGCCTCCAGCCCCCACCGGTGCAGGCGGGAGTGCCCGATGTTCATGCCGCGCAGCAGCAGACGCCCGGTCAGGGAGGAGGGGCGGGCGAACTGGGAGCCGGTCGGCGCGGCCTCCTGCCGGCTCAGGCCAGGACTCCGATGACGGGGTTCCACTCGCGCGGGATGCGCTCAGCGATGTAGCCGGCCTGCTGGAAGGGGTCGTCCTCGAGGAGGGCCAGTGCGCCGGCCTCGTCCTCGGCCCGCACGACGATGAGGGCGTCGTGGGTGCCCACGTAGGGGCCGGCGGCCAGCAGCCGGCCCTCATCGGCCAGGCGGCCGTTGAAAGCGCGGTGCGAGGGGCGGACAGCGGCCATCTCCTCGTCCTTGTCAGTGACGTAGCGGTACTCGACGGCGTAGATCTTGCTCATGGCCTCAGCATAGGGGCGCCGCCCCCGACCGTGGTGAGAACTCGGGAGCGCGGTCATTCTTCCGGTGTCCCGACCATGAGACGTGTCGAACACATGTGCGACGCACGGGATGTGCGCTCACCCCTTAGACTCGAATCCCGTGAACGACTCTCTCATCATCCGTGGGGCCCGCGAGCACAATCTCAAGGGCGTCGACCTGGACCTGCCGCGCGACACGATGATCGTCTTCACCGGACTGTCGGGCTCGGGCAAGTCCTCCCTGGCCTTCGACACGATCTTCGCCGAGGGGCAGCGCCGCTACGTGGAGTCCCTGTCCTCCTACGCCCGTCAGTTCCTCGGGCAGATGGACAAGCCCGACGTCGAGCTCATCGAGGGCCTGAGCCCGGCGGTGTCCATCGACCAGAAGTCCACCTCGCGCAACCCCCGGTCCACGGTGGGCACCGTGACGGAGATCTACGACTACCTGCGTCTGCTCTACGCGCGCGCCGGCGTCCAGCACTGCCCGGTCTGTGACGCCGTCATCTCCTCCCAGACCCCGCAGCAGATCGTCGACCAGGTCCGCGCCCTGCCCGAGGGCACTCGCTTCCAGGTCCTCGCCCCCGTGGTGCGCGGCCGCAAGGGCGAGTACTCCGAGCTCTTCGGCGAGCTGCGCGGACGCGGCTTCAACCGGGTGCGCGTCGACGGCGCCGCCGAGCGCCTCGACAACCCCCCGACCCTCAACAAGCGCCTCAAGCACGATATCGAGGTCATCGTCGACCGGCTCGTCGTCCGCGAGGGCATCCGCCAGCGCCTCACCGACTCCGTCGAGACGGCGCTGGGGCTGGCGGAGGGGCTGGTCATCATCGAGCAGGTCGACCTGCCCGAGGACGACCCCGACCGGGAGCGGCGCTACTCCGAGAAGCGCGCCTGCCCCAACGAGCACCCCCTGGCCCTGGACGAGATGGAGCCGCGCACCTTCTCCTTCAACGCCCCCTACGGCGCCTGCCCCGCCTGCACCGGAATCGGCACCCGGCTCGAGGTGGACCCCGAGCTCGTCGTCCCCGACGAGGAGCTCACCCTGGCCGAGGGGGCCGTCGCCCCCTGGTCGAGCCACCAGAAGTACTTCACCCGCCAGCTCGAGGCCCTGGGCAAGGAGCTCTCCTTCGACGTCGACACCCCCTGGCGCGCCCTGCCTGCGCGGGCTCGGGAGGCGATCCTGCGCGGTAAGGACTACGAGGTCAAGGTCACCTACCGCAACCGGTGGGGGCGCGAGCGCATCTACTCCACCGGCTTCGAGGGGGTTCTCGACTATGTCATGCGCAAGCACGACGAGACCGAGTCCGACTGGTCCCGGGAGCGCTACCAGGCCTACATGCGTGAGATCCCCTGTCCCGTCTGCGACGGAGCCCGGCTCAAGCCCGAGGTGCTGGCCGTGCGCGTGGGCGAGCTGTCCATCGCTCAGCTGTGCGAGCTGCCGATCAACGAGGCCCGAGACTTCCTGGCCGACCTCAACCTCACCGGCCAGGCCGCCCAGATCGCCGGCAGCGTCCTGACCGAGATCAACGCGCGCCTCGGCTTCCTCGTGGACGTGGGTCTGGACTACCTCAGCCTGGCCCGCGGTGCGGCCACGCTCTCCGGGGGCGAGGCTCAGCGCATCCGCCTGGCCACCCAGATCGGCTCAGGCCTGGTGGGCGTCCTCTACGTCCTGGACGAGCCCAGTATCGGCCTGCACCAGCGCGACAACACCCGACTCATCGAGACCCTCCAGCGACTGCGGGACCTGGGCAACACGCTCATCGTCGTCGAGCATGACGAGGACACCATCCGCTCAGCCGACTGGATCGTTGACATCGGGCCCGGAGCCGGCGAGCTGGGCGGTGAGGTCGTCTACTCCGGCGACGTCGCGGGCCTGGCCGGAGCCGAGGGCTCCATCACCGGCGACTACCTGGCCAGGCGGCGTCAGATCGAGATCCCCATCCACTCGGCGCAAGCGGGACAAGAACCGCGAGGTCACCGTCGTCGGGGCCCGGGAGAACAACCTCAAGGACGTCACCGTCTCCTTCCCGCTCGGCGTGCTCACCGCCGTCACGGGGGTATCCGGCTCGGGGAAGTCCTCCCTGGTCAACTCCATCCTCTACCAGGTGCTCGCCAACCGGCTCAACCGCGCCCGCGGTGTGCCCGGCAGGCACAAGACGGTGCGGGGCGTGGAGCACCTGGACAAGGTGGTCCACGTCGACCAGTCACCGATCGGACGCACCCCCCGCTCCAACCCCGCCACCTACACCGGGGTATGGGACCACATCCGCAAGATCTTCGCGGCCGTGCCCGAGTCGAAGGTCCGGGGATACGGGCCCGGGCGCTTCTCCTTCAACGTCAAGGGCGGGCGCTGCGAGTCCTGCAAGGGCGACGGCACGCTCAAGATCGAGATGAACTTCCTGCCCGACGTCTACGTCCCCTGCGAGGTCTGCCACGGCGCCCGCTACAACCGGGAGACCCTGGAGATCCGTTACAAGGACAAGACGGTCGCCGACGTCCTGGACATGACCATCCACCAGGCGGCCGACTTCTTCTCCGCCTCCTCCGTCATCTCCCGCCATCTCAACACCCTGGTCGAGGTGGGACTGGGGTACGTGCGCCTGGGGCAGTCGGCCACCACGCTCTCCGGCGGTGAGGCCCAGCGCGTCAAGCTCGCCACCGAGCTGCAGCGCCGCTCCACCGGCCGGACCATCTACGTCCTGGATGAACCGACCACCGGGTTGCACTTCGAGGACATCCGCAAGCTGCTCGGGGTGCTTCAGGGACTGGTCGACAAGGGCAACTCCGTGGTCGTCATCGAGCACAACCTCGACGTCATCGCCAACGCCGACTGGGTCATCGACATGGGACCCGAGGGCGGCAAGGGCGGGGGAACCGTCGTCGTGGCCGGGACCCCGGAGAAGGTCGCGGCCACGGAGTCCTCCTACACCGGTCAGTTCCTGGTCCCAGTGCTGGAGGCCGCCCGCGGCTGACGCCCTCGCCCGCTCCGGTCCGGCTCAGCCCGACGGCTCGACGTCGGGCCGACGCCCTCAGATACTTCCGGGCCCCATGGGGGCCTGGTTGCTCTCGCGACGCTGCTCCTGCGCGAAGCGGTTGTAGAGCAGGGAGAGGACGAAGCAGACGACGCCCGCGGCCGCCAGGGAGATGACTCGAATGATCGAGTTCTGCGAGGCCACGTCCACAACAGCGAGCTTGAGCACGGACAGGAGCACCAGGGTCAGGCCGTAGTGGCGCAGGATCGTCAGGCGTGCCCTGAAGCCGAAGACGATGCAGGCGCCGCCCGTCAGCAGGACCAGCACCGACATGAGGACGGAGCCCGGGCCGACGTCGGTGGCCACCATCACGGAGATCCACATGAGCAACGAGTTTCCGATCGCAAGACTCAGGCACACCTCCGCGTGCCGCCGCCAGGGAAGCAGAAGCCACGTGGCGCTGGCTCCCAGCCCCAGGGCGACGGCGACCAGTAGCAGCATCCAGGCCGTCGAGGACGCGGCATCAGCCCACGACAGCGTCACCAGTGCCAGCGCAGCCACCGTCACCGAGACGATCCAGGACGGTGTCGGTGCTCCCGTCTGCCTCCCTGTCGGGTCGGGCAGGGCCTCGCCGTGGGGCCCCACCCGGTAACGGGCTCCGCGGCACTGGCCACTGAGCACTCGCAGAGGCGTGGCTCCGGGTGAGACCGCCCCCAGTGCGATGAGCGCGATAGCCACCAGGCCCGGAACCATGCGCAGCGCCTCCCAGGCGCCCCGGTTGTTCTCCACAAGGCCGGTTCCCAGGAACGGAACGAGGACGGTCATGTTAAAGGCGACTGCCGCCAGAGCCACCCGCAGGGCCTGCACCCGTGGCTGAACGCGTGAAGGCGCGGCATACGGAGCCGGGACCGGTGAGCTGCGGGCGACTCGGTCACCGAGTCCTTCGGCCACGCACACCATGAGCGCAGAGATCACCACGGAGATGATGAGCGACCAGGAGTCGCTGCGGGAGTAGACAGTTCCCGGAGGCACCAGGATCGGTGCCGTTCCGAGCAGGGCCAGGATCGGGGCCGGCTCCACTCGTGCGTTCAGGATGGCCGGAAGGAGGCACAGCATCGCAGCCACGACGACGAAGAGATGGACCCGAGGATCGCCTACAGCCGCCATTCCGGCCAGCGCGAGGGGGAAGAACGCGGCCTCGTGCCCGATCGCCATGGCACGGCGCCAACCAGCGGGGCAGTAGCTCGGGAGTGTCGCGAGCGCCGCCGCGGCCAGCAGGAGGAGCTCGAGGAGATAGGTGATGACGACGACGGTGTGCGCCAGGTGGAGAGCCATCTGCCCCGTCAGCAGGTTGATGAACCCCACCATGAGCACCGCCGCGGTCAGGCCCCAGTCCCAGCCCGAGGTCTTGATACCGATGCTCCACAGTCGCGTGCTTGCGTGCATCGTCTGAGACACCAGCAGCGCGCACAGGATGAGAGTGATGCTGGTACCGCCGACGGTGGAAACACGCAGCATCGGCTGGATCGGTGCGGCGATGAGGGCCGTTGCCGTCGCCACCATCGATGTCACCGGATACCAGGCGGCCGACCTCATCCGTCCGGTGTTGCGCGACAGGGCGGTGCAGGTCAGCGCCAGCACCGTGACATGGATACCGATCATCAACCATGTGACGAGCGCGGCCTGTGGCTGGCGTGACACATGGCTGACTGCGAACCCGATGGTCACCAGAGCGCCGAGGGTGGAGACGACCGCGGTGAACAGCACCCGTGTCATGTGCGACACGGCCAGGAGCACGAGGCCCCAGCAGGCCATGAGGATCAGGGCCGGCTCCGGGCGGAGCATCCCTCCGAGAAGAACGGCCCCCACGATGGCGACGAAACCGAGCCCCCCGCCGGTTCCCGTGATCGTCGCGGCGGCGACACGGTGCCGGGGATGAGTGAGGCCTCAGCTGAGCCCCGGCTGCTGTCATGATGACCGCGATGAGTGCCAGTCCCAGGATCTTGACGGGGTTGGGAATGTAGTCCCAGACGAGAGCCAGCAGACTGACCCCGGCTGACAGGACGAGCACTGCTGCGGCGCCGGAGAGCAGATATCGTCCGAGGTTGCCCTCCCGCATCGCCCGCTGGGCCCAGCCCGGAACCGCCTGGGCCTCAGCGCCGAGTGCCTGACCGGCGCCGGCCGGACCCACCTGATTGGTCGCCTGCATATGAGGGGCGTTGCCCGCTACGGGGCATACTGCATCGGAGCCGGGCCCGCCTGGGCTGCGAAGGATCGCGCGGGCTCCACGGGGGCGGGGGCTGGTAGTGTTGGTCCTGCGGTACCTCAGTCTGAGTGGCTCGGGGAGCGTCAGCGGACGGGGCCTTCGCAGAGTGGGCGTTCCTGTCCTCCGGGAGAGGGTCGTTGACCGGGGCCTGAGCGGGGGACTCGTTGAGACGCTGCCAGGAGTGCTCTGAGGCAGACCTCGTCTGCGGGGCGATCGAGGGCGGAGTCGTCTCCGGACGGGAGGGGCTGCTGCTCCTCACTGTGTCGGGGGAGTCGCTGCTCTCCTGCGTCGAGGCGGCGGAGGAGTAGGTCAGCCAGGTGACGCGCTCGGCGAGCCAGTCGATCTTCCTCTCGATGAGGTCCAGCCGCTGCAGGACCAGGGCGACATTCGGGCCGACAGTTGGCGGCATGGACATGACGGTTCTCCTCGTCACTCGGTGCTCGGCGGTGAGCACGTGTCACTCAACCGGTTCATCTGAGAGTAAGGGGAGTCGTCGATGGCGTGAAGGGGGTACAAGTGCCCTGTGGATAACTCGAGAGGAGGGAGAGAACCAATCCTTCAAGAACGAACAGAGTCGAACAAAGTTCCACAAGAACGGTCAGGCTGGGATAGGCTTGCGTCATGAGCGAGAACGGACTCACTTCAGCCCAGCACAAGATGCGCGACGCCGGTGTCGCAGAGCAGGCCATCACGGTTTTCACCCACTACTACCAGTCCCTGGAGGCGGGGGCCACAGGGACTCATCCCCGAGGAGACCATCGAGCCCCTCACGCAGATCGACTCCCTGGCTGACGTCGAGGTCAGCGAGGAGCAGGCCCGCGAGGCGCTGAGCAGGACGGTCCTCATCCGGCTCAACGGGGGACTGGGCACCTCGATGGGCCTGGATCGCGCCAAGTCCCTCCTGCCGGTCCGTGATGGCAAGACCTTCCTGGACCTGCTGGTCGATCAGGTCCTGGCGGCACGTCGTCGTTACTGGAGTGAGCCTGCCGCTGATCCTCATGAACTCCTTCCGCACCCGGGAGGACTCCCTTGAGGTGCTGGCCGGGCACCCCGAGATCCAGGTCGACGGCCTGCCCCTGGACTTCCTGCAGAACCGCGAGCCCAAGCTGCGCGCCGACGATCTGACTCCCGTGGAGTGGGAGGCCGACCCTGAGCTCGAGTGGTGCCCTCCGGGCCACGGCGACATCTACACCGCCCTGCTCGCCTCCGGGCTTCTGGACGCCCTGCTGGACAAGGGTTACCGATACGCCATGACCGCCAACTCCGACAACCTCGGTGCGGCGCCCTCGGCCAGGATCGCCGGCTGGTTCGCCGCCTCCGGAGCCCCCTACGCCCCGGAGATGTGCCGGCGCACGCCGGCCGACGTCAAGGGCGGCCACCTGGCGGTGCGCAAGAGCGACGGGCGCATCATCCTGCGCGACACGGCGCAGACCCCCGAGGACCAGATGCACTACTTCACCGACCAGTTCCGCCACCCTTCTTCCACACGAACAACCTCTGGTTCGACCTCGAGGTGCTGCGTGACACCCTCGCCGATCGGGGGCGGGATCTCGGGCTTCCGCTCATCAGGAACAGCAAGACGGTGGACCCCGCCGACTCCTCCTCGACGCCGGTCATCCAGCTCGAGACGGCCATGGGTGCCGCCGTCGAGGCCTTCGAGGGAGCCACCGCCATCGAGGTGCCGCGCTCCCGCTTCCTGCCGGTCAAGACCACCAACGACCTGCTGCTGGTGCGCTCGGACGTCTATGAGGTCGACGACGACGGACTGCTGCAGATGGTCCCGGACCAGGCCTGCACCGTGAGTCTCGACCCGCGCTTCTACAAGAAGATCCAGGACTTCGAGGCTCGGTTCCCAGACGGCGTCCCCTCCATCAAGGACGCGCAGTCGCTGACGGTGGAGGGCGACTGGACCTTCGGTGCCGACGTCGTCGCCACCGGTGAGGCGCACGTGGAGGCGGAGGGCTCGCCCGGACGGATCGCCGACGGCACCCGGATCTGAATGAGCGATGGTCGCGGCCCTGCTCGTCGCGGCCGGTCGCTACGCGGTGGCGCCGGACACTCAGTCATGAGGTCCGGCGCCACCGCGCGTAGCGGGAACGAAAAACGCTTGCCCTCCCAGAAGAGGGCAAGCGTGAGGGAACTGCTATCCGGTGGGCGATACTGGAATCGAACCAGTGACCTCCTCGGTGTGAACGAGGCGCTCTAACCCCTGAGCCAATCGCCCGGTGCGGCGCCAACCATAGCCAGCCGGGTGCCTCCGGAGCAAACGGCTGCCCGGTGAGGTGAATCACCGCGATGCCATTTGCCTGCCACTGCGATCCTGGTGCTATGGTTTTCCAGCACCGAGCGGTTCGGACGAACCGTGAGGATTCATGCGGATGTGGCTCAGTTGGTAGAGCATCACCTTGCCAAGGTGAGGGTCGCGGGTTCGAGTCCCGTCATCCGCTCCGAGGAGCCGGGAGCGCCCAGCCCCAGCATCTCATGGTGGGTTGGCCGAGAGGTTAGGCACCGGCCTGCAAAGCCGTTTACACCGGTTCGAATCCGGTACCCACCTCGGGCGATTGGCGCAGCGGGAGCGCGCTTCCCTGACACGGAAGAGGTCACTGGTTCGATCCCAGTATCGCCCACCACCACGATGAGGACCCGAGCCCACCGGCTCAGGGTCCCGTCGTTACCGGCGCTGAGGGCACCGGCGGCCGGCTGCTGGGCCGCGGGTCGTGGACGAGGATGATGGGCGTCTACGCTTGCGGGCATGGCCGACCCTCGACGTACCGTCCTGCCCCGGGCGAGATCCCCACGTCCCCGGGGGTCTACCGGTTCCTGGACGGGCAGGGACGGGTCATCTACGTCGGCAAGGCCAAGAACCTGCGTCAGCGCCTGTCCAACTACTTCCAGGACCTCGCCGCACTGCACCTGCGCACCCAGAAGATGGTCACCACCGCATGCGCGGTGGAATGGACGGTCGTGTCCACCGAGGTGGAGTCCCTGGCCCTGGAGTACTCTGGATCAAGGAGTTCAACCCCTGTTTCAACGTCATGTACAAGGACGACAAGTCCACCCCTACCTGGCGGTGATGACGATGGGGAGACCTACCCCGCGTCCAGGTGGTCCGCGGGAGCCCGCAAACTGGGAACCCGCTACTTCGGTCCCTTCGTCCAGGCCTGGTCCATCCGCGAGACCGTCGAGCAGCTGCTGCGGGTGTTCCCGGTGCGTTCCTGCTCGGCCGGGCGTCTTCCGCCGTGCCCAGGCCTCGGGGCGTCCCTGCCTGCTGATACATCGACAAGTGCTCGGCCCCTGCGTGGGCCGCATCAGCCCGCAGGACCATCGGGCGCTGGCTGAGACTCTGCGCCTTCGCGGCCGGTCGCACCGGCCCCTACCTGCGCCAGGTCGAGGCTGAGATGAAGGCGGCTGCCGCCTCGACTTTCGAGAAGGCCGCCCGCCTGCGTGACGACGCCGCCGCACTGCGCAAGGTCATCGAGGGCAACGCCGTCGTCCTTCCCCGACGCGACCGACGCCGACGTCTTCGCCCCTGGTCCGCGATGAGCTCGAGGCCGCCGTCCAGGTCTTCCACGTCCGCGGCGGCCGGGTGCGCGGGCAGCGGCGGTCGTGGACCTCATCGACGACGCCGGGGACGCCGGAGCTCATCGAGCGCCTCCGAACAGGTCTACGCCTCCCCTCGTTGATCCGGCCGACGCCGCGCTGTCCACCACAGTGCACTGCCCGCACCACCACCTCCGTCGGGGTGGGACCGTGCCCCTCCAGCCCCCAGCCCCGCAGCGGCCCCAACGGTTCCAACGGTGACGCCCTCCCGGCGCAAGGGACGAGTCGGCGGCACGAGCGTCGAGACGTCGCCGCACACGGCCACCACGGCGGTGCCCAAGGAGATCCTGGTTCCCGAGCGCTGCAACGCCGCCACCGTGCGCAGCCGTTGTCCGGCCTGCGCGGGAGCGGAAGGTCGACCTGCGCGTCTCACAGCGCGGCGACAAGGCCGCCCTCATGGATACGGTGCGCAAGAACGCGCAGGAGGCCTGCGGCTGCACAAGACCCGGAGGCGGGAGATCCACCCAGCGCCTGCCCTCGATGACGCCTCTGCCGAGGCCCCTCGATCTGCCCGAGGCGCCCCTGCGCGTCGAGTGCTGCGACATCTCCCACACCCAGGGCACCTACCAGGTTGGCTCCATGGTCGTCTTCGAGGACGGTGCGCCGCGCAAGTCCGACTACCGACGCTTCACCGTGCGCGGTCAGGACGGCAGCGGCGCCGCCGACGATACCGCCGCCATGCACGAGGTCCTCACCCGCCGGTTCAAACGCCTCATCGCCGAGCAGGGGCGCGGTGGAGCGCCGCTGCGAGCGGCGCAGGAGATCGAGGACGTCGAGGGCATCGCCGTCGCCTCCGGTCCATCGATCCTGAGACCGGCAAGGCCCGGCGCTTCGCTACGCGCCCTGGGCTGGTCGTCGTCGACGGCGGTCTGCCGCAGGTCAATGCCGCGACGTACCGTCCTCGACGAGCTCGGCATCGACGTGCCGCTCATCGGTCTGGCCAAGCGTCTGGAGGAGGTGTGGGTGCCGGGGGAGGAGTTCCCCGTCATCCTGCCGCGCACGTCGCCCGCCCTCTACCTGCTCCAGCACCTGCGCGACGAGTCCCACCGCTTCGCCATCACCCACCACCGCAAGAAGCGCTCAGGGCCGGCATGACTCCGCCCGTCCTGACGGCATCCCCGGCCTGGGACCGGCGTCAGGCGGCCCTCCTGCGGGAGTTCGGCTCGTTACGCGCATCCGGCAGGCCGATGTGATGACATCACCCGTGTCAAGGAGCATCGGACCGGCTCTGGCGGTGGCTATCTTGGCTCACCTCAACAGTCCAGGTACCGAACAGTAGTGCGATTCGCATGCGCTGGACTGGCGTCAACCTCGAAAGCGACACCCTTATGAGGATCCTCCGCCCGCAATCAGCTGCCCGGCACCGTCGTTCCATCGAGAAGCGCGCCGTCAACGGCGTCAGTCAAGATCGGGAGAGTCGCCCCCGGCGTCATCATCACCTCCATCACCAACGCGGCCATCGAGAGCCTCGAGCTGGCTAGAGGGCAAGAAGGCGGTCGCCGTCGTCAAACGCGCCTCCGTCATGGTGGGTCTCCAGGATCTGAGGTCGGACGCCGCTGCAGCGAGGCGCAGGTCGGCCGTCAGCGCGATCTGATCGTGGCGGTCACTGGCCCGGAACCTTCTGAAACCTGCACCTGACAGAACACACGGAGGATGAGGTAGCCGAGCCCGACTCATCACCCGACCCCTGACCCGCAGGCTTCCCCGGCGGCTTCCTGTGGGGCGGAGCCACCGCCGCCAACCAGATCGAGGGCGCCTACGATCGAGATGCGCAGGGCACCCTGTCCGTTCAGGACGTCATGCCCCGGGGCATCCTGGCCCTGCCCACCCAGGCTCCCCACCCGGACAACCCTCAAGCTTGAGCCATCGACTTCTACCATCGCTACGCCGAGGGGACATCGCCCCGCTGGCGGAGATGGATTCAAGGTCTCCGCTTCTCATCGCCTGGGCCGCATCTTCCCGCTCGGTGACGAGACCGAGCCCAACGAGGAGGGGCAGCTTCTACGACCGGGTCCTCGACGAGCTCGAGAAGCATCGGCATCAGAGCCGCTGGTCACCATCAGCCACTACGAGACCCCGCTGCACCTGGCGCGCACTCCATGACAGCTGGACCGACCGCCGCCTCATCGGCTTCTTCGAGCGCTACGCCCGCACCCTGTTCGAGCGCTACGGCAAGCGCGGTGAGGTGCTGGGCTGACCTTCCAACGAGATCAACTCCGTCCTCCACGAGCCCTTCCTGTCCGCGGTATCGCCACCCCAAGGACAGGCTCCGGCGAGCAGGACCTCTACCAGGCCATCCACCACGAGCGTCGTCGCCTGCTGCCGCCACGAGATCGCCCACGAGATCAACGATATCTATCGGCTGCATGATCCCGGGCCGTGCCCACCCACCCGCCTACCCCGACCCCCGTAGACGTCTGGGCGCCGCGGCCGAGCGCGCCAACTACGCTCGCCGGGACCTCCACGTGCGCGGCGAAGTACGGGCTACCCGCTGCGGACCTGCGGCGCGGGCATCGAGCTGAGATCACCGAGGCGGACCGCTGCGCTGCTGGAGCGCACCGTCGACTTCGTCTCCTTCTCCTACTACATGTCCGTGTGCAGACTGAGTTACTCAGCCGCCGAGGCCGGCGAGGCAGCTCATGGGCGGCGTCCCAATCCCACCTCGGCGCCTCCCAGAGTGGGGCTGGCAGATCGACCCGGCGGCCTGCGCACCATCCTCAACGACCACTGGGACCGCTGGGCAAGCCCCTGTTCATCGTCGAGAACGGTCCCGTCAAGGACGCCTGTCTCTGTTGAGGCCCCCAGCCACGGGTGAGGACGACTACCGCATCGCCTACATGGAACGTATCACACCTGGTCCAGGTCGCCCAGGCTACCGCCGACGGCGTCGAGGTCCTGGGCTACACCCTCCTGGGCTGCATCGACCTGGTTCCGGCCTCCACCGCCCAGATGTCCGCGCCACGGCTTCATCTACGTGAGCCCCGCGACGACGACGGCGACGGCACCCCTGCCCGCTACCGCAAGAAGTCCCTTCGGCTGTACCGAGACGTCATCGCCTCCAACGCGCCTGCCCTCATGCCTCCGGCGTAGGAACCGCCCCAGGATAGACGCTGAGACGGCGAGCCCAGGCGAAACTGGTCAAACGCTGGGACGGATCGCCCGGCGGCGGACCGTGCGCGATCCGGGCGACCTGCACGTCGTCGGCGATGCCACAACGCCCAGGCGCCGCCCTGCGTGCCCCTGGGCAGCTCGAGAGCTGCAGATCCACCCCTCCTGGCGAGGGCCTCAGACCCGGAGCGCACCCTCACGGCGCGGACTCTCCCGTCGCCTTGATGGTCACCGAGGCGCCGAGCAGCGTAGTGTCCACGGGCAGCCCAGCAGGGCGCGGGCGTGCAGCTCGAACTCGCTCAGGCGCTGGCTCGCAGCGTCACAGGCTGCGAAGTCATGGGGCGGGAGACTCAGGAGAACCTGCCTCCCCGCAGATGACAGCTCCACCTCGAACAGGCGCCGCTGCCCAGCGTCGCGGTCACGCGCTCACACCTGCTGGGCCCGTTCCAGGCCACTGGGCTCAGGGGCTGGCACGCCAGGACCCCACATAGTCCCCATCGACCTGCCGGTGCCCGATCGGGCTCGCAGAAGCTCACCGTGCTGGTGCGCGGATGACGCCAGCGCACCGTGAGCAGCGTGATCTCGGTGTCGAAACTGCACGACCTCCGACGATGACCCGGCCTCGGTCCACGCGCCGTCGGCCGCCGCGTAGCGCCAGGCCGCCTCCAGGTCCTGCTGGCCCGCGCACCACCGGACTGGCCGTGCCCCGATGAGGACATGACCGGTTTGATCACGCACGGAAGCCCACGCGCTGAGCACCCGCAGCGCAGCTCATCCAAGGACGAGGCGAAGGCGTAGGGACTGGTCGCCAGCCCCAGCTCCTCAGCTGCCAGGCGCGGATGCCCCCACGATTCATCGTCAGCTGCACTGCACGGGCGGTCGAGTACCACCTGCACCTCCTGCGTTTCCAGGGCCGCCAGGGCGTCGGTGGCCAGTGCCTCGATCTCGGGACCACGACGGCGGCTACTGCTGCGCGGATGGCGGCCGTCCGCGCCTCGGGGTCGCTCATGTCCACCGTCAGGGCGTTGTGCGCCACCTGCTGGGCCGGAGCCCCTCGTAGCGGTCGATCGCCGTGACCCACCCCCAGGCGGGTCAGAGCGATCGCCACTCCTTGCCGATCTCACGGCGCCCAGCAGCGCCACCTCGTTGCGCTGCTGGTCCAGGGCGTCACCCAGCACCGGGGAGGTGGGCTGACGCATCAGCGTCTCCTGGGGCGCGCACTGGCGAGGGATGCTGGTCGGACATGGGGAGGCTCATGGGACCCTCTGGTATCTGGCGCCGAGACCGGCGGCCGTGAGTGCTGGCAACAGAAACGTACCGGTAAACCGGCGTCGGCGACGGGCGGAGCGAGCTGGGCATGCGATGCTTGGTGCATGCATGACGAGCGCCGCCCTCAGTCCTCCTCCGGCAGCGCCAGCGGCTCTGGAACGCTGTCTCATTGAGATCCCTGCTCTCGATGAGGCGACCTCCGGTTCGGCGGAACGCCCCGAGATGATTATTGTCACGGGTATGTCCGGGCGGGGCGCTCGCGCGCGGCCAACGCACTGGAGGACTCTCGACTGGTACGTCGACAACCTGCCGCCCCAGCTGCTGCCGGCCTGTCGGGAATGATGACGACGGTCGAGCGCCGGGTGCACCGGCTGGGCCGCGGTGGTCGTGTGCGCAGTCGCGAGTTCTTCTCGCTTTCACGGACTATCTGCGCAAGGTCCGCAAACAACGGCGCCGACGTGAGGCTCATCTTCCTGGGCTGCCTCCGACGCTGTGCTGGTCGGTACGCTTTTGAGTCCTCTCGCCGACCCGCACCCGTTGCAGGGCAGCGGCCCGTCCTGGACGGATGGAGCACGACGCACCTCCTGGGGGCTTGCGGGCGTGGGCGAAGCGTCATCGACACCTCCAACTACTCCGTCCACGACCTCGCCCGGCGGGTCGCGAGCTCGTGGCGCACCAGTCCGCTGCGTATCAACGTCGCGTCTCGGGTTCGTACGGCATTCCCTGACGCCGACCACGTCCTGACGCGCTTTCATCCCCAACCCCTACTGGGTCTCCGAGCTGCGCCACCTCACCGGACGTGACGCACCGGTGGCCGCTCACGTCTTCGCCCAGAAGGAGCTGCCTTCGTCGACGGGTACGCTGACCAGTCATCCCTCTGCGCTCCCGCAGACGTCGAGTGAGCTCAAGCCCACCCCTGGCTGCTCGGCCGCACCGGTAAGCACCGTCCCGTGGCCTCGGCGGAGCGGCTCAGGCCGGCTGAGGCGCGGGGCTCTGAGGTCGTTGTCCAGCACCGCGATCTGGGACGGGAGTAGGCGGTGGGAACCACGATCGATGCGGCGGGCTGGCCCGCCGCGGTGAGAGGGACCCGCCGTCGTCGCCTGGGAGGCGGGCACGGACTGTCCGCCACGCTGCGGCGCTGCGCCACGTCACGCACCGGCTCACGCGTCGTCACTGTCTCGCCGACGACGACGGCTCCTCGGGACGCCTGCGCGGGATTCGACTGCTGCCGCCAGAGGGGCGAGAATGGCTCTGCGTCGCCTGTGAGAGACCCGAGTGGGCCTGACCTGGCGGGACGTGCCCAGCACCGCTTCGAGGGGCAGGGGCGAGCTCGACAACCACGCCCTGGGGAACCTGCTCATCCTGGCCCCTTGGCAGCTGCTGACGATGTCTCCGGCCTGACTGCGGGGCGCCTGCTGACGATCCACGCCGTGCCGTGCCCCTGATCGTCCTCCGCCCCTGGTCAGTGAGGCCGACATCGTCTCCGGGGAGCCGACGCCGGGTCAGTGGTCAGTGGCAGGCCCGGCCCGCGGACGTCTGGAGTACGTGGGAAATGGTTCCCCAGGACGCCGAGGTCACCGAGCGCTGCGCGCCATCGATGAGGCCGGAATGGGTGTCCTAGCCCTGGCTCCTGGTATACCTCGGTACTCCTGCACCATCCCGCGTCCATGCGCCGTGCGCTGGTGAACACCTCGGCCCCGCGTCGTGGTCCTCAACCTCTGCTCAGCAGGGCGAGACCGACGGATGACACGTGCCGAGTCATCTGGGTCCTGAGCAGTACGCGCCCGGACCTGCGCCTGTACGGTGCTGGCCGACCCTCCACCGCTTGAGGACGTCGAGGATGCAGCGGTGGCCGCGACATGCGGTCCACTGCCGCCAGGTGCGTACCGGCGAGGCTGCGCCACCACGATCCGCTGCGCCGCGGCCGCCTTCCGCGTCGACACTTCGAGGCCCTGGGGACGTCACCGATCTCAGTGGACGCATGACATGTGATGCTGGACTCATTGAAGAGTCCCACTGCACATGATCGTTCATAATTCTCGCCGGTGGTTGCCTGCCGCTGCCGGGTGCCGCGGCTAAAATTTCCATTGATGCCCGCGCCGTATGACATCGCCCTGACGTCTTGAGCCGCTTCTGCGCCTGTTGTCGCGCCTCGCCAGCACCCGGGACGCGTAACGGCCGCAGCGTCAACCGCGTTGGCCCAGTCCTGAATCACGAACCCCGACCGAGGAGCCCGCCCGCATGTCGCTGACGGTCACCGTCAAGGATGAGCTGCGTCGTCGCCACCGAGAACGCCGCCCACCCGACGGGCGGAGGTCTCGCGATGCTACGCTTGCCGGAGGGCTCCATATCGTCTCCGCGCATCGTCGTCGAGGCCGAGCTCGATCACGGGGAGCGTGCGGCGGCTGTATCAGCACACCTCAAGAGGCTCGGATGGGCCCGAGTCGAGGTGGTTCGGTGCGGATCCCTGCACCGAGGATCCCGCCACGTGCCGAGTGACCAAAGGCGCAGAGGACCTCGCCCGGCTGTCCGGGCTGGTCGACGACCGGGGCTGGCCGGTGCAGGGCATGCCGGTCCGTCATCGTGTCGAGGGCGCACGCCGCTGCCGCCTGGCGAGGGCCTTCCCTGGCCTGCGATCCCTGACCGAGCCTGGCCGGTCCTCTCCTGAGGTCACCTGTCCCGGCTCCGAGGCCGCACTGGCGCTGGTCGGGGCCGCGCGGCGCTGACATCTCCGCCAAGGCCTGAGAGGCAACGACCGCGTCGTCGTTCGCGACGGCGAGGCCATCGGTGTTCTCCTGGAGCGATGGGGCGCCGGAGGCCGTCAAGGTGGGGCCGAGCGCCGATCCCGGCGCGAGTCGCGGGGCACCGCCAACCGCCTGGCCAACTTCGATGACGCCAACCTGCTCGTTCTGCCTGGGCGCTGCCGTCGCCTCGGGCGTCGGCGTCGAGCGCGCCTTCGAATCCTGGGGGACGATGTCCCGCCCACCCTGCTGCAGGCCGGTCGCCTGCGCATCGCACAAGCAGGCATCCCTGGAGGAGCCTGGGCAGCCTCCGACCCGAGCCGACCGCGATCGCCGTGGCTGGCGCTATCCGTCACCCTGGCCATATGGACAAGCAGGCCCACGAGCTGGGCATCCCCGACACGCAGTCGCACCCAGGAGATGCGCTGAGCCCTGAGGTGAGATGGGACCGGTCCCTGTCTTGGGGTGCCTGATGGTCTTTGGTCCCTCGGACCATGCATCGGTATCGCCCGTGGCGTGGTCGAGCGACTCCCAGCGCCCGCCCAGTGTGACTAGAGCTGGCCGTACCGGGCTGAATCGATGCGGAGCCAGAGGAAGTTCTGGAGCACACGCCATGCCGTGACAGGCGCGCGCCAACCGGCGCAGCACTCAGGAGGACAGCGTGACCATGTTATTACACGGCTCGGCCGATCGGTCGCAACTTCTTCCCGTCGCGCCCTCGAGCAGGGGCGCCGACATCGAGGTTATCGCCGTCACACGACCCGACGGACAACAAGCACCCCTGGCCCACCTGCCTGGGCACGACCGATCTCGGTCGTTTCTGACGGCGAGGTCTCCTCACCGAGGATGGCATCACCGTCAACGGCACATCAAGGTGCTGCTCAGCAACCCCTGCCGACCTGCCCTGGGCGACCCTGGGCGTCGAGGTCGTCGAGTCCAGCCGGCTTTTCACCGACGGCGAGAAGGCGAGCGCCCACCTCGACGGTGGCGCCAGAAGGTCGTCATCTCGCTCCCCGCCAAGAACGTCGACGCACCTTCGTCATGGGTGTCAACGAGGGCGACTACGACAACGCCACGATGAACATCGTGTCCAACGCCCTCGTGCACCACCAACTGCCCCGCCCTCGGCCAAGGTCTCCACGAGAACTTCGGCACGAGCGGGCATCATGACCACCATCCACCCCACACGGTGACCAGCGTCCTCGACGCCCGCACAGCGACCTGCGCGTGCCTCGCGCCGCGCTGAACATGATCCACCAGGCACACGGTGCCGCCCAGGCAGTGGCCCTCGTTCCGCTCCGCCCTCAGGGGCAAAGTTCGACGGTCTGGCCGTGCGTTCACCCACTCCCGACCGGCTCGCTGACCGACCTGACCTTCATCGCCGAGAAGGAGGTCTCCGTCGAGCCGTCAAGCGCTGTCACAGGCCGCCGCCGAGGGTGAGCTCAGGAGCGTTCTCGAGTACACCGAGGATCTGATCGTCTCCAGCGACATCGTCAACCCAACCCTTCGATCTTCGACGCCACCGAGACCGATGGTCATCGGCAACCGCCAAGGTGCCTCCGGACGACAACGAGTGGGCTACTCCAACGCCCCTGGTCCGCCCGGACCTCCCTGGTCGGCCCCAAGTCGCCTGAGACCAGATCGAGAGCATGACTGTATATCTGAAGCCCGGCGCCACTATGCGCGCGCGCTGTGCGCCTCCGTCCCACACCCACACCATCACCCACAACCGATGAGAGGCTTCTGACGACCATCGAGTCCCTGGGCGACCTCAAGCGGCAAGCGAGTCCCTGGTCTCGCTCCGACTCAACGTGCCGCGGGACGCCGACAAGAACATCACCGACGACGGCCGCATCCAGGCCGCCTGCCCACCCTCGCACCCTGCTCGACGCCGGCGCCAAAGGTAATCATCACCGCCCACCTGGGGCGCCCCAAGGCAGGTCGAACCCCGACTCCCTGGCCCCCTGTCGCCAAGGCCTCCCGCGGAGGTCACCGGCGTCGCGAGACCTCGCCGAGGACACCAGTGGGCGAGTCCGTCAGGCAGCCGTCGCCGCCGCCGGTGACGGTGAGATCGTCCTGCTGGAGAACGTGCGCTTCAACGCCGCCGAGACCTCCAAGGACGACGCCGAGCGCGAGGCCTTCGCCGCCGAGCTCGCCGCCCTGGCCGACGTCTTCGTCTCCGACGGCCGGCGTCGTGCACTGCGCAGGGGCTCTCGTCTGCGACGTCAAGCTGTTGCCCTCCGCCGCTTTGGCCTGCTCGTCGTCAAGGAGATCGGTCCTGGGCGCGCTCGTCACGACCCGAGCGCCCCTGCACCCGTGGTGCTCGGCGGCTCCAAGGTTCCGATGCTCGGCGTCTCCAACCTGCTGAGCAAGGCCGACCGTCTCCTCATCGGTGGTGGCATGGCCTACACCTTCCTGGCCGCCCAGGGCTACGAGGTGGTACCTCTCCGCTGGAGAAGGACCAGATCGACACCGTCAAGGGCTACCTGGAGACCGCCAAGGCCAACGGCGTCGAACTGCTGCTGCCCGTCGACACCGTCGTGGCCCTCGACTCGCCGCGACGCTCGCCACCGTGGTGCCCGCTGGACGCACTGCCCGCCGACCAGATGGGCCTGGACATCGGCCCTGAGACGCGAAAGCTCTTCTCCGATGCCATCGCCACTCCAAGACCGTGGTGTGAAACGGCGGCATGGGCGCTTCGAGTTCGGCCTTCGCCGAGGCAAGGCACCAAGGCCGCTGGCAAGGACCCCCGAGTCCGACGCCTCTCCGTCATCGGCGGTGGCGACCCGCCGCGGCCGTGCGCGCACGCTCGGCTTCGACGAGGCCACGTTCTCCACATCTCCACCCGGCGGCGGCGCCTCCTCGCGCTCGAGGGCAAGATCCGCCTGCATCGCCGTGCCCAACGACTGGCGAAGGCAACCCAGATGAGTAACCGCACCCTGCTCATGGCGGGCAACTGGAAGATGAACCTCGACCACCTCGAGGCCAACCACCCGTCCAGGGCCCGGCCATGGAGCCCGGCTGACCACGACCACGACTACACGCGCGCGAGGTCCTCGTGATCCCGCCCTCACGGACATCCGCACTGTGCGTGACCCGTCGTCGAGGCCGACCCCTCGACATCAAGTACGGCGCCCAGGACGTCTCCATCCACGACAACGGCGCCTCACGACCGGCGAGATCTCCACCGA